>ULTU01009161.1_pt1 | contig 48589 bp, 34 predicted proteins | sample 1957861 | NCBI WGS metagenome assembly ULTU01 (sample SAMEA4835742, study PRJEB28245) | human gut metagenome | biome: gut microbiome; material: fecal sample | place: Denmark | collected 2008
CCTGTCAACACAGATCCTGTCTCTGTTTTATACTCACAATAGCACCAGTACCAACCCTCGCGCAATATTGTAAGTCTCTCATTGAAGCCTATCACAGTAATGATATCATCGGTTATATCCGGCGCTGGATAGAGTGGTGTCTCGTCGGCAACAACGCATTTTTCGACACTTCTATCAGGATATTCTTCCATATCACTTTCGCCAATCATCTTTAAGGACGATCTTCTTACGAATCCAGAAACCCCACTTCCATCAGCAACAGACACAGAACACCAATACTCACTCATATCATATATTCTGACTTTTGTTCCAGGCTTTAATTTAGCCAAAGCAACACAATAATTTGTTGGCCAAGTATAAATCTCCGTAGAATCACATATAGTCTCTGCATAGAATTCGCTATTTTTATACGAGATACATGGATTATATGTGTCATACTCATTAGGAACAGATTGCTCCTTTGGATAATATACTTCGGTTTTACTGGGAGATTCAGTCTCAACTGGTTTGGACACATGCTTTTCAACAGGAGCCGTTGTTGTTTTCTTTGGAGCTGTTGTAGTTGTCTCTGTGGCGGTTGTTTCTTCTGTAGTTGTGGTTGTGGTAACAGTTGTTGTTGTTGCGGTTTCGGTCGTTGTTGTTTCTGTTGTTGCTGTTGTTTCAACCTGTGTTGTCAGTACCGGTGTTTCGTCATTTTTGCTGTTTCCTGTTCTGGTGACAGCAATGATTCCGAGCGTAATACTCGAAACCATAAAGACCCCGCATACAACCAGAAGGATCTTGGTGAATGTGTCCATACTTTTGATTTTTTCAAACATACTGATTCCTCCTTAATCAATTATTTGTTAATAACCCATAACGGGTGTTTTCGTAGATTTTACACTCAATTTTTCTCATGCGAATCCGCTCAACCTCTTCAGGAGAGGCAATAATGTTTTTAATTTTTGCTAAACGAATATTTATATTTTCCATGTTTGTGCCAGTCAGATCTGATCCACTCAGATCTGCCATTTTAAGGTTTGCGCCAGACAGATCTGATCCACTCAGATCTGATCCACTCAGATCTGCCATTTTAAGGTTTGCGCCAGACAGATCCATTCCAGATAAATCTGTTTTGGAAAGATTTGCCCGCTCGCCATCTGTGCCGCAAGAGTCCAACCAAAGGACATGACGATCAATAATCGTCTTCAGCTCATCTTTTGAGATTTTCCTCAGCTCTTCATTCAACAGAAACGCCTCTCTTTCAACATTTACTTCCACGGTATCCGGCAAGTTGTATTCCAGCTCTTTCGCCATACTGTCGGATATTACCAATGTATCTCCCATAAGCTCGTCATCTGAAATTTTTCGCAACATACTGATTCCTCCTTAATAAAGTTTTATTTTATTCAGTGCTTTCCGCACTGAATTATACAGCATCTGTAGACAATCACCACGATGCTTATTGCGGATAAACGTATACTGAATGACGAAATGTGGGTTTGTCATTCGGAGTATCATATGTTTTATAACCGTGATACTATCGGTATTTCATAATAGATGGGTTTATTCTTGAAACCACTGTTCATCATCTTTCGGATGAATGACAACAATCTCAGAGATCTGGTCTGAGGCCATCGTAAGTCACTTCCTTTCTTGAATATTTTCGTGGTGATTGTCTGCAGGTGTTGTTTGTAGAGTACTAAAGCAATCACCATGATACTTCGGACGGATAAACGTATGCTGAATGATGAAATAGTGCTTCTTCATTCAGAGTATCATATGTTTTATAACCGTGATACTATCTGTAATTCGATACGTATTTCCCAATTATTCTTGGAAAATAGTTTGTCCCTTAGGGATTTCAGGGACGTAAACTTCGATAACATTATCGTTGTTCATGTTTGACAACCTCCTTTCTGGAATAGATTTCATGGTGATTGCTTTAATATTCTTTTAAATAGCTAGAATATAAAGATAACCACTACAATACTTATTGTGGATAACGTATGCTGATAATGAAGTTGTGTTTCATTATCAGAGTATCATATATTTTCTAACCGTAATACTAGCGGTAATTCGATAAGTATCTACCAATTATTCTTGGAAGATGGTTTGCCCCTTTGGAATTTCGGGGACATAAACTTCGATAATATTATCGTTGTTCATATCTTGGCAACTCCTTTCTTGATAAATTTTGTAGTGGTTATCTTTGTACTCTTATGGAGTAAGATATTAAAAGAGCTGTCAGGATACTTTGGGTTTGGTTGTTCGTATGCTGTTTGATGTATGGCTGTACATCAACAGAGAACCATATGTTTTCTAACCGTGATTCCAACGGTAATTCCATATGTAATGTTTAATTACATATTATTCTTGAAAGAACGTTTGTCCCTCTGGTATATCGGGGACAAAGACTTCAATGATGTCTTTGTTCATATTATCACGCCTTTTCAATTGGATTTCTTGGTGGTTCTTTTAGTATCTTAATCCATATTAATAATATACATATGAAAAAAGAAAATAATAGAATATGTAGCCCGGTCACCCGGGCTACTATATAATTATATTATTCATTAAAAATTCCACATGAAAGCCTCTTTGATATCTAATTCATGAGAGTCCAGTAGATCGACTATCGGCATTCTCTTCATGTGTTCGTCATAAAATACATGGGTCTCAAACATACCAACAATCTGTGCAGACAACAACATCTGTTCGTATTTGTTCTTCTCCAACGGCAATTTTGATGCCATGAATGACACCTCGGTAGCAATCTTATCCGTTGCCTTAATGGAACCCGGAAGGATCATATAGATTACCCCGGTTTCATCAACAACACACTGTGCTTTCTTTAATTTATCAAGGTTGAATACTATGTACATTATCAACAATCCTTTCTTCTTAGTATAACAAAACATATGAAACAACCCTCCCGCAAGGGAGGGTTTATCTCATATATCATATTATGTTCTGACTGATTGATTACTTCTTGAACTTGTCACGACGGTTCTTCACAGAAACTTCCTCATGTGCAGCGATCGTAGACTTGTAGGTCTGACCCTTCTTGTCACCAAGCATGATGGTGCCTTCCTTGGTCTTCTCGCCAACCTCAACAACCTTGATGGTTGCAGGACAGGTCTTGTCATCAGCAGCCGGAATATCGAAAGATCTCTGTTCATCGTGCATGAAACCAGATACCAGTTCCGGAACCTTGGACAGGGTGTTGCTCATGTCAAAATCATTGATGCTGTCAATGATACCGATCTCATCCTTTGTAGGATAACCCGCACGCTTGATTGCGTTCTTCAGGTCTGCTCTGAACGCATTCTGGATACCTGCGGTATGACCGGATGTGTTGTTGATTGCCCCGTTTCCGTAAGAAACGAAAGCTGCGAATGAAAAGCTTTTGTTCGTTGCCATGGTTATGTTCCTCCTAATTTTTTTTGATTTATTACAGCAAGATTGCTATAATCATGGTAATAATATATTGATGGATTATTAGAATTTTAAAGAATCATCCATCTATATTGTATTATAGACATACGCATCCATCTGATACTCCTAGTGAGCCATTCAGCATATCTTCTGTGATTTGCATACCTGTACTCTTTTCAATGACAGTTAGACCTTTATGCAGATACTTGAGTAAGTCGGATGCTGACGCATTCATCAATTCTCCAATCTTTGTATTTCCGGAGAAGATGTCTACTTCGTATTCTTGATTCATGTATATCACCAACGTTCTGTTTATAGTTGTCTCCTATGTATATTCTATTTGTATATCGTCATTTATAAAAATATTCATCCAACGTTCGTAATACGAAGCCTTTTGATATGGATAGACCATCAAAGGGTACAACATTAACGGATATTATATTGTCTCGATTCCGAATGTATAATCCATTCGTTACACAGAACATGATATGGTTGATAATTTCTTCACATTTTGTATGCTGAAATAAAGATGGATTATTAGATTCTGATTGATCGTGATCATCACAATCATCGGAAAACACATACTCCCGTTCGTCTATTCCGAATAATACATATATAGAATGAATATCGGAATCTGGATCTTCGTGTGAACCAAAATATTGTAATATGCGATTTGATAAGTAACATATCACGTCTGCTCGTTTGAACGCTGTATTATCAATAGTACGGTGGTACAGGTAATATGTTAATAGGATCTCTGATATATCATCAACAATATCAAGCAGCTTCATTTGAATATTTGCCTCCTTTCGTATAATATATTCACATTAAATATATACCTATCTGATTTAAAAATAGTGGGTATATATTGTGCAATACGGGGATATGTTAAAATTCCTATTATTTTGAATTTCTATATATATATTATTAATATGAATAAAGAGGGAGATAAACAATCCCTCCATTCATAATTACGCTGAAGGAAAACAGCGCATCAAACCCACGAGAAGGAGATAGTTATGTTGACTACAATTATTACAGCTACATCCATCATTACCGGTATCACCGGCACCACACTGGGTATCAAGGCGGCTGTAACAGATCGCCGCCAGGACAAGACCCTCAACAAACTGGGCGAGTCCCTGAAGAATTTCGACGAGCGGATGAAGAGGGTCGAGGAAGATTGCAGCGCGATGGCACCGGCTGTACAGCAGCTGCTTGCAATCGCACAGCAGGCACAGCAGCCGCAGCCTGCACCTCAGCCGGCACCCGCTCCCGCAGCTCCTACACAGGCACCTCAGCCTGCTCCGGCACCTCAGCCTGCTCCGGCACCTCAGCCTGCTCCGGCAGCTCAGCAGGCATAAGTACACAATAATGGTGGGGATTATCCCCACCATTATTTTTTTTTATTTTTAGAAGTCAAAATCGGAACCTGTGTTGGTTGATGTATTATCATCGGATGATGACTGATTATCGTTGGTCTGTTGTGTACTACCAGACTTAGAATCTTTCAGTTTCTCATCAGCTTCAGCAGAACTCCGCTGATCATAATGATCAATCTGTGCTTTCAGATTCTCCATCTTGATATTGTACTTTTCCATATCTTGCAGATACTTTGCTGCAACCTTTTCTGAACGCTTAGCTTCAGGAATCCGCATATATTCTTCATACGCTTCTTTTGTTGCATTATACATTTCCGATACTTCACGGAACTTTGCAACCTTGCTATTGTAGCTCACCATTAGTGTTGAATTGATCAGAGATATCGGATTCAGTAACTTCACAACATCACGGAATGTCCCGAATATTGTGAACATGACATGCATGACAGATCCGAGGATACCGTTCACGGTTGCAGTGAGTGATACCGGATCTCCTTCCTGGTAAATGTAACTTTCCTGCTGAGGTTTGGATGTACCACCAGTAGACTTGATATACTCATTGATCTTCTTTTCCAGAGAATCATTGAATACTCTGATGAATGGATACATATCACGTTTCCGAGAAACCTTATCGGGTTTATACACAACACCCTTCTTGGTTGCTTCTGTTGAAGCAAAGATTCTGGCAAGTTCACCAACCAGTACACGGAAGCCGGTTGTGTAGAATGCAGTAAATACTGTGTTCTGATCATTCGGTTCTGCGATATATTCCGTTACCATCTTATTGAACACTGGACGATGTAGGGTTTCAAACATCTGTTTGATTTCACGTGCGTGTCCAGCCGGGAAACCTTTCAGTGTTGGTAACTGAGAAACGAGCTTCTCAATGTTGTGGTATTCTGAGGACTTTGTAATATCGCCATGTGATTTGTATTCATCTGAACTGTGGTTGGAGTAGATATCCTTCAACGAGTCCATCATAATTTTGATCAGTTGTGCTTCTGTTGCGGATGCATCAACTTTGTTTCTGTGAAATGGATTACCCATGACTTTTCACCTTCCTTTATTATACATTATCTGTTTCTGCCAAGGATCTTGGAAATATCTGCTGCTGACACACCAGAAGTATCCAGAGTTGCAAGCTGACGATTCAGAGCAGCAAGAGAATGAACTTCGTAATCATTATGAATATCAGGCAACATCATCTTCAATGTTTCCTCATCACTGTCGATTACAACGATACCAATCAGGAACATCTCCTTGCAAAGTTTCTTTGCAGTAGATCCCTTTAGTAGATCAATATTTGTCTGACGCTTTACATTATTCACATCATCCATGGAAATGACAAGTGTCGTATTTGGCATTACACCATCGAATTGATTGAGAATTGCATTTGCAGTAAACTCATACTTGTTGTCTTCAACTTTCTTAGAACCAATGGACAGACGATTCAGAATGGACCTACCGGTTGTTGCTTTCTGTGCAACGATATCCGAACCGGTGTGTGCAAGTTCATATAACCGACGATACCACTTACGTTTCGGGTCTGCAGAATCAATCGCAGTCTGCTTTTTACCCTTGATATTGAATAGGTACTCAAAGAAGTTGATTTCACCAGCTCTCCATTTTGCTTTTCTGGAAAGTTTGTTCATTTCCTTCAATGGATACTGCGCCATTTCAGGAAGAATGGAAGAATCAATCAGACGAGTATGGGTCTTGATACCTACTACATATTCTATGGGAGCGGAGACACCGGTCTGTGCATTCTTCACGCGGAAGTTTACTGTCATCATGAGCGGCTTCAATGTATTGAGTTTCTGAATCTTAGACTCATCAACCAGTTGCGCGGACTTGATCTTGGTATCGTAATTATGTTTTTCGATAGCCCGGGATTCTGCTCTTGCATCTCGTTCATTCTTTTCTTCCCGATCTCGTTTTTCAGTCTCAGACGGTATTCTGTTTGTTGTTGTTCTTCTACCGTTTTCATCTTCGCGAATCTCAACCGATGTGTATTCTGCATCATCATCAGCGTCGGCTTCCTGGAAATAATGATTGAATTCAGACAGTGGTTCGTGTGCACAGTATTCCGTAATAACACGGCTGATATTATCCGGTAATGAGATCATATCACATTCCACAACATAACCGTCATTTTCAATTACATTGTGGCATGCATCATGTGCATAAGACATGTCGGTATATTCCACATATTTATTCGTGTCTGTCTTGAATCTGTGGAACTGCTGACCTGTCTCCAGCATACCAGCATCCACAACCTGTGAGATGGAGAATGCCATCTGCATGTATGACATGTAAACCTGTTCCAGCAGACAGTTTGCAGGATCAACAAAATCCTTCCGAACTGTATCGGACATAAATACGGGGAATTCAAATATGTTTGACTTTGCCAAAGCAACAATAGACTTCCGATTTACTCGACCAGCCTGTTCGAAGTCGGTGCTGGAGACTTCGATTTCTTCAGGAAGGCCTATTTTGATTTTTGATTTTGTGGAATCTGTTGCGTTAGTTGCCGTAGATTCGGCCATGAGAATCACTCCTATTTTTTTTATTTTTGAGATGTATCATCATCTCGTTGTAACTTAAAGATCTTGGATATCGTATCTGGGATTTTACTCATGTACTGAATGTGTACTTCCGTTCTAGGTGTCATGGAGTAATACTTATTTGCATGGATTTCCAATACCAAACAGTCATTCTCCATAATACCGACATGCCCACGTTTTTCGTTCGGTTGGATTTGATCCATACAGGTTTTGAGTAAGTTATCGATATCTCCGATGTTTGTCCAAGGACGAAGGATCTTCATCTCAGCTAAACACTTCTGTGTCTTTGTAAATGATTTTGGCGTTTCCATATAGAAATCCACTCTCATCTTACAAGGTGTATCGATGAATAGACCGTTCAACTTTGGTAATACAAACTTATTGAAGAATGATGCATGTTTTGCTGCGCCAGGAACATATACACGATATCCACATAATCTTGGTCTGTGTGAAGGTTCTGGTACCTCAGGTATGACAAATGAAACGGACTTCCATCTGATGGAGGTGAATATACTTGCACATGTCGCAACAAGATCTTTGGTTTTATTATTCAACGAAGCCAATAGTTCGGAAGTATTTTTTGCATTCAAGTCCATCAGATATCACTCCTTTTGTATGAAAATTAATTTGCATAGATTCGATAATTGATCAGCCAACGAATGTTGGATTCGAGCGCAATTGTTTTGAACGGGTAATACGTTACCAGACGAATTCTTTCGGCCTCATCCGTTGTGAGTGTAGCAAAAGCAGCATCGCTCAGATTTGTAAGGAAAGTATCCTTTGTACTTACGAGTGTACCATCCTGATTGTACAACGCTTCAACACCAATATTCGTATCCTTCACAAGTTCCGTCATGCATGCGGAATATGGAACGTTTCCTTCTGTAGAAGTGGAAATTGTTTCGATTACATTCATACATGCGTTGATGTTGGTTTGTCCATAGGATGTGATATCGAATGTTTCATTATCCTTTAACACGACCATGATATCTTTTGCCAACGCAATAACTTTTGCATCACGTTCTGTGGTAGTATCTTTATTATCGAATACCAACATGATCAGCTGTTTGATTAGCTTGTTATACGTCATCTCCGCAATAGAGCGAGTGCCATATGTTGTATCGAAACATACCAGTCCAAGCTCATTCACAACGGCGGTTTCCGTGTTACCAGTCTTATTGTAATATGCAATACAATCTGAATCTGAAATAGACAGCTTGCATTCTGCATAGGTTGCAATACGATTGGTCTTTCCTACGCCGCTCTTGGGATTCGGACCCAGATCATTTTTTGTAACCGGATCAATGTAATCCCATTTTTGATCATCTCGCCACCACGTATGATAGATGTGAGGAGTTTCGTCGAATTTCTTGATGTAGTATGCGGTTGGAAATTTGTTGGATGAAGACCCACGCAGACCACCGAGGTACTGACCGGCGATTGAAGAATCCAATGGTGTTGAACCATTTGTCTGTTGGAAAGGTATTGGATTACGTAGTTTGGTGAAAGAATAATCGGAGTTCTTAGTTGTGATATTATCTTCACCAGCTCCTCCGTTACCAATCATGAATCCCTTCACAAAGTAATCTGATGAAATGTCATCCACCATACCAGAATAATTCAGAGGATCTGTACCTATCGCAAGCTGATCGGAATTATTCAGATCCGGGATTACCAGATTCGTGTCTTTACCGATATTCTCATAAACCTTGTTTGGTTTATTGTGTGGGGAATCCAGATACAAACCAAACATCTTGGTCAGGACGAATTGATATCCGCTAATTGGTATGATATTATCACTTTCATCCCACAGAGAAACTTTACCGGTTTTCATGTCTTCCTTGAATACCTGAACATGTCCACGAAGACCGTGTTTCTCGTGATTGACATCATCAGCAAATGCAAGAACATCATTTGCATTAAAATTCTTATCCATGTATTTCATTTACTCCTTTCTTCATTTTAAATATGTGCTTTGATATAGCCCATATCAAGCCCGATTGTTAGGTTGCCATTATCATCAACCGTGAGCTTGAATCCTTCACCAAACTTGATGGTTTTGTTTGGTACTTCGGTTTTTGGATTCCATGTGAGTTGTTCATCATCAGAATATTTTCGCTCAGGTGTTGTGCTACCTGAATATTTATAATCGATCTGATCAACGCTCATAGCATCTTCGCCCATCGGCATATAATAAAATGCCGGTGAACTATTTGAAGAATCTACAATCTTCAGATTGAATAGCGATTTCAACGCAAGTTCGCCAAACTTATCAACAGCCACACCACCATGAACTTTGGCTTCCGTGCTGTGATCGTCAAGTACCCAACCATCAATATATCGACTGTCTGGGAATACAGATGCAGTGATACTACCACCTTTGATGATTTCAGTTTCAGCATCTCCGGTTTCGTTATCCATGTTGACAAACGAGTTCTGTGGATATTTCTCAGAACTTTCTGCGAGTTTGAGACCACTACCAACAGAAATCTTTAGTACCGGCGGATCAATATCAGCATCACCCAGATTCGTGATCATACGATCCTTTGTCCATACACCGGTAGGTTCGAATTTCATGCCCGCTTCAGATGCACTCCTGAACTGTGGCCCCAACGGATAATATGAGCACTGGTAATTCGGGTTAGCTTGTTCAACTAACTTCAGATTGAAAAGCTCATAAATGCTTAAGAAGCCATAACGGTCAACCGTTATTCCACCATGTCCTGATGCTGTACGCCGAAGTATGGACCATTTATCATCGCTCCCACCACGGAACAGTTTTACACCCTTAGGTCCTTCAAGTGTTCGAATACCAAGAGTTCCGTTCACGCATTCCAAACCGTAGGACTCATGGATTTGTTTAATGAAATAACTTTCTCGGTTAATTGTCTCCCTTGGGTCTGTTTTTATCGTGATGCGGTTTTCATTATCACCAGTTAATCCCGCACCCAAACGAACATTAATCTTACCACCATCATAGTATTCCGTTGACTTATTTTTATACGGGTCATTTGAGATCTCCAGGTATGATCCGACATTAACAGACAACCCACCACTCATGCCGTCACCGATCTGATGTGCACCAGAATCGATCTTGTCTGATTTACTCAAGCCTAAGTATTCTTTAGACAAACCATCTGTTGCTGGGGTTATTCTCAACCCAGAAAGATTTGAAAACTTATACGGGTTAGTCGGGCTCAGTGGTTTCGTTGTGTCAGCTCTTGATACGCCCTTATTTAAATTAATTCCGATAAAGCTGGACGTTGAATCTAAACCAGAATTATGTTCCTTTCCAGATTTAGATCCAACGGGCATATCCCCTGTCATAACAGGTTTCCAGTTTGATACCATTGGAAGGTCGTTTCCATAATATGTTGACGGTTGAACACATAACGAAGAGTCGATGTTCACAAACAAACCAGCTTTGAGATCTTTATTCTCGTTATAATTTATCCGAACCGGACCGCTCGGGAAGTTTGCAGTAAACCGTTGACCATACGCGAAGTTTGTCATGAGTTCCTTTTGGAGCTGATGATCTGATACTGCTTCCAATCCGGATATGTCAACAATTTTGTTTTCATCACCGGAATAAATTGGATGGATTCCTTTTGCTGTCTTAACCTCAAGATGACGCCTTCCCATAAATGTAGGCGAATCCTCTGTGAATCTGTCACAGTCATAATTTTCGATAGAGTAAGAATCCGTCCCATCAAACTGATAGAATTTTATCACATATTTGCTATCAGGATTTGTGTCCGTTGGTGCATCAATGACACGACCGATGGATCGTCCGTTATGCATGAGATTTGTATCCATTCCCGGCTTCATCTCATAATATGCATCATTCCAAGTATCATGATAATCCTTAAAGAAACAGAACAGCATGTCGCCGGATTTTAGTTTGTATTTCTTCGTAGAATCTTTCATTCTCAAAGAATACTCACCGATATATTTGTCATCAATATAAATTTGCACTCTTGGTGCATCATCCGGGATATTGGTGAAATATAATAGTGCAGAATCATCCGTTGATTCTCCATTACCATAAACACCCTCGAAGAAATACAAATCACCGGCAAGCTTTTCCTTCTTAATACGTAATCCGGAATCTTCTTTTGATGCTCCATTATATAATTCCAGCGCTTCTTCATATTTCCAGATATGAACTCCGAGTCCACCACCTGTCTTGTCGTTATCATTCAATTTCTCATTATAAATAATGGAATTGTCTGTGTAACCGACGGTGTTAATCGGTTTATACTGGAAATTCAGTTTTTGTTTTCCTTCGTCATAATAGATATACCCGATACATGAACGAAGATCTGTCGAACTGATTCTTCCTGCGTAGAACGCTTTGTCCCGGTATACAACATCATTCTGGTCAACCAACACCTGAACCTGATCTAACGAATCAAACAGTTCCAGACGTTTATAACCGAATTCTTCGATGAGTTTGTTAATGACCCATTGTTTGATATCTGAAAATGAGACATTATCAACCTTGGACAGTCCAACATCTTCTGGGCGTAACACAACAACACCAGTTCGTCCGTTTACGGAGTTTACCACACGTGAAAGTTTGTTGTTGATTGCATTCCACATCTTCTGCAATGTCAGATCCAGATTATTCCCGGTTTCGGAATCTTCAACAGCAGCTGTTTCTGTTTTCGGATTTATATCCGTTAACACAACAGAATCACCAACAAGTTCTTCACGCTTTAATTGAACTTTATCCGGCATTCATAATCACATTCCTTTCATAGAATTATTGTTCCATTATGAATGTATAGCCTTGACATTTTCATAATGTGTGTTCTGAAACTACTAGTATACGGCAGCCTCGAACGTTATCGATGAGTTTTTGAACATATTATTTACAACATAAGAAGGAGGTTCCCATCATGTCAGACAACACAACAGTTGTGCTGAACAACTATTCTGACGATGCTAGAATCAAACAATATGTTTCTGAAGTTTTAGCACCCCGAGTATTCCATGACATACCGTTGAATGTTTTGAATACCGGATTCTTTTCTCTCGTGAATGAGTACATGTCACAAAGTATGGAACAGCAAGCATATACGTCCGCATTTTATTTCAATGAATCATTCATCACAAAAGCAGTATTGCCGGACAGCATCTATGCGAATGCTGCGTTATTCAATATCGGATATGCATTTGCAACACCATCGACCTGTAATTTCCTATTGGAGTTGAAGATTGAAGATATCTACAATAATGCGGTAAGAAATCCAGCAACTGGCTTGTACGAATTCATTCTGGATAAGAATACCAAATTCAATTTGAGTAATGGTAGTGTATACTCATTGGATTATGATATTCTGATTCAGTACCAGAAAGTCGAAACATCATCGAGTTCTTCTCCTGTTCCAAGTTGGAATGTCCAGTATATCAATCGTGATATTCCGAACTGTGTTGCGGTCAATAAGAATGTATATATCACTTATCGTGTTACAGACGTTTGGTTGTGTTTATGTGTAACTGCATCTGAATATGAACGTCAAAGTTATGTGGTTACAAATAATATGACGAACGGAATTCCGAATGCAGATAAGGTTATCACATGCGACAATCACATCTGCGGATTTGATGTGAAGTACACGGATGGCTCCGGAAAAGAAACATACTTATCTCGGGATCATATTCTGCCGATTCATGCAAATGTTACAGATTCAGAACCGTATATCCATTACATCATGGACAACCCACAGACGATCCGGTTCATGTTCCAGTTGAATGGTTCTCGTTATTTCGTTCCGGATACAAATTCGAAGTTCGAAATTATTGTATACACATGTCATGGCGAAGCCGCAAACTTTACCGGGTTTAAGAATGATGAGCAACCGTCTGTGATTACAGCCGCAAATAAATATACGAACAATGCAAATGTGATGAAAGCCGCATTTGTCATTTCAGGTAGTATGGGTGGTACCAATATCGGTACAACAGAAACAGTTCGTCGAGAAACAATTGAAGCGTATAACACGGCAAATGCGATTACAACAGATCATGATATTGATGAATGGTTCAAAACATTCTTCTTCAAGAACGTATTATATCCATTCTTCTTCAAACGTCGGGATGATCCATGGGAAAGACTTTGGAGTGGATATATCGCATTAAAGGATGACGATGATTATGTATTCCGGACAAATACATTACATGGGTTAATTCCATATGATGTGTTGTATAGTAATAATGACAATACAGTCGGGAATAATGAAATTATCATACCTCCGGGTTGGTTATGGAAATATACAACTATGAATCAGGATGATCCTCACGGAAGATTTACCGTTACGCCATATATTGCAGAAGGATCAAAGGTTGAGACCGCAAGAACATCCGTGAATGTAAATGAACAGTTTATGTTTGCAAATCCATTCGGTATTCGGATCCAGAAAGAACCATTTGCAATCGGATATTTCAATCCATGGATTTCTGATTATGTAACCGCAACAAAGCTGAATCTACCAGTTGTTGTCAATGATGATACAAACGACATCAGTTACATTTATCATGCAACACCGATTACAACCAAAATCACCCGAACATATAAGGATGATTATTACACGATCAAAACATACATCGTTCCAACAGTAACACTGTGGAAGGATGGAGAACCCCTCGTGAAGTATGTTCGCAAGAACGCGATTGCTCCAATATTTACCAATAACATGTGGACATATTTCAACAAACCTTTGGATCTGTATGCTTCTAACATCCCGGTATTACCACTCCGAAAGGAAGAAGTTGGGTATATCGCATTTAATCCGTATAAGACATATTTCTGTGTCCGGACAAAGAATCGGATTGATGAAAACAGATGGTCTTTGGATGATATTTGGATTGATGATGATTCTGAAGCTGAATCCAAACGGATATTCATTCCGATTACGGGTGATATCACCATGCTGTATGGTGATGATAAACTATGGGGAACGGATGGAAGATGTAAGGATTATTCTGTTTATGTTACAGGAGATACTGAAATCACAACAACTCCGAATATTACCGACGAATCCCCATTACAGTTTGAACAAGTATCCACGCAGAATTATTATGAACTGAAGCTGAAGAGTTCTGCAAACTTCGGTGCGATTGAAAGTATCACAGTTGGTACCGCATATCAAACGAAGCTATCCAAGTTCGGAGAGTCTAATCTTGCGCAGATTGGTCTGCCGTACACACCATCTGTTTATCTGACCATTCGTTTTGCGGATAACACCGAAACACAACTGACGATTTCAAATGCCGCATATGTGTACATGCCGTATGAATTTGAATCCGATGGAAATGGTGGTTATATCTTCCACCTGTCAGATGTTGGACCCGACAGTGTTCTGTTATATGCAGAAATGAAGCCCACACCCGGTTCAGGTGCTGTTGATTATTATCGGATTCCTTTCTCTGAATTAAAAGAGAATGAAGCGATGTTCTATATCGCAAATAAACTCTTACCGATGGATTTGAACAACATGCGTGTTGTATTACATTCTATGGTGAATGGTTCCGAATCTGGTAGGGTGGAAATGCAACCTGTTCAGAATGAATCGGATGGAAGTTACAGTTTCGAAGTAAACATGATTCCGTTGAATGAGTTGGTTGATGTTGATAATCGAATCAATATTGCATCCGTGAATAACGGCGGTGGAAGTTGGGTATCTGCAAATCCGGGTTCTGGTGTAACAATTGATGCCGTTTCTCCGGAATTACAAATCTCCATTCTTGTTCGTTCAGATGATACTGAACGTCCTTCGGAGATTTCTTCAGGTGATACATTCACCGGATTCCGACTTGTAGATCGTTATGTACTTGATGATGTTACACTCGTCCAAGAATTGAAGGATATGCGTAGTGTTGTAAACTTCGGGGATTCTTCTGCACCAACACAAGAACAAATCAATCTGTATAATAGCATGATTGCATTGGATTCTTATGATGAACGAAACATTTATACGATTTATACATTACGGGAATATGCATATAAACGGATGAATGAAATCGAAGTAAAGCTTCCGACATTCATACAGATTCGCGAGTACAGTAATTATGTGAATGAAACATTGAAAAATGATTTGATAGTCGCAAATAAACTGAACATCTATGGTTTGGATTCCTCCATACAGCCAATCATTTCATGTATTGATGAAATCATTTCCTATGATAAAGACAATCGTGGTGACGAACTGGATTGGTCTCATATCTGGGAGATCCTGAATGATTACACGACATGTGTGAACGCAGGATTTGATAGTGTCAATATCAATGGTGGTGTTACTGTACAGCTCATTCCCTTTGTGGAATACTCTTCCATGATGTCTCCAAGATTCGAATCCTTTGTTTCCGCATTCACAACAGTAAACAGTGCAATCGAACCGGTTATTTTCAAACGTCTAGAAGGAAATAACCATCTCGACGTGAAGCTGATTGCAACATATGGAAAACCACACTCTTATGTCGCAGATGTAGATTATAAGAAATCCTATAACGAAAATACCGTGAAATTCTGGCCTGATCTCCACGTACAATTGGAATTTGATGTTCGATTGTATAATCAGGCTCTATCAACAAATACTGTGAATGAATTACGTAGTATTGTGAAGTCATATTTCAATCGGTTAACCAATATCCATACACCTGTGGATCAAATTAATATGGATAATAATATCTACATTTCTCATGTGATTCAACAGCTTGAAGCACATGCAAATGTTGCGTGGTTGAAATTCAAAGGTTGGTATACGGAAGACAAGAACAAACCAAACGGGAATTACAAAGACGCAAATACACAGGGTATCGTACGATGCTGGAACAAGTTGGAGGATATGCCGAAACTTGAATTGGAACGGTATACTCCTGAAATGTTCATTATGAACGATGATGATATCGTAATCAATATTGTATAATGATGATGAAATATACCGGGGCATTAGCCCCGGTATATATTCTTTTTAATTCGTCCACTTCGTCAAATCATTTGTGACTCTGTAGATATGGTTTCTTGTATTCCGAATACGTTTCGGATTGTTGTATGATTGAATCGTCGTGGTTTCAATAACAAGTTTGTGTGGAACGAAGTTCTCAATCGGAAGCAGACTGAAGTTCTTGGAAAGAGAATAATCTGAGAATCGTTGACATAGAACTTGTCCCTTATAGATTCCAACTCCTGGTAGGTTATATCCGATACGATAATTGGTCGACGAGCTGAAGTATTTCTTACCTCTACCGCATGGGTACAACGGTTCTGGTTTCTTTGCATCCATGACATAACCTATATCTACTATTCTAGGTTCAGTCATATACCAGTCACCCCACCAGCTGCCGCGGTATGTACCCGAGCCATACATGTACACATGCTTATTATCTTCCGATTGATATATTCCAGTAAAGAAACAGCTGTAAATTTCTGGTGTATTCCCGAAGATTGCACCATAACCTCCGTTATCAATGGATAAAACCTTTGTTGGGTTATCTGGATCTGATTTTGAGAAAACATATATCGGTTCATATCTATCCGAAACTCGTGGTTGGTTATTGATATCATTTGAGGAGTATGTGAAGTTTGTTTGATATATTGCCATACAATCAGGAGATGTCAAAGGATAATAATTGGATAATGCGTATCGGATATTTGCGTTATACAAAACATTCATATTCGGAATATCAACATCTACAACACGACCGAGCATATCAGTTTCGTATACATATGAGAAAGTTACATATGAACCATCAGAAGCTTTTGTCCGAACATACACAATGTTATTCCAGCCAACGATTCCCATGAATGTATATCCAGAATCAATTGTAAAGCTGGTTAGGACAGTTTTGTTTCTCATATCATAGATATCAAATTTTAAACCATCTGAATCGTCAGCTAGATAAACACAATTGTCTGTGAAATCCATGGCATAACAATGTTGAACATTTGTCAATTCATATTGAGTTGGAACACCATCATCCCCACCAACAACGTCAAGAATGACACATGTCTTTCCGGATTTGTTTTGAGAACAGTAGAATCCGTTAGAAGTGAACGTTCTTAAGTTCGTAGACTGATCCGTAGATCCGGTAAATGTTAATGTTACATCATTGAATGTTGGTGTTGTTGCTGAATCCGTAACAGTATAAACACGAAGCATTTCATTTGTCCATTTTGTGGAATCATATGACAACATCAGAATCCGTGATCCATCTTTGGTATTCCATCTGAGATAACTCAAATAAGTATTCCCACCATGACCGGTCAAGGTATATTCAACTGGTGCATCTCCATCCGGGAATATGATACTATTATACGTCACAACATAACCAAGTGCGTCGTTCGTTAATGTTTTACATCCTGCTACAGAGCCTGTGATCGAGAAGTCTTTGGATTGTATAGTTGGGACTATCGCATGCTTCGTACAGTTATAATTCGGCCTGAGTGTGATGTGCGAACTTCCAAGAATACTGATGTAGTACCGTTTGTTCTGTAAAGCTTCCGGTATTTGCAGTATATTATCGATCAAAGTCCATGTTGAGATATCCCAATATTTATCTGCTGCATAAACAACAGCGCCATTCGTAGAAGCTGATATTGATGTAATCGGATATTCTGTTTGCATATTGACATATACTTCGACATTTTTAGCACCAATCGGTGTTTCCATCCAGAGGTCTCCATAATATTCCCAAACTTCTGCGTCATAATCATATGATGCATTATTCTGGACAGTCTCTGAAATATCCCATGCTTTCGTATCGTGATTATACATGTTGCAGGATTTGATGTCCATTTGTGTTACGGGAATATATGAGAATACGCCCAAACCACCCATGCCCGTTGTTAACGTAATATTCATGGATTGGGACACAGTTGAACCATCACAATATATCGTGCCGGGTGAATAAAAGCTCGAGTCGGTTGTTGCTTTCGTGTAAACATTATCAAGTGTCAATTCTTCTGCTTCTGGCAGTTTCACACCACCCTTACGGTTTTCAATAATCAATAATCGATTATTATCTTTCGGCGTGTAATAATGAGAAAATATTCCGCTCTCAACCCCGTTGTTTAATGTCACGATCTTTGACAGATATGCTCCGTTTTCGGATATTAACAAATCACCGGATGTTATGTTTTTGCTTGCGACATTATCCGAAACACTTGATGAGTGATAAAGGAAGTTGTTCGGCCAGATGTTTAAATCTGATTTGGTATTCTCGATTTGCCCGCCTTTATAACTCCGCTGATAGGTCGTCCATAACGGATTCGTGTAGCTTGTTTGCTCCAGGAAAACAGAAGGCTCGAATACAAGATAAACACCATTATCATATAAATCAGAAATCGTCGTTCCCACTCTATATGATGCAGAAAGGAAAACTTTTATGACAAGTTTTTCGTTTACTTTCTTCATGATTGGTGTTGTTGTCCCTTCCGCGGTTATGTCATACACTTTCGCATGTGTAAACAGATTCGTGGAAGAAGTACCGATACCTAACTCATGAATCTCTTTGTCTTCTGTGATACCCGAAATGTTATAATCAAAATATCCAGAATATACATACACGGATTGCATAATCGTATCTGTATCGGAATCATATTCCATTGGATATCTCGTGTTCGAGTCTTCAATTCTCGTTGCGGCAGCTGTTGTGATGGGTGTTTCAATCGCTGTATCTGTTGGAGCAGGATCCGTCGTTCCTGAGCCGATATATACTTTCTGTTGGTTTAAATAACCATAACTGGATGCGGAAGAATCAAAACAATATGTCATGCCTGCATTTGTCATGACATTAATACCATATGCTTCACCCGTTTTATTTCCATCCCGATCAAAGGATTCCAACACATACATGTTATGTGCACCGGGATCTATACCGTATCTCCGTTTATAGTTCTCTCGGAATATTTTCAAACCGATCGGGAATTCGTTCGACGAAGCATATATTGTAAAATCACCCATATAGGTCACTCCTTTCTATGTTAAGATGCAACATCTGAAATGTTTGCTTTCGTTGCGGTGATGGTACGAATTCGAAGTGAACTTTCTGACATAGAACCGAAGGATTGATTTGTATAGTTTGTGATATCAATTGCTTTTGACACGTCAATTTCGAACGGTAATATGTTGAACGTCCCGTCAGAATAAGCATCAACTGTGTTCGTTGTATAGTATTCAATATCAATTGCGGTATTCGTATCCACCTCGATTGGTAGGATATTGAATACTGGATCAGCAGGAACCGATGCCTCACTCTTCGTATAGTAATCAATCAGAATCGATGTTAATGCATCCACTTCAATTGGCAAGATGTTAAAGGCAGAAGCAGTCATGTCCACATCTCGTTGTGTATAATTCTTGATTGTTGTTTTGGTTGAGGTAATCCCAGAAATGTGCAGATGCCCATCAATATAAAATGGGCGACGATATTCCCCGACGACATACAATCCGGAAATCGGCACGATTGTCTCTTTCCCGTGTACGTCTCGGGGGATATGCATATATATTTCCTTACTATTAAAAATATTTGCCATATATCGTCACCCCAAACTATACCTGAGTCCCTGGCGGGACGCCTAAGAATACAGGTTCATTCGTATAGGATACTGCAAAACTCTTATCTTCAATCCGTTTGATACAGTTCTGTGTTCCGACAGTTTTTGTCGTTCCTTCTATACGGATAGGCATATATCCAAGCATCAGTGTTTGTGTGCACAGATTATGCATGATATATTTTCCATATAATGAATAAGAACCCATATCATTACCATATACCTGTGATGTATTCACAGAACCATTCGCAAGATACTGACCAAAATCAATCACAGAATTTCGACATCCCGTACTACCACGTGTTGCAAGTATAATCAAAGCCAAAGCATTTCCTTCAACATATCGAAGATAGAAGTTTGTCCAATCATTCGAAACTAATGAAGTATCTGAATCTACAAACGATTTCGGAATATTCTTCGGCGTTGTTACATTATCCAGCGTGATGTAGATCGCGGTAGAAACGTCGTTTGACAAAACGTTATAAATGATGAACACATCATCCACACACGTCATCTTTACAAACGGCAAGTTTGAAGTCATCAGATATCCGGATACAGATTCGTATGTGATATCTGTTCCACTGATATTTGCAACGTAGCTGTATGATGATCCGTCCGTAAACCAAACGTAATCTGTATGACCACACATGAACTTCGGAGCTGTTGCGCTTGGAAGTGTTAACGTTTTCACATCAGAACTCGTTGTCACATCATAAATCCGCAATTCATTTGAACCCACGGGGATGTATGCAATTTGTTCCTTACCGTATATTGCACACGCCATTCTTGAAGATAACTTTTTTGCGGTGACTGTTTCTCCACGAAGATCCAGAATACAACATTCATTCTGAGATGTAGATTGCAGACATAGAATACCAGTTGTACTTTCGGTTCTGTAACAATACGAATACAGATTCGTTGAGCTTGTGAATGGAGGAGTCAATTCGACAGCTGTTGGTTCCGTTGAAGATGTCTTCACATTACTCATGTCAAACAATCTACATACGGAGCTACCTGATGTAATTACGGCAAGCCACTTTCCATATGTATACAGGTCTGTGACTTTTGTCGTTGTAATCACAAAAGATTTCTGCGTTGAAGGAACAAATGCACGACCGCCTTTAGCGAACCACCCATATTCATAATTATCACACTGATTAAAGTTTCGATAATAGTTCGTAACCTGAGATGAGAATCCTGGATACTTGTTAAACCCAGTAATCGTTTCACCAGATTCATTTGTGGTTGTTAAATGGAACGGCGGTCTTTCTCTTGTCGGAATCAGACTTGATGTGTTTGTGTTGGTAATCCAGTAACGACAATTCCTCAAAGATTCTGGAATGTTCTTGAAATTGGTTACCTCTGTCCAGGAACTAACATCCCAGTATTTATCCGTCGCATATAACGTTGCGACCGCAGAATCAATTTCTTTGATTCCGTTATCCGGATACAAATTCTGATATAGGTACATTCCGACTACGGTATCGTACCACGTGTCTGGGTCTCCATTATAATTGATTTTATTCGCATAATAAATCGGCATAACAAACGTTGTTTGCATAGTCGATTCATCATAAACCCGTGTTAGATCATTATAATAGGAAACTGGAACATTCCAACTCTTTGATTTCGCATCGAATGCTTTAACACTATCAACATCCATCTGTGTGATGGGAACACCAGTATTCAATCCGAATTTCTGTGCAAAACCATAAACATTCATCGGATCATTTGATTTAAAATTCTCCAAAACAAATGCTTCCGGTTCATCCAACGTCTGTGGTTCTATTAACGTAAATCCATCATCACAGATAGCCCAACCATCGAAATACCCAGAATCATTTCCTGATCCAGATGTCATGGTGAAGTTCGAAACTGTTGTGGTATTCGTGATTGTGGAATTTTCAACCTTGGAGAATGTTGTCTGTTGAATCGTACGTGATTGTTTAATGTTGTTTCGTTTATAGGTATACACATTCGACGGAACAAATCTCCGGAACATGTATTGATTCGTCGTAATCATCGGATAAAGTCCATTCGCATAATTATCCGTAATCAGATTTTCATAATACGAGCAACACAGAAAGACATGTATGACAAGTTTTTCTTCTTTCTTCTTTGTGATGGTTGTCTTCTGTCCTTTGATATCGTATACAAAGGAATGCGTCCATAACTGATCATATGCAGTTCCAATACCATACTCGGTAATCAACGTATCTTCAGAAACGCCGGATATGGTATAATCATAGGATGCTTTCAAGAAACGACACATCGCCGTGATAATACCATCACCGGTTGCTTCTCCTTTCGCATAGAACAACGGTATTGCATGATTTCTGGTCTTGTCATCTACTGTTGCCGCGAGACCATCAAACAATACGGACATCATGACATTTGATGTTTTTGAGAAAGTCTCATCCGTCCCGTTCCCGACATACAAATTTGACGGGAAATCAACACCTTCGGAATATCGTTTGATAAACCCGAGATCAGTCATTAAGTTCATACCATAACAACGATTTGTTCGTTCTCCGTTTTTGTTGTATGTCTCAACAACGTAAACATTCGATATTCCCGGGGTATGATTCTGACGTTGAAAGTTTCGGATGAACGTTTCTAATTCATGCATGTATTCTCCACCTTCCTTTCCATTAAATTGATTTATCCAGTTTGATTTTCGTAATCTTGAAGTATTCCGAATCATCAATCGTTGTCTGTTTGATGAGATTTGCTTCATCATACATGGTCAATGGATAACTTGTATTACCCGCATGGATTCGAACATGTGAATCATTGAATGTTACATACCGATTATCATATGAATAATCTGCTTCGTGTGCTTTATCCATAGGGAATAAAAATTGATTGTACTTATAACCTAACGCATACTTATTTCTGTTTGCTGCATTTACCGCAAGAAACTGTAAGTTTGAGATAAAGTAGAATCCACGGAATGTGCACGGACGATATCTGCGCGATACACCATATCGAGTTGGCATTGGCACACGCATGCCAACAGACGTAAAGTTCTTCAATGTCAGATCATAAACATATAATGCTGGTGACTCTTCGATCGTGATATACAGCACTCCGTTACCGTATTGAATTGCATATGGATTTTGTGTATTCCATGGTGTAACAATTGTTTCTTCAATGGTCATGCTTTCTTCATCATAGATATACAGATAATTCTTCTGTGTAATGTAGAACTTTCCGTCATGATAACAGGAAACTGCAACATCTCCTGTGTTTAACGTAATGAAAGACCATGCTTTATTCTCAATATCACATACCATCACGACATCTGTTCTGGAAGATTCATATTGATCATCTTGTAAGATACAAAGTTTCTTACCAACCGAGAAGTTTCCACAGACAAACGGTTGAGATTGTCCAACATACGGAATGAATGTTGATAATGTTGTGTCAAGATCAATAATACCAATCCCCGTGGAATCATTCACGATAATCTTATTATTACCGAACCATTCCATTTGTCCGTAACAGTATAAATATGAATTTCCTCTCACCCACAGCGTACTCCATTCATTCTTATTCAAATCACAAACCATAATGTTTGATGCAGAATAACTTTGAAGCTTTGTAAGATATATCTTATTTCGCTCCGGATCATATAAGAAATCTCCTATTTGATTATTTGAATGATCACGAGGATATTCCCATACTTTATCGAACTTACAAGTCATCAAATTGAATTGATACAACACATGTTGCCAACCGTTCAATCTGGATAGAATATAGATCATTCTATCCTTTTCTTTTACATAACTTGCCGTAACCGTTTCTACAGCAGAACCATCTGGCATGGTTGTGAAATACTGTCGATACTTCATGGGTATCTTCATTCCAGTACCAACTGGAAGCAGGCTCTTATCACCTTGAATGGGCTTCGCCTCCGGAGGTGTATAGTCAATCACTTTACCAGTATTACCGGTTGAGAATATCTGTAAACAGAACAGTTTCCCATCTTCATCGAATGTTGACATTGCAGAAATATCAATATCCACATCAACCTTTGAACCTTCAGCAACACCATGTTTGGAGACTTTGGTTTTTATTTGCATCACGGATTTATCATATTCGAAATCTTCAAAGAAACCGGATACATTTAAATCCTCTTTGAATGTTGCATGGATGGTTTGTGTCTTTGGTGTTGCGGTCACAACAAGTTGATCGAATGTATCTTCAGACATTTGTACATACACAGTGTATGGAGAAATCAATCCATTTACAGATGTCATACCGAAGCAAGGATGTTCATCAAAATCTGTAATGCTTAGTGTGCCTTCTTCAACATTCCGAAGAAATACCCATGCATTTTCGGTTGCATCGAAATACTTATAGCCTTCTGAATCTTCACACAGGAACCTTGATGTATTTGCTGAAATAACATCGATTTCTGCTTTGGTGTGACCGTATGGCCATGAACCAAGGATTGTGGCATTCACAATATTAGACATCCAGTATTCTTCTCCCAACAGATATCCTGCAGGTGTAATCGAATCATTCGTGAATACAAATCCAGAACCGCCGTTACCACCTTTATCGTTATCGGAAGAGCCGTTCGGTTGTGTTCCGGATCCACCATACCATCCAGACCCACCGGCACCACCAGCTCCTCCAGAAGCATAAACGCCGTTACCACCAAAACCGAAACCACCATTGATGGTTGGATATGAAGTATTCTGTGGAGAAGATGTTTGTGTTCCAGGTCCAGGTGAAGTTCCATATCCACCACTACCGGCAGAACCAGAAACGCCACCACCAGCACCACCAGGATATGCGGCTTCTCCGCCACCGCCGGATGCAACACAGACCCTCGCATATAATGAGTCGGAACCGATTCGTATATCGGTACTTCCTCCACCGCCCATACCACATATGGACGATTTACCCATTGCACTAGGAGCGCCGCCACCATTAAACATCATAGTTGGACGATTCATTGTTGCATAATCAGCACTCAATAATCCAGTACCAATACCGGAACCTCCGACCGTGACATATGCGGTTGTCATCTCGGGTATATTGATTCTTCCACCCGAAACACCACCACGTGCGGTTTTTGATTGCTGATAACGAACGCCGCCATCTCCACCATAACACTTGAGATCATATGTTCCGGAATACATGGTAAATTGTGTCGTTTCCCCAGTACAATAGAAATCAATATGGTCACCCGATTGCAAAGTGGTGATTTCTTTACAGATTAACACCTGTGGTTCGAATGCATCTCCGCCACCAAGGTATGTGTCTGTCAAATAGAATTCTTCACCAAGAAGATATCCTTCCGGTTTATATGACGATTCCGTTAAAACATATCCGGAACCTCCGCCACCACCAGTTCCAGTTTCAGAACCAGCCAAACCAGCATATCCGCCGAACCAGCCTCCACCAGCTCCACCATCAGAAAATCCCGATGGTGAGTTAGTTGTTGAAAGGAATTTGTCTATTGCATTCATACCAACACCAAATGCATATCCAGATGATTGTGAAGCATACAATGAGGATACACGTTGACCGTTTGATGTTTCATTCGTCCATGTTGTGGTATTACCACCAACAGCGCCACCGCCGTTACCGGCATAATCCGCATACATATTCTGAAGTGTGCCATTACGATTTCCTGCACCACCACCAGCAACAATGAATCGTGAATTTAATGAATCGCTTGGTGCTTTTAATTGGTTCTTTTGATATGCTGGATATGCAGAGTTACCATAGAAATTCCCGGATATTGTATCATAGAATCCTGCAATAGAATCTTCTTTCCGAATACACGGAACTAGATCCAGTTTTAATTCTTCATTCTCAGTTACTTTGAATGAAAAGATTCTCGCATGAGTTTCTTCATTTGCACTTCCAGAGAATAAACATAACGTTCCTGTTCCCGGAACATAAGTTGTTGTGACGGTAACAGAATCGATCAGTTCTTCACCACGATACCAGGATGCAGTTTTTACATCCGTTACAATCCGAATCCGTTCATTATATGGAAAATCTTTTGATGCTGCAGCGTAAGCATTCCCGTAGAAGAAATAAGGTTTGTAAGCATCAGCATACCTGGTAGCAAACCAATAACGTTTGTTGTCAGTTCTGCGATTACCAAACAACGAGTTGTTCTTTCTGCGACCATCCGTATATACAATACAATCACAATCAATACATGTATCACCATTGATCACGTAATCGGTGTTTACGAACGTTCCAACACCACTACATTCCACGTATTCAACTTGTTTATATTCATCCGGGATGGTTTGCCAATCTGGGGAATCAAGTGTCTCCGGAATTGTGCGTATATCAGAAGCGCCTCCACCGCCAGCTCCAGGAAAGTAATTCGTATTGATATTGACATAATCGGTTTTATATGTCAAACCACCATTTCCTCCACCATTGAAACCTCCCAGGTTTCGTTTGGTTCTATCCGATGTATAGGATTCACCATTACCGCCGACATTCACGTACAGTTTTCTTTCTTGGGTATTATTCCAAATACCCATAGCAGATCCGCCATAACAAATCGTGTCATACTGTGAAGTCCCACCATGTGCACCATGACATACTAACAAGTATTCACCGGGCTGAACGGTAACTTCTTCGGTTTGTCCAGTATATTGGAAATTGTGAACGACTTCCCATAACCGATTCTTATATCCTACAATTTTTCTCCCCATTGGTTATCACACTCCTTTCTTTCGTAATAAAGATAGTATCAGTCTCCTGTTAAGACAGGATCATACGGTGTTTCTGTTGTACTGTATGTTGCAACCAGAGCAGCATCCGGTAATGTATTGATTTCATCCTGAGTGGGTTGATGATTCAATGTTACAACCTGAGATTCGAAACCTACAAGCTTTAGATTTCCATTCTTAACATCATTCTCAACACTATCAGATGTATATTCTTTCAATACACGATATACTGTTTCTGTGTTTGGATCCACAATCAGCATGTTCCGTGTATACAGTTTCCCAGAAACATAATCTTCGATTGAGGCACTACCACCGCCTCCACCACCGATGGATTCTATCTTTTCCACTTTACTAGCTATAGCGTTAATAATCGTCTGTTGTTCAGCAATAACAGAAACCAATGTCTGAAAAATCTGATCCATGTATATTCACCCTTTCTAATAAAAAATAAAGATTATGATTCTTCTATGAGTGCTTCCAGTTTATCATCGATCCGTTTCAGATCTTTATTCATTGAAGACAGATGATCTACGACTGGTGTGAGTTGCTCATCCAACTGCTTTAACACATATCCCCATGTGATAAGAGAAACCTTATCGCCATCCGGAAGTTCGAATACCAACGGTTTAGTATCATCACGTTTTACCGACATAAGAAAACCTCCATTTCTAACGAATCTTATGGAATCGTTTTGGGTATACTAGATGTACAAAAGAAAAAAAACAGGGAGCCGAAGCTCCCTGCATATGATTAGATAAATTCGTCGTCATCATCAACGATGTCCCCGACGAGGTCGTCGAGGGAAACATTGTTGATGACTATTTCTCCAGCTTCCGGGTTGGAGCTGAAGGTTGGAGCTTTCATATAATATTTGGATTTTACTGAAGGATATATTGACGAATGGTCTTCGTCTTTTACCGCAATGTCGATATTCGACATTTTTGGTGCAATATATTCCTCCTTCTTCTTGGTTTCGGTCGGGTTGTTTCTGGATCCCGTGTTTGTGATCATCCGCAGAGCTGCGGATCTAATATCAAAATATTCACAACGACAGCCGCAGTGGCTACCATTGATATAGGAGCTCCACAGCTCCCCGTTAACCACCCTAACGTCCGGGTGGAAGTTAGCAATCTCATCATAGGTGAGATTGCTTTCAATTGTGCAAGCATCAACAAGCTTACACTTGTAAATGCCTGCTGCTCCTTCCGCAATTGCGTTTTTGCAGAAGTAACACCTGTTTGATGGGATGATTCTTCTTTCCTGTATCTCCATCAGGAGAACAGAGAACATGGAATATCCACCGGTCGCTCTACACAGATCGGCCAACCACTCGATTGTGACTTTGCCAGGCACATAAATGTTGTACCTATGACAAACATCAGCCAGCTCGCTGATGATGTCGATTTGTTCTGTCTGATACCGGAAGACGGCACCAAAAGCTGCAACCATCTGGATTGCAGCAGAACCACATCTGATGATGTGGTTGTAGGTTTTAACGAGCCCGCGCTCGTTTGTATGAATTACCGGGAACTCCCGGCAGTTCAGGGTGTCATCGCCATCGAGGATGACGGTGATTCCGTCAGTGTAGCACAGCGGTGGATTCTTTACAGAAATTCCCTTTTTGTTGAAGAATTTGATTGCCTCCGCAATGGAGGCATATTTTGTGTTGTCGCGACCTTCGGCGGTCTTGACCGCGCCACACTTGCGGTCGTCCAGCTTCACTGCGGCGTTTGCTGCGGTTTTGGAAATAGTTTTCATGATTTTGGCAATAAACTTTTTCATTTTAAATTCCTTTCTACCCGTTTAACGTCCTGGGCAGGGACGATTTTTATTTGTTTATTAAATTACTATTGGATACATGACAGAGCACCAAGAGTATTCCTACACGGCGGATATCCGTATGCTGATAATGAAAGTGCTTTTTCATTATCAGAGTATCATATGTTTTCTAACCGTGATACTATCGGTGATTCGATATGTATCTCCCAATTATTCCTGGAAGATCTGTTGTCCCTTTGGTATGTTGGGGACATAAACTTCGATAATATTATCGTTGTTCATATCTTGGCAACTCCTTTCTGGAACTTAAATTGCTCGGTGTTCTGTCATGTATCCATATTAATAATATATATATGGAAATTTAAAATAACAGAATTTCAAAAAAATATACTTTTGATATAAATGATCACGGGTTGTCTTCCGTTACGCGAAGTCGTCCAGCTTCAGTTTAAGAGACCCATTATGTTTGACCTCCTTTATTAAACATTTTTCCGTGATCATTTATCATACATTGAATCAATAGCCGGCACATGCCGGCTATTGATCCTGTATTTATTTTCTTTAGTCCTGTGACAGTTCGTACTGATGATACTGTTCAGCCTTATCCGAAGAGGATAAGTTCTGTGGTAATGTGCGTTTTACCGCATCGACCATCGTGACATGTGATTCCAACGCTTTTGTGAACCGTTTCATGAAGTCTTCATACGACAAGGAAAAGGGGAAGTTCGGAATGTTCTCGAGTTCTTCATGCTCTTCCGGAGTCATTTCAACAACAACGGCACATCCGTATTTATAGTACAGACAGATGTAACCGTGTTCCTCCGTGTTCAACCACATCGTATGCCATTTATCAATCTTCCATCTAGGAACTTCCATGGGTACGGTTGTAAGTACACGCATAATTTTTAACTTCCTTTCATAAGATAAGATGAATGTCCCGGCATATGCCGGGACATCATTACATTTATAACAATTCCAACAGATTCAATCCTTCAATTGAAATCGAATGTAAACCATCAATATCAATGATATCCACCATCTCGGATTTCAGTTTCTCAAGATGTGATGGTTTAATCAATCTACTGTGGGATTCAATATCAACCAACGGATATGCTGTTTTGATATAATCATGATATGTTGGCTGGATGACTTGCATAACCGATTCAATGGATTTTGGATCTTCGGGGATTTCACGTTTCTCAACAGAACGCAACAGATTTGTTGCGAATGTCGAAATACCCAGCTGTGTCAGACCGATGATTCCACGATCGAAGTCACCAACAATCGCATTCATCAGATTATAGAATACTTTGTTTCGGATGAATGTGTTCATGATTTCATCATCAACAGAAGTCACAGACTGTACAATCATCAACGGATCTGAAATCTGACAAGGTGCATTACGGCGATAACGTGTATACATCACGTATGTGTTCGGCATATACGTGTAATTCGTCATCAACGGATTCCCGGTCAGAATGATCCGCTTTCTGTTGTTCGTCTTGTAATCATCGATGATATTCGGCACGACAAACGAATCAAACTGTTTACAGCATAGCAAATATACGTTGGGAATGTATTTCAGAATGATCCCGATTCGTTTCATGGATTCATTCCAATAATACACAAACTGTTTGTATCGGTCATTCTCGAACTTGTGTACATATGGAAGCAAATAAGATTTCATCACTTCCTGTTCGGACAAAAGTCCCATCGTAAAATCATTGTAAATCAAGAAGATACGGGTATTCTCATATTTCTTCATGAAATCTTTCCAATGTTTTACCATGAACAATACATTCGCGATGATATCAGTCTCCACATTCTCCGAGAACGGTAATTCCCGGAGAAATTTTTGTGCAGACGATAATGAAGATACAAGTGTATTCAAATCGATGAACACGTCAACACCAGAACCTGGATTGAAGTCCTCACCCAGAACAGAATTGATGACACGATACTTGGGTTTCATCAAAGAACCAATGATTGGTCCAATAGAATAAGCCATTACCTCATCACCCCATTTCCTCACCGAACATGTAATCCGCAAAGGATCTCGGACCAACACGTTTGATTGCATTCCGTTCGTCAAATATAGAATGTAACAGATGATGTCTGGTCTGTTCGAATGACAATGCTGTTGAAACAGCCTCAATATTCTGTAATGCAGATTTCAGTTTCAGGATCTGATAAGGTGCATCCGGAACCAAGAAGTTCGGTCGGAGAAGTTTGTTATTTGCGTCACGCAGATGTTTAGCAATAATGATTTCTCCATGTACGGAAAGTAACGGAATCGTTCCCTTGAGCAGATGCATCAGCTTCACAACGATATCTTCAACTTTCTCGAACTTGGACATATCATTCTCGAACAGTCGCATGATATCCATGTACTTCTGTGTCATCATGATATTGATCGGTGTGATGTTACAGAAGATACCACCATTCTCCAGGACCTTATAAGAGGAAATCTTCAGATACGTTGTATCATCGATGACAACTTCTTTCATCTTATCCAGAATCTTATCCGGGATATGGATATTCGCATACCGAGAAATCTTAAGCGGTTTCAGTTCTTTGCCGATATACAGCATAAGATAGTCGGAAATGTTATCCTGATAATCATCCCGAAGATAGATGTCAAACCGTTTATCTTCATCCGGAACAACCGCAGAAGAATCCAGAACGAAGTACTGTTCGAAATCATCGGACAGCTCAATCTTTTCTGCATTTGTTTTCAACAGATGCTTTGCGGATAATACATTCTGTGATACGTTCGATGTCATGATTTCTGTCGTGTAGATAAATCCGCCTTTGAGATCCCCGACTTTCAACGCGTGTGTTCCATAACATACATGACACACATCCTCATTCAGATTACATGTACACGGTGAACGGAACCACAGTGTCTTTCCAATCAGATGTTTATCCGTTTCATGCAGAATTTTCAGAATACCGGAATTCTTATGTTCATAATAGAATCTACCTGCGAACATATCCAGAACATCTTCGTCAACCGTAATCGGTATTGGATTAACAGACCCACAATCATAAACCGTTTTGGAGATTGTGCCGTAAGTCAGAATCATCAGATTCCGGTTGAAGTATCCCGCAGAACCCATGTATTCTTCATTCATGATATCCGGAACACGTGCCGCAATCGCCCCGGCATACAATACGTCCATACCATGATAACCGGCACGGAATCCATTACCATTCATGATGACCGGAATGATGTTCTTACCATCCGGAATCTGGGAGAAGTTGATATATAACTCTTCCATCTGTTTCGGTTTCAGAATCTTTGTATACTTATTTGCCAAGAAGAACGGATTTCCACGTTTGGTCATCTCTTCTTCCAACAGCTTATATCGTTTTGCATTTTCTGCGACGATATCGGATGTCTGCATGTTCGGCGGGTATTCTGTATTGTTGATCTCCCGAATCAATTCCGAATCCCGATAATGATCCAGGAACAGATTCTCAGCCGTCAAGATCTGTGTGTCCGCATGGGAGAATACCAGAAGTAATTCTTTCAGGTCCAGACTCATCCGAGCCATGATCGTTTGTACTTCTTTGATTCCTTTACCATACGACACCAAAACATTGACAATATTATCCTGTATCTGTCCACGCTTCTTCGATGACATGAAGTCATCCAACAGAAACTGATTGATGTCCACGTCATGAATATACGGAAGAATCGTTCGAATAAACACTAGACTGGTCATGAAACGATTCAACGGTAATGCTTTTGTTTCAACATCATCCACCGTTACTTTGAACTTGACCAGCGTATGTTGTAACTTATCCGAATGCTCACCCCGATTATTCCAACATAGTACGGCGACATCCACAACCCGGTCATACAGATAATCGAAGTTATCCACATATCGATCCAGAATAATCGGATCATCCAGGAATTCATGGATCTGAGATTCTTCCGTAATCTCGTACAATTCTCTCAAATCGTCAAACTGAGATTCGTTTACGTCCGTATCGGTGTTATAGTTCATCTCATCATCACGCTCCTCTTGATTATTTTCTTTCCAAAATCAAGTGTCAATCATTTCCTTGGTATAACGGAAATTCATCAACATTTCTTTTCGACCCGCTTTGTCCTGTTTGGAATCTCCAACCAGAACACTCAGATGCTGACGCATACGTTCCACGTCTTCAACCGTCACACGAACAATCCGACGTGTACGTGGATTCATAATGATTTCTCCGGCTACTATGTCATCCGTCTGTCCAAGACCCTTGTAACGGTCACGAATCACGGGATACATTTTCTCGATATGTTCAAAGAACCGAGCCAATGTTGTCGTACAATCCAGATTCTGTTTCTTGGACTTATAATGAATCAACAGACCGTATTTCTGTTGGGTCTTAATCACATAATCTAGAACATCAACCAGATTATCATCAACAACAACCAACTGATCGATCAAATCAATTGTCGCCGCAATCTGTCGGGTTTCATGATCAAACCACAGTTCCGGATACAGTTTACACAAAGAACGCATCCATTCATCCACATGTTCCACAAATGCATCCGCTGTACAACCATACTTCACGAAACCATTCGCAATGTGTTCCAACAGATACCGATTCGTGGACAATTCCACAGATGCATCATTCAATTTCGTCAGATAATCAAATGCATCCTGTACGAATTCTTTTGCATTCCCGGGACGTTCTTTCACATTCGACATTTCACATTCACACTCCTCGTCATAGTACAAAAAGGTGGAAATACAAATAAGTATTATAATACACCGGGGATACACCCCGGCATATTATAAATACATGAAAGCCAGCAGTGTGTGTATTATGCTCGATGATCATAATACACACATGTATGCATACGATAAACCTTTGTATGCAAACAAATAAAATGAAATAATAGAAAGGAGCAATTGTGATGACACGCGTACCAACAATTACGACACGTCATCATATTACAGTTACCCACAATCCAAGGTTATATGTTAACCAACAAACGAAATCTCCAAATCACCAATCGATTCAATGCACTTTTCAATGTATTCCGTTTGTGTTGCAACATACATCTTTTCTTTACCCTTGACAAGTTCATACAGCGGAGGTTCTGCAACATACAGTTTTCCAGCAGTAATAATCTCCGGCATTTCTTTTAGGAAGAACGTACACCAACCTGTACGAATATGATATCCATCAATATCCGCATCCGTCGCCATAATGATCTTATCAAAGTTCAGTTTCTTGATATCAAACGTTGGGCCAATCCCACAACCCAGAACCTTTACCAGGTTCAACCAAGGTTCGGATTTCAATACCCTTGACAAATCCTGATTCCAAACATTCAACGATTTACCCTTGAACTGTAGAATCGCCTGGAACTTACTGTCACGAGCAGCACGAATACCGCCACCAGCACTCAGTCCTTCTACCAGATACAGCTCTTTCGGTTCCGCCGTCTTTACAGAAGAACACGGAATGAAACTAGCAGGACGCACCCAGTTCTTCAATCCTTTTGCAGTTGATGAAATCTTACGGGCTTTTTCACCCTCCACACGAGCACGATGATTTCCTACAATGATCTCAACCATCTCGTCCAGAACACCACTACGAGATTTACTTAGTTCATTATAAGTTGCTTCCGCAAATGCTTTCAGGATATCCTTACTCAATACACAATCTTTACCCTGTGCAGAGAACATATGTGCCATATCACACTTCGCATTCACGACAATATTCAGATGTGCTTCGATATCCCGTCTGATATCCTCACCCTCGAGTTTCTTATTCTTACGATAAACACGTTCTGTCATCGCACGAATAAATCCTCGCTTTACACCATCGAAGTGATCACCGTTTCTCTTGGTATAAATCATATTCATCCAAGAATACCAGATATCTTCACCTTTATATGTTTCTGGATTACTGTACACGATTGCAACCTCGGCTTCAAACGTTCTGTCATATGAAGTATCCATGAATGTTTCAACCAGATTACCCTTAATCGGGAATACGAGTGTGTTACACATTTTATCATCATCACCCGTTAAATCCCGATCAAAGAACTTATACAGTTCCTTATGTTCTACATGATGTTCCTTACCATTGATTTTGTAGTCCATTTTGATTGACGGGGGTAACGTATAATCAAAATCCTTCAACCAAGGTTCAATCATGTGAATCGGTAGAGTATCCACACCAAGTACACGTTTACTCGGACGGAATGTTACAATCAACCCATGATCATTCCCGGTATACTCTTCAAGATTCTCGGATACAAGTTTCGCATCCTTATAAATCAACGTGAGTTTCTTTTTCTCATTCGGACGGATTGTCGTAACTTCCAAGTACGAACTAGTCGCAAGAACACATGTAGAACCACCAAGGCCATTTTCACCTTTTGTTGAACCATTAGCTCTAGTCATGTTTGATCCGGCTTGCATAGTCTCGTAGATCTCTTTAATTATGCCGGTTGCAATACCACGACCATTGTCTCGAACTGTAAGAGTTTTGTCATCCATAATAATTTGGATATGATCACCTGGTGAGTTTTTCTTGTAACATTCATCGGATGCGTTATCGATGATTTCTTTACACAGATGGAAAACGCCAAGACTACCCACAGCAGTAATGAACTGTGTGGGTCTAGTCTGGATACGTTTCAGGTCGTCATGGATGATTGTAACATCATCATCCTTTATCTCGATTAGCTTTTCTGTGCTCATTTACATATCCTTCCTTTTCTTTGATATTATACTTATCGAAGATCTTATTCGCTATTTCGTATAACTCATCAGATTCTTCTTGCGTATACTTATGTGGATGCCTGAAATCTAATAAAGGGAATATCACACCTCTCTGTTTCTTCAATACTTGTTTTGCATACTTTACATCGTCCTTTGTAATTGCCGGTAAACGTGATGCGATAATTTCGGCAACTTTATAAGGTTCGATGTCTCTGAGAGTTATCATAATTTCATAATAACACTCTCTTTGATGATTTGTGAATTTTGCTCTTGGGTGTTCTTCGCCGACCGGATTTACCTCCAACTGCGTTTTGAATGCGTGTACAACATTTTCTTGATTAGTTACCCATTCGAGATTCTTGAGTCGACAATCTGATGGTATGCCGTTAATGTGATTAATTCGGTTTCGTTCTTTTGTTCTACCCGGTAAATTAAGAGAATAAGCAACCAACCTGTAGAACTTCACAGTTTGAACTTTTGGAGATCCATCAGGAAAAGCATATACCATAGTCAAGGTTGGATAATCTTCAGAATCTAATGATACCTGCATAAACTTTTTCGAAAAGTTGGAATAGACTCTGTTGTGGCTTGATATCCTATATCGGTTCGGTATGAGATTTATTTCAACACCATCTTTCCGAATGATAGGGCATATACAATCAAACCATTCTTCAACATCCTCTTCCCAAGATAAGTTACTAGCGGCACAGTTCTTCAGATCTCCATCCTTATGTACGATCTTTAACGGTTTCCCAACAAGTTCTTTCGGTATCGGGATAAATGTCTTTGCAACTAACGTATCAATCGCAAAGAGTCTCGGTATCCGATTCTTCATCGTTAGGAGTACGAAATCATATCCGTTCGTGGAATGATATATTCTTTCCTCCATACGGAAGGTGATTTGCTCCCCGGGTTTGTTTAATTGACGAACATCACCAAGATCGGAGATCTCGTATTTGTCGGGGTCGATTGATGGTTCACAAGTTAACAGCTTCCAGAGCGGTTTCAGATAATGTAACATTTGTTTCATCCTTCTTTTGTTTTATACATCCATAAAAGTTTTGACTTCGTTGGTATATGCAAATAAATAATATATCTATGGAAAATACAAATTTGTAAGTTCATCTATGATGAGCCAGTATCACACTCCACCGTGATATTACGACATCAGATATGTGAACTCGTCACTCACATGTCATGTTACTGCTCTTTCTTTATTCTTCCGACCCACAAATGTCCGAATGTGGGTCACTCTTTCTTTCCATTTTCACATGTTTGGTTTTGGTGGGGGTGATCCCCACCTTAAACCAAACCGTAATATTTTATAAACATAGAAGCGAGGCATCATATATGAAAATTATTGAATTATTTGATATTGACCGATTCATCAAGGTCAACAATCTCATGGAGGTAAAATCAAAACGTATCTATCGTTCTCCGAACGTATTCCATGAGGATGGATTATTTTCCGAGGTTATATTCGGACAAACTCCCGACGAACGTAAATTCCGTTGTGGATATATTCAGTTACCATTCCACGTATTCAATCCGGATGTTTCTCGGTCTATTATCATGAAAAGTGGTGGTGTCATCAAGAAGATGGCATTTGCGGAATGTAAATGTAATCTTGTGAATGGTGAACTGGTGGTTGCGAATGACGGACAATATTCGGGATTGTTGGATCTGTATAAGATATGGGATCAAATTGATTTTGACAAGACGATGAAAACCCGTTCAAGTCATGCAGTAACAATTCTGAAGAAGAGTCCGAAACGGTTAATCTTCAATGATAAGGTGCTGGTGATTCCTCCGGAGATGCGTCCGGTTGGTGTTAAGAATGGTAAAATAACCAAAGCCGAGATTAATACAATATACATGCAGATCTTGGGTCTGAAGGATGTAACTGCACATACAAACGTAACGGACGCATATCAGATTTACAATAAGATGCAGGATTGTATCACGAAATTATTTACGTATGCGGCGACGTATACAGGTGGTAAAACCGGGTATTTCCAAAAGAATCTATTGGCTAAGACTCCTGTGTTCCAAGCCAGAAACGTTATATCAGCTCCTCGGTATAACACAAATAAATGTCCAATCGGTGTATTCCATACTGGATATCCGATGCAAACGATTTGTTCATTATTCATGCCATTTATTCGATTCAAGATGAAACAGCTGTTATCTTACTCAAGTATATTGTCCATTCATACGGATAAAGGTGAAGTAAAACAAAATGACATTATGAATATTTATGATGATCGGATGATTGCGGATTTGATTCGTATCTTCCAAGAAAACCCGGGATCTCGTTTTCGGGTACTATATTTGGATCCCGAAAAGAAGAAACCAATTAAAATGGAATATATGGATCTGAATAAGAACGAACGAATCACCCGGGAGTTCACATTAACTGATGCACTGTATATCTGTATGAAAGAATGTGTAATCGATGCGAAACGGATTGTGTATACAGTGCGGTATCCGATTGGTGATCATCTTGGTGCTTTCTTTTCGTATGCACATGTATTGTCAACAAACGTAACAACACGGATTGAATTTCGTGGAGAAACGTTTGAATACTATCCGGTGGTCGATCCTTCTTTATCCCACGCGATTGTTTCTACTCGGTTTGCTGATACCGTGGTACCTTCTAATTCTCGCCTGGAGGCTATGGGTGGTGACTACGACGGTGATACCGTAAGAAGTATCGGTATATGGAGTGACGAGGCAACTGCACGTGCTGAAAAGTTGATGTTCTCGAAAATCTACAGTATACGTCCACAATGTTCAAACGTATTCGCAATCGGAAAGGAATGTCTGAATGGGCTGTACGGATTAACGCGTCAGAAAAATGCAAAATAAATGTATATGGAAAGGATGTGATGTATCATGGAAAATGAAAAACAAAATACCATATCAGAATATTGCAAATCATGTGCACATCCTTTCTGTAAATGTAATCGGGAATATTGTCCGAATTATGTTACCTTGAAAGAATATCTGAAACATGATGAAGAAATCCGTAAAGAAAAATGGCGAAATCTGAATAAATAAAATTCCTATTATTTTTTAAAAAGGAATATATATAATTAAATTGGTGGATAGATGTAGGAGTGTAATATTATATAATATATAATATAATAATATAGAGAAAATGACAGTTCTACCAGAAACTACCCAGGTACTTCGCGGAGAATTTTCGAGGGTTTACGGATTATTTTTTTTTTGATTTGTTTGATTATGATTTACATTTTGATACTATATTAACTTGATAAGGATGTGATTGCATGAGTATTTTTGATACTTTACAACAACTCGATCAAGATAGACCCATGAATGATACATATGATATGGATCAAACTTATGAACCAACTTATGTCGAACCTTCCGAACAAGCCTTTGGTAATTGGCAGGATGAATTCGCCGGGTTCAAGAGTAGACCAGTTCTGTATAATGTTGATGGGTATATCTCACCGTATGCAACAAACAATTGGGGTGGTACATCCAGTATTATGAAAACGCTCGGAGATGAGAGTAGACTACCTCCTCTATCGGATAAGATTGATCCGAATAAGATTTTTACTTCGGAGATTGCTGCATTCCGTGCATTAGCGGCTGATCAACAAAAGATCGTTAAGATGTTTGAAAAGAAACTCATGGAGGGTTTGACTGAACACGGCAAGTTTGGTTTGAATGAAACCGATATTGAAGCGATGTCTGCGTTAACCGCGGCCCGTGGAGCAATTTCAAATATCAATAAGGAACAGGTTGCCATCAAGAAGAATATCGCAGATCTGCGAATTAAGCAGAATGCATCAGTTTCAAATGCGAGTGGAACCGGTGCTGATGGTTCGGAGACTGTTCATTCAGGTTCTGCAATGGATGTTGGTCGTAGTATTCTGGATAGTCTCTTTGACGCAAAGCCTATTCCGCAGAATACTCCAGCAATCCCAGAGGGGTCTTATGAAACTGCATCAGTTGCTGATGCTGCTAAGGTTATTGACGGAATCGTTTCTGATGGAGAAGTTGCCGCATCTATTCAGTATGAATCTGAAAAACCAACGACATACGTTATTGTTGGAGAAACGGATGATGACGTGGAGTTTGCGACATATTCCTCGGATGGGGAACTGATCGTTGACTATCCGAATCCGAATACGAAAATCACGAATATTGATCGCGAAGCAAAATCCGCAAATGACGAGTTGTTTCAGGCGTATCCATTGAAATTTAAAAATGAAATTGAAACAGACGGGGGTTGATCCCCCGTCTGTCTTTTTTTTTGTAACCCTTGTATATGCTTGGGATTCTTGGGAAAAACACATTAATAATTGTGAGACTTGATCACATGAAACGCGATTCTTCATGCTGTTTCTCGTCTTGTTCAATTAAAAATTTATCAGAAAAGGAGAGTTTTGAATATCATGATTGATTCAAAATATGCACTGAAATACTCCATGCCGCATGCAGTAGTTCATATTGTGGATAATTCATCTTATACTGGTGCACTTCCTGCTGCAGTTGCAGATGATCCTTCACTGTACGCAACACTCGTGGTTACTGGTGCTCCGATGGGTGAAGATAATAAAATCGTATCCATCACTCGGTCTGACATTCTGAGTACCGCATATGGTCTTGGTAGCATTAGTGTATCCGATCGTGAAAAGTTCGGACAGACAATCGATTATGCACCATCACTTCTGTCCCAGGGTGCTCCGGTTAGATTCATGCGTGTAACACCGGAAGATGCAACCTACGGTCTTGTGTGTATCGTAATGCAGTGGCGTGTTGATGAGATCACTGCTGCTGATCCCCGAGTACATGTAAGATTCAAAACAAAGGAATTCCCTGTAGATCTGCAGCTGAGACAGTTCAAGAATACGAAGCGTCTGAACGAAGCTCTGATCAAACAGTATAACCAGGACAACGTATCTGAGGATGGTCACGTTTGGACACAGCGTGTCTTCATCAATGCCATTTCCGCAGGTCGTGGTAAGGTTTATAACAACATGGCATTCATCATCAATCAGACTGTTCAGTCCAAGAATCCTGCAAACGTAAAGTATGAGTTTGCAACTGTTGATACTCGGACAAATCTGACTGTTGAACGGTTCTTTGCTTCTCTCGTTAACGTTGAGAACGGCAACCGTGTTGATGCAATTGATCCTGCAAATGTTGCAGTCGGCAAACGTGTTGAGGGTTCTTCCATTCTGGTTCCTTATGTGAACGAGAAGGCTGTACAGGAGCTGTATGGTGTATACATGAACTTCTATAAGGAAATGCTGGAAGACCAGAGTGCTGTGACCGACGAATTCGTGAAGATGGCGTATGCTACACTGAACGTAAACACATTCGATGTGATCTACGGTAATTACCTGTACAACGGCACGGATTCTGCACTGAAGCTCCCGTACTATCAGGTCGAGATGTTCGATTCTGATATTCCGACGCTGGATAAGAACCATAGAATTTCAACCATCAACACCGCAATCGATGGTATCGACTTCGATAAGAATGTTCTGTATGGTAAACTGATTCCGCTGGCATATGGTGTTACTGATTCTGCTGATGCTGTTCATGTTGGTGACCTGTACATGTCTTCCACCACACAGCCAGCTATCTCTGTGATTGCAACAATCAACCAGTATACAAAGGCTGTTACCTCTCTGACAATTCCGAAGGTATTCGCAGTTGCAGAGTCTACTGAGGAAGTATATGTGAAGGGTTCTGACATCTATTCTGATGCAGAAAAACTGAACAAGAAGGACCCGGTTGATGGTGTAATTTACATCAACAAGGAGAATGCTTCTGATAGATACATTCTGAATCCGGAAGTTTCTGGCAAGGTTATTTCTCTTGCTTCCAACAGAATCAAGATGGTTGTTTCCGATACAACCGATGGTACTGGTAGTAAGGCAATCAACAATGCAGTTGCAAATAAGAAGATCTCCAGATTCGATACCATCGCAGTTAAGGTATCCAACTCCTTTGATCTGTATACTGTATCTGCAATCAACACCGAAGCGGTTGGTAAGGCTGATGCTTACACACTGAAGAAGTGGACTGATGAGGATGTTTATAACAATCTGGATTGGGCTTCTCATTCTTCCGGCTCTGCAGGTGTTGGTAATGTTATCGGTAGAACTACTGAGGATCCCGCTTGGATTCGTGATGGTGCAACCATCATCAAGGATGGTAAGGTATATGTCAATACTTATGCCGCTCTTGGTACTGATGGTACTATCCCGACCATCGAGATTGCAACAACCAGACGTTTTGATAAGGCTCCGACCGAGGTTGCAATCACAACTGATATCGTTGGTGCAAGCTATGACGTTCTGATCTATAAGGCTGATAATGTTGAGACCTGGTCTATCACAGGTGTTAAGGTTAATGCAAGTGGTACTGGCTATGAGACAGGTGATGAGATCTCTGTTGATGGCAAGTGTACATTTGCAGTAGATACCGTTGATGAGACCGGCAAGGTTCTGACGATTAGGGCTATCATTCCTGCTGAGGATATCACAACCAATCCGACTGGGACTGGTGTATCCACTACCGGTGGTACAGGTTCTGGTCTGACTGTTGATATTACCGGTGCCCCGAAGACCTATAAGGCAAACACTTCTCCTGACAAGATCGTTCGGTATATCGTATCCGGTGTTACTGGTTCTCTGTTCAGAGTATCCGAGAGCCCGATGGCAATTCCGACAAACTACTACACTGATCAGTACGGCATTTCTCTGTCTTCTGAAGACGGTGGCGTTCGCATTGCTTACGGTTCAACCGGTTTCTTCGATGATGATACTATGAATTCCGTCGTATACAAGTGGAAGTATTCCGCTCTTCTGGTTCGTGCATACAAGGGTGAACTCGATCCTCGAATCACTTCTCCGACCAGAGTTCCTGCGAAGTACCTCTTCGATGGTGGTACAAACACTGTATACGGTCAGACAATTCTTCCCGAACTGAGATATGATCCTGCGGATATTATTGCTGCATCTTCTATCTTCACTGAAGAGGAGAAGGAAGAAGTCCTGTTCAATCCTTCTGTTCTGGATGATATCAACGGCGACGAGGATATCGACGTTAAGCAGGCAATGTATGATCTGATGAAGTATCGTTGCTTCTACATGATTCCTACCGAAAAGCGTCCGATTGGTGATGGTTCTGGTATGTCCCTGCATCTGGATTCTGGTGTAACCGATGCGCAGACTGCAATTGCAATCAACACTTCTTTCGCACGCAGATTCGATAACTGGAATGCTTCTTGGGATATCGGTGGCTTCTATGATGTTGAGACTGGCCTGCCTTGCACATATGTAAAGCAGCTGGTTGATAATCTGATCGCACACTGCAAGAAGTACACAGTAAACAAACCCTATGTTGGTAAGTATTCCGTGATTACCAAGGATCGTTATACGTCCTACTTCCCGGATATCGATACTACCGATTGGGATTTGCGTGAACTGCTGTACAATTCTGGTGGTAACGCTTGGATTGCAGACATCAACGGAAACCTGAGACGTCAGTCCCAGAGAACATTCCACAGAGACTCTACTACTTCTGATCTGCTTCAGGAGAACAATGTAAGAACTCTATCTCAGCTGGTTTATCTCCTGCAGAATAAGATCGAGGATTACCTGCTCGAGTACAATGATGACGGCGTACTGAAGACTCTTTCTGATGAAGTGAACAACATGTTCAGCAACTGGGCCGGCAACCTTGTTGACAGTCTGAACATTCAGTTCTATCGTGACACCAATACTGATGGTGGCGACATCGTCGTATGTGAGGTTGCGGTAACCTTCCGTGGTCTGATTCTGAGAGTTCCGATCATTGTGAACGTCAACAGACGTGAAAACTAATGTGAGAAAGGAGAGAAAAGTATATGCCTATTTCACTACAAACCGGTATTCGTGAATACAATGGTGATCTGTCACAGTACACGGGTATGCTTGGCGGACTTACTCCAGATATCCATACCCTGAGAAGCCTGAACCCGCTTACCACAAACCGTGTCATCTGTGTTATGTATCGCGGACCGTATTTCCTGCAGCACTATTTCAAGATTAATAATAATGCATATGATGGGCGTTCTGCATTCGGAACATACAAAAAGGTTCTTGAATACTACAACCAGGGTATTCAGATAAATATGGGCGATGGCCAACTTGGTCCCGCAACACTTCAGGGCGGCTTTGCTGGAAGAACCATATCCATCCCAACAACACAGAATACACAACAGACCCAGACGCTGACAATTACTGTATCCGAACTTTGCGGACGTCCGATTTCAACATTCCACAATATGTGGGTTGATGGTATTGCAGATCCTATTACAGGTCTTTGCACATATCACGGTCTGGTTGCTGGTTCTGAAGACGAACAGCATAAGCCTCAGAGAATCTTCTCATCTGCAACGGGTGCTGATGAGCTAGCACTTGAACCGTCTCCAGCATGGGAAGTTGCTGAGTTCCTGATCATTGCGCTTGATCGTAGTGGTGCTCGTCCAGAAGGCGCCGTTATGGCTCTTGGATGTACGCCAACTGGTAAAGTCGGTCAGGATATCTTCAATCACGCTCCAACAGGAAACTCCGAGATTCAGAAACTGACGCTGACATTCAACTGTCAGTTTGTTCAGTCTACCTATGTAAACGACCTGGCGGCTCGTTACGTTCGGCAGTTCGCTGTATTCGGCAACAGCCTGAACTTCAATCCTGGTGCCGGTGATGCATTCTTCAAGGATGCTAGCTCCACAGCTATTGACACTGCTATGTTCAATGGTGGTAAGCGTCCTACTCTTGATGCTGTACAGTCTGGTCTTGGCAATGCACCTGTATTCTATGCAGATCCCAGACCGATTGAGCGTAAAGCTCCTGCTGAGAAGACCCTCACTCCGATGGATCATTCTCAGATCTACAACACTGAGACTACCACAACAAGTATTGCTAATCCATACGAAAACACTCGGGGTAATCAGTAAACAAAAAAATTATTAGTGGGGCACAATGCCCCACTAATAATTCTTATTTAACATAATATGAAGATTTCCAGAATGTCGAATTTCTCATACTTCAGTTTTGTCGCGACATAATAGATGTCTTGGAAATCAAAGAATCCGACATATACGCCATACAATTTCTTGTCGGCTTTCGTTACCATCTTCTTCGACAGGATTACGCCGTTATCCAACACAGTTGGTTCTTTTGCCCTTGCAACTGTTTCTCGTGGATATTCTTGGAATTCTGTTTGTAATGCAGCTTCTACCAATGCATCATTCTGAATCGTATCAAGTGATGTAACATCATAACCTTCCTTTTCAAGATCAAATAGTGTTTGCTCATCGGAAAAGATGTATTTATATTTGAAATTCTTCGGTTTATGTGATTCCACAATCTCCGATATTGTGAGATTCTTCTTTGCTGTACTCACAGAAACACCTCCTTTCTTATTATTGTTCATCTGTTACGATACTTGCAAATGATGACACATAGGCTTCTAACGTAATCGGTTGAATCTCTTGAGATAGCATTGCATGAGTCATGGAGTCATAAATATATGCATCGTCGAAACCGTCTTCTGCTGGTACCATAAAAGGATCAAATACCTTAACGTATTTCTCGAAATCCTGTGAATAGAGTTCTCCAGTATCACCATCAATACTTCCATGATCCAACACATACACATATTTCAATTCCCCGATTAAATCGGATATAGTCTTCATCAGTTCGATGTTTGTCCGAATCAGAACATCACCAAATACCAAATATTCTGCAAGTTCGGCACATACCGCTTGTACAGCATCTGATACGAAATCATCAGTTGTGTATATGGTATAGACATCCGTATCGGAGTACTTTGATTTGAACTTATACGGTCGAAGGATTTCTCCATCCGGTAAATCCGTCCCTTCCGGTACCGGTTCGATAAGCTCGAGAATATCCCGGCTGAAATTATGTTGTTGAACAAACATCTTCATTGGATACAATCCTTCGGAGAACACCTTATATTTCAAACTCCCGTTTGTTGAATAAAACGTTAATTTGAAAAATTCTGTGTTCTCATTTGTGTTTACCATGTTTTCACCTCCTGAATTGCGATATTCGTTAAGTACGCAAGAAGTTGTAAGTTTTCCATTTTGAAAGAACCTGTACTTCCGAATGGTAAATAATAATATTCCGGAAGCTTATCTTGCAAATAATTCTTTTGGAAATTCGCCAAGTATGATAGTACATCAGTATCATAATTGTCAATCTTATCACAGAATGTCACAATATGTTTATTCAGACCGAGTGTGTGTTGATTCAGTATATCACGTGGAATATTCTTATACTTCACAACTCCATCCCCATAGAACATTTCAACATTGTGATATCTGATATAAGAACTGCATGAGAAAGCACGTTTAAACTTTACACCTTCAATCTCATGAATCACATCTTTTTTGCAGATAAAATCAACAGCATCCGAATGTAATGATAAAATCGACTGTTCATTCAAACCATTTAATTCAATGAATTTTCTTCTTATTTCTTTGATACCTTTCAATAGTCTCTGCGAGAACTCTTGGTCTCGCTGTAGCAAACCCATTTTTCTGGTTCTTTGATCTTTTGGAAGTAGCTTCAGTTTCTCGATTTCTGATTTTGGTAATAATGAAAATCTCTCACAAACAGAAACGGAAGCTGCTGACATATCATATTCAACGATGTTTTTATGAAATACATATTGAATGTTATCATTAAACCAGATTGATTTCTCGTGCATACTGCTCATGCATGAATCACACTCCCCGTTAAAATTTATTCACATGGATGTTTATCTCATGGCGATACAAAATAATGATATAGCTATCGTGTGATAAAATTTTAAAATCTATGTAAAGGAGAAATGTACAATGATCGAAACAGATCCGCTGGACGCTCTGCTGAAAAAGAACAGCGAAGCTTTTGGAACAAACCACGCACAGACAAAAAAGAGTGAAGATGACATTCTGATTCCGACAGAACCCGAACAGCCTTCACAGATCACAACTCCAGAGAATGACATCTACGGAGAAAATGATATGACCGAAGAGATGAAGGCCGAGGACCTTGCAGAAGAGGAAAGACGTCAGGAAATTATCAATGAACGTGTTGCAGAACGGGAAGCAAATAAGAAACCCATGATGCCACCGAATCCTTATGACCATGCTTATACAGATGAAGCTGTTGGCTTCCAGGCAGACAAGCTTGCTATTGTAAATAACATGGCTAACCAGGTAATTCGGAAACATAATCTTATTGGTGAGATCCCTGTATCTTCAGAAACAGATCCCGATCTTCGTATGCACGTTATGGGTGACCTTGTTGAGATTTATCAGAAGACTGGTGAAGAGATCACTCCCGAGTTTGAAGAAGTAATTCTGAAGAACTGGCAGTATGCAGATGGTTCTTCAAATGAACAGTCTGGAAATGCAACGCTTGAAACAGGTGATCAAACGAATAATACTACCGAATCTAAAGAAGAAGCTGAAGTAGATCCTAAGGAATCTGCAGCAGCAAATATCACAGTGAATGTAGAACCGAATACTCCCGTGACAATCAATGTTGATGGTGACATGATCAGCACGATGACCAAGAGCAGAGAGATCAATGTCCATGTCCGCGAAGTATCCGAACAGGAGATGGTTGCATCAAAGGTTGTAACCAACTCTCAACAGAAGGGTATCATCACCAGTTTCGATCCGGGGCTGAACGATGTACCGATCACGCTACCCTTCTCCGCATACAGATGCACAATCCGTCCTGTAAACTGGTTCGACGTGATTCGTCTGACTGCTCCTTCTTCTGGAAATCAGTCCGATGCGGAAATGCAGAGATGGAGTATCATCTACAGACATATCAAGAATCCTTCCATCGGTGACTTTGAAGACTTCGAAGACTTCCTGAAGAAGACAAAGTTTGATGACAGAGAACTGTTGATGTGGGCGCTTCTAACTGCTACATCTGATGACGAAGAGGAAATCCAGATGCCATGTATCAACAAAAAGTGCCGTCATCTGAACATCATGAAATACTGCCCGAGAACAATCATCCACACGAATGATGAAGCTGCAAACAGACTGCACTACTTCGACATTCATAATGCAATGGTCGGGCCTGATGCAGTTAAGGTTTGGCAGGATCTGAATATGAAGCATCGCGCATTCAAGCTCCCGAACACAGGAATCGTTGTGGAAGTCAACCGTCCTTCCGCGTATGAATACATCACAGAAAAGCTTCCACTCATGAAGATTCTGTTTGAACGTGTGAAGCCGGATATGAAGTTTGAAGCGATCGATCTGGAGCGTGTTGCAAACGATCCGACGATGCTGGAATACAACATGCTTCTGACTGTTGCAATGTTCGTATCCGCAGTAACCATCACAAAGAACGGTATTGATTATCGTTACACGAACTGGGAAGATATTGAGAATATCACATCAAACATGCTGGACTTCAATGATTCTGGTATTCTGATTAATATGATCATGAAGGAACGTTCTGCGGAGCCTCCGGTAAGTTTCTATCTGTCCGATGTCGTATGTCCGAAGTGTGGGCGTAAGGATGAAAAGCTGATCATTTCTGATATTGCGAATACGTTGCTTTTCCAACTATCTCGAAGATTTCAGAATACAACAGTAAACTTGATCGAGACGTAAACGAAATTATCATGATGAGTGAATTGCTCGGGAAGGTTATGCCAATGCAGGACTTATTGCACATGCCGTTGCCATTTGTCCATCGTCTTCGAGATGCAAAAATCAGAATCAACCAACTACGGCAAGAACAAATGAAACAACAGACGACGAATCAACAACGTATGGGATCCAGGAGTCCATCCGGGATCCCTTCGTTTGATCCGTCCACGGTGGAAGATCTGGTCGATGAACTTTCGATCTAATATAGTATGGAAGTGAAATCGATATGAATCAAACGCAAGAACGCCTAAATGATTACATTTATGCGTATATTTTGAAAAATGGAATGGACTATGTGGTGGATCACTACATCATATTGCGTGAGGAATATTATGTGATGAAATCTTCAACATAGTGCAATCCACATATGAAAAGGAGTTGATTGCCTTGTTTAAGATTTCTGACGGTGACAGAAATGAATTCAGCAAACTGTACGAGAATCACAGACTTTACATTTCATCTTGTAATATTTTCTATCACACCATTCGTATGATCAATGGGAAGAGCAAGCTCATTGATCGGAACACATATAAAGAATACTTTCTGAACTTGCTCACGGATATTGAGTTACAGACTCCGCCGATTGATGCATTCATCCCGAATGATTCTGAAGAGGTTGAAGAGATTTTCGTTGTGAATCAGATTGTTCCGGAGTATGAGAAAATCAAGAACCGTATGACCATGGATTTCTTCAACAACGCTCTT
>ULTU01031971.1_pt1 | contig 48366 bp, 43 predicted proteins | sample 1957861 | NCBI WGS metagenome assembly ULTU01 (sample SAMEA4835742, study PRJEB28245) | human gut metagenome | biome: gut microbiome; material: fecal sample | place: Denmark | collected 2008
CGCTACACTAGGAATTCCGCTTACCTCTCCTGCACTCTAGCTCAGTAGTTTTATATGCAGTTCCGTGGTTGAGCCACGGGCTTTCACATATAACTTGCTGTGCCACCTACACTCCCTTTACGCCCAGTCATTCCGGACAACGCTCGCCCCCTACGTATTACCGCGGCTGCTGGCACGTAGTTAGCCGGGGCTTTCTTACAGGGTACCGTCATTCTTCGTCCCCTGCGACAGAAGTTTACAATCCGAAAACCTTCATCCTTCACGCGGCGTTGCTGGGTCAGGCTTTCGCCCATTGCCCAATATTCCCCACTGCTGCCTCCCGTAGGAGTCTGGACCGTATCTCAGTTCCAATGTGGCCGATCACCCTCTCAGGTCGGCTACCCATCGTCGCCATGGTGGGCCGTTACCTCACCATCTAGCTAATGGGACGCAAGCTCATCTACATCCGCTAAATCACTTTTACCCCTCCGAGATGCCTCGGTGTGGTCTTATTCGGTATTAGCACATATTTCTACGTGGTATCCCGATGATGTAGGCAGATTGCTCACGCGTTACTCACCCGTCCGCCGCTAGGTATTGCTACCTCGCTCGACTTGCATGTGTTAAGCACGCCGCCAGCGTTCGTCCTGAGCCAGAATCAAACTCTTAAATTATGGTATATCTACCGACTTTCGTCGCTAAATATCTCGAGTTCAACTCATCGCTCTTAACTTCACTGACTTCCGTTAAAATTGACTTTGTTGTTTGTGTGTTTTTTCTTTCTTTGCTTCTCTATTCTATTTTCAATGTGCTCTGCCGCCGCTTTTTCGCAGACAGCCTGTATATAATACCATATACTCCTTCCCTTGTCAACTGTTTTTATCTCTTTTTTTAAACTTTTTTTATTTTTTCTCTCTGCGCTTTTTCACACCTCTTCTGCTGCTACCCTTCTCACTTTATTCCGCTCTTTCCTTATGGACATCCACTCTCGCCAAACTCTTTCCATACTACATTATTTCGCTTACACAGTAAAACACTCCGCTTGCTCGACATTGCGGAGTGTTTTACTGTACATATCTCTTTATACTTTTAGCCGCCGTTTGTGCGCTTTTATCTTACGCCTATTCTTTAGCGCTATATCATTCAAGGAAAGATATATAATGGTTGCGTTCACGCTATTTGTTTTGTAAGAACAATAAAAATATCATTATTATATTGTATAAAGAGCAATCCGTTGTAAGAGTACGTTTGCGCACTATGCGCTTGACGATTATTTATAAATGTGTTACACTTACCGTAGCCGCAGTTCTGCGACAACCCTTGATATATAAAGCAATTATCTTGTTTTTATTGTTCAGTTATTATACATTTAGGACAAGTTTATAGGAGCAAGATATTAGAGGCTGTCAAACGGACATAGCGCAGCAAAATACATAATATAATTTGAGTGAACCAAATGAGAGTAGATAAATTTTTGAAAGTATCCAGAATATTAAAAAGACGTTCGGTAGCTGCGGACGCTTGCGACAACGGAAAAGTCATCGTTAACGGCAAAGAAGTCAAGCCGTCTTATCGTCTGAAAATAGGCGACGTCGTAACCATAGCCTTCCTTTCCGGGAACTTGACTTTTACCGTTAAAGGACTTAACGAAAAAGCGAACAAAGAGGAGGCGCGCGAACTTTATGAAATCAACTGACGCAGTTATTCTTTGCGCAGGGAAAGGCGCAAGAGCAAAAACCGCAAAAAACAAAGTCCTTTGCTATTTTGGGGCAAAGACCGCCATCGAATACTGTTTGGACGCATTCGCTCCGTTTTGCAACTCTTTGATAGTTGTCGCAGCCGAAGACGATATCGACGAAATTAAAGAAATATCCGCTCCGTACTCTGCAACGGTTACAGTCGGCGGCGCAACAAGATTTTTGAGCGTTCTAAACGGACTCAAAAAAGCGACCTCTCCTACAGTAATTATTCATGACGCAGCCAGACCGTTCGTTACAAAAGAAATAATAGAAAAATGTATAAAATCTGCCGAAACGCACGGCAGCGGCATAGCGGCTACTCCGACCGTCGACACTATAAAACGAGTAGAAAACGGCATGATAGTAAAAAACATAAAACGAGACGGTTTGTACAACGTCCAAACGCCACAGGCCTTTGACACAAAAAAAATCGTTGACGCATACCTCAAAGCAGCTGAAAACCCCAACTCTCTTTACACTGACGACAGTGCGGTCTTTGCCGCCTACGGTTACGCTCCGGTGATAGTAGAGAGCGATCCTTCCAACAAAAAAATAACGACGCCTCAAGACATAATTGCATTGCCTCCATGCCAAAAAATAGGTAACGGTATTGATTTTCATCGACTCGTACCAAAGCGCAAGCTCATTTTGGGCGGAGTGGAAATTCCTAACAAAAAAGGTCTTTTAGGTCATAGCGACGCAGACGTTCTTACACATGCCGTTATGGACGCATTACTGTCGGCAATCGGCATGCCCGACATCGGCGTACTGTTTCCGTCCACGGAGCAGTACAAAAACGCAAACAGCTTAGAGCTTCTCGACGAAGTTATGCGATATGTATCGGAAGCCAAATACTCGATAATGTCCGTTTCCGCCGTAGTCATTGCAAAAGAGCCGAAGCTCAGTCCCTTTATGACGAACATCAGACAAACGCTCGCCGATCGTATGAATCTGGAACTACATCAAATTAACGTTTCCGCAACCACAACGGAGGGAATGGGCGTAATCGGTCAAGGTGACGGTATGGCTGCGACTGCAGTATGTTTACTGAACAGAACCGAAAAATAGCACTTACGCAAAAAACGTTTTTGACGACATAAGTGCCGTTTAAATACAAACGTTTTTTGTGAATTACGCACTTTCCGCTAAAAATTCGTAAAAGGTGCGTTTCAAATTATCGTTTTATGAAATCGAACCATATAAACTCTTAATTGTGTCGCAGAAATTAAATTACGTATACAAAAAACGGAACGACTTCCTATCGTTCCGTTTTTATTTGTCATCTACGCTTGCTTTACGATTTTACAAACGTTATCTCTTTTTTTCCGAATACAAAAACTGCCTATAGTCTCCGTCCTTTTTGTAATAATCCAATCTGTCGCTGTATTCGTAAACAAGCATATTCGGATTGCTGCGCAACCTAAATATACGAGGCTTTTCGTCGTAAGTCGCCGCTGCCCTGTCAGCATAATACGTCGCCGACCTTTTTTGCTCTTCCGTAAAAACGGATTGCGTCGGATTTTGCGGATACGAATACCCTGCGTAACCGAGTCCGTCAGCCTTTTCGGATGTGCTAACGCCGTCATAAGGCGCAAACGTATCACTGTTTTGCGGACGTTGCGGCGGATATTGCGACGGCATCGTATACGGAACAAATCCGTTTTGCGCAGGCATAGCTTGTTGCTGCGTATAGTTTTGCTGCGGCGTCATCGGTTGCTGATAAGAAGGCTGATGGGCGGGATACTGTCCGTACGCCTGCGCATAACCGTTTTGCTGCTGAATATATCCCTGCTGCATCTGTGGCTGCGAAGGAGGAACTGCGCTTTGCAAAACGTCCCCGGTTACTTGCGTTGCGCTGCCGACAGGCTGCGGCGAGTTTACGGTAATATTTTCATCGGGAACCGATTTTCGATTCTTTTTTTTCGCCTCTGCCACATTGTAATCGACCTTCTTTTCCTTTTTCGTTTTGTTCTTCCTCGCAGACACTGCCATACTTATCCATAACGCCAATCCGAGCGAAACAAACAATCCCAAGAAATAAGCCGTGCCCGTCGTTTCGATAGGTATACCAGCAATTGCAATAACGATAAGAAAAATCACCGAATATAGTAGCGGAACCCATAGTCCCAGCGCAGTCAAAAGCCAAGCAATAATTTTACCGATTGCCGCAAAAAAAGATTTTATAGCTTGTACTATCGCCGTAATGATCATTAGTTAGTCAGATTCCTCTTACTTTATAATGTCCGTACCCATGTACGGTCTCAAAACTTCCGGTACGGTAATAGAACCGTCTGCGTTTTGATAATTTTCCATAATAGCCGCCGTTGTACGTCCCACTGCGAGACCGCTGCCGTTAAGAGTATGAACAAGCGCAGTGGAGCCGTCTTCTTTGCGGTACTTTATATTCATTCTTCTTGCCTGGTAATCCACGAAATTAGAACAAGAAGATATTTCTACATATCTGCCGTACGAAGGCATCCAAACTTCTATATCATAAGTTTTTGCCGAAGAAAATCCGGTATCGCCGGTACACAGACAAACGACTCTGTACGGCAAACCCAATTTTTTGAGAATAGACTCTGCGTCTGCGGTGAGTTTTTCCAACTCGTCAAAGCTGTCTTCCGGTTTTACGAACTTAACCAATTCCACCTTATTAAATTGATGCTGTCTGATAAGTCCCCTTGTATCTCTTCCGGCGCTACCCGCTTCCGCTCTAAAGCATGCGGTATATGCGCAAAATTTGAGCGGCAACTTTTCGGTTATGACATCGCCCCTGTACATATTGGTTACAGGCACTTCCGCCGTAGGGATAAGAAAGAAATCGTTGTTTTTTACGTTAAAGGCGTCGTCTTCGAACTTTGGTAATTGTCCCGTGCCGGTCATGCTGGCTCTGTTTACCATAAACGGCGGAAATATCTCGGTATATCCGTTAGCGGTATGCGTATCCAGCATAAAATTGTATATCGAACGCTCGAGTCTTGCTCCCAACCCTCTGTATACTGTAAACCTTGCTCCGCTTATTTTTGCAGCCGTCTGCGGATCGAGAATATTGAGAGAAGCGCCGAGGTCCCAATGCGGCTTAAGTTCGAAATCGGCGACTCTCGGTTCGCCCACTCTGCGAACTTCCACATTGTCGTTGTCGTCCTTGCCTATAGGCACGCTCTTATCGGGAACATTGGGGATAGAAAGCACCGCCTCTTTGAGCGCAGGTTCTATCTCTGCAAGAGCGGCGTCCAACTCCTTGATTTCCTCCCCGAGTTCTTTCATCTCGGCTATCATTGCCGAAGCATCGCCCTTATTTCTCTTTATAACGGCTATTTCATCGCTGACTTTGTTTCGAGTGGCTTTTTTCGCTTCCACTTCCATCAAAATCTCTCTACGTTTAGCATAAAGCGATAGTACTTTGTCTACATCGTATTTTCCGCTGCGATGGCTCATAGCGTCTTTTACATAATCGGCATTTTCTACGATTAATTTTATATCAAGCATAATTCCTCTCCGTCACGGCGCATAAACATCGAACGAACTAAGATTTTACACAACTCAAACTCAACCGATCGATGCGCCGAAAAGACAATCTTTAAAATTTCATCGACCTTATTATACAACAAATTCAGCCAAATAGCAAGACTTATAAAGTAATTTGCTTTATTTTTATACATTTTGTTTTAAGTAACAGCAAAAAATACACCGTCGATGCCGCCAATCCTGCTAATAAAGCAGACTTTACCGTTCGCAACGAACTTAACGGCAAATAAACCAATCCGAAAACAATCGAGCAGACGATTACGACTAGCGTTTTTTTACATAAAACGCCACCGCACTTTAAAGCCGCCGCCATATCCAAAACAGCGGCGACGGCATAACAAACCACCGAGCCTATAGCCGCCCCGAAAATCCCGATTCTAGGAAGCAATACGAGAGAAACCGTTATTTTTAAAACGCAACCGATAGCCAGATTCAATAACGGAATTTTAGCCCGTCCGTTAGCTTGCAGATAAGCCGACGATACCGAAATCAAACCGCTTAGCGGCACGTTTATCGCACAAATTCCGAGTAGTTTGGCTGCAATTTCTCCTTCTTCCGAGTTAAGCGACGGGTATAACGTAGCAAGTATGGGTCTTGCCGAAAACAACAAAACGAAAAAGACAGGCAAAAGCGTAGCAAGTATTTTGTCTGTCCTAAAATCCTTTGCGCCCCTTGCCGCCTCAGGCAAAACCGCTGCGGCTACGGCAACGCTTATTACAGACGGCACGTTTACTATCGAACCTACCGGCCCACTCCAAACTCCGTATAACGACGTAGCCTGCTTCCCGAGTACATTAATTATCACAAAACTATCTGCCGCCAATGTCAAAGGCAACGCAAGCGAATTAAGCGTAACCGGCAGCGCAGTCGAATAAATGCCCCTCAATATTTCTCGATTGTTTTTTTTCGCTACGTCTTCTCCGAATTCAACTACGTCGTAATTTATATCTAACGTATGCTTTTTTCTTCCAAACAGGTAAGTAATAATCAAAAACAACGTTGCCGCTATTTCGCTTATAGTCACGCCTGCGACTGCGCCACAAACGCCGTATATTACTCCTCTGTTTATCCAGGCTTTTGCCAACGCCACGCCTACAGCCGCCTTAACGATCTGTTCTATAAGCTGACTTATGCCGCTCGGCAACATATTTTGATATCCTTGAAAATAACCTCTGAAGCATGCTATTACACCTGCAAAAAGCACGGCGGGCGTTATAAATTTGTATGCTGCCGAAGCGTCGGGATTTCCTTGAAGCGATGCAATTTGCTTGGAAAAAACAAATACGACCAGCAAAATCAACGTAGAAATTGCAGAAACCGAAATTACGGACAGCGTTAAAGCTTTATGCGCACTTCTTCGATTGAGACTGACGAACGTACTTATGGCGCACGGCAAGCCGCCGCTCGCCGCCGTCAGGACAAGCGCATAGAGAGGAAACACGGTCTGATAAACGCCTATGCCTTCCGATTTAAGCACCGCCGTAAGCGGAATTCTATAAAATGCGCCTATTGCCTTGGCGGCGATTCCTATCAATGCGAATACAGTCGCTCCCGAAAAAAATTTTTTCATCTGTATTAGTATTCTTTTGCCGTCCACTATTATTCCCCGACGCTCGCAAAAAGGTTCTATTATTGCCGATATTGTAATAAAATTTAACATGAGACGAGTCTTTTCGCTGGCAATGCTTATCGTAGGCGCAATAATAGGGGCAGGATTTGCAACCGGTAAAGAAATATCTTCTTTCTTCGGTTCGCCCGCTCCGCCGCTTATTGCCTTGGCTGTAGGCTTGTGTCTGTTTTTGCTTTGTTTCGGTTTTTGTCTGCTCGGGTCTGTTCTCAAAGCTAAAGACTTTGCCGACGTAAATAAGAAATTGCTCAAAAAATTCGGATACGTAGCCGACTTTTTTTTAGTTCTAAACAGTCTTATCGTTTTATCGGCAATGTTGTCCGGCATGGATTCGTTACTTAACGGAGTTATTCCTCTATCCCCGCTTTATTCCACTTTTTCAGGCGTTATCTGCACTTTAATAGTAAGTAAAGGATTAAAATCGGTCATCAACAGCAGCCTTCTTTTGGCTCCCGTCATGGTAATAATAATTCTTGCAATATGTTTGCTTAACTTCGGGGATACGTCACCGTATCCGATTACGTCTAAAAGTCTCGGCGGCGCAATAACTTACGTGTGCATGAACATTATGCTTGCTTGTACCGCTCTGGTCGGAGTAAACGAAAAGCCCAAAACTATATTTTGGGCTTCGCTTATAGCCGCCTTCATCATGACGATGCTTATGCTGTTTATAATATTTGCGCTTAACGGCAGCGACGTAGCCGACGATGATATGCCGCTTATAAAGCTTGCGTCTGAATCGAAACTGACGTATTATCCTTTTCTTTTTGCGGTGGCAGCCTCCATATTTACTACCATGACGACTGCGATGAACGGACTTACCGACTTTCTCGGCAAAAAGCTCGACAACGTCGCTGCGCCCTGCGCTCTTATTCTCGGACTTATCGTAAGCAATCTGGGGTTTGCAGGCGTAGTCAATTATTTGTATCCGATTATAGGAGCGGCAGGTATAATTTACGTCGTATTATGTTTAACCGCATCTGTTTCTAATCGCAATCTTTTCCACTGCGGCAACGACGAAATACATGATGCCCGCAAGCAAACAAAGAATAACCGTAGACGTCATGACAAGGTCTAACTTAAAAACTTGACCGCCGTAAATTATAAGGTATCCTAGTCCGGCTCCCGAAACAAGATACTCGCCCATAATAGTGCCTACCCATGCCAACCCGACGTTTATCTTTAAAACGCCTAACAGCGTGGGTAATGCGGACGGAAATACAACCATCGTTAAAATCTGTCTTTTGGTTGCGCCCATCGAACGCATCAGCAAAATTTTCCCCGCATCCGTTTCCATCATCCCGCCGAGCGACGTAAGAATGGTAACGACAATGCAAATAAGCACGGTCATCATAATTATTGCCTTAGCTCCGGCTCCTACCCAGATAATTATAACCGGTCCCAACGCAATCTTGGGCAAACTGTTAAGCACCACGACGTACGGTTCGGTTACCTTCCGTAAAAAGTCCGACCACCACAACGCTGCGGCTATGGCTATGCCTGAGACGGTCGATACGGCAAATCCTATAACGCACTCGCTTAGCGTAGTAAAAATATGCTTCCACAGTCCTTGCTCTCTTAAGCTCAATAGCATTGCTCCGATACGAGAGGGCGAAGACGTTATAAAGCTGTCTATTGCCCCTATACGAGCCGCCCCTTCCCATAAACCCAAAAACGCTACGAGTAACAAAATCTGAGTAACGATAATTAAAATTTTGTATCTTTTTCTCTTATACAGATACTTTTCTCTTTCCGTCCTGAGCTTCACTTGTCACCTCTTTCCACACTTTATCGAACCAATCGGAAAATGCGGGATTTTCTCTTCTTGCCAGCGGACCGCCGGCAAGTTCTACATCGAATATTCTTTTGACTACTGACGGTCTGCGTGACAGCACTATGATTTTGTCCGCAAGGCTGACTGCCTCCGAAATATCGTGAGTCACAAGCAACGCCGTTTTTTCTTCTTGTTTTATTATGGCAAACACATCCTCGGCAACTGCAAGTCTCGTCTGAAAGTCCAAAGCCGAAAAAGGTTCGTCAAGCAACAAGAGGTCGGGTTTTAGCGACAACGTTCTTATAAGCGCCGCCCTCTGCCTCATGCCGCCGCTAAGCTCGGACGGATAGCTGTCCTTAAACTCCCATAAGTCGTATTTTTTTAATAGCGTATATGCTTTTTCCTTTACCTCTCGGCTGATTTTTTTGTTTATTTTCGCACCCAGAAGCACATTTTTTTCAATCGTAAGCCACTCGAACAAAGTATCCTTTTGCAGCATGTAACCTACTTTGGCGTCTTCTTTCGATCCGAAGCGTATACTGCCGCAAGACGGTTTTATAAGTCCGCTGATAAGTGACAAAATCGTTGTTTTGCCACACCCGGAAGGGCCTACCAGCGCCACGAACTCGCCGTCCCGTACCGAAAAAGTGACGTTTTTTATAGCTTTGGTTTCGCTTTCCGTCGTCTGGTAATTTAGCCCGACGTTTTCCATTGTGAGTATTTCCATAAAGTCCGCCTTAGAAAGAAATAATTAACGTTTAGATAAGCTCCTTTGCTATGCTGTTATCTACCGCTTTGTCAAAATCCGCTCTGCCGCTTAAGTTGCCTGACTCAGTCATTATATTTTGCAAAAAGTCAAACGACTCTTTCTTCATTACCGGCGTATGGCACCAAGCGTCTATCTCCAAATATCTCGTAACCGACGCAGCAATCAGCACCTTGTCAATGCCGACGAAAGAAGGAGCAAGCGCTTCCGCCACTTTCTCGGCAGAATTATCGCAAATATAACGATATCCCTTTAGTACGCATGCAAGAAAACTTTTAACCGTATCCCGATTTTTCTCGATATACTTTTTGGATGCGGCGAATGCGGTATACGGAATTTCGCCTGACGCTTCTCCCACCGAAGCTACGACATAGCCTTTGCCTTGTTTTTCGTAATCGCTTGCAGTAGGCTCGAACATCGTGCAGTAATCTATGGTATTGTCTCCTTCGAATGCGCCGACCATCATATCGAACGCTACAGTAGTATCGAAGTTAAGGTCGCTCAAAGCAAGACCGCCTTTGTTTTTTACCACGTACTCGAGCGTCATTGCCGGCACTCCGCCCTTTCTGCCTGCGAGCATGCGTTTGCCCTTTAAATCCGACCATTTAAACTCCGGCTGAGCCGTCTTTGCTACCAAAAACGAACCGTCCTTTTGCGTAAGCTGACCGAATATAACGGGATAGTTCTGCTGTCCTTCGACATGGCAATATATAGCCGCTTCCGGACCCATAAGTCCTATGTCTGCGCTGTCGGACGCAATGGCGGTCATAACTTTATCTGCGCCGCCACCGTTTACCAATTCGATTTCTATGCCCGCTTCCTCGAAATAGCCGTTATTTATGGCAACGTATAAGGGCGCATAAAAAATGCTGTGCGTAACTTCGTTTAGCCTGACGACGTTACTTTGACCGCTACACCCCATAAACCCGATCGGCATAATCATACACAGGCACATAAACAGAACTGCTAATTTTTTCATAAATTCCTCCAAAAACTTTTATACCTCATACTATGCCGATAGTCGTTCTTTTGTTAAGCGACGCAACATATTACTTGCATTATAATCTCAAGTGTGATATAATGATTTCTACAATTGTAAAAAGTGATAAATAATTACTCAAGGAATATAATTATGAACAAAACTTACGATCCCAAAGATTTTGAAGACCGCATCTATGCCAAGTGGCTGAAAGGCGGATATTTTAAAGCGTCGAACAAAAGCGCAAAAAAGCCTTTTTCCATCGTTATGCCGCCGCCGAATATAACTGGACAGTTGCACGTCGGCCATGCGTTGGACTGCTCGCTGCAAGACGCAATCGTAAGATACAAGCGTATGAAAGGTTTCGAGACGCTTTGGCTGCCCGGAACCGATCATGCTTCCATCGCCACCGAAGTAAAAATCGTGGAAAAAATGAGAGAAGATGGTCTTACTAAGGAAAGCCTCGGCAGAGAGGGATTCTTAAAGCGCGCATTCGAGTGGAAGGAAAAATTCGGCGGACGTATCGTCGAACAGCAAAAGCGCATGGGCATAAGTTGCGATTGGGATCGCAGCGCATTTACTATGGACGAAAAGTGCAGTAAAGCCGTAAAAGAAGCCTTTGTCACCATGTATAACGAGGGTTTGATTTATCAGGGAGACCGAATAATCAATTGGTGTCCGCACTGTCATACGGCAATTTCCGACGCAGAAGTCGAATACGAGTCGTCCGAATCCCACCTTTGGCACATACGTTATCCTCTCGAAGACGGCAGCGGCGAAATCGTAATCGCCACCACGAGACCAGAAACTCTTTTGGGTGACACTGCGGTTGCCGTACATCCCTCCGATCCGAGATACAAAAAACTGGTAGGCAAAAACCTTATTTTGCCGCTCGTAGGCAGACTTATCCCCGTTGTAGCGGATACTTACGTAGAAAAAGATTTCGGTACCGGCGCAGTAAAGATCACGCCTGCTCACGATCCCAACGACTTCGAAGTGGGAAAGAGACACGATTTGCCGATTATCAACATTATGAACGACGACGCTACCGTCAACAAAAACGGCGGAAAGTATGCCGGCATGGACAGATATGCGGCGAGAGACGCCATAGTAAGCGACCTTAAGGAACAAGGATTCCTGGTAAAGATAGAAAATATCGCTAATAACGTAAGCCACTGCTATAGATGTCACAGCGTAATCGAACCGCTCATATCCAAACAATGGTTCGTAAAAATGGCAGAACTTGCAAAACCGGCTATCGAAGCGGTAAAAAATAAAGATATCCGTTTTATTCCTAAACGTTTTGAGAAATCTTATTTGCATTGGATGGAAAACACTCAGGACTGGTGTATTTCTCGCCAGCTTTGGTGGGGACATCGCATACCCATATTCTACTGCGACAGTTGCGGCAAAAAGTTCGCATCCAAAGAAGACGTCGCCGTATGTCCCAACTGCGGAGCTAAACTCAGACAGGACGAAGACGTACTTGACACATGGTTTTCGTCTGCGCTTTGGCCGTTCTCCACTTTAGGTTGGCCGGATAAGACCGAAGACCTAGACTTTTTCTACCCTACCGACGTTCTTGTTACGGCATACGACATCATCGGATTCTGGGTATCGAGAATGATTTTCTCGGGACTGCACTACACCGGAAAGCGTCCCTTTAAAGACGTGCTTATCCACGGCATAGTTCGGGACGCCGAAGGCAAAAAGATGAGTAAAAGTTCGGGAAACGGCGTAGATCCTTTGGAGGTAATAGACACGACCGGAGCGGATGCCCTTCGAATTTCGCTTCTTAGCGGAATATCGGCAGGCGGCGACATAAGATATTCCTTCGACAAGCTCGAAGGATATCGAAACTTTATGAACAAAATTTGGAACGCTTCGAGATTTGTTCTTATCAATTGCGATAATTTCAAACTTAAAGAAATCGGTTCGTTCCGCCTTTCTCTTGCCGACAAATGGATACTTGCTGAGCTGAACGCTTGCACTCGCAAGGTAACCAAACTTATGGACAAATACGAGGTCGGACTTGCGGCAGCCGAGATTTACGAGTTTTTCCGCAGCCAGTTCTGCGACTGGTATATAGAGCTGAGTAAAGTCAGTCTTTACAGCGACGACCTCGAAAAACGCAACGATACGCTTAACGTACTCGTTTACGTACTGAGAGAAGCTCTTAAACTTGCTCATCCGATTATCCCATTTATAACGGCGGAAATTTATGATCAGCTTCCCAACAAAGATGCCGAAGATATAATGATATCGCCCTACCCGTCGGTAAGCGGAATATTGTCGAAGGGAAAATTAATTCGCACTGCGTTTGCTACCGAACGCAAAAACATGGGACTTGTAATGAAGTTGATACGAGACATTCGCACGTCTCGCAACGAAATGAATGTTAGCCAATCCAAGCGCACAGCACTCTATATCAAACCGCTCGGCGCAAATCAAAGTCTTGTCGGAAAAACGGCGGCGCTTATAGAAAAACTGGCAGGAGGCAACAAAACGAAAATCGTTTCCGCTGCTCCCGACGGCAAAAACGTCGTTGTCGTTTCCGAAATAGCCGAAGTTTACATTCCTCTCGGCGAGCTGGTAGACACCGAAAAGGAGCTCACCCGTCTCAACAAAGAGCTTGAGAGCGTGCAATTCGAAATCGATCGTGCCACCGGAAAATTGAACAACTCAGGATTCGTCGCTAAAGCTCCGGCAGCTCTTATCGATGCCGAAAGAGCAAAGCTTGCCAAGTACGAAGAACAAAAACTTACCATATTAAACAGTATAAAAAACTTAGGCTAACGCCGAGGAGATTATAATGTCAAACAAACGATTTATGAGTCTACTCTCAAAAGAGTATCCCGACGAAAAGGCTGCCGCTATGGAAATCGTCAATTTGTCCGCTACGCTATCGCTGCCCAAAGGAACCGAATATTTCTTTAGCGATTTACATGGCGAGCATGAAGCGTTTATACACATGCTAAAAAGCGCATCGGGCGTAATCAGAGAGAAAATCGACTGGATTTTCGGTAACGAATCGCCTGCCAGCCGAGAAGAACTTGCTCAGCTGGTGTATTCACCCGAAAAAATATTAGAGCAAAAGTCACATGAATCCAACTTCGACAATTGGTGTCGCAAAGTTATCGTGCAACTTATTGCGGTTTGCAAAGAATCCGCAAACAAATACACGAGAGCCATGGTCCGAAAACGCTTGCCCGAGAGTTACGCCTACATTATGGACGAACTTCTGCACGAAACGGACGAGGCAAATAAGGCTCATTACTACGAAGCTATTATTAATTCGCTTGTAAGCACGGGAATGGCACCGGATTTCATACAAGCACTTAGCGAAACGATTAGCAAACTCGCAGTCGACAAATTGCACATCGTGGGCGACGTATTCGATAGAGGCGCTCACCCCGATTACATAATGGAATACCTTATAAATTACGACAACGTAGACTTCGAGTGGGGAAATCACGACATAAATTGGATGGGAGCGTCGCTGGGAAACTGGGCTTGCATAGCCAATCTTCTTAGAGTAAACATAGGTTATAACAACTTTGACATGATGGAGATCGGATACGGAATAAATCTTCGTCCCCTATCCGCTTTTGCAAGCCAAACTTACGGCGACGACGATTGCAAATGTTTTGCGCCCAAAGTTTTCGATAAAAACAAATTCGATCCCGTAGATATGTCGCTTGCTGCAAAAATGAACAAAGCCATAAGTATTATTCAGTTTAAAGCAGAAGCTCAGCTTACTGCGCTGCACCCCGAGTATCATACTTCGCATAGAGTTTTTCTCGACAAAATAAACTTCAAAAACGGCACGGTTAATATCGAAGGCAAAGATTATCCTATGCGAGACTGCAATTTCCCTACCGTAGATCCCGATAATCCGTTCGCCTTTTCCGACGACGAAAAAGACGTTATGGAACGTCTGTCCGTCTCCTTTAAAAGCAGCAAACAATTACATAAACATATACAGTTCTTGCTTTCACACGGCTCGTTATATCGCATATTTAACGGTAATCTACTCTATCACGGTTGCATGCCGATGACCGAAGACGGAGAATTTACCGAGATAGACGTCGGAGGCGGAAAAACGCTAAAAGGAAAAGCGTATTTCGATTACATCGATTGCCAGGTTAGGCATTTGTTTAAAAAACCGAGCGATGATATATACGCAGGACATCTTTTGTGGTATCTTTGGAGCGGAGGAAAATCACCGCTGTTCGGAAAAAGCACGATTACTACCTTCCAACGCTTTTTTGTAGAGGACAAAGCCACTCACAAAGAGCCGACGGACCCTTACTACAAACTTATTGCGGATCGGGAAATTTGTTTAAAAATTCTTAAAGAGTTCGGTTTGGGCGAAAACAGTCATATTATTAACGGACACGTTCCCGTAAAAACCAAACTCGGTGAAAACCCCATCAAGGGCGGCGGACTGCTGTTCGTTATAGACGGCGGCATGGCAAAATCTTACCACAGCACTACCGGTATCGCCGGATATACTCTTATATTCAACTCCCGTTATTTGGCTCTCGCTCAGCATCAGCAAGGCGAAACGGACATAGGCAGCACCCCGACATTGCAAACGGTAGAATACCTGCCTAAACGTCTTACGCTCGCAGATACCGATGACGCTACGGAGATTTTAGAACAAATCGACGAATTGAAGTCGCTGATCGACTACTATCGAGAACAGAACTGACTTGTAGATTATTTTAAATGACCTTAACCCGGTTTATTTTATATGATTTCTTTTGTAACTAAAGAGGGAGTCGCTTAATGCGACTCCCTCTTTTTCTGCCTTGCTATTTGTAGCTTCCTAACTTTATCCGATAATTGCGTTTTTCTTTATAATGCGCATAACGTTATATCCTTTTGCGTGTCAATTCACTTTAAAAACGTTTTTATTCCGCTTCTCCCGACTTCCGATCTAAGCGGTTTTATTTTGCTACTTTTTTGCAAATGCTCTTTGCTTACGGCATGTGAACTTTCTGTAGACACGTGCTATGACTTGGCAAAAAACGTTCGGCTGTTTAACATCGTAACGACTGCAAAAACTGCGTTCAAAACGCTACATATATCGGACTAAATGCCGTTTAAAGCGGCTATGTAAGATTCTACGGCTTTATCAGAATCTCCGCTGTTTCCGCAAACATACTTTATATTGAACTCGTCCAGCATTTTTTTTGCCGCAGCCTTAAGCGTCCCGCAAACAAGCACGTTTACGTTTAGCCTCGATAATAACGATATAAGCGGAAAATACCCGCTGCCGTTGGTAAGTACCAAATCCGTAGTTACTATGCTTCCGTCCTTGATTTTGTATAGTTTAAACTGTTCTGCATAATTAAAATCGGTCGCTATATCGCCGTAATTATACGGGGTTGCTACTACCATATTTCCTCCTTAGGTTGGTATTTTATACAAAATCGCTTTTATGCCGATATGCGCTCGAGCCTCGAAGCGTTTGTATCTTTAGTCATAACTAATATTAATAAGGGTAAGTTCCTAAAAAGAGCGCAGCGGTATGATTTCGGTATTCCGCTACGCTCTTAAAATTACTTGTTTCGTTTATAAAAGATGATAACGTACCTGTTCGGCTCGTGTCCTTCGCTTCGAGTTATAATCTGCTCGTTATCACTAAGCGCAGAGTGAATTATTTTTCGCTCGCTGCTGTTCATCGGATCCAGCGCAACTTTGTGATGAGTTCTGATGCACTTTGCAGCCATTCGCTTTGCAATATCTTCGAGAGTACCCTTGCGCTTTTCTCTGTAACCATTGCTGTCTACTATTACTCGATAATAATTTTCGCTGTCACGATTAAGCGAATAGCTTACTAAGTACTCAATAGAATTAAGCACTTCTCCGTGATAACCTATCACCGCACCGTTGTCTGTTTTTATCTCGATATGAAGTACATCGTCTTCTACGGTAGATAATACTTCGGCTTCGATGCCCATCTTTACCACAAGCTCTTTCACGAAGTTTACCGCTTTTTCGCTGACCTCAGCCGTTATCGGCGCACCCTTTCTCGGTTCTTTTATCTGCTTTTCTTTTTCTGCCTTTTTGTCATCGGAAACGTTTTCCGTCTTTTTTTCTAAAGGCTTACTCTCTTTAACGGTTTCGCTGCGAGAAATTTCTTTTTCGTACTTTTCCGTTTTCTGCGGCTTATCCGCTTTTTCTTCGTTGCGGCGATCGTCTCTGCGTTTTTTGTCGCCAAAAGAATTTCTGTTCTTTTCTCTTTCGCTCTTGCTCGGAATAATTATGCGATCTTCGTCTTTGGTTTCTCTTACCAGAGCGGGCGGCTCCTCGCCCTCTACCGTTATACGCACTTTTGCCTTGCGGAATATTCCGCCGTGATCGATAATTTCCACTTCAACGTCGCTAAGCGACTTGCCTACCTGCGCAAGCCCTGCGGCTATAGCGTCGTTTACCTTTCTGCCTGTTGCTTCTATTACTAACATTTTTACTCCTTATTTGATCATATCGTTAGGATCTCTTCTGCCGTGCTTAATTACCTGCGTTTTCGATTTTCCGTTCTTATCGATTGCTCCTACGATAAGAGAGGTAATGAGGTTTATCAAAAGACTGGCTGCCGAGCTCACTATCATGTACAGAGAGAACGCCGAGTTTGAAGTAAGCGCAAATACCGCAAGCATAACGGGCATAACGAACATCATCGCCTTCATGGTACCCATACCCGTATTTTCCATAATCTGACCGCTCTTCTTTTGCTGACGATTGGTGATAAACTGCGACAAAACGCTCAAACCTACTACCAAAACCGCAAGCACGAGATAACCGTTAGTGTCGTTAAGAGCTTCGTCCGCCCTGACCTGTGCGGTAACTCTCGCATACGTCTCTTCTTTTGCTAAGTCTTTAAACAAAGTATCGTCGTCTTCGTATACTTTACCTTTGTTTACAGCAATATCGAGATAACCGTCACTTGACATCGAATTCTTAAAAGTCGAATAATCGGGTATAGCGTCTTTCCACGGAACGTCGGCAACCCACAAACTTTTTATCCACAAAAAGCCCGTACGATTAGCCTTGTAGGCGTCCGTAGTAAATCCCTGAGCGTAAATCTGCATCAGCTCGCTCATTGCTACGTTAAACTCTTTAAGTTCTAACTTTGTCGTATCTGTATCTTCGCCTTCGCGGTTAAGCGCAGCCGTAAACGCAAGATAATCCTTGTATGATTTTCCCTGATCGATATAATCGGTTTTGTACTTAATCAAACTTTCGAAAGCGTTGGCCCCGAAAGTGTTGTACGAAAGCTCGCCCATCTTTACCACACTGTCTTCTATGGCTTTATTCAAGCTTTCGTCGGAAGCAAAAACACCGCTGAGATAATTGTCAATCTCCGCAAAATCGCCGTTTTCGATTTCTTCGCCGCTAAGCGATATTTTGTAATCGCCGCTACCGTTAACTCTCGTCTTGTAGTCGAACCCGGTAGTCTGATATGCACCCACATAAGCGTTGTGCATTTCGACGTACTGTTTAAATTCCATGTACGACGAAACGTGTCTTAGCGCAGTGTAAAAGGTTATGAATATAACCATCGTCAAAATAAGCGGCAAACACGACGATAAAAAGCTAAATCCCGCTTTCTTCTGCAATTCCGATTGCTTGCGTCTGAGCATTGCGGGATCGTCGGCGTATTGCTTGCCAAGTCGGTCCATCTGAGGTTTAAGCTGTTCGGTAATGTGCTGATTTTTACGCATTTTGTATTTTTGGTAAAAATCGAGCGGCGACAACACCAATTTTAGCAGCGCCGTAAAGAGCACTATTCTCCAGCCATAGTTAACAACAAACCCGAAAACCTTGAAGATAAACCACTCCCACATGCCTCCGGGTGCCGCAACTTCTATTGCGGACATTAAAAAAGCCATTCTATATCTCCTTTTGGGTTAAGCGGAACCGGATCGTAACCGCCTTCGCTGAAAGTATTGCACCTAAGCAATCGCTTTAGCCCTAATACAACGCCTTTAAAGCCGTATTCCTTTATACATTCCGCCATGTACACCGAGCAACTCGGGTAATAAATACATGCGGACGGAATCAACGGAGAAATCACTTTGCGATAAAACCTAATCGGCAGCTCTACTATCCAGATAAAACTGAAAAAATACGCCGCAAAAGACTTTTTCTTTTTACGCATAAAGTCCCGCCGACGAAAAAAGTTTTCGTATCTGGTCGCTGATTTCGGAATAGGTCAATTTTGTGGCGGCTTGTCTCGCTACCAAGACTATCTGATATTTTTTGAGGGGCATAATATGCCTTACCGATTCTCTCATCCTGCGTTTAAGTTTGTTTCTTACGCAAGCCTTGCCTATCTTGTTGCTTACCGAAAAGCCGACTTTGAGCGAAGTCGAACTAACATAAAAGAGAGAAAACGCCGCCGAAGCCTTGTTCTCTCCTTTGCGATAAACGTATCCGAACGATCCGTGTTTAGTCAGTCTGAAAATGCGTTTTAGCATGCGTATGCTACGAGCAAACGCCCCCGCATGTTAGTGGGAGCCAAGCGGCTTAACCGAGATGTTTTTGCGACCTTTCTGACGACGACGAGCAAGTACTCTGCGTCCGCCCTGAGTCTTCATTCTCTGTCTGAAACCGTGTACCTTTTGTCTTGCTCTCTTCTTGGGTTGATAAGTTCTTTTCATAATATAATATTCCTTTGAAAGATATTTGCTGATTATGCTCTATACATTATAGTTAAAATCGGCGATTAAGTCAACTGATTTTGCCTACGTACCGCAAATAGTTGCCAAAATTTCCTTTGCCATGCTAAACTGAGAAAAAATACGTAAAGTGAGTTTGATATGACAACGCAAAAAATGCTGAGTGAATTACGAAAAACAATCAACGTATTCGGTATGATAAAAGACGGCGATCGAATAGCCGTCGGATTATCCGGAGGCAAAGACTCCTTGGCAATGCTGTATCTCTTGCACAGATACGCTATGTTTTCGCCGCAACGGTACTCGCTCGTTGCAATTACGATAGACATGGGATTAGGCTCCGACTTTTCCGGACTGACGTCGTTTTGCAAAAGCATAAACACAGAACATGTAATCGTTGCCACCGAAATAGGCAAAATCGTCTTTGACGAGCGCAAAGAAAAAAATCCTTGCTCGCTTTGCGCAAACATGCGAAGGGGCGCACTCGTCAACTCGGCGAGCGAGCTTAAGTGCAACAAACTTGCGCTCGGACATAACGCCGACGACCTCATAGAAACGTTTTTTCTGTCCATGTCTTTTGAGGGAAGGTTGTCCGCTCTGCCACCAGTAACTTATCTGGAAGACAAAAACATAAGTATAATACGACCGCTTATACTGACTTTCGAAAAAAACGTCGCCGCTTATGCGACACGTTTTCCTATCCTCAAAAATCCCTGCCCGGTCGCTCATCACACCAATCGGGAGAGCATAAAAAAACTGCTTTCTGCCGTCGGCAAGGACGTTCCCTCTTTAAAACAGCGTATTTTGTCGGCAATCGTTTCACCCGACAGATACAATTTGTACGATAGGTACGAAATTTTCGATAAGTTCGGTAACGCCGTCAATCGAAAACAACCGTAACTTTTTCCTAATTAAAAAACATACAGAATCACATCGGGTATGTAAAGCCGCATATGCCTAACGAGTTGCGCAAATATTGTGATTTCGACTGAAATAGCGCAGTTCTTACGCCGCAGCCCCCCACGACGGCTATGCAAAACATATTATTAAGCGCATACCGCCGCAAATCCGGTTAGTGCGCAGTCATAAACAAATAACTATAATATCCGACCAAAACGCCGACTTGCGAACAAAAACGCAGTAATAATAAATAAGGACAAGTATTATTTAATCTCACTCTGCATGTTATATATACCACTAGAGTGCATGTCATAATACCTGCCCTTTATAAATATGTGTCTAATGTCAACAAATCGTTATTTGCTTGTTTTGCCTTATGCAGTCTTAATCGTAAAGCGGCTTTACCTTGGAACCGTATCCAAGCACGCCGATCATCCAACCGTCCGGTCCTGTGCCTAAAATCTTATAGGAAATATCGCATACGCCATACCAATTATTGTAATCGGAAAGATCTTCGTCTTCCAAAAAGTCAATCATTGCCTCCACCCTGCGAGTAAAGCATTCTTCGTATGTATAAACCAACTCGTATATAGTCAGAAGCGATGCCTCCGGCGCAGGAACAGAAACGCTGCCGAAAGAATAAGCGTAAAAATCGTCCGGTGTAAACGAGCATATTAAGTCTTCAAGAAGTCGACAATTCAAATTCAAATTTGCATCGGGCGCATAATATACACTAATTCCTTGGCATTATAAACAGCGTCGGTCATGCTTATCGTAGTATAATTCTCTAAATTTTTAAATATACCGCCGGGAGATACGCTATAAAGGCGTACGTTATAATTAACCCTACACGCTTGAGCGATATCGTTTAATGACGAACTCTGTGCGTTACACATATCTTCGAGAACATACATAATCTCTGACATTATTTGATAGGAGGTGCGATCGTTCAAGTTATATGTAACATCAGCGTTTTGAGCATCATTATATGCGTCTGCATAATGGCTGTCAAACAATATCATAATTTCCATATCATTAGGCGTATTTGCTTCAATCAACGGCGATATCCTATACATAACGCTATGCGCAAAGGGCGTCCTTATGTCGGTGTTTACGTGTATATCCACATAGTTAAGGAAAGTTTCATGCCATGCAAATTTAGCTTCGTCCGTATCGCATAGAAAAGCTATTTTGCAATTTAAACTTTCATTTAGATACTCAAAGATATCTTCCAGTAGTTCAGTAAATACAGGTACCGTTAAATTTTCGTTTTGTGGAAGTTCCGACAATCCGTTCATCATCTCGAAAATTACGTAACTCTCCGGTTCTATTAGATAGAACCATCCGCCTGCCCAATTATCCCTGATCCCTTTTTCGAAATTGTTTTCAAAGCTGTTGTGCGCCACGATACCGCTACCGCTGCCGTTATACGGTATATACAAACATTGATCCACCGTGGCTACGCTGCCGCTACCTATCGCCGATTGGACGTTAAAATAATCGAAACTGTCGGTTATGTAATAAACCTTTTTCCCGTTTGACAGTGCGCTTACATTCATCAGCGGCATACTTGCAAGTATAAGACACGCTACTGCAATTAAAACAAACAATCTTCTTCTTTTGAACATATAATATGTCCTCCTATAAAATATTTTTTATATAATCGGGTTTAACCGTTTATATCGGTTTTAATTTCTTCATAGCTGATTTTTAACGTTTTCCCCACTTTTAGCCACTCTAATGCATCAAGCGATATTGCCATTCCTTTTCTAATAGGCTTCATCTCATAGCCACCCAGTAATCTCGCTTCATATAAATCAAAGTTCACGGAATCATTAATTCCAATCGCCCCTACGCATATATATCCTTCTCTCTTAGGTATGAACAAAACTTCTTCTACAAATTTTATAGTTCTTTGTTGCAATTCACCTTCCCTTTCTTTAGTAATCACATATTCGTTTTGTATCATAGAATAAACGTACGGATATTTTCCGTCATAACGAAGTTCACAACCAAAAACAATTACCACTGCGTTCCCTGCATATGTGTGATGATAACCTTCACCCCATTGCGTCTTTGTCCATACTGAGCTGCTGTCCATTTCATAAGGCATTCTGCCGGTATATATCTCACAATTTGCAAAAGCCGAAGCTCCGACTTCTTCTAACGAATTAGGAACAATCAGGCTTGTAAAACAAAATCCTACGTTATTAAAAGCACGTTCTCCTATCTTTTTTAATCCCTCGGGTAAGTATATGTCTTTCATGTTTTCGCAATTTTTAAATGCATCACTTTCTATCTCGACTACGTTTTCTGGCACTTTAAACGTCTCCAAAGTCAACCCCGTCACCGCATATTGACCTATCTTAGTTATATACGCCGGTATAACGCTACTGTCGCTTACATGGACCAACGTTTTAGTTGGCTTATGTACTATGCAATTGCCCTCCGACGAATAAACTTCGTTATTTTCGTCTATTTCTATCTTCGCCCCATTGCACCCTTTAAATGCGCAAATTTCTATTGTTGTTACCGATGCCGGTATCCTTACGCTCAATTCCTTGCAATCTACAAATATGAGCTGTCCCAGCTTCTGTACTTTTGACGGCAAAACAATCGTTTTTAAATTATTGCAATAAGCAAATGTGTACTGTTCTAAGTCTTTAATTTTGCTTTCTCCTTCAAAAATGACTTTCTCTAAGTTTCTACAATACATAAATGCCGATTCGCCCACGAATTCAACCCCGCTCGGTACGCTAATCTCTCTTATACTTGATGTCTTAAATGCCTCTTTGCATATTCTTTTTAAGCTTCTCGGAATCACCAACGTATCTATTTTGGTATTTCTAAACGCTCCTTCGTCTATAATACTTACCCCTTCGGGTATGACTGCATCGCTCATCGCATAATATACACTGTTTCGAGATTTGGATATAATACACTTGCTTTCTATCCTAAAATACGGATTTCCTTCAACTATAACAATCTCTTTAAGTTTATCGTTATTCCTCAAAGCCCCTTTTGCTATGTTTTGAAAGTTTTTGCCAAAAGTCACTTTGGTTAAGTTTTTGCAGTTCTTAAATATTCCCGTAACTGATACAACTTCATCCGGGAATGTCACTTCTTTTAACATTTCACATCCTTCGAAGCCGCTCACTGTCGTAGCCCCGCGCGAAAACTTTACTCGTCTTAAATTAGTACAGTTCTTGAACGGATCGTGCATAATATCTCCGTACGAAGTTATGGTATCCGGTATAATTATGCTCGTTATCTTTGTACAGTTTCTAAAGCCGTACTCGGTAAAGCCTACTATGGGTTTTCCGTCTACTTCGCTCGGAATTACCACCTTTCCCTCGATCACCAACGGAATGCCTTCTACCAAGTAGCCGCTGCCGTCATTAAGCTCGGCTACCGCAAGTTTTCCCGACCACGACGGTACTTCCACCACTACCTTTTCGCTCGGCTGCGATTGTCCTTTCCCGTCTGCAAACGCCATTACTTCGATTGTGTAGCTCCCAACCTTGTCCGTCAACTCAAAGATGTCTAATTCGTTGCTCTGAGCTTCGTAATATACGTCGTTTATTTTTATGGCGTACTTCTCTGCCCCTTCGACCTTGCTCCACCTGAGTATTTCGTAGTCGTCTACAACTACGTCTTGCGGCGTACCTAATTTATCTTTTGCGCACCCCAATATTGCCGCCGCACCGACTATCGCTATTACTGCCGCCGTAAGTGCTATTAATACGCTTACCAAAGTCCTTCTTACTTTCATCTCTTCCTCCTTTTTGTGTGTAAATTTTTGTTTGTTAATATAGACTCCAAAAAATCGACTTTTGGTCAAAATTTTGCCCCTATTTTAAAAAATTTCATCAAATTTTCATCTTTTTATATGTATTGATAATTAGACAATATTGGCAATTGTGGATATTGTATATACAAAACAAATAAATTGTTATACTAAAAAATCAAAAACATTTGTTTTACAGCCGGCTCGGAAGCTGCAAATTACAGACTGTTTGCCATATTTGCTTGTTGTTATTGCTTATCTACGTACGTTAATTCGTCCGGTTTATAAGGGTGCTATAGGCTCAGCCTTCGGTAAAAATTTATTATGCCGTTACGCAGTCGCATACTTTTTTCAGTAAATACCGACTATCGTATTGCAGGCAATCCTCTTTCGGCCAAACACCGACAAAATACTTATCTTTGCATAAAAAAACGAGACTATAAAAAAGCACCTCAAAAAGTTTTCTCTTCGTTCGACTTTTCGGGTGCTTTTATAAGACTCGTCTATATTGATTTAATTGAAAAATTTTTCTGCCTGACGCTAAATATCGTCGTCCTCGTCGTCTTCCTCTTCTTCTTCGTCCTCTTCCACTTCGAAATCCCGAGGATCTATATCGTAATTGAAATCGCTGACTTCTTTGTAATCTTTGATTTCCTCTTCTTCCTCTTGCTCTTCTTCCTCTTCGGCAGCTAATTCCAAAGATATCTCTTCGGGCGGAACTTCCTCTTCGGGCTCGTCTACAAAGGCTTTCCAACTCGTTTCCAAGTCCTCAGGCTGCTCCTTTGCCTCTTTTACTTTTTTGCAAATAATGCACATCTCCTCGTCTTCGTCAATATAGTTGACGTGACAAATCGGACACAATTTGCCGCTTTCGGCTTCGAGCTCGTCCTCTGGTATCAAAAAGTTTTTGCCGAGCAATCCCAGTTCGGCTTTGCATACGTTACATAATTCGTCTTGTTCTTTGATGTAATTAAGCTCACAGCGTGGGCAAATAATATACTTAGGTTTCTCTTGCATAACAATCCTCACTAATTACGTATCCACATTATATTCATTTTGCATATCATTGTAAACTGTTTTGCACTACTTTTATAAAAAAATTAGCGAATTTTTGGTTTTTGGTTTTCTCGCCGCACTTACTCCGACTTCTGCGCCGTACGTTGCGTATCGCCGCCCATAACCGTACCTTACGCCCGATTCCGACCGTAAACGATGTCTCCCCCCCCTGATTAGCCTTACGCATTTACAAATGCGCTTATACCGTACGGCTACTCGGTTCTTGTTGCGGCTATATTCAGGAAAAATTCGACCCCGAAGAACAATTGCTCTCCGAAGCCGAATTTAGAGGTATTTATATACTTATTAATTATCTAAGCCTTAGGTCCGGCTTTTGCTATGTTTTCGGGCATATCTGGATACTTTGTCGTGAAATTCTCCACAAAGAGCAAAGCAAGCTTTTTTGCCGTCGATGCGTAATCTTTTTTGTCCGACCAAGTATTTTGCGGATCGAGTACGGCAGAATCGACGCCTTCGCAGCAAACAGGAATATTAAGACCGAAATACGGCTCTTTTTTGTATTCGACTTTTGCCAACGAACCGTTAAGCGCAGCAGTTACCATGGCTCTTGTAGCCTTTAAACTCATGCGCTTGCCCACTCCGTACTTGCCGCCCGTCCAACCTGTATTTACAAGGTACACGTCGGCTCCGTATTTTTCGATTTTTTCGCCCAGCATCTGCGCATATTTCGCAGACGGCAACGGCAAAAAAGGTGAACCGAAACACGTCGAAAAAGTACATACGGGATCGGTGATTCCTCTTTCGGTACCGGCTACTTTAGATGTGTAACCGGATACAAAATAGTACATTGCCTGTTCCTTGGTGAGTTTGCTGATAGGCGGCAAAACTCCGAACGCATCTGCGCTGAGGAATATAATCGTAGAGGGATGTTTGCCTACTCCGGGAACGACTTTATTTGTAATATAGTCGATAGGATAAGAAACTCTGGTGTTCTCGGTAAGCGAACCGTCGGTATAATCGGGAACTCCGTCTTTATCCGCTACGACGTTTTCGACTACGCTGCCGAATCTTATCGCACCGAAAATTTCCGGTTCGGCTTCTTCAGACAAGTTTATGCACTTCGCATAGCAGCCGCCTTCGATATTAAATATACCGTCGTCCGACCACCCGTGTTCGTCGTCGCCGATAAGTCCTCTGGACGGATCTGCGGAAAGCGTGGTTTTGCCGGTGCCTGAAAGTCCGAAAAATAAAGCGGTTTTGCCGCTACCGTCAAGCGCCATATTTGCCGAGCAGTGCATTCCGAGCACTCCTTTGTGCGGCAAAATGTAATTCATTACGCTAAACACCGACTTTTTCATTTCTCCTGCGTATTTCGAACCGGCTATAACCACCATTTTTCTGTTAAAAGAAATTACAATAGCCGCTTCGCTGTTAATACCGCACTCGTCTTTATCTAGCTTAAGCCCAGGGGCGCAAAGCACGGTAAATTCGGGCGAAAATTCCTCGAGCTGTTTCGCCGAAGGTCTGATAAGCATGTTGTGCATAAAAAGATTTTGCGACGCATATTCGTTGATAACTCTGATTTTTAAAGCGTAACTTACGTCGGCACCTGCGAATCCGTCAAAAACAAAAACGTTTTCTTTTTTGTCGAGATATTTACAAACCTTATCGTATATTTTTTCAAAGCGACTCTCGCTTATTTTTACGTTTTCTTTACCCCATGCGATTTCCTCGTTTACGCCTTTTTCGTCAACTATAAATCTATCCTTAGGCGATCTGCCGGTATATTTGCCGGTTTCTACGAGCAAAGCTCCTTTATCGGTCAGTCTGCACGGCTCTGTTTTGAGCGCAAATTCGACGAGCGACGGAACGGACAAATTTCTAAACACGTTTTTTACGTTAACAATGTTATGTTCCTTTAAAAAATCCATTTTATTTCTCCTTTAGCCAAATTTTATTTGATTATAACGAAAGTATACAACAAAAAATCGGCAAAAGCAACGCTTTCGTCAAATTTATCTTCTATTTTTATCCCCGAAAACGTTTTCTTGTATAAGAACTTTGGTCAGACTTTGCATTTTGTCAAGATCGAGCGTTTCGCCTCTCGCCTTCTCGTCGATTTTAGCGGCAGAAAGAATCCCTGCGCAATCGCTTCGGTTTAGTCCGAACGACTGCATCAAATTGTTCTCAAGCGTTTTTCGACGCATGGCAAAAGCGCACTTTACGGTTTTGTCAAATTGCTCCCGAATGCTCTCGTCAATCTTTATCTTCATGTCCATTCGGACTACTGCGCTGTCAACAGACGGCGGCGGTAAAAACTTTTCTCTGCCGACTTCTTTGACTATATACGGATCGGACCTACTGCATACCGCAAGCGTCAAAGCGCCGTAGTCCGACGTACCGGGCTTGGCAACCATACGTAACGCAACTTCTTTTTGCACCATTACGGTTATCCCGTCAAGCGGAAAATCGTTTTCCAAAAAATAAAAAAGCACGGGCGACGTGATGTAATACGGCAAGTTTGCCACAACCTTAAAATTTCCTCCGGTTATCTCTTTCAGTTTAGCCGGAGAAACTTTCATTATGTCCTCATAGATTACGTTTGCGTTAGATTTGTCGGCAAGAACTTCGTTTAATACGGGGCGCAGTCTGCTATCTATCTCAAATGCAAAAACTTTAGCCGCTTTGTCGCAAAGCGCAGAAGTTAGCGTACCGGCGCCGGCGCCGATTTCCACAACCGTATCAGTATTATTGATATTTGCGCCCTCTACTATATCGTAAAGTAAATCTTCGTCCAAAATAAAATTTTGACCGAATTTTTTGCTAAATGCAAATCCGTTGTTTTTTAATACTTTCAGCACGTTACTCATACATAAATTTTATCATAGCCCGGCGCTTAAGTCAATCGATATAGCAATCTAATTCTCCCAGGTCCTTTAAAACGCCGAGTATGCCTTGCGTACGGCAAGCGTCGGGAGCAAGAGCTATTGCCGCAGAAAAATCTCCGCTTACGGAGTTTAGCGAAAAGCCCAGATCCGAATAAAGCGCTTTATACTTGACAAACCCCTTTCTGAGAATATTATTTGCTTCCGCCAACGTCGATATAGTTTCGCCGCTGCAAAAGTTTAGTTTGTATTCCGTTTCCAAACATTCCCTTCCCATAAGCAATCTTCTCGGCTTGCACTTTACCCCCAATTCGGCAAGTCGAACTTTTCGATACTCGTTGTCGGGCGGCAACGTCATATATCGTCTGTTCTTTAAATGATAAAGATATAACGCATTCAGCGCCGGCGCAAACAACATTCGCAGTTCCCCCATGCTCAGCTCCGTTTTTTGCGAAGCTTTAAATAGGTACGAGACTGCCGCTTCGCCGTACGAAGGCAAAAAACGGCTCAAAACCGCAGACTTAAACGCCGCATCCGCTATTTCGCCTTCCGTCGCATCTCTGCCTGCCAGCGAGCTTGCCAAAGATGTGGCTTTTTTCGCATAAGTCAGGCGTCTTTCGCCGTAAAAAATGTTATCTACCGCTGCGTCGCTTGCGCTGTTTGCTCTCGAAACAACTGCGCCGAACAAAGACGGCACGTCCGACTTTAATATATATTGCGGATCGAATACATACGCATCGACATTAAGCAATGCGTCGCACCAGGGTGGCGAAACGACGATTATTTTAAAAGCGTTTGATATAGCCGTTTTCTTTGCTTTGTAAACCGAGTTTTCGCTGCCGGCTCCTATTACGAGCGCAGTATCTTCTTTTATATCGTCCGATATACGATATTCCTTCAACCTTTGTCTTATAATTGCGCTCAACGTTTCATCGTCGCATACCAACGTAATTCTGGATAGCGGAGGGGCAAATTCCCCGACAACCGAAGTCAACGCATCTAGCGCATTTTTTTCAAATATAATTGTGTCGCTTGTCATACGTATATTATAAATCGTTTATACATACATAGGAGTAATATATTTGTTGTTTTTGTAGTCTCTTTGTCGATTTTCAAAAATCGTCTTTCTTTGGACCTCAGTCATACATATCGATTCGATGTAAAAAGCGGCAATTTGACGCCCTAAACAAAACTGCAATTATGCAGACGTTTTTTATAGGCAATAAACTCCGATGCCCCGTGACAAGTGTATTGCAGCATTAAAATTATAATCGCAAAAATGGCGTTATATTCAGCCCCTTTTAAGCAGCAACAAAGACGCTGAAGAAATAGTTTGGCAGCGTCTCAAACCGCCGCATTTAAAAAAAAAGTCGCAAACGATTTTCTTCGTTTGCGACTTTGTGCGTCTATTTGCCTTTAGTCTTGTATAAGGTCTGCGTATCTGTCTTTATAAACGGTTACAACGCCTTGAGTATCGTTCTCCTTACTGGAACCGTACACGTTACGATAGTAATAGATTTTTTGGTCTCTCCATTCCGTATATGCATCTTCTACCGCTTTTTCTTTTACAAGATTTTCAATATAGCTACGTACTGTAGTATATCTTCCTGCGGTGAAGTAATCGTTGAGTCCGAGAGCATTCGCCTCATAATCTGCAACGTAATACATAATGTGAACGCCGTAATCGGTTACAATGTAATGGTCGAGCATTTCGCCTACTTTATAACCTTTATCTCTAAACTCTCTCGCTGCATTTGCGAATTCGACCATATATGTTTCCGATTCGCCGTCTCCGAGCTTGTACTTAACCGCATATCCGTTTTCTTTATCGAAAATTCCGGGGTCGGTATTGTAAAGGTAAATGAAATCGTCAAACAATCTTTCCGATTCGTAAGCACTGCTTCGAACTCTGCTCATAGCCGCTTTGATTTCTGCGAACACCTGAGCTACAGTATATGTCTTTGTCTTGTCATCCTCGCCGTCTTTATGTCTGTATACGACTATCTCGTTCACCTTCTGGACTCTCTTCGCTTCGTACTCTTTAGTGGTAAGCAACGCCTTTTGTCTGGTAAGATCTTGCTTTTGCTCTTCGGAGAACGGAAGCAAAATGTGCTTAACGTTAACGTAATCGGTATTAGGTCTGTACAATATCGTATCAGTACCGGATATCGCCGTGTCGTAAGCGGAAGAATCCTTATATTTGGTCATCTGAGTTTCGACAATCGAATTGTACTTTGCCAGGATATCCTGTTCGGTAACGGTAACGCTGCTTTCGATATAATCTTGCAGAATTGCCATCTTTTGACTATCAATCAAACTGTCGCCGACAAGTTTTTTGCAAAGCAAAGTCTTTCCTATAACCCGATATGCTTCGCCTGCGCCCGTTACTTTCGCCAAACGCCTAAGCATATTAACCTCGTTTTCGATGGTTTTCTTTTCCTCGTCAGTTACTCCGATAAGAGATGCTGAAGCTTCTGCCATAGAAGAAATATAACGTTTAACTGCCTCTCTGAAAAGAGACTTGGTTTCTTCGTCGCCGTAGTTGCCGTTATAGGAGAAATAAAACTCTTTGCCTTCGTTATACCAAGGCTCGGACAAATACCAACCGTCATGCTTGTTGCCCTCGCCGTAAGTGTAAAAAACCCTCTCGTCGTCCGCTTCGTTTTTTTCGTCTCTTACGGGATATGTGGTTTTCGTATCGGAATCCGTACTCTCTGCGGTAAGCTCGAGCTTATCTTTGCCTGCAGTCTCCAAAATCTCGTTACAAAGACTGAGTATCGAAGAATCGATGGACTTGTACACGCCCTTTTGCACGGTCTCGATATCGTCTTTAGTCCAATAGATATCTTTTGCTTCAAATCTCACGTCGCTTTCCAATACGACAAGCTCCTGCGTGATAATCTGCTCCAAAAGCGTCTCTAAGGTACGTTCGTACGTCCAGCCCATGGACTGAATATACGTCGGCCCATATGTGTTGAAATAGCTTACGAGTTGCGATTTATAAATCTCGATGGGCTCGGAAGTGTACTCCCATCCGTCGCCGCTCTGAGTTATAGGATCTATCTTAACAATAACTTGAGAATAGTCCCTTTCGTAGTCGTGCTTGATAAACGTACCGTCGTAGGTGGGACTGCATGCGCAGAACAACCCCACGGAAATCATCAAGCTTAATAGTAAACATGCGAATTTCTTCATTATTGATCCTCTAAAAAAGTTATAATATCAGGCATGCGCCTACAAGTACTTAGCATTATACAATAATCGAGCCGAAAAATCAAGAGTTTTTAGCGGCGAAGACACATTTTGACAAAAAATTTATTAGGTTTTTTTGACAAGACGCTCCCGAAAAAGTCAGTCTCGGCGGCGATAACATAACCGCACCGCCCGTAGCATTGGCTGCGGCGGCCGTCTCTTTAGTAATTTCCTTTGCCATATCGAAATATACCGAACATTCGTTTCTTTTGAAAGTCGCTTTGCTTGCGCCTATTTCTCTCGCCAGATTTTTTACCATGGCGGTTGCGGTGAGATTACGCACCGATTGCGGAGGCTCTCCGTACACGTCTTTTAATTCTTCGAATAACTTTGCAGCCTCCTGCTGCGATTTTATCGACGCTATACGAGAATACAATTCCATACGCCACTCCTCGTCCGTAACGTATCCGTCGGGGATAAAGGCAGGAAAATCTATTGCCACTTTTATTTCCCTCTGTTGTTTCGTCTCCTCCCCGCCAAGTTCCGCAACAGCCTCCTTGAGAATCTTGCAGTACATGTCGTATCCGACTTTTTCCATATGACCGTGTTGCGCCTTGCCCAAAACGTCTCCCGCACCTCTTATTTCGAGATCCCGCATAGCTATTTTAAACCCGGAACCGAATTCGGTGTATTGCGTCACCGCCTCCAATCGTTTGTATGCGGTTTCGCTTAACAATTTACCGTCGTCGTAGGTAAAAAACGCATACGCAAGCTTGTTACTGCGACCGATACGGCCTCTGAGCTGATAAAGCTGACTTAACCCGAGCCTGTCGGAGTCGATTACTATCATTGTATTTGCATTAGGCATGTCTATTCCGTTTTCGATTATCGTGCTCGCTATAAGCACGTCCGTTCCGCCTTCTGCGAAATCCGATATAGTCCGTTCCAAAACGCTTTCTTTCATTTGGCCGTGCGCAACCGAAAGCTTTACGTCGCCCAAAACAGCTCTTACGTTAGCTGCGAATTTTTCAATCGTTTCCACTCGGTTATATACAATAAATACCTGCCCGCCTCTTCCGAGTTCTCTCGTTACGGCGTCTTTGAGTAACGATTCCGAATATTCGGTGACGTATGTCTGCACGGGGATACGCTCTGCCGGCGGAGTGTCCAACACGCTCATGTCTCTTATCCCCGTCATGGACATGTGAAGCGTGCGAGGAATCGGCGTTGCGGATAACGTCAATACGTTTACGTTATTTTTTAACAACTTCAGTTTTTCCTTCGCCTCTACTCCGAAGCGTTGTTCTTCGTCGAGTATAAGCAGTCCGAGGTCTTTAAATTTCACGTCGCCGGAAAGCAGCCTATGCGTACCTACCGCCATATCGATTTTTCCTTGACTGAGCAAATCAAGATCTGTTTTTATCTCGGAGGCAGTGCGGAATCTGTTGAAACACTTTATTTTGATGCCGAAATCATGCATGCGTTTGCTCGCCGTTCTGTAATGCTGATCGGACAAAATCGTAGTCGGCGAAATGAAAGCGACTTGTTTGCCTTCTTCTATTACTTTAAACGCCACCCTCAAAGCAACTTCGGTTTTTCCGTATCCTACGTCTCCGCAAAGCAATCTGTCCATTACTTTGCCGCTTGTCAAATCGGCTATACAATCGTTAACCGCAGCAATTTGATCGTCGGTCGGGGCATACGGAAACGCCGCTTCGAAATCTTTGAGCAGCGTAAGGTCCGACGAATATATATGTCCTTCGCATTTTTGACGTTTTGCGTACAGTTCGAGTAGCGAAAACGCCATTTCTTTTACGGACGCTTTTACCTTGGCTTTTACTTTGGCAAAATCCGCTCCGCCTATTTTACTTAGTTTAGGTTGCTCTTCTCCTGCGACGTATTTGCTGAGAGAATCCATATTCTCCACGGGAACAAAAAGTTTGTCGCCGTCTCGGTACCTGATTACTATGTAATCTCTCGTACTACCGCCCATCGTCATCTTTTCGACCGACTCGCAGATACCTATACCGTGCACTTCGTGTACGACGTAATCGCCAACCTGCGCCATGGTAAAGGCGTCTTTTTTACTACGTCTGACCTTAGCTGCGCTTTTATGTCCGACAAGATCGTACGTACCTATAACAACCTGCTTTATGTCGTGAAAAATAAACCCCGTATCTAATTTTTGTGAGCTGAGCGTTGCGCCGAACGCCTTGTTACGGTCCAAGGTTTCTTCCAAATTATTTTTGAATTTTTCATCCCCGCATAACAGCGTAACCCGGTAGCCGTTAGCCACCCAATTTTTTATATCGTCACAAAGAGCAATAGGATTTCTTCTGTACGAAAGTACTTGCGTGTCCTGTACCGTTTCTACTGCGGTAGGCGTGAAAAGTCTGTTAGCCGAATTTACCGAATGGAATGCAAGTTTACCGCCATTATATGAAACGTCGTCGCTCAGCTGCCCTTCGACATACGGAGCGCCCGACAAAATAATAGACTTAAGTCGAGAGTTATATTCCGTCATGGCAATTTTTACGGAGTCTGCGACTTGCTTTGCGTCGTCGTAAACGATATACGGCATTTTAACAAATTCCGAAAAAGTGCTGTGCGGCAATAGCGGATATATAAACGACAGCGAATTATCCGCTTTGCTCAGCTTTTGCTCTATATCCGCTCTTATCGCATCGGCATTGCCCTTTATCTTACTCAAATCCGCTTCCCCTACGGTCACGAAAGTATTAGGACAAATATCAGCTTCGTCGATCTCCTCAGTCGACAACTGAGTAAAATAATCAAACTTTTTAATTGTATCCGCTTCGTCGCCGAAAAACTCTACTCTTATTCCCGTCCCGACGGGAAGCGAAGGCGGCGATATGTCGAGTATATCTCCTCTCACGGCAAATTGACCGCTGCCGTCCACCTGCAATACCCGCCTGTATCCGGCTTTGACAAGTCGATCGGGAATGGCTGCGAAATCCTCTTCTTTCCCTTTTTTCAATCGCAGTCCAAGCCCCGAGAAAAGTTCTCTGGTGGGGAACAACTGCATTATCGCAGCCGCATAAGTTACCACCGCCTTTGCCTTTCCCGAAGATATCATATACAAAGCCTTTAATCTTTCGTTAACTTCGTCACCTGCGCAAATTCGGGTATAATTAAGCGGATCCGCAAGCGCAGGCAGATAAACTACGTCGTCACGAATACAAGATATTTGCTCGTACGCCTTTTTTGCTATAACATAGTCGCTGCAAACGTATACGAAAGACGGAAGCATCGCCGATATTACGGTACGCTGTCCGAAATGCGCATTAAGGACGGAAACGTCCTTTCCGTCCTTAAGCTCTTTAAGTATTTTGGCGGCTATACCGCCGCTAAGTAAATCTTTAAAATTCAAGTCTTTGCTCCAGAAACTCCGCCCGGCAATTGCCCTTTGATGAGTTTTTGCGTTTCGTCCGCAGCCTTTTCTATTACTTCGCAAAAAGCCGCTCTTTCCGATTTCGGAACTTCGCTTAAAACGAAATCCGCAAGCGGCATTCTTTCGGGAGGTCTCCCTATACCTATTCTCACACGAGGAAACTCCTCGGTGCGAATGTTTTCTATAATGTTGCGCATGCCGTTATGCGTGCCTGCGCTCCCTTTTGCCCTTACTCTAAGTCCCAACCTCGGCAGATCTATATCGTCGTATATAACTATAAGGTCGCTCGGAGAACATTTGTATTTTGCGAGCAACTGCTTAACCGCCACGCCCGATAAATTCATAAGTGTCTGCGGTTGAGCAAGCACGATAGTGTCGCCGTTTTCGTAAACCTTGGCAGTCAGACTTTCGCATTCTTTATTCTTAAATTTAACGCCGTATCTTGCGGCAAGACATTCTACAGCCAAAAAACCCATATTATGGTGAGTATGGGCATACTTTGGCGGATAGTTACCTAGTCCGACTACTATTTTCATTGCTTTGACTCAGGCGTTAAACTGATTAAGCGCATCAATCAGGGCGTCAACGTCGATGCCGTGCGCCGCAGCCGCTTCTTCTACGCTTTCGCCTCTCGATATGGGACAGCCGAGACAGTGCATTCCGAACGAAAAGAATATATTCTCGCATCCGGGCTTAAGCTGCAAAACTTCGTAAATAGTCATACTTTTGTCTACCATAATCTTTATTCTCCTATGTAGCTATCATTTTACCCAAATATCGGCAAAATGTCAAATCAATTTATGTAATAATCGACTTTAAGCATTTGTAAAATAAAACATAAAAATAATTTTCGGGAGAACTCAATGTATAAATTAAGCGAACTTACGGGGAAGCCTGTGCTTTCTCTTTTAAACGCCTCTTTCATCGGAACAGCGGCAAACGTTTGTTTCGATTCCGCTCTGAAAAAAGCAACCGTTATCAAGATTTTCTCTCCGTCCGAGGAAAGCGTTTATATCCCGTTCGGTGCGCTTAAAGATACGTTTTTCGACGTTGCCACCGTAAACAATTATTCTCCGCTATTATCTCCGGTCTTCGAAAACAATCCGATCGGCAAGCCTGCGTTTGCCCGAAACGGAAAATATTTGGGGAAAATAACCGACGTTATGTTAAGCGACGACACCGTAACTGCGTTACATATCGACGGCGTACCTACGAAAATGCGCCTTTTACGATACGGCGAAGTTCTTTTGTTCGGCAAAAATAAGAAAGAAAAAACTTCAAAATATCACAAGGATAAAACTTTGTAACAACGTATACGGCGACCGCTTAAAAACGAATCCGAAGAAATTTCACAGTAGCGTTATTTCTTTGCGGCAATTGTTTTGCAACGCCTTCGTTTCCGTCGAAAAGTTTTAACGAAGGCGATAGCATTGCGATATATCGTTTTAAAAAAACGTAATGAGTGCAACCCAAAACAAGTCCGTCTCCGCTGACCTCATTAAGCAATTGCTCTGCGATTTTTATCATCGTTCTTTTTTCGAAATTCGCTTTTTCGATATCCTCGGCAAGCCTGTCGAAAGCTGCGACTTTTATCCGACTTTCGTGACCGCTTATCAGCGAACGGAATCGTCTTTGCTCTGCAGCTGCTTTCGTAAGCGCAACCGTCACGAATTCGCAACTTTTAAGAGCAGGCTTTACGGCAGGTTCCGTACCTATATATTTTACGGCGCCGTCAAGCTCACGCAGTCTTTCTATAGCCACGGCGGTTGCCGTGTTGCAAGCTATTACTATAGTATCGACGCCGACTTTTTTCAACGCAGCGCAAGCAGAAAGCGTCCTCGCTGTTATAAATTTGTCGCTTTTGTCTCCATATCTGACGTTATCCCTCAGATAAACGAAATCTCCGCCTCGTTCAAGCAAACTACAAAGCGTCGTGATCCCTCCTATTCCGCTGTCAAACACGCCAACCACACACGTTATATATTCGCCGTCGTTACTTTAAGTTACAAACGCCTTGCTCAACGCTTTGCTTATAACCTCCGCACACCTGTCCACGAGGTAATCGATGTCTTTGGGCGTTACTATAAGTTCGCTTAGTTTGCCGTCGGGTTTTCCTCCGCACTCCTCGGCTATCGTAGACGCATACACCACCAACGGCACACCTATGCTGACGACCTTTACCCCAAGCGTTTCGTAGCACAACCGTATTCGGTGATTGCCCACGCCGCTTCCCGGCGTTATTCCGCTCGAACAAATTTGAAAAGCTCTGCCTATTCTCGATACCGTAGCAGAAGCAAGACTGTCCACCGCAACCACGACGTCCGGTTTTATTACGTTGCATACACCCTTTACTACGTCGAAACTTTCGATTCCGGTTACACCGGTTACAGACGGCCTCAACGCCTTTATCCTTTCTCCCGTTTCTATCTTGTCTGTAACCAGATTCCCGAGCATGTCGGCGGTAAGATGCGGATTTCCGAGTCCGACCACCAAAACTTTATCCGCTCTTCCGCTCGTCTCCTTAAGTCCGTCGGCGAGTGAACTTACAAGTTCGTCGTTATCTGCGTCGGCATCCGCTTCGACAGTAATATAAGTGCCTTGCGCCTTGCCTAACCTTCGTGCGTCTTTTTCGTCCAAAGTAATGTCGGTACGCACTGTATGCTCCGTTTTGCGCCTGACACTACCCGTTTTTAGCTCCATTGCCATATCAGTAATAGGATACATAAATAGCTTCTCCGTTAAAAAATAAAAATTTATTGTTATTTTGTGCCTAAAAACCCGTTCTTATTACTTGCTTTTATATTTTAAATGTGTTAGAATGGTTTGGTTAGAAAATCAAAGAAGATATCTTTAGGAGATTACAAATGCCAAACATTAAATCTGCAAAAAAGCGCGTATTAGTTAACGCTACCAAAAACGAAAGAAATACTCAGCTTACCAGCGAGTATCGTACCGCTATAAAGAAATTCCGCACCGCTATCGAAACCAACAACATCGAACTTGCCGAGAAGTTACTTCCCGAAACCATTTCGATCATCGACGGCGCCGCAACCAAGGGCATCATCACAAAGAGCTGTGCGGACAACCATAAGTCCAAACTTTCCAAGAGCCTTTCGGACGTTAAGAGCGGTAAAAAAATCATCGTTGTAAAGAAGGACAACAAGACCATCGCAGCCGAAAAGCGTGCCGAGAAGATAGCTAAAGAAGAAGCAGCTCTCGAAGCCGCAAGAAAGGAAGCCGAAGAAAAAGCAGCGGCTAAAAAAGCAGTAGCCGAAGAAGCTCCCAAAAAGGCAACCAGAAAAGCCGCTAAAAAGGAAGATAAGGAAGAAGCTCCCAAAAAGGCGACCAAAAAGTCTGCAAAAAAGGAAGATAAGTAACGTCTAAGTCTTTGATTAAGGAGAGCGATTTATCTGTGCTCTCCTTTTTCTTATTCAAATGCCATGACAACATCGGAAGAACTTGATAATTCCATAAACTTAGAGGAAAAAAGCCCTCCGTCAACCTCACTTTTTAACAGGTTGAGTCTTTTGTGCGCAACAATTGCGCTTTTGCTTATAATTATAGGCGTTATCTCCTATCAAGTAGATCCCGACATCGGGCTTAACGTTATAGCTTCGATCTATCTGCCGTCGACCATAATCTGGCTGTTTGCCATGTATCTCGCCATAGCCGAACGGCTAAGAGCAAGTTATCTGGCTGCCAGAGTATCGATATTCCTTTGCCTTATAATTGTAATGCTGTTAACGGCGGTTGCCGTTTTCGAAGTGATAAAATACGGAAGCTTTTATATTGCTCCGTTCAATCCGCCGCCTGTAAAACTTTAATTTTTTTGCGTCCGATCTCAAGGTCGGACGTTTTTTATGGCACGTCGTCTATCCTCAACTTATAATCGCCCATATCGAAATCGTACTTGTCGTTGCACTTGCCCAAATAAGCGGTAACCGAAACTCGCTTCGTATCTCCGTACTTAAGAATACGTTCGACTGCTTTTTCGGAAAAATCGTTATCGTCGATAAGCATGAGCTTTTTGTCAAAAGAGTTTACTACAAGCGGAATTTTTAAACCCTTGTCTATTATTTCCGTTACGTGACGACAGCTTTCCCCTCTCGAAAAATACATTTTCCTCGATGACTTCGCATTCGGAGTTTCGGCGTCTCCGCAAATAACGGTACCCCTTGCCGAACCGTCCGTTATACGCATAACACAATTTTTTTCCGCCAAAAAATCCACGGATTCGTACCGCAGTACGCTGGCGCCGTAGTAAGTAAGTATTTTTGCGTCGCTATAATTTATTCTATCTATAACGCCGCCGTATCCGTCAAAAATTCCACATACGTCTGTAAATTTTTCGTACATAGCGTCGAGCGACGAAGCAATCAGCGCCCCGGTAACGTCCGAGCCTCCGCGCGGTAAAAGCCGCACTGCTCCGTTTGGCTCTTTACCGTAAAATCCGGGCACGACGCACGGAAATTTTGCAGTGCGCACATGCGCTTCCGTAGACTCGGCATCCGCAACTCCGCTTATTTTAATGACGTTTGTCGCATCGCAAAAATCATAACCGGTTAGCTGCGCCATTATCTTAGCCATTACGAATTCTCCTCGTGACACGACATAATCGTAACTTCTGCCCGCATTTATTTCGCCACGCAGAAAAGTAAGCAAATTGGTTATATCCAATCCGAACGGGCGTGCGATTTTTTCAAACCTGTCCGCTACTATATCGAAATATTTCCCGCAGTCGCCGCTGTTTACCCATTCGAAATACGCCGATATCAGCAAATCCGTTACCTTAGGTTTACCTCCGGGAGCGCTTACTACCACACAATCGAATTTTCTTTTTTTTACTATATCAACGGCTTTAGCCGTTTTGTCTGCGCCGTCGAGCGAACTGCCCCCGAATTTTGCAACTGTCATAAAATTATATATGAACGATTTTATGCAACGGTTACCGCTGCGAATATTCGATAGCATGGCTCTGCGATTGACATGCAAACAAAAAAAGTGCTATTATGATACACGAATCTACGCTTAGGAGCTATTATGACTCTTGACAAATTAGCCATAGGACAATCGGCAAAAATAATCGCAGTCGGCGGCGAAGGCAGTCTGCGCAACAGGCTCATCGATATGGGGCTTATCCCCAACACAACGGTTATGTTGCGAAAAGTCGCACCAATGGGCGACCCCATCGAAATAAGGCTACGCGGATACGAGCTGACTCTGCGCAAAGAAGACGCCTCGGTTATAACCGTAGAAGCGACTAGCGAGGTGAAACAATGAAATTCGCTTTAGCAGGCAATCAAAATTGCGGGAAAACCGCTTTATTTAATGCGCTTACAGGCATGCGATGCCACGTAGGCAACTTTCCCGGCGTTACAGTCGAACAAAAAATCGGCGAAATAAAAGGCGGCTACGGTTCTGTCGTGGATTTGCCCGGTATATATTCGCTACGCCCGTATACGCAAGAAGAAATAGTCACGACCAAGTACGTATTAGAAGAACGGCCGGATTGTATCATTAACATCGTAGACGCAACTAATATCGAACGAAATTTGTACCTGACTATGCAGTTACTGGAGCTCGACGTCCCCATGGTTCTTGCCCTGAATATGATGGATGAAGTGCGAGCCAACGGCGGAACAATCGACATAGATAAACTAAGCAAAGAATTAGGGATTCCGTGTGTGCCTATAAGCGCAATCAAGGGCGAAGGCATATCGGAACTTGTAGACAAAGCATATAACGTGGCAAAAAACAAAATTAAACCGGTTCGGGCGGACTTTTGCCCCGCAGATTCACCTTGCCACCGTTGCATACATGCCGTAATGCACCTCATTCAGGATCATGCGGAAGAGGAAAATTTACCTCTTCGTTACTGCGCATCCAAAATAATAGAAAGCGAAGGCGACATAGCCGACGTTCTTAAACTTGTAGAAAACGAAAAAGAGCTTATCGAGCATTGCCTGGTACAAATGGAATCGGAGACCGGATTGGATCGAAATGCGGCTCTTGCGGATATGAGGTACTCTTTTATCGAATCCGTCGTGGAAGGCTCGGTAAAAAAATGCACGGAAAGCAAAGAACATCGCCGTTCCGTAGCAATGGATAAAATACTTACAGGCAAGTATACGGCAATACCCGTATTTTTAGCAATAATGTTGCTAATATTTTGGCTGACGTTTAACGTAATCGGAGCAGGCTTACAGTGGCTATGCAAATTAGGTATAGATTCACTTTCCTCAGTAACAGACTCCGCTCTTACCGAATTCGGACTCAATCCCATCGTACACAGCCTGATTATAGACGGAATATTTAACGGCGTAGGCAGTGTGCTTTCTTTTCTGCCCGTTATAGTAACCCTGTTTTTCTTTCTGTCCATTTTGGAGGACACCGGGTACATGGCGAGAGTTGCTTTTGTTATGGATAAACCATTACGAAAAATCGGGCTGTCGGGAAGATCGTTTGTCCCTATGCTTATGGGCTTTGGCTGCTCGGTGCCTGCTATAATGGCGACTCGAACGGTATCCTCCGACCGAGACCGCAAAATGACGATGATGCTTGTGCCTTTTATGAGTTGCTCGGCAAAAATCCCCGTCTATTCGGTTTTCGTGGCGGCGTTTTTCCCGGGCAAAGGCGCTTTAGTTATGTTTGCGCTGTATTTAGGCTCCGTTACGCTAGGTTTGTTGATGTCGCTTTTACTTAATCACACTGCATTTAAAGGCAAGCCTGTCCCCTTTGTTATGGAATTGCCCAATTACCGCTTCCCCTCGCCCAAAAGCGTAGGTTTGCTTTTGTGGGAAAAGGCAAAAGACTTTTTGCAACGAGCCTTTACGGTAATATTCGTAGCGACAGTTGCGATATGGTTTTTGCAGACTTTCGATTATAGACTGAATCCCGTAGAAGATTCTTCTATGAGTTTGCTTGCAACAATAGGCAAATGGGTTTCCGTAATATTTAAGCCGCTCGGATTTGGCGATTGGCGCATATCTACTGCTCTGATTTCCGGTTTCATTGCCAAGGAACAAGTCGTATCCACTCTGGCAGTCCTTTGTGGCTGCGATACCGGCGCTCTTGCATCGGTACTTCCGTCCATATTCGACTCGCTCCCTGCGGTGTGCAGCTTTTTGACGTTCGCCCTGCTTTATACGCCTTGCGTTGCCGCCGTTGCTGCTCTTAGGCGAGAGTTCACATCGAGGTGGAAAACTTCACTGATAGTCATAATGCAGTGCGCAATAGCATTTGTCGCAGCGTTAATAGTTTATCTTATCGGAGGAATAGCAGCTTGAACGAAATTTGCGAAAAATTAGCAGCGGGCGATATAATCGTTCTCATAGCGGTAGCGGCTGCAGTTATACTTGCCGTAGTCTTTTCTTTCAGACGAAAACGCAAAGGCGGCGGTTGTTGCTCCGGCGGTTGCTGCAATTGTAAAAACTGCGACTTAGGCAAAGACAGAGACAAAAAGACTGATAACAAAGGCTGAATATAATTTGTTGCGCATCGAGCCTTGTCTGCGCCTCCTGAAAAGTTCGATATAATATGCCTTTAACAGTGCCGAATTCAACATAACACGTAAAATTACTTTAACTAAAAATATTTTGGTTATCCTTTTACAAAACTTAACCGCAAAAGCTTAGACAAATTGACTTTCACAACGCATACGTCTTAGCATAGCATTTATTCTATCGAATTTTTACACTAAGACATATTTTTATGGACACTCTTTGTATGACACTATATAACGCTCCGATTTATCGCCTTTCGTCGTCGCATTGTAGCACAGTGAAAAGCGAAAGTCAACGGCAAAAAATTGTCACAGAAAACCTTTAAGTATTAAAATTAAATTTATATTGAGTTTGGCTCATTGTTAAGGTTAAGAGAGATGATTTTTATATGTTTTACATAGCATAGCGCATTATAACTTGAAAAAACAAAAATTTTGTGCTATAATATATTCAACAATATCCATATAGGGATACTGAAACATTAAAAATAAGATAAAGAGGCAGAACAAAAACCGACAAATTATAAAAACCAAAAACTCTCGACGGGAGGTAACCGCCTATGAAACACTTAAGACTATAAGCGCAGAGAAAAGACTTTTCCCTTGCGCTTTTTTGTTGTTTCCCGAAGAAACTAACGATGAGGAAAAAGACTTTAATAGAAGTCACTTTATTACATTAAGGATGGATATATATGTCTAAAAATGCTTACATCACGGTCAATAAGATTTTTGAATTAATGAGAAGAGGTAAAACTCGTGACGGCGTTGACTTGTTATATAATTATCACTATAACAAAATGTACGGAATTGCGTTTTCTATCATTAAAAAAGAGGATATCAGCCAAGACGTAGTGCATAACGTTGTATATCGCTTAATGCTATTAGAACCTACTAAATTTCCGGTTTCAAATGAATTAACGTGGTTATATGCCGTTATAAAAAACGAATCATTGATGTTCTTGAGAAATAATAAACCAAACATTTCTCTCGATAATATAGCCGTCGAACCTATTGTCGAAAACAAAGATATTCACGATTTTGTGGATATGGATACATATTATTCAATGATAAAAGGATTAAATGATGAACAAAGACAAGTTGTTACGCTAAAGGTTTTAGGAGGATACACGCATAAAGAAATATCAAAAATGCTCGGAAAACCTATAGGTACAATTCAGTGGATTTACAACAGCTCAATAAAAAAACTGAAAATTACTCTGACGTTCATTATGGTTGCAATAGTTTTGTCGGTAGCCGGATTTATCGAAAGATTACTTCATTATATTTCTCAAAAAAATTCTGCGCCAGAACTTCCGGGACAAACAATACATGTTCCGTTTGATTACTCAATAGTTGTATTTGCAGTCCTGTTTGTTTTTTTGTCTGTTACATTTTTGTTTATTCTAAAAAAATCTCGAAAAAAGCCAACAAAAACAAACAGAAAAAGCGTCTAAATGGTAGAAACTATAAGGAGGTTTTGTCTATGAATAAGATTAAGGCAGGTATAAAAACAAGGATTATTATAAGTTTAACATTATTATTTGTAATGTTCTTTTGTTTAATCGACAAACCGTTAGTGTCTTATGCTGCAACCAATCAAAAGAATTATGCCAGCTACAACACTAAGACAGGTGAAGTGTCGTATTATGATATTCTCTCTGAAGATAGTAATGATATGTATTATTCGAACAGAGATAATGGAGATAGCGATAGTCACTATAGTTCATCAAAAAATTAAAGTAAAGGAGAAAAGGTGTATAAAAACAGAAAAAAATTTTCCCCGTTCAAAAAAAGGCTCTTTATTGCAATAGTTTCAATGTTTATGCTTGTAGTTTTATTTTCGTTGGCAGGATGTAATAAAAATGCAGATGTCAAAATCTTTTTGGTCGACAAAAACAATATACCGATAGCGGATACTGAACTTATAGTGCAGGGTATTTCTGATAAGGATGTAGCCGCAACTTATACTACCGACTCGAACGGGCAATTTATGGTAAAAAATCTCGGGGAACGAACTATTACTATAATTATTCGCATTGAAGGAAATCCTTTTAGAACAGATTATACCGTTACAAAAGACGATTTGAAACAAGAAAAAATAACGATTAAGCTCAATGACTACGAGAAGTAGTTTAATAAGTTTTACACTATCAAAATAGTTAACAGGAGGACTATCCATTTGAAAAAAAGTTGTATTGCTACTTTAATAATTTTGATAGTGTTATTTTCTTGCGTTGCATGCAACAATTATGTCGAACAAAATGTTGTAGTGAAAGGATGGCTTAAAGACTCCGCCGATTTCGATTTGGGGCGCTTTATGGTTGAAATAGAAACTCCTATAACGAATGAAGAACAGCTCTGCTTTCGTATAAAAGACGATCGCACGTTTTCTGAAGCAGTTTTGAAGCACAGTAAGTTGTTAAGAAAAGAATATAACAACAAACAAAACATGGTGTATGTCTTTCTTAATGAGGGAAATTATTATTTACTCATAAGCAATGGCTCAAAAGGCGCAAACTATATTTTACGTTCGGCAGTCAGTGTATTCACGGATAAGGACGGAACCCAATATTTCTTTCCTTTCTATGATTGTCAAATATTTTACAACGGAATGCTGTTTTTTGACGAAAACAGAACCACAATAAAAACGGATAAAAGTTGGCAGTATTTACTTGATTATTTTGCTCTGATAAGTGACAAACACGTTTCCATAGACAGAGATACAAAATCCGCTATTGTAAGCATATCAACGATAGATAGGCAGCTTGTCGTGAATAAAAAGATTAAAATCTCATACCGGTCAGACGGAATAAACCATTACCTAACGGCTTGTTTGTTGTTAATATAAGCTGGTTTAGGATTGTAAAATAAAAGAGCTTGTAAAAAAGTGTGTTATAATTGCTTTATAAAATAATATTTATGGAGGTCGTCGTTATGAAATTAAAAGCATTAAGCGCCGTGATTGTTTGTTGTTTGGTTTTTTCTTTATCGTCTTGTACGCCAGAAAAAAGCACTTATCCTGAAGAAACTTCTTTTAATGTTGTTTTCTCTGATGTTGTGAATATAGCAGTCACTAATCAAGTCGAGGCTACTTTTAGCTTGGGGTTGGAAAAAGACTATGACAAAAAATATTCCGAAAATTTAGTGTATGGCTGGGGAATAGCAAAAACTTATCCTTACAATGTAGACGATTTGTTTCTTTTGTGGGATGAAATCAATGAATATCCGGCTAATAGATATTCTTACAAAATAGATGAAACCAATAATGAAATATTTAATTTTACAGAGAAATACAATATACCGATAAGCTTTTTTAATTCTTCCGAAGGATGGTTTTGTGTTTGCATTTATAAAAGAGAATTTTATGATAAAATTTTCTCAGATACATTTAGAGCAACTTACAAATATACGGTCTCTGAGTCTATATTACGTATTGAACGTGAGACCGATGTGTCAAAAATGATTTGACAAAATAACCAAAAAAGTAAAAGGAAGTTTGAGTAATATCGGACTTCCTTTTTATATGCGGTTGTCGAATTTTTTTAGCAATCATTTGTAAGTCTTTTGAGAAAAACTTCTGATTTGTAGCAATCAAAAACTTTCCAATTGCAATAGAAAACAAATAATTACAAAACACAAAAAATACTAAATGCCTCTTTTGCTAAAACTCGGATAAAAAGGTCAACTTTGGAGTCCGAGCGGAATGGGGCGTTCGCCGCTAAACCGCTTGGCGAATCACCCCATAATTCTTCGCTCGTCGGCATATTTTGAGTTTTATTCCTTTTATATTCCAAGCCTTTTTCGCTCCGTTTTGTTTCGGGCGTAGTTTTTCTGCGTCATCCTTTTTTATTGTCCTTTTACCGCTTTGTATGCATTGGTCGAGATATATATCCGAAAGTTCACGGTTGTAGCCCAAAGTGCTTTGTAAAGTATGTTATTTTTCATTTTCTTTCGTGTATGCTGATTTCGTATAAAGAAAAACATCACATCGAGATTATGCGACGGTTACATTGTGGTTACTCGAAATCACAAATCGGTACATTGCAGTCACACGGACAAAGGAAATACCTGCCTTTCCCCTACATAAAATCATACAAAAAAGAGTCGGAACAATCCTGAAATACAACTTCTCGATGCAAAAATTTCGGAGTGATTTCAAAACGTTTGACTCTTTTTTCGCAAAACTCTGCTACGTTATGTAGATTTCTGCATAAAGCACCACGCCATTGTTATAGCGCCTTTAGTCTTTACGAACCCTGGCTGTTTACTTCGTCGTTATCGTCCGTAATCATCCTATAGTTCGCCGAATGCGACACGGGCGCATCGGAAGTCACCCCGTCCACCCCTGCTTCGGCTTCCACCGAAAGCGGGATGCTTTTTAGCTGCTTAACCGTTACGCCGGCTTCGAGTTCCGCCGCAGTCGTTACCACGTTTTTACGTTTTTTGTTTTTGTTTTTCATTGTGTTCTCCTTTTCCCGATCTTTCGCCCCAAAAGCTAAGTTACGGTATTTCTATTATGCCCGAAAACACAACAATTATGCTATACGTTACTAAAAATTAGCGACGTTATTCAATAGAAATATTATCTATTTTTTCCCCTGCCATCGACAAAAAGCACCTGTGTCCTTTGCCGCTAGCGTCAATCAGAATATAGTAATCCCTAAGCTTTATATCCGCTATGTAATCGGCGAAAAACGCTTTTAAATCTTCGTTAGTAAGTTTAAAGTCCGAACTCAGCATGTTCAGAGCTTCGTTAAATGCACCGCATCGCACAAACGAGAAAAATTTGCTTCCGCAGTCAGACGGTATCGGATCTCGTCCGTCCGAAAAAAGCAACAAACTTTGCATAGGTATTTTTACGTATACTTTGCCATCGCACTCGCAGGACAACGCTTTACCGCCCTCCGCTCTCCCGCCTATCAGTTTAAATGTATACGGAACGTACCTCACGGTTAAAGGCATCACAGTAACTGCAAGAACGTTATCGCTTTCGGTAACGAATTCCTTACCGTCAAAAAAACTCCCGCTTATATAGTACACGCAATCCGACTCCGGACAAAGCACAACTTTTATTTCCATATAATATTTTATGCGCTTAACGACATTCAATGTATACAAAATATTTTTAAGGACATAATCTTTGTATCAATCGGAGGTAAAACATGGAAAATAATTGGACTATCGAACAAACAAAAGAACTTTTTGCTTTGGCAAAAACGGCATACTCTCAAGGAAAGGGACTTAAAGTCGCATTTACGCAAATGTCCGAAAAAAGCGGCAAGTCGATAAACAGCGTCAGAAACTACTATTACAGTCAGCTTAAAATGTTTGAACTGGTACCCTCGCTTGCTCAAAATATAGGCATCGAGACAGTACGTGAAAAACGAGCTGCGTTTCGTACGTTTGCTCCGGACGAAGTACGTTCGCTTGTAAAACGCATTCTCGCCGCAAAAGGAAAAGGAATAAGCGTAAGAGCCTGCATAGCGTCTATGACAAATACTCCTAAAGAAGCATTACGACTGCAAAATAAATTCCGCAGCGCAGTTGTGCGACACAAATCGCTCGTCGAAGAAATAATGAATGAACTCAATGCAGAAGGCTCTCCTTACTTTAACCCGTATACAAAATCGACCTCTTCGAACTGCGCCGTGAAAGGCATCGACAAACTTAACGAATATATTTCGAAATTGGACGAAAAAGAGGTTAACGGATTTATAACTTTGTTAAGCAAATTGGTCTGATTCGACCGATTTTTGACAAAACACATAACGTTTTGCTTTTGCATTATAAAAAATCAGACTGACTAAGATTGATTTATCGGTCTGATTTTTTATTTACGCAAACTTTAATCGACATTAAATACGCTTTAAAATCTTTTCGTAGTTCGATTATTTTGTGCGTCTACTGCCGGCTATATACATAACAACAGCGAGCAAACTAATACCATTTTTTACAAAGAAAAAGAACCTCGAATCGCTTCGAAGTTCTTTGTGGTGGAAGCTATAGGGATCGAACCTATGACCCTCTGCTTGTAAGGCAGATGCTCTCCCAGCTGAGCTAAGCTTCCACATGGTGACTCCATCGGGAATCGAACCCGAGTTACCGCCGTGAAAGGGCGATGTCTTAACCGCTTGACCATGGAGCCATGTATATGGTAGCGGCAGTGGGATTCGAACCTACGACCAATCGGGTATGAACCGAGTACTCTAGCCAGCTGAGCTATGCCGCCATATCTAAGGCTAAAGTATTATAGCAAATATCTCCGACAAAATCAAATGTTTTACACATCTAAATCTATTTTTTTTTATAATTTTTTTGAAACATTCTCCGCATAGTCTCTATATATTGTCGTATTTTTTAAATATAGCGCTTGCCACTCTCAATCCGTCGGTAGCAGACGACGTAATACCGCCGGCATATCCTGCGCCTTCTCCGCACGGATAAAGAGACTCTACGCTAACCGAAACACAACGTTCGTTGCGGTCTATACGGACAGGCGAACTCGTCCTTGTTTCAGGCGCAGTCAAAACCGCTTCTGCGTCAGCAAACCCTCTAAGCCTGCGGTCCATATCTATAAACGCCTTCTTAAG
>ULTU01065341.1_pt1 | contig 46864 bp, 47 predicted proteins | sample 1957861 | NCBI WGS metagenome assembly ULTU01 (sample SAMEA4835742, study PRJEB28245) | human gut metagenome | biome: gut microbiome; material: fecal sample | place: Denmark | collected 2008
TTAATTGAATTTGGGGTTGAGCATAATATTATTACTAGACAAGAAGCAGATAAATATTTGAAAGAAAATAAGTAAGAACAATAAAAGTGCACAGGTTTTTGTGCACTTTTATTGTTTTGCTTTTGGGATAGGTCAGCTTGACATTATATTTAAGGTCCGTCCCATTTTCTTAAAAGTGAGAATTTTTCTCCGTCCCTTTTTCTTACTTTTTTTATACTTCAATACTGATTGCATGTGCGATGCCGAGTATGCTTTCGTTTTGCTGTGCTGTTGTTGGAGACATTAAAGCACCTGTTGCACAGAGAAGTACACGTTTTAATTTTTTCGCTTGTAGCTGATTAAATATATATCCACAAAAAGTTGTGGCACAGCATCCGCATCCACTACCGCCAGAATGTGTGTCTTGTTTTTCTTTATCAAATATTAGGCAACCACAGTCGTTGTAGTTATTATTTAAATTATAACCTCTTGTTTCCATAAGATCTTTTACAATATCTTTTCCTATATGACCTAAGTCGCCGGTTAATATTAAATCATAGTAGCTTGGACCTCTGCCAGTATCTTTGAAATGTTGATATAAAGTATCAACAGCAGCAGGTGCCATAGCAGCTCCCATGTTGTTTGCGTCTTTTATTCCCATATCTACTATTTTGCCAGTTGTTACATGAGTAATGAACGGACCTTGACCACTTGATTTTAAAAGTGCCGTTCCAGAACCAGTCACAGTCCATTGTGCAGAAGGTGGTCTTTGATTTCCTAATTCTAATGGAAATCTAAATTGCTTTTCAGCACTACAAAAGTGACTAGATGTAGAGCATAAAACATTATCTGCCATTTGGCCGTCAATAAGCATTGCACCTAAACTCATGCCTTCAACAAAAGTAGAGCAAGCACCAAAGATTCCAAAGTAAGGTATTTCACGTTCACGTATTCCAAAAGAGGATGAAACACATTGATTTAATAAATCTCCGGAAAACATATAATCTATATCTTCATTACTTACTTTTTCTTTTCCCAAGCAACCAGCTACACATTCTTTTACTATTTTAGATTCAGTTTTTTCCCAAGTTTTTTCGCCCCAATATTCATCTTCTAAAATTATATCAAAGTATTTTGCAATTGGACCTTCGCCTTCTTTTACACCAACTACGGAGTATGTTGAAGATATTGTGACAGGACTACTTAATTTTACGGTTTGTTTGCCGATTTTTTTATTTGCCATAATTCACATTCCTTTCTTTATCTTAATGACCTGCAAAAAGAAAATACAGTATCCCTACAACTATTGAAGCTGTTATGCCATATACAAGTACGGGTCCTGCAATCTGAAAAAGTTTTGCACCGACACCTAAAACTAAACCTTCACTCTTAAATTCAATTGCTGGTGATGCAATAGAATTTGCAAAACCTGTTATAGGAACTATAGAACCAGCTCCAGCAAATTTACCGATTTTGCTATATACATTAATTGCAGTTAAAAAAATTCCTATAAATATTAATGAAATACTTGTTACTGATGCAGCAGCTTCTTCATTAAGACCTGCACCTTTTAGACCATCTAATATAAATTGTCCTATTAAACAAATTATTCCACCTACGACAAATGCTTTTAATATATTAAAAGCAATAGGGGAGTTTGGAGTTTTTTTATCTACATATTCTTGATAATCTTTTTTTGTTTCGATTGGTCGCATATAATCCTTCCTTTCTTCAGTGATTTTCTTTATCTATCTTAAAACTTATTTCTGTGTCAGCGATGTATTCTTGAACAGTTTTGTCTTTAATGTTACAGTATAGACCAACGACTTTTAAATTAAATATATGATCAATTGTAAGTGCAGTTTCTTCTAAAGCATTTTTTATAGCATCGTCAAACGAAATTATTGAAATTCCTTGAATATGAATTTTTTTAGTTACACTCATTTTAACAACCATCCTTTCTTTGAAAAATTTTTCCCAAATTTTAAAAATATTATTCAAAAAAGTTGTTGTTTTTTTAGATTTTGTGATATCATTATGTTGAGAATTTAGATTAAAAGGAGAAGAAGCATGAAAAAATTTCTTTTTGTAATTTTTTGTTTGATAATGATATTAAGTTTTTCATATACTTTTGCGGCATCAAATGTAGTTATTTCTCCACAAAAGGTAATGGTAAACAATGAATATAAAAATTTTGAGGTATATAATATTGATGGTAATAATTTTTTCAAACTACGTGATATAGCTTATGTATTAAATGCAACAGCTTCACAATTTTCTGTCGATTATAATTCCGAAAAACACTTAATAGAAGTGAGAAAAAACAAATCTTATACTCAAGTTGGAGGAGAACTTGTAGTAGGTGCTGATAAATCAAAAACAGCAGTACCTAGCTCACAAAAACTTTCAATAAATAACGAAGAAAAATCTTTGACAGCATATAATATTGGTGGTAACAATTTTTTTAAACTACGAGAACTTGGAACGGCTTTAGATTTTAATGTTGATTTTAACAAAGATACAAATAGTGTAATTATAGAAAGTAAAAAAGAAGAGGTAGTCAGTATATCGAGTGTTATTGCAAAAATATTTAATGGCACTATGTATGTGGAAGTAACGACTGATAAAGCACTTAACACATATAATCTTTTTACATTATCTGAGCCTGAGAGAATTATTTTTGATGTTCCTAATTCTAAAAACCTAGTTGATTCTAAAGAAATATTAGTTAAATACGCAGGACTTCAAACTGTACGTCTTGGAGATCAAGGTGGTAATGTTAATAGGATTGTTCTTGATTTAGAAGAAAAAGAAGATTATAAAGTTGTTCAGTCTGAAGATAAAAAAATAACTTGCATTGCTCTTACAAAAACATTTGCATATAGCGATTTAATTTCATCACCAGAAAAAGTTTTACTTGTTTATAATGGTGATATAATAAAAATTCCTGGGACAGATGACAAGCCTCAAGAGGATAAGCCTCAAGAGGACAATAGTGGAGAGACAAATACTTCTGGTGAAATAGATGAGCCAGAAAATGATTTGCCTACAGAAGAAGAACTTGCAAATAGAAATAAAATTACTTCTATAAAGTATACGTCTTCAACTAATAAACTAAAAATCACTGGCGATAAAACGATTAAATACGAAGCTAGTAAATTAACTAGTCCTCATAGAATTGTTATAGATATAGAAAATGCTGCTTTGGAAGTAGAAGGTCCAACATCTATTACACCAAATAATAAAAATATTTCAGAAATTAGATTTTCACAAAAAGATGATTTAACAGTAAGAATTGTATTTGAATTAAAAAAAGAAGGCGATTATTCTGTAGCTGAAAAAGGCAGAATTATAGAAGTTTCAATTAAAGACATTGTAGGCGGAGATATGGAATACGATGCTGATTCTAAGATTGCAACATTTACTTTATATGGAGTAAAGAAGAGTATATTTAGCACAAGTGAATCTAGCAGAAACAATACATACACTTTAAAATTTAGTACTTCTAAATTTAATCCTAAATTAGAAGATATTGAGCCAGATGATAATTTTGTTGAAACTATAGAAGTTAAATCAGGCAAGATAATAATAAATGGAACAGGAGATACAGAATTTAGCATTAAACAAATCAATGATGATGTTGTAGTAACTATGAAAAATACGAAAAAAACAAATGATTCAAGTGATGGAGATTTTGTTGTTTTATTAGATGCAGGTCATGGTGGTAGCGATCCTGGTTCATGTAATGGTACTGAATATGAAAAAGTTTATAATTTAAAGATGATGCTTAAGCTAAAAGAACTTTTAGATAATACTGATGGAATAAAAACGTATGCTTCTAGAACTACTGATGTATTTATAGATAGACAAGGCAGACTTGATTTTGCTACAGGTTATGAAAATGCTAATATATATGTGTCTATACATAACAATTCAAGTTCTAATAAAAAGTATGACGGTACTTTAGTAATGTTCCATGACGGCGATTATGATAAAGATTATGGTATAACAAGTAAAGAATTAGCACAAATAGTTTCTGATGAACTTATCGATGAACTTGGCACTAGAAACTGGGGAATAAGAGATCCAAAAGATCAAGTTTGGGTGCTATATTATTCAACTTTACCGTCTATTATGTGTGAAGTTGCATATATGTCTAATGATGAAGAACTTGAAAAAATTAAGAGCGAAGAATTCCAAGAAGCAGCTGCACGTGCAATTTATAACGGAATTTTAAAAGCTAAAGAGCAAATTGAAAAGAATAAATAAGAAAGGAGATGTATGATGCGTTTAGAATTTTAGATGCATCATACAAATTTTAGATGGAATTTGTAGATTTTTTACTTAAGGGAAATTATAAAAGGTTTTACGAAAACTTAAAAGAAATCGGAAAAGAAAAACATAAAAGTCCTTTTCTTATGTTTGTAGATGCTGCTTTTTGTAGTGTTGTATTTGGGAGTGGTTTATCAGATTATTTGAATTATAGATTTTATGACAGAACATTAAAAGAAAAATCTAAATATGTTACAATAAGATATAGTTCAAATTTCTATAAAAAATATTCACCAAGAGAGCTATCTACAAACTTAAGAATAAAAACAAATTTTCATAAATATTATAAAGAATATACAAAAAGAGATTATTATATTTATGAATTTGGACTTGATAAATTGAAAGATTTCTTAGATAATAAAGATGTATTTATGATTAAGCCTACAGATGGTCTTGCTGGAACTGATGTAAAGAAAATGAAAGTTTCTGAAGTTGGAGATATAGAAAAATTTTATGAATACATAAAAGAAAATAATATGTTCCTTGAAGACTATGTTATACAAGATGAAAATTGGGCTAAAATTTGTCCGACTAGTGTAAATACAATTCGTGCAATGACTAAAGTCGTAAATGGAAAGGCTGAGCTTTTTTATGCAGCTGCTAGAATTGGAAACGGAAAGGCTGTTGTAGATAATTTTCATCAAGGTGGGATGGGTGTAAGCATAGATATGGAAAATGGCAAACTTATGGGAGATGCTATTTCTAAAGATTTGGAAAGGGTATCTGTACATCCTTTAACTAAAATAAAATTTGATGGATATGAAATACCATATTGGAAAGAAATCGAAGAAATGGTTTGTAAAGCTGCAATGGTAAATCCAGATGTTCATGTAGTAGGTTGGGATGTAGCTATTTCAAATAAAGGTCCACTTCTAATCGAAGCAAATAGAAGACCAGGATTTGATTTGGTTCAAGTTCTTGAGGATAAAGGCTGTAAGTATATGTTAGAGGCTATTTCGAAGGCTTCTAAGTAATGTAAATTTATAAGAAAGGGTGAGGTTTAATGGACGATAATATTTCAAAAGGTCTTTTTGGTTTGAATAGAAAAGATGTTGAGCTTTATATTGCAGGAATAAAGAGTGATTATGAAGCTGAACTAAAAAAACAAAACACAGAACTTTTAGCGATGAAAGCGGAAAATGCTAAACTTAATGAAAGATTAAACGAAATGCTAAATAACAAAAAATCTGTAGAGGAAGCGAAAGCAAATATATCTGAAGTTCTTATAAAAGCTGAGCAACAAGCAAAGGCTATTATTGAAGACGCTAAAAATCAGGCTATCGAAGAAAGACAAGAAATAGATACTATGATTGAAACTGAAAAAGAAAAATTAATTGATGCTAAGATTGAACTTGCAATGCTTAAGGATAAGGCAAAAGACCTTATTACTAAATTTACAGAAGACTTAACTACTTTACAACAATAAGTTCTAATATGTGAAATCACCTAATATTTTATATTGGGTGATTTTTTATGATACGAGTTAAAGTTATTGGATTAAATAATGTTATCAGAAAATTTTTGCTTTATGGTAGCATAGTGATGATTATATATATATCATTAAGTTTGATTTTTAAGCTTTTAAATAAGGGACCTAAAACTTTTGCAGTTGAAATGATAGAGGAAAATATAAATACAAATAATGTTTATGCAAAAAATGAGCTTGATTTAGGAAAAATAAAAAATGAACTTGGGGTGGAGATTGTTAGCATAAAATCCAATGAAGAGAAACCACTTAAAGTAAATGAATATACTGTAAATACTGACATAAATACTGTGAATGAAAATACGGTTAATGAATTAGAAAAAGAAACAAATGAAGTGCCGAGCCAATATTTGGAGTCTTCTAGCATTAAAACTTGGGATAGACCGAAAAGTTATAATGTGGTTGAAAACTCTTCTGGGAAAGTACTGGTTGGAAATACGTATATAACTAATTATAGCAAATTGAAACTTAATTTAACGGAACTTTCTAAGGCTTCGAAGTTTCCTATTAATGATAATACGAAAATATTGGTGTTCCATACTCATACTTCTGAAGCATATAGTGAGGCTGGAAAGGAATCTAATTTTAGAACTTTGAATGATGAAAAAAATATTGTTTCTGTTGGAAATGTGCTTACGGAAAATTTGCTGCTTAAGAATTTTAATGCTAAGCATATTAAAACTAAGCACGATACACCATCTTATAATGGGGCATATAAGGCCTCGCTTAAGAGTGTTCAAGATGAGTTTAGCAAAACTAAGTATGATATTGTTTTGGATGTTCATAGGGATGCTCTTTCGGGCAATTTGAATTATAGACCGACTACTGAGATAAATGGCGAGAGTGCTGCCAAGCTTATGTTTGTTGTTGGAACTAATGCTTGCGGGCTTTCACATGATAATTGGATGGAAAATTTGAAGTTGGCTTTGCTTATTCAAAATACGGCTAATAGTATGTATCCGGGGCTGTTTCGCGATTTGAATTTAAGCAAGTCTAGGTATAATCAGCATGTTTGTGATGGGGCACTGATTGTGGAAGTGGGGGCTACGGGGAATACTTTGGATGAAGTTTGGACGGCTATGAAGTATTTAGCCAATGTCATTGAAGCATTGAAAGAATAAACTTTGTGGGGAGAGAATTCTGCATACTGGTAAAAAATGTGTGCCAATTGATAAAACTTTTATCCGCTAGGTTTGTCAAGGTAGTATTGCTTCGCAATCGCCACCTTGACAAAAAACGCTACTAAAAGTATTATCAATTGGCACACATTTTTTACCAGTATGCAGAATTTTTTAGAGAGTGGGTGACAATATTTTTATAGGTATTGTCTTATATCAATTGCTAGTTTTTCTTCGAGGTTGATTAGTCGTTTGGTTATGTCTTTTACTTTTTCTTCTGCTGCTTCGTATTGGTTTAGATATTTGTTTAAGGATTTAACTCCCATATTGCAACCGTCTGTCATTAAATTGCTTATTGTTTTGTCGCTTGGGTCAAATGACATTTTGGCGTTGGTTTTTATCCAAGACATTGCTTTTGTCATTGGGTTTGGCTCTTTTCCAGAATCGTCGTAATCGTTTAAGATGTTTTTTGTTTCAGTCTCTAGCTTTTCGTGTTCTTTTTTGCATTTTTCTAGTTTCTGTTTGAAGGATGGATTTTTTACTGATGGAAGTACATCGTCTATGGAGCTGATTCCCATTTTGATTCCAGCATTACATTCTTTTAATAATTCGATAGTATCGTTATTTATCATTGTTTTACAACTCCTAACATTATATTTTTGATTTACGCATCATCATTTAAAAATGTTTGATGAAGTAGGTAAATTTGACTATATTAATATAATTTGTAAATGTTTTAAAAATATTCATGTTAGTATATCCCAACCATTGACAAAGAGCCATAGCACAAAAACTCATAGCAAATGCTGTGAGTTAAGTTTTAATGAAGTATAACAATTAAAAAACAAGACAATTTTATTTTAGTAATTGTTTTGGAATTAATGTGAATTTAGAAAATATCGATCATTAATCACTTTTTGTTAAGAATTATTTACTATTTTTATTGAAAATAATTCAATTTATTTATAAAATATATTATAATAATTTATGAAGTTGAGGTATAAAAAATGGAAAATAAACTTAAACTGACTACGGAAGAAGCTACAAGATTAATAAACCTATTAAAATACAAGATTGAAAATCCAACCATTGAATTTCCTGCTTTTGGTAAAAAAATCGAGTTTGAGGTCGTTGCAAAGGAAACACCTGATAAATTTACTATTAATATCAATAGGGGAAACAAAAATGTAGATAAATGTACATATCAAGGCAGAACATCGACTAGTAATGTTCCTCTTTTACGTTTGGATATTGGAAAAACGATACAATATATGAATCCAGATGGCGGGAAAATAATGGGAAATCACTTACATATTTATACAGAAGAATACGAAATGGGACAGGCTGTTTCTTTTAATATTTCTGACCCAGATTTGTATAATAATTGTTTGGAATTTTTTAAAAAATTTAATTTATTAATGGGGGAAACCAATATAATATATCAAGAACAATTGGCTTAGGAGGTGAATTTAATGATAACCAAAGATGAGTTAAGAAAAAGATATATTGACTGGCTAAAAGAAGAGATAACAATAACTGAGATAGGTAAAACATTTGAGATTACCTCGCCATTTCTGGATAGGTTTAATGATTATTTGCAAATATATGTTACTCCAATGGATAACGAAAATCTTCAATTATCTGATGACTCATATATCATTAATAATCTCATTTCTTCAGGAGTTGATTTATCTTCAAAGAGAAGAAAAGAGCTTTTAAATTCTATAACAAAAAAATTCGGCATTGAGAAAAAGGAGAATGAATTAACTGTAAAATGTACATTAAACGATTTTCCAAAGAAAAAACATTTATTGGCACAAGCGATGCTAACTATTGATGATATGTTTATGCTGTCTCAAAATAGAATTGCTTCATTATTTTTAGATGATTTAATAGAATTTTTTAATAAGAAAGAAATATTTTATACAGAAAATGTCAGTTTTATTGGAAAAACGGGTTATGCTTTTCAATATGATTTTGTACTACAGAGAAGTAAAAATCATCCTGAACGTCTTTGCAAGGCAATAAATAACATGAGTAAATCTAATGTAGAAAGTATATTGTTTGCTTGGAGTGACACAAGAGAAACAAGACATGAGGATACACAATTAATAGTTATTGTCAATGATGCAAATACTATAAATGAAAATGAAGTAAATGCATTAACTAATTATGATGCTAAAGTTATTAAATTTTCTGAAATAAATAAAGATGAAAATATGAAAATGTTAGCATAATAGAAAAAGGTTATATTAAGAAAAGTATCTAAAAACCTAGAATGTGGTTTTTAGATACTTTTTTCTCCGTCCCACTAATTATCCTCAACTATTGACAAAGAACTAAAAGACTCACAGCAAATGCTGTGAGTTAAGTTTTGGTGACCCATACGGGAATCGAACCCATGATTCGGCCTTGAGAGGGCCGCGTCTTAACCGCTTGACCAATGGGCCAGCTAAGAACAAAACAAAGTATATCATGAGTAAAAATAAAAAACAAGTATTTTTTGAAAAATATTTGTGATGCTAATAAGTTGTGATGCTAATAAGTAATAATTGTTGACATAAATTGAACAAAATGCTAAAATACAATGGTGTGAAGTGAAATTTGGATTAAGCGATTGTTCAATATGATTGCTTGAGTATAGGGTTCGTTTCGGTAACTTCGAATTTGTAGGAGGTGACCATTGTGACGGCTATTCACAACCAGAAGGGTAAGAAAGAGGTTATTAATTACATCAACATAAGACTTGAAGAGGAGTACGAGAAGATTGTTAAGATTTCTTTGCAGAAAAGTAGCCATACAGATGTGTTCTGTGTTAATTTTGCAAAGATGTATTACGAACTAGAGGTGGAGATTAAGACTATCTTTGGTAAATATTATTCTTACAAGTATTTTAATGACTATTGGAATAATAGACTTTCAAGCAGAAATAATGTGGTTAGGCTTTCCGAACCGATAGATGTAGAGCAAAGGACGATTATGCCTATTGACTGGAAACGGTTAGTTAGTCAATCCGATTATTGGAGGTTTTATATGAAAACTACCTATACTGTAGAACGTAACAAAGCTCGTATTTTTATTCTTAAGTAATCATTACTGAACTTGAAAAATACAAATGCTTTGGCAAAAGAAACTAAAGAATTCAAAAGTGCAATGAGTACGTATAGCTTCATTGCACTTTTTATATATGCTTAAATATGAAAATTACGTGATTGCTAGAAAGTCTGGAAGTATTATGCTTTTTATATGCGGTTAAATATGAAGGTTACGTGGTAGTAGCTTTTATTTCTAAAGGTAGATTCGTGTGGAAATTACCAAAATATGGAACAAAAAAGTTGAAAAAATGGTTGTTTTTTCTAGTGAAAGATGTTATAATGGCTAAGTGCGAAATGCACAAATCCACATGCTAAGGCGAGTAAGTAGCCTAGTGCTTCATATAAAATGAAGTGGTTACAAGCGTTTTAACCTAGGCAGAGGAAAAAACAAAAAATAAGGAGGAAATTTAAAATGTCAGTAGTTGCAATGAAACAATTATTGGAAGCAGGTGTTCATTTTGGACATCAAACAAGAAGATGGGATCCTAGAATGGCTCCATATATCTTCACAGCAAGAAATGGTATTTATATCATTGATTTACAAAAAACTGCAAAGAAAATTGATGAGGCTTATGCAGTATTAAAGAGTATCGTAGATGAAGGTAAAACAGTTATCTTCGTTGGTACTAAGAAACAAGCTCAAGAGTGCGTAAGAGAAGAAGCTGAAAGATGCGGAATGTACTACGTAAACAACAGATGGTTAGGTGGTATGCTTACAAACTTTGAGACAATTAGAAGCAGAGTTAATAGATTAAAAGAACTTGAAACTATGGCTGAAGATGGTACTTTTGATGTATTACCTAAGAAAGAAGTTATCGAACTTAGAAAAGAAACAGATAAATTAGAAAAGAACTTAGGCGGAATTAGAGATATGACAGAGCTTCCAGGAGCTATGTTCGTAGTAGACCCTAAAAAAGAAAGAATTGCTATTCTAGAAGCTAGAAAATTAGGTATTCCTGTTATCGGTTTAGTTGACACAAACTGTAACCCAGAAGATGTTGACTATGTAATACCTGGTAATGATGATGCTATTAGAGCTATTAAATTAATCATTGAAGCAATGGCTAATGCTGTTATAGAGTCAAAACAAGGTGAATCTATGGTAGTTAATCACGAAGAAGACGAAAATACTACTATGGAAGAAATGGTACAAGAATAATTTAATATTAAGGGAGGATTTTGGTTATGATTACTGCAGAGCAAGTTAGAGAACTTAGAGAATTAACAGGCGCTGGAATGATGGAGTGCAAAAGAGTTTTAGAAGAAACTAATGGAGATAAAGAGAAAGCAAGCGAACTTTTGAGAGAAAGAGGAGTTGTTAAAGCTGCTAAAAAAGCAGGAAGAATTGCTGCAGAAGGTTTAGTAGAAAGCTATATTCATGGTGATGGTAGAATTGGTGTTTTAGTTGAAGTTAACATTGAAACAGACTTTGCTGCTAAAAACCCAGAATTCAGAGAATTCGTTAAAGATATCGCTATGCAAATTGCTGCTACAAAACCAGAATATGTAAAGAGAGAAGAAGTTCCAGCAGAAGTAATCGAGAAAGAGAAAGAAATCATTAAAGCTCAAGCTTTAAATGAAGGTAAACCAGAAGCTGCTATTGAAAAAATAGTTACAGGTAGAATTGATAAATTCTTCGCAGAAGCTTGTCTTCTAGAACAAGACTTTATTAAAGATCCTGATAAGACAGTACAACAAGTTTTAACAGAAAAAATCGCAAATATCGGTGAAAACATTACAATCAGAAGATTTGTAAGATTTGAAAGAGGCGAGGGTATCGCTAAAAAAGAAGAAAACTTTGCTGAAGAAGTTATGAAACAAATTAATGGTTAATAATAAACTAAGAAACGAATATTAATAGGTATTCGTGCATAAAAACTTGTATAAAGTAGATTTTAATAGACTGCTAGTATGAGATGATTTTCATGTATATGTGAAGCATTTCATATTAGTAGTCTTTTTTACAGAAAATAAAGTTTACAATAAAAGGCTACATAATTGACGTTTCTGACATATTATGTTAAAATTATAGTATGTAAGTGAGAATTAGTAGGGAGATGATTTTATGAATTGTAAAAGAATTGTTTCGTTATTTCTAGCTATAATATTAATAATGTCTTATATGCCAATGATGCTATTTGCGGCTGACATAACTACTGATGATGATTATTTTGACAAACTTATGAAGTCAAGTAGTGTATCTAAAGCACAAATCGTTATAATTAAAGATGGACAAATTGCATATACATATAATTTTGGTTGTGATGAAAATGACAGTTTTAAGGTCTTTGCTATTTCAAAAAGTGTGCTTGGAATCTTAGCTGCTAAAATGCAAGATGATGGAGTTATTGACTTAGATACTAAAATAGAAACATATTGGCGTCAATTAGGTAATAAAAATGTAAAAGAATGTAGTGATGATTGGAACAGTTATTATGGTAGTGCTAAAACGGTTGCCGCTTATACAGATCCTAAAGTAGCTTTAGTTCAAAACCCTGCAACATTAAGAAATTGTTTAACGCATTCTTCTACTATTAAAGATGATAGTATGATATATTCACATGTAGCGACAAAAAAGACACGAGCAAAGGGGGATTTCAACAGAGGTGAATATTTTGGCGGATCTATAGGTAGTAATTATGGTATGGCTACATTTATGTTGAGACACACATGGTCTCAATTGTTTGAAAAAGGTGGAGTACCAGGTAAAAAAACTAAATATGATTCAAGTAAAGAAAATCTAACAAGAGAGCATGCACTTGCAGGTTTCACAATGCAAGTGGCAACAAATGTATCTTTGAATGAGTATTTGAAAAAGGAAATTTTGGACAAAATTGATGTTAGTAGTAATCCTAAATTTGCAAAAGTTGATACAACAATTCTAAACGAAAATAAAACGGTTACAAAAAGACATAATGGAAATTCAATGGATTTTGCAGCGGGATATGAAACTAGTGCGGTTGATTTAGCAAAATTAATAACAATAGTATTAAATGATGGAATGTATGGTAATACAAGAATTATGAGTCAAAATGCTGTTAATGAAATTAAAAAAGTTGAGAAGAACTTGAAAAATCAAACAATAGCATTTAACTATGTGAACGGTAAATATGAAAAAGGCGGTAGATTTTACTTAACAAAGCATCTTGGAAAATATAGTCTATCTCAAGGCAATAGTTATTCATATGTATCTTTTGAACCGGAAACAAAAACTGGAGTAGTATTTACTGTAGTTGGAAAAACAAGTGCATTTAATTACAAGAAGTTTTTAAAATCTGTTTCAACATATGCATCTGAAAATTTTAAGGGAGAACGTGTACATTCATATGCAGATGCAACGCGTACAGAACCAACGAAGTGTTCGTGTGGAGCAACAACTGGCAAAGCACTTGGACATAAGTTTAATTTAGAAGGTGTATGTACTAGATGTGGTTTAGTAGATTTGGACAAAGCTGAACATAAACATGTATTTTCTGATGCAACATGTACGGAGCCGAAGAAGTGTTCATGTGGAGCAACAACTGGCAAAGCACTTGGACATGAATTTGACTCTACTGGAAAATGTGCAAGATGTAACGCAGAATGTATACATTCGAAATTAGATCAAGATGGAAAATGCGTAGAGTGTGGAAAAATAGTAAAAATAAAGAAATTAGAAGCTAATAAATATTCAAAAACTTTTAAGAATTATACTGAAATTCGAGGCAGTACATGTATAGTTAAAAATGGTGCCACAATACAAGTTTTAGATGCGGATATGATAGCTGTTTTTGTTGATGATGATAGTAAAGCTACAGTTGAGGATTCAAAAATTAAAATAACAGGTGTTGGTAAATTCAATGTAACATTGAAAAAGAATAATCAGTATATGACAGCGACTTTCTTTAGTTGGAATGTTAGATTGAAAGGAAGAGCTAGGTATTGGTTCTATAGTGATGAAGCTAGAACTAAAAAATATGGAATAGTATACTCAAATGCATATTTTGCAGTTGAAAAAACTGATAACCAGAAGGTTTTAAAGGTTAATGAAGTATTATTTGGTAGTGGAGGAAAAACAGACGGTAAGAGTATAATTGGCAGATATATAACAAATTATTATGATCAAGCTAAAAATAAGAGTACTTCACAATATTATACTTATTCGTTTTAAATTTAAGATTGTAAATATAAAATTAGTAGGCAAATTTAATTTGCCTACTGATTTTTTGCCTTTTATTAGAATCTTCAGTATTCTGGTTCTTTATTTTATTGACAGTTTAAGGAAAAATTTATATAATAATTGTGTTTGTAAACGATTTAAGGAGGCGTTTTTATGGCACGAAAAAGAAGTAGTGTGTCTAAGCAAACCAATGCAGTCACTATAGATGTGGATAGACAAAAATATGGTAGATGGGCTGCAATTTTGCTTTTTGGACTTATAGCCGGAATTTTCTTTTGTTTGTTTTGTGGTTGGATTTCAGGAGACACATCATATAATGAAATAAGCGATAACATAGTTACAGCTTTACTTCAAAATTATAATTATATTCTAGCATCGCTAGTTTTGATACCGGTTATAGCTTATATATATTCAAAAATTAAAGCAGAATTAAAAGCAAAGTTTATATCTGACGATCAAATAATGCTTTGGGGATTTTTAATAGGTTTATTTATTTTGATTATGATAGTTTCGGTTTGCTCAATTGTTTATCCAATTAATAGTAGTACTTATTATGGTTTAAATTCAGCTAACACAGTAGGCATTTTTTTATGTTTTGTGATTACACTTATAATACTATCATTAGTGTGCCTAGTATTAAAATGTTCTAGTTTATTGTCGGAGCAAAAGGCTTGCACTGGCATTTCAAATTCACAAAAAAAAGAGCCAAAAGTTTTTTGGAGTGCAGTTAAGAAATATTTACCTATTATTTTAATGATTATGTTTTTAATCTGGACTTTTATAAGTTGTATGCTTGCTCCAGAAGCTGCTGATGATGTTATAGGTGCTGAAGCTGCTGAAAAGGCTGGAGCATCGCCAAACGAAGTACTATCAAAAACACTAAATGGTTGCTATAACTTAAAAGATGGATTTTGGGCATTTTTAATGTATGGCTCTTTTATGCTTGGGGCAATGCTTATAGGAAAAGAAAACGAAAAGTTAAAGAAGTATCTTATCATAGCATTTACTGTTATGATAACAGTTCTTTCTATTATAACTCTAGGAATGTCGATATATTATAATAACCAGTATGCACTTTTTAGAGAAAAATATAATGAATTTATGCAAACATCTGGTGAACAGGGACTTGCCGAGTCTGGAATACAGTGGTCAGATTTTGAAAGAAAATTAAAAAGTGATGTCTATGAAGTTAATTCGAAATGGTACATATTTGCACAAAGAGGTGTGTTCAGAAATTCTAATCATTTTGCATATGTACTTTGCATGGGTATAATAGCCGCGATGTGGCTTGCTATAACTGAAAAAAAATGGACTTTCAAATTGCTATATTTAATATCATTTGTTATTCAACTTAGTATGCTTATTATAAACGATACGTTTGGTGGCTATCTTGGAGTTTTTGTTGCTATAGTTGCTAGTATTATATATGGAATTGCTAAATTCTGTTCATGTTTTGTAAACAAAAATGATTCAGCGGAAGAATCAAAAGCTAATAGTGAAAAAGATTTAATTAATAGTGCTATAGCATTATTTTTAGTTGTTGTTTTGTTTGTGTCATGCTCTCTAGATATTAAAAATCAAGATGAAGAATCTTATGTTGTAAATAACGTTAAAGGCTTTATTAGAGATATTGGAGTATTTGGTGGTTATATGACTACTACAGAAAATGCAACTCAAGTTGATGTTTCTAAATTAGATAAGTCTATAACTAAAGCCGGAAGTGGTAGAGGAGAAACTTGGCTAAAAGTTTGGGAGCTTATAAAACAAAGACCTCTTTTTGGATATGGTCTTGAGTGCTTATTATTTCAATTTAGTGGTCAGTTTAATGTTGGCGAAGGTAGAACACATAACTTGTTACTTCAACTTCTAGCAACAGTAGGAATTCCTGGAACAATAATGTATTTTGCTGCACTTGCAATTATATTTTTTAGACTTCTTAGTAACTGGAAATCATGGAGCGATGTGGAAAAAATCACTATATTTGTTGGAATTTCATATATAGTTACTGCACTAACAGGCAATTCAACTTACTACACATCACCATTTTTCATGATGTTTTTAGGATTTGTAGCTTTAACACAGTCGAAAAAGAAAAAGGAAGAATAGAGCTTGACTTTATAGAACAAAATATCGTTAAAGGACCTATATTTCAACTTATAGGTCTCTTTTTATTTTCAGTGAGAAAAATCATTAAAATTTTACATGGAAATTCTATGTAAAGTAGCATAAAATCTTGACTATTTGCAACTTATGTTATAAAATTTTATTGTAGCTTTGAGGGAGGTAAATGTAAGATGTATAAGTACATAAAGAGATTTATCGATACGATTATCGCATTTATTTTTTTAATTATTTTGTTTATCCCAATGTGTGTTGTAGCTATTTGTATTAAACTTGAAGATGGAGGTCCTGTTTTTTACAAACAAACGAGAATTGGTAAAGATTTAAAACCTTTTAAAATATATAAATTTAGATCTATGAGAACTAATCGTAAAGAATTTGACGGCAAATTATCTCATGAGGAGATGGTTACAAATGTCGGAAAATTTATTAGAAAGACAAGCATAGACGAGTTACCACAGATTATAAATATTTTAAAAGGAGAGATGGCTTTTATAGGTCCAAGACCTTGGATTGAAGATTATTACGAGTGGTTTACTGATGAACAAAAAAGAAGAAACGAAGTTTTACCTGGCATTTCTGGACTAGCCCAAGTTAAAGGAAGAAATGGAATTTCTATTACAGACAAAATAAAATATGATGTTGAATATGTGGATACAATGAGTTTTCTTTTAGATTTGAAGATATGGTATGGAACTATCAAAACAATTTTGCGTGGAAAAGAAGCAGAAATATCTGAGGTTGGTATAAAAGATGAAATAGAAGAATTGAAAAGCGAAAAAAATGTATCAAAAAAAAAGACAGCTAAGGGAGTAGCATAATTGAATATAAAATTAAAAACTAACGCGTTTCGGTTTAAAATATAAATAGAATGCGTTAGTTTTTTTAATCGGAGGAAAAATGAAAAAGGTATTATTTATAGCACATGTTGATTCGCATATTAGGCACTTTCATTTGCCGTATTTAAAGTACTTTAAGGAAAAAGGATATGAAGTACACGTGGCAACATCAAATGATGAAAATGAGGCGTTTCCGTATTGCGATGTTAAGCATACAGTATGTATGGAGAGAAGCCCATTTAAGCTAAACAATATAAAGGCAATTTCTCAAATGAAGAAGATTTTAAGCAATGAACATTTTGATGTTATACATTGTCATACACCGATGGGCGGGGTTGTGACAAGAATCGCTGCTAAAAACACAAGGAAACACGGAACTAAAGTTTTTTATACAGCACATGGTTTTCATTTCTGCAAAGGATGTTCCAAAAAGAATTGGATTTTTTATTATCCAGTCGAAAAATATTTGTCTAAATTCACAGATGTATTAGAGACGATAAATATTGAAGACTACGAGTTAGCAAAAGATAAGTTTCAAGCTAAAAGAGTTGAGATGGTACATGGTGTTGGAGTGGATGATAAAAAGTTTAATGAAGAGCCTCTTGATAAAGATGAAAAAAATAAACTAAAAAAAGAACTTGGCATTAATGATGGTGATTTTGTTTTGATGTATGTGGCAGAATTAATTAACAGAAAAAATCAAACTATGCTAATAGAAGCAATGAGCAAAATAACAAAAGAACATTCCAATATAAAGGCATTTTTGGTTGGAAATGGAGTAAATTTTGATAAATACAATGCCTTAATAAAAGATTTAAATCTTGAGAAAAATGTAATATTACTTGGCTATAGACGAGATGTTCCAAAATTGTTAAAAGTATGTGATGTGTGTGTATCTACAAGTTCTCAAGAAGGAATGGGATTAAATTTGGTTGAAGGGTTACTTTCTGGTGTACCTATTATCGCATCTAAGATTAGAGGACATTTGGAGTTCGCTCAAGGAAATGTTAATGGATTACTTTTTGAAAATTCGGAAGAACTTGTAAAAGATATTATACTTTTGAATGATGATTCAAAACTTCGAGCTAAACTTGCAAAAAATGCTAGAAAATCTGTTGAAACATTCACATTAGAAAATGCTTTAAGGGAACAAATAGAAATATACGAAACTGAACTAAAAGATTAATGTGTGTATAAAGGAGTTGGAACTTACGAACGAAGATTATAAAATTAGTATCATAGTACCTGCTTATAATGTTCAAAAATATATAAAGCAATGTTTGGAAAGCATAATAAATCAAACGTATAAAAATCTCGAGATAATTGTTGTTAATGATGGCTCTAAAGATAAGACTTTAGACATTATTGAAAGCATTGCAAAAGATGATGCAAGAGTTATTGTAATAAATCAAGAAAATCAAGGAGTGTCAACTAGCAGAAATAATGCATTAAAAGGTGTTGATGGTGATTTTGTTATGTTCGTAGATAGCGACGATTGGCTTGACTTAGATGCATGTGAAGTTCTACTTAAAGAAGCTGTAAAAGAAAATGCAGATATTGTTATGTGCGGATATGTAAGAGAGTATGAAAATACTTCATTGGCTAAAGCTTCTTTTGATGAAGATAAGATTATTTTTAAATGCGAAGATGTAAAAAGTAAATTGCATAGAAGAATTTTTGGACCGTTAGGCAACGAACTATCAACACCAGAAAAACTAAATGCCATTACTACAATATGGGGAAAGTTATATAAAGCCTCAGTACTACGTGATTTGGAATTTGTTCCTTACGAAGAGATAGGAATGTGTGAAGATGGATATTTTAATATATTTGCTTTTGAAAAAACTAAGAAGGCAATGTTTATAAAAAAGTTTTTATATCATTATAGAAAGGTTATTAGTGGTGGTTCTCTTACTCAGAAAAAAGAAGTGGATACTTTTGAAAGAAATAAAAAATTTTGGAAGAAGTTAAATTTACTAATAAAGTCTAAAGAACTTTCAGATGATTATTTAAAAGCTTTGAACAACAGAATAAGCCTTTCTCTTATAGAAAATGGTATAAGCATAATGCTTAATAGTAATGAGAAATATAATAGATTAAAAATTATTTTGAATGATGAAATATATGCAGAAGCTATAAATGGATTAGAATTAAAGTACTTTCCTTTGCATTGGAAGATGTTTTTCTGGTTTGCAAAAATGAAATTTACGTTAGGTGTATTTGTGTTATTCAAAATGATTATCAAATTTATGAATAAGAGGTAATATATGAAAAAAATAACGTTTTTTGCCTATAATATGTATCAAATGGGTGGAATTGAAAAAGTGGTAACACTTATCGCAAATGAATTATCTAAAAAGTATGATGTAGAGATTATTTCCTTATACCAAACAGCAGAATTACCTTTTTATAAGTTATCTGAAAACATAAAAGTTTATAGTATATTAAAAAAAGAGTTACGACCTATTAAATTATATTATTTGTATTTAATGTACAGAGTAAGAAGATTTTTGAAAGATTATAATACAGATGTTTTTATATGTGCTGGAACGGCATATGTGCCTTTAAATATATTTTTAAGAAAGAGAGCTAAGTATATAGCTTGGGAACATATGGATTCTTCTAAAGGAAGAGTAGGCGGAATAATGTGGCTTGGAAGAAGAGTAAGTGCAAAATATGCAGATAATATTGTTGTTTTAACTAAAAAAGATTTAGAACAAAACATTAGATTTTTTAACGACGAAGAAAAATTACGTCAAATATATAACCCAATTGAGCTTTTGCCACAGCAAAATAAGTATGATCCAAATTCAAAAAAGATACTAACTGTTGCAAGAATTGAGTTGGACACAAAAGGCTATGATATGCTTGTAAGCGTTGCACAGAAAGTATTTGCTAAGCATAATGGATGGGAATGGCATATATATGGTGATGGACCAGACTTTGATAAATTAAAAAAGCTAGTGCACAAAAATAACTTGGAAAACAATTTAAAACTTATGGGAAGGACAAATAAAATGAATGAACTATATAGTAAATATTCATTTTTTGTTATGACATCACGACATGAAGGTTTTCCAATGGTAAATATAGAAGCACACTATGCTAAGCTTCCAATTATAAGTTTTAATTGTAAATGTGGTCCAGATGAAATTATACAAGACGGTGTTAATGGTTTTTTAATAGAATGTTTTGATATAGAAAAGATGGTCGAAAAAATCAATTTTTTAATAGAAAATCCTGATGTTAGAATTAGAATGTCTGAAAATACGATGCTAGATAAGGAAAAGTTACAGATGGAAAACGTGATAAAAGAATGGGAAAGGATTATATAAGATGGTTGATTGTGTTAGCATAATAGTTCCTGTATATAATACAAAAAAAGAATACTTAAGTGAATGCTTAGAAAGTTTAATAAATCAGACGTATAAAAATCTAGATATATTATTGATTGATGATGGTTCTCTTACTGAAACGGCAGACTTTTTAGATATGTATTCCCAAAAACATGATAATATACGAGTAATACATAAAAAGAACGAAGGCGTTTCTATAGCTAGAAATGTGGGATTAGATAATGCTCTAGGAAAATGGATAATGTTTGTAGATGCGGATGATATTTTGCCGTTGGATTCGCTAGAAAAAATGATAGTGGAACATAGTGCTGATGTTATGTTGGGAAAAATATGTTTTAACTGGAATGGTTCGCGTGAAGTTGGCGACGAGCAGTATGATATAATTTCAAAGGAAACGGATGTAAAAAATATAAAGCAAGAACTAATAAAGAGTGCTTTACTAATGAAAAGCAAAACGAGCAGTGTGGGAGCTATAGGTGCAAAAGTTTATCGAAAAAAGTTCTTGGAAGATAACAATATTAGATTTGAAAAATATATAAAATTAGGCGAAGATATTATGTTTAATATTAGAGCTTACCTAAATGCTTCAAACATTTTAGTTTCAAAAGATGTAGTATATGAATATCGAATAAATTCTGAATCTGTTACACAAAAGTATAGTGACAAGGTGCAAACTATGGTAGATGATTTGGTAAAAGCTTTGGATGTGAATTTAAAAGAAAGATTGCAAGCAAATTATAAAAGAGAATATGATGCATTTATTATTTATCAAATTAATTATATGTTTATAAAATCGATTTTTCATAAAGAGACAAGCTTAAAACATAATGAACAAATAGCATGTGTACAAAAAATACTAAATGATTCTAAATATAATGAATCTATAAATAACGTTGAACTAAACTTGCTTTCTTCTAGAAAAAAAGCACTAGTAATCCTCTTGAGGACTAGACTCTATTTTTTATTAAGACTTTTGTATGCTTTGTAGACGAGATTTGAAAAGGTGTATATTCTGTTATGGCTTTAAAATATAAAATTTGTTAGAGGTGAAAATTTTGAACGAGAAAATAGATTTTGTCATTATTTGGGTTGATGGCGGCGATGTGGAATGGAGAAAAGAAAAAAATAAATATGCAGGAATTCCAAATGAAGAAATTAATGGAGATGCGAGGTTTAGAGATTGGGATAACTTAAAATATTGGTTTAGAGGAGTGGAAAAATTTGCACCTTGGGTTGATAACATTTATTTTGTTACGTGTGGGCATTATCCGAAATGGCTTAATTTGAATCATCCTAAGTTAAAGTTTGTTAGGCATGATGAGTACATACCAAAAGAGTATTTGCCTACGTTTAGTTCACATACAATAGAACTAAATTTACATAGAATAAAAGGACTTAGTGAAAAAATTGTATATTTCAATGATGATATGTTTTTAATTTCCCCAGTTCAAAAGTCGGATTTTTTTGAAAATGAGAAACCAAGATACGTTTTGCAACATGAGGTGTTTGTTCCAAATCAAGACAATGATTTCTTTCAGCATATAATAATTAATAATATGACAATAATTAATAAATATTTTGATAAAAGCACTTCTATAAAAAAGAATTTTGGAAAATGGCTTAGCTTTAAAAACTCTTTTAAATATAATGCTAAAAATATTTTGCTTTTGCCTTGGAAAAAGTTTTCTTGTTTTATAGATACACATACACCATCGCCACTTTTGAAAAGTACAATGGAAGAATTATGGAATAAAGAATTTAGCATACTTGATAAAACTTCGAAAGATAAGTTTAGACAAATGGATGGAGTAAATCAGTATTTATTTAAAAATTATGATGTTGCAAGAGGAAATTTTGAAGTTACAAGTGCAAAAGATTTTGAGTATTATGATGTAAAAGAAGACAATACAAAGCTTATAGATACAATCATAAATCAAAGTAAAAAAATTATATGTGTAAATGACACTACTAATAAATTTGATTTTGAAACGGCAAAAAAAGAAATAAATGGTGCGTTCGAAAAAATTTTGCCGAATAAATCTGAATTTGAAATATAAGGAGGAATTTTACTTGAAGGTATGCTTAGTTTTGCCACCTTATTTACCAGTTCCAGCAGTGCGTGGACGGTGCAGTTGAAACACTATGTGAGGATATATTAAGAAAAAATGAATCAGAAAAAAAGATTGAAATAGACTGCGTAACATTAAGAGATAAAGAAGCAAGAAAAAATTTTAATAGATATCCGAGGACTCATTTTTATGAGCTTAATTTTTGCGTAGGTAATTTTGCAGATCATTTTATTAGATGCGTTAATTATATTTCAAGAAAATTATTTGGTATAAATTTTAGAAAAGCTATTAGAGAAAAACAGTATGAAAAAAATATGTCTTTTAATGAATATGATTTAATAGTTTTTGAAGGAGTTAATCCCTTTATTACTGAGAAAATAACGCAAAAAATTGGTAAAGAGAAAATGATTTTGCATTTACATAGAGTGACAGAGGCAACAGAAGAAATGTCAAAAGTTTTCGAATATTTTATCGGAATAAGTAATTACGTTTCTAATGCATTTTGCAAAAATGGTATTGTGTCGCCTGATAGGGTTTATACTGTGATGAATGGTGTCAATTTAGAAAAGTTTAACGTTGAAATGAACGATGCAGAAAAGTTAAGCCTAAAAGAAAAGTATGATATAAAACAAGATGAAACTATTTTTATATACACAGGTAGATTACTAGAGGAAAAAGGTGTTAGAGAATTAATTAAAGCTTTTAAAATGATGCCTGAGAAATCAAAATGTAGATTGATTATAGTAGGTTCTACATTTTCTGGTTCTTCAAAACAAACTAAGTATTCTGAAGAATTAAAAGAAATTGCTAAAGGTGAAAATGTAATTTTTACGGGATATATTCCAAATGGCGAATTGTATAAATATTATAACATTTCTGATGTAGCTGTTTTTCCAACAATTTCGGAAGAGGGATTTGGCTTAGTAGCTGTGGAAGCGATGAGTAAAAAGCTACCACTTATTGTGACTAATTCTGGAGGTATGAAAGAAATTGTTACGGACAAATGTGGGCTTAAAGTTGATATAGATGAAGACTTAGTAAAAAATTTATCTAAAAAAATGAGTATCCTTGCAAAAGATAAAGAGCTAAGAAAACGTATGGGAGAAGAAGGATATATAGAATCACAGAAATACAGCGACAGAAATTATTATAATTATTTTGTTGATGCTTTAGAAAAAATAGAAAAAGCCAATATAAAATAGGACTAAAGAAAGGAGAACTATGGAACTTATTTCGGTAATAATTCCAGTATTTAAGGTTGAAAAATATTTAGCTAGATGCTTGGATAGTATTATAAATCAAACATATAAAAATTTAGAGATAATTTTAGTCGATGATGGTTCCCCAGATAAGTCTGGTAATATTTGTGATGAATATGCTAAAATAGATACTAGAGTAAAAGTGATTCATAAAGAAAATGGAGGAGTGAGTAGTGCTAGAAATGTGGGAATTAGTATTGCAACAGGTGAGTACGTAGGCTTTGTTGATTCAGACGATTGGTTAGAGCCAGATATGTACGAAAAACTAATGGAATATGCCAAAAAAGATGATTCGGATATTACTAGAATTAGATATTATAAAACTTATGATGATAGAAAAGAATATCCCAATTATCCATGTGACTTATGTGGAAAAATTGATTTAAATGATAAAAGAGAGGATATCTTGTGTTATTTATTTTCTGGCAAGTTACATGCGTATCCATGCTTACTACTAATAAAAAGAAAGTTAATAAAAAATGGTGTGAACTTTGACTCTGCAATTGCAATGCGAGAAGATTTGATATGGTTTACAGAGCTAGTTTGTTTAGCAAATTCAATTAGCATATATGATATTCCATTATATAATTATTATCAAAATATAAATAGTGCTACAAATTTTGAGGGCTATAAAAAACGTAATTTAGAAAATATGTTAGTAGTCGTAAAAAGATTAGAGGGAATTTTAAAGAAGTATGATTTGTATACCGAAAAACTAAAAAATGTTGTGCTAGAGGAATTCTTTTGGAGAATTTTATCGGATATTACGTATATAGCTTATGAATGTAAAGATAAAAAAACGGCATTGGAATTATTGGCAAATAATGAGATAAGAGAGTTTTTACTACGTGTAAACAAGAAAAAACTTTCACTTAAAAATAAAATATTTTATTCTTTAGTTAAAATAAATTGCAAAGAATTATTGTATTGCTTTTGTATATTGCGAGGAGTAATCAAGAAAGTTATAAAAGGAGAATAGTTAAATGGAGCAACTTGTATCTATTATAGTTCCGATATATAATGTTGAAAAATATATAAAAGAATGTATAGATAGCATTATAAATCAAACATATAAAAATTTAGAAATTATTTTGGTAGACGATGGTTCGCCAGATAGCTGTCCTAAAATTTGTGATGAATATTCTAAAAAAGATAAAAGAATAAAAGTAATACATAAAGAAAATGGTGGACTTAGTAGTGCAAGAAATGCAGGACTTGATGTAGCTAAAGGTGAGTATGTTTCTTTTATTGATTCGGATGATGTGGTAGACGAAAAGTTTATCGAAACATTATATAATTTGTGCATAGAAAATAATTGTGATATTAGTGAATGTGATTTTACTAGATTTGAAGAAGAAGTTATTAAAAGTGATGTAGAACCGAATATAAATGTATATACAAATAAAGAAATGCAATTAAGAATATACTCTGATTTTTATATTCGAACTATTATTGTTTGCAATAAACTTTTTAAAAAGTATCTTTATGATGATATTAGATTTCCAATTGGAAAAATACATGAAGACGAATTTACAACATATAAAATTTTTCATGCATGTAAGTTGCATATATGCACCACAAGCGAAGTCTTGTATTTTTATAGATATAATGCTGCTAGCATAACAAGAAAAAAATTTAATGTAAAAAGATTTGATGCATTAGAAGCATATGAAGAGAGAATGAGCTTCTATAAAAACTTAGGTGAATTAGAGTTATATAAATTGACTAATGTGAGATATCAAGAAACGATAGAAAGTTATTTTATGATTTTGATGGAATCAGATAAAAGCTTACGCAAATATATTCATAACATTACAAGAAAAGCAAGAAAAAATTATAGTGAGTATAGTAAGTGTATTGACTCTAAAAAAATAAAAAAATTTATTTTTGCGTATTTCCCTTTTTTATATTATTATTTGTTAAAGATAAAAAGAAAACTAAAAGTTTGAAGGATGTGTGAATATGATACCTAAAATAATCCATTATTGTTGGTTTGGCGGTAAAGAAATGCCAGCACAATTAAAAAAATACATTAAAAGTTGGAAAAAGTATTGTCCAGATTATGAAATAAAGTTGTGGAATGAAGAAAATTTTGATATTAATTCTAATCAATACGTTAAAGAAGCTTATGAAAATAAAAAATATGCTTTTGTTACAGATTACGTTAGACTTTTTGCTTTATATAACTATGGTGGTATTTATATGGATACGGATGTGGAAATATTAAAACCGTTGGATGAATTATTAGTACATAAAGCTTTTACAGGATTTGAAAGTGAGGGCTTTGTGCCAACAGGAATACTAGCGAGTGAAAAAAATGTACCTATTTTCAAAGAGTTATTAGATGATTATCAAACTAGGCATTTTGTTAATGATGACGGAACTTTTGACATGACAACCAATACTAAAACAATAACGCAAATATTATCTTCAAAAGGGATGAAAATGAATAATACATATCAAGAATTTTGTGATATTACAATATACCCATCCGATTATTTTTGTCCGATTGATTGGAAGACGAAAGAAAAAAATATAACCCCAAATACCCATACAATTCATTGGTTTGCAGGTTCATGGCTTCCCCAAAAAACATTTACTCAAAAGGTAAAAGAGAAAATAAAAAAATACCTTGTGAGTTTGTTTGGTGAAGAGAAAACTGTTTGATTATAAAAAAACTAAAGGGTGGTAAATAGTGAGTAAGAATATTGCTATAATAACATGGCATACCTACAATAATTATGGTGGGATTTTGCAAACATTTGCATTACGAAAAAAACTTGTACTTTTAGGGTATGAGAATGTTGATATAATTAATTATCCTCCACACTCTAGATATTTCCCTATGAGTGAGAGAATAAAGCCTAAAAATGCATATGAGTTTTTGCTAAAGAAAAAATATAATCAAATTTGGGGCAAAAGTGTAAAAGAAAAATTTGATAATTTTAGAAATGAATATATTTCGTTCACTGAGTTAAGTGATACAAAAGCTAAGTTGTTTAAACTTAACGACAAATACGATAAATTTATATGTGGTAGTGATCAAATATGGGCACCAACTGTATTTGATGAAAATTATTTTTTGGAATTTGTATCAAATAACAGTAAAAAGATTTCATATGCTCCAAGTTTAGGATTATACAGTGTTGAAAATGATATGGTTAGAGAAAAAATGAAACAGTTAATAACTGAGATACCATGTCTTTCAGTAAGAGAAGAACAAGGAAAAAAATTAATAAAAGGTTTGACAGGCAGAGAAGCTAAACTTGTGATAGACCCAACTTTACTGATAAATAAAAAAGAATGGAATGATATTTTTAATTTAAAAGATTTTAATATTAAAGATTATGTTTTAGTTTATTGCTTGGGAGATTCATCTTTGGCATATAAAATCGCTAAGAGATTTAATAAAAAGATAATATTTATTCCTAAAAGTTATAGGGAATATCATAAATATAAAAGTAATATATATATTCCAAGTCCTATAGAATTTTTAAAACTAATATATAATGCAGATATGGTTATAACTGATTCTTTTCACGGAACTGTTTTTTCAATTAATTTTAATGTACCGTTTATTACTTTGAAAAGATTTAAAGATAATAAGATTTCTCAAAATTCACGCATTTACAATATATTAAAAATGACGGGATTGGAAGATAGATTATTTAACAAGAATATGAAATTAGATGATTTAGAAAAACAAATAAATTATTCTAAGGTTAATAAAGTACTAGAAAATAAAAGGAAAGAAAGCGTTGAATTTTTACTTACATCATTAGAAAAAGGTAATACATTAGATACGTGCAAAAAATATATTACAAATGTTTGTACTGGTTGCGGTGCATGTAGTGTGGTTTGCCCACAAAAATGTATAGACATAGTTTTAAATGCGGATGGCTTTTTTGAGTATAAAAAAGACGAAGGCAAATGTACGAATTGCAATCTTTGTAAAAAAGTTTGTGCCCAATTAAATAATGACAAACAAAATTTAGCTGATAAAAAATTATATAGTTTTTATTCGAAAGATGATAATGTACTTCTAAATTCTTCATCTGGTGGTTTTGCATATGAGCTTTCAAAAAGGGCTATTAACAATAACTATAAAGTAGTTGGCTGTACGTATGATTATAAAGCTAATATAGCTAAGCATATAATTGTAGATAAAGTTGAAGACTTAAATAAGCTTTCTGGTTCTAAGTATATTCAAAGTTATACGAAAGATGCTTTCCAAGAAGTTTTAAAACTAGAAAAAGCAGTAGTAATTGGCACACCTTGTCAGATTGCATCACTTGATAATTTATTAAAACAAACAAAGAAACGTGATAAATTTATATTAATAGATTTGATTTGCCACGGGGTTCCATCGTATTTACTTTGGAATAAATATATTGAAAACAAAGAAATAGTAGATGTAAAGTTTAGAAATAAAATGTATGATTGGCATTTGAAAGCCATTTCTTTAAATGAGAAAAAATGTGAAAAAGAAAATAGAAGTCTTTTTTATAATTTCTTTAATATTGGAAATGTATATGACGAGGCTTGCTACGAATGTAATTATCGAGATAGTTCAAGTGCAGACATTAGAATTGGTGACTTTTGGGGACCGAAATTTAGTGAAAATAAAAAAGGAGTTAGTATGGTAATTCCTTGTACGAACTTAGGTGAAAAAGTTTTAAGCGAATTAGAAAAAATAAATATTGGAGTTATACATGAAGAAGATATTGCTAATTATTTTAAATATCAGCAAACTCAAAATGTCGAAATGCTAGATATAAGAAAATATATTTTAGACGATTTAGCTAATCCACAAATTTCACTTGAGACGATTTCTAAAAGATATTGTGAACCGTATAAAAAAGACGAAAGATTAAAAAGAAAAATATTGGGTGTATATTTACCTTTGAAAAAAATATATAAATTTTTTATGAAAAGAGGAGACAAATGAACAAAAATTCTAGAACAAGAAATTCTGTCTTAAACCTTGCTGTTAATATTTTTTATCAGATTGCAGTTTTGTTTATTGCATTTTTTACGAGACGTGTTTTCATAAAAAATTTGGGAATAGATTACTTAGGAATATCAGGCTTATTTACTAACATACTTGAATTATTCGCACTTGCAGAATTGGGAATTGGCACAGCAATGTCATTTAGTATGTACAAACATTTAGCAGATGGTAATAAAAAAAAGCTACAAGAATTAAATACATACTATAAAAAAATGTACAACAGGATTGCGTTAATTATCCTATTGGTTGGATTAGCACTTTTACCTTTTCTTAAATATATAATTAATTTAAAAGAAAACATACCAAATGTTGAAATATATTATTTGATTAATCTTTTAAGTTCTGTTTTCTCTTATTTGTTTGTATATAAGACGACAATAGTAGGTGCGGATCAAAATGGATATAGATTAAAGGCCGTTAGTATATCGATAGAAATTACGAAATCAGTATTACAAATTTTAGCAATTGTTGTTTTAAAAAGCTACTTATGGTATTTACTTGTACAAATAATTTGTACAGTTACTTATAATATTATAAGCAGTAAATTGGCAGAAAAATGGTATCCTTTTATAAAAGAAGATGCAGAATTGCCAAAGAAAGAGAAGAAAGAACTTTGGGATAATATAAAGTCAATGTTTTATTATAAAATGGGAAATTCCGTTATGAATCACACGGATAATATATTAACTTCCATTTTAGTTAGTACGACAACAGTTGGATTATTTTCGAACTATACTATGATTTATATGAAAATATCTAGTTTCATAAATATAATTTTTGGTTCTATAACTGCAAGTGTTGGAAATTTAAATGTTACATCAACGGCTACAGAAAAATATAGAATATATAAAGTATTAGAGCTTATGTCTTACTTTTTGTTTGCGGTAGCATGCATAGGAATTTGGTTTATCGCAGATGAAGTCGTTACAGCTATGTCTGCAACAACAGAATATTTATTAGATAGATCTATTTTGGTAGTGATTATAATAAATTATTATATTATGGGATTATTAAATCCTAATTGTGTATTTAGACAAACATCAGGACTTTTTAAAGTTGCAAAGTATTCTATGGTTGTATGCTGTATACTGAATATAATATTCTCAATAATTTTCGGAAAGATTTGGGGATTGTTTGGTATAATACTTGGTTCTATTGTCTCAAGATTACTTACGAACGTTTGGTACGAACCGTATGTATTGTATAAAAAGTTTTTTGATAAAAATCCTATGGAATATTATATAAGAGAGGGCTTAAGAATTTTAATTGTTTTAGCAATAATTATATTGCTTACACCTTTAATTAATTTAGTTGATTTTTATAATTTGTATTTAAGAATAGGCGTTAAGTTTATAATATGTTTAACTATACCAACGATGATATTGATATTAATAAATTGGAGAAGCGAAGAGTTTCAATATTTACTTGATAAAGTGAAATTTATTTTTAAGAGTTATAAAGATAAATTAAAAAACTAAGGAGGAATTCAAATGAAAAAAAGTTTAGTTTGGGTACTAATTATTGTAATAATTTTAATCTTAGGAGTTACTGCATTTTTTATTTGTGGTAAAAAAGATGATAATAATAAAGGTGATAATTTAAATAATAATAATAATCAAAGCACTAATATTTCTGGCGAAAATATAACGATTAGTTTAGAAGAATATCCTAGTGTTTACACTGATTTAAATGGTAATTCAGTTGTTTCAAGTATAGCAGAATCTTTTTTAGGTAGCGATGCTAGCAAATTAAAAAACAATCTTTCTGGTGATAATGCTTATGCTAATTTAATCGATGGAAATGTCCAAATTATATATGCACCTTTGATGAATGAGGATAATCACAAATATGCAGACGAAAAAGGTGTTGAGATAAATCTTATTCAACTTACAAATCATGCTATTGTGTTTATCGTAAATTCTGAAAATCCTAATGTAGGACTAGCGAAAGAAGAACTTATAGATATTTATAGTGGCAAGATAAAAAAATGGAACGAAGTTGGAGGAGCGGCAAGAGACATAGTTGTATATCAAAGAGGCGCCAACTCTGATGTACAAAAAGACTTGGCAAATGTCATGATGGAAGAAGAAAAAATTATCTCAGCAAATAAGAATTTAATAAAAGAAAATATAGAAGATTTAATAAAAGAAATAGCGGACGGAGAGAATGCTAAATCTGCTATTGGATTTGCATATTTAGATGAAGTGCAAAAATATTTAGCTGATAACCAAAATATAAAACTATTATTAGTAGATGGATTAGATCCTATTGAAGAAAATATTTCAAACAATACCTATCCTGTAAAGGTAGAGGGATATTTAGCAATAAAAGAAAGTGATATGACTAATGCAAACGTTCAAAAATGGTTAGATGCAGCTTTTTCATCAAAAGGTAAAGAAGCAATAAGAAAGGCTGGATTTGTGGCAGTAGAACGTATCAGTGAAGAATAAATAAGCATAAAAATATAAAAAAACCTAGGTTGTAACAAAATATACACCTAGGTTTTCTCTTATATTTCACATCTGTCATCTTTCGCATCTCGACTTTTTAAATAACGATATTCACGTTCTTTTTTACCAAATGACATTGTATCAAACTGACTTATTCCTTTGCTTTTATCGATTGAATAATTATGGGTATTTACTAAAATAATGCCGAGTCCTAAAGATTTTGCACTTTCAATATCGGTATAAGAAAACTCATCGTAACAATATATTGCAAAAGGTTTTGGAGCTTCGAGTTGTTCTTCTAATTCGTTATGTTTTCTAAAATTAGGAACAGATACGAGTAACTCGTTATATTCTTTACCCATAGTGGTAAGTTGCTCAGGCGTGTATAGTCCAAATATCCTATCAGTTGCATCAGTTAATTCTGGTATATCATCTTCATAAGAACGCCTGTAATTTGAGTATGAATCCGAAAAAAACGTATGTATCAATTGCTTTGGCGGAATTCTCGAATAGGCAAGTGTATAGGTTCTAGAATTGTCACCAAAAACTTGCAAAGATTTAGAACTATCAACAGAAAAGGAAGCACCATCACTTCGAAATTCTAAATCAGATTTTTGCAAAGGTCTATCTTTAGGTATGCCTATATTTCTAACGAAACAATTAAAGTCTTCACCATTTAATACATAAATAGGAACTCCAAATTGCTCAAGAGCAGGTTGATTGCAAAATTTTTGAGAAGTTTCTTCATTAAGAATACTATCATTTAATTCTGTTACCATAGTTGTTCTTCCTTTTGAAAAATCATCATAAAATTTAGATATCCAATCAATATTTTGCCCTTTCATTACTTCAAAAAGCATAAGTTTATGCTTAACATCATATTTATCTATATTTGCAATCATTTTATAATTACTTTGATCTTCAGGTGATAAATATTTTGTTTCTGCTTGGTAATTTAGCATTGTATTTACATTTTTCAAAGCATTCGTTGGCACATCTTCTAAGAAGTAATCAATTATCATATTCGAGATAAAATAATCATTTACCTTTCTTAGATTTTCTTGTGGGTTCTTGCTGCTCAACATAGTATATAAAAGATTTTCATCACCTAAAAGATTTTTTAAAGTTTCAACCTCTTTAGAATCAAATCTTGCTTTCTGACCTGAGCTTAAAATATCTTGTACAGATTTAAATTCTGGCAACCATCCATTTTCGCCAATTTCAGCTAATTTTGTTTCATAATATTTTTTCCTAGCGGCTTCGACGCTATCCATGTCATTTGACTGTTTTAAATTTTCTATAAGAAATCTGTAAGTATTTACATTACCAATAGAGGCAAGTTTATGGGTAACTTTTGAAGTTATTTTTGCTTGTGGTATTAGTATTTTTCTATTTGCAAATGCCCTAAAATCATCGATTGATAAGGTACTCAAATCTATATTTTCTTCTGAAAGTATTTTTTCTGCTGTTTTAGTTTTGCTCACCCTAAGTGCATTGATTTTTTCTTCTAACTCTAATGGCGAAGCTTTATAAATTTCACCTTGAACAAAATCATCTAAAATTCTATATAATTCAATCCAATTTTCTTTTTTATGTTCATGTACATAATTTGAGAAAGGTAAGACACTTTCAAAATTCAGACTACTTGTATATTGGAGAGCATTGTTATCTAATACCATTTGACAAAAACTATCATTTTCAAATGTATGTAAATCCTTTCCGAGAAGAAAGTAGAGCATTTAATTTATCTTGCAATCTATCTGCAGTAGATAAAATTTCGATTCCATTTTCATCTAATAAAGCTTGCAATTGTTCATTAGATGCCATTTGGCAGAAATGAACAAACACATAATGGTCATCATTTAAAATAATTTCTTTTTTTAAATCTACATCTTCCAATTCTTCTACAGATTTAAAAAGATATGGCTGAACATCATAACTCATAAATAATATCACATCCTTTTATACAATTATACTTTATTGCTTTTATTTGTGCAAATACAGAAACGATGAATGCATCAAAAAAGAAACAATGGCTTAAAACACAGCGAAAAAATACTATAAAAGTTTCAAAAATGGCAGAAAATGATGAACTAAATCGATTGCTAATTGTTACTGAAATATGGTAAAGTTGGAACAAAAGCGAAAGATATAATAGATTCTTTCTTAGAAAATATCTCGAATAATTAATTTGACACCTCTCATACAATTATGTATGGGAGGTGTTTGCTATAAAACGGAAAATTTTTTGTGTTTGATGGAAGGAGTATTTTAATTAGTTTGCTAATGATTAGCCTACTAACTATATTTTGTGTATTTGGGTCAAATTTGGTTGAAAATACTATAGAAACAATAACTGATGGAAAGTTGCTTCCAATATATAGTGTTGAAACAAATGAAAAAAAAGTTGCGATTACTTTTGACTGTGCATGGGGAGCAGACGACATTGAATCGATTGTCGATACTTTAGATTTCAATAATGCAAGTGCCACTTTTTTTACGGTAGGGACGTGGGTTGATAAATTTCCAGAAGCGGTTAAATTACTTTCTGATGCTGGAATGGAGATTGGTAATCATTCAAATTCTCATAAGCATGTAAATAAGATGTCGTATGGTGAGAATTTAGAAGACATGACTAATTGCAACAGCAAAATAAGTGAGATTACAGGAAATCCAGTTAAGTTTTATAGAGGACCTTATGGCGAATACAATAATACTGTAATTTCTGTGGCTGAAGAACTAAATATGAAAGTAATTCAATGGGATATAGATACACTTGATTATACTCGGAAAAACGACTGATGAGATGTGCAAAAGAATAAAAGATAAAATTAGAAACGGAAGTATTATTTTAATGCATAATGATACTAAATATACAGCAAGTGGACTACAAAAAATAATAGATACTATACACGGATGTGGCTACGAAATAGTACCATTAAACGAGCTTGTGTATGAAGATGATTATGAGATAAATCATGAAGGCAGACAGATTAGATGAAAAATTTTGAATATGATAGAAAACACATTTATTTAAGGTACGGAACTTTTAGATATTGACATTGCAAAAATATAAGACTAAACTTTACTTAGAGCTTGAGAATATCATGCTAGTTTTATATTTGATAAAAGAATATAGTAAAAAAAATAGATAATATTATTTCGGAGGAGTAAGTTTATGAATGATGCAATATTAGAATTGTTACCAGGTATACATTTGTTTATAATAATACCAATGCTTGCACTAATTATTTTAGTACCGCTAGCAATAAAACAAAGCCGAGTAAAAAATAAAAGAAGAAGTATTGATTGGGGATTTGCTAAAGATTTAGAAAAAAAATTGAATATTGATATAAATCAATTTTGCAACGAAACCGTAAAGTCGAGGTTAGAGAGTAGCCGTAAAAAATATTTGGGTCAAATATGTATATTAGTTATATTTATATCTATTTGTGCGGCTGCTATATTTTACAACATTATTCGAGGTTTTAATTCGAATATTAGCATAATTGAGTTTTTAATTGAAGCAATTATCGAAATAATTTTGTTATTTATAGTACAAAAAATTACATCTAATTATGAGATGCTTTACAAAAAAATAATTGTTGAACCTATATTAAAATCACTCTATCCTGATATTATATATAATTCTGAAGAAAATATACATATGCAATCAGAGTATGCTAAACTAGGTTTTGATAATATGTATTATCTAGTAAAGTGTGAAACTAAAGATTACTTTGAAGGGATGATTGATGGAAAGATACACTTCGAAATGGCTGAGCTGATAGCATATAAAGAAGATTTTACTGACTCATTTAGTTATAGAAACCGAAGATTGTTGCATAGAGCCGTAGTATTTAGAGGTCTTTTTTCAAGTATAGAGTGCACAAAAGGAATAGGTGAAAATAAAATTTTGATTTTGCATAGCACCACTAAAGTGAAACCAAAAAAATACAAAGTTGAATTGGAAAATACAGAACTTAAAAAAGATTTCAATGTTTTTTCTGAGAATCCTGAATTAGCAAGTAAATTTCTTACAAACGAAATTATAAACATAATACTTGAATTTTATAAAAGTCTTAATGTGTGTTTTGATATTATCATTATGCATAATCAAATATATTTTAGATTTTTTACTAATTATATATTTGAAACCGATGTACTTGAAAAAGAAATAAATAAAGACCAAATATTATTGTATTGCTTTATTATAGATTTTATTACTAAATTTACAAGAAGTTTTAATGCAATATTAGATAGTGTTGATTAATATTGTATCTTTTTTTATTAAATTTATGTTTAACTAGAAATCAAATTATATTAAATGTGGCTTACCTCAAGAAAATTTTTATTTCTTAAGGTAGGCTTTATTTTTTGCTGCGCATTTGAAAAAAAGTAAAGGGACAAGATAACTTTAAGCCTTTATTTTTCTCTTGCTATCGTGTTTTTATTTCGATATAATATATATATAGTATTTAAAACTAGAGACAAAAGTTTATAAAACAATGTTTGACAGATTAGTACAACTGTACTATAATTAGTACAGTTGTATTATAAAAGGGGGCGATTTGTGTGCATATAGGTATGTACAAGCAATCTACTTCAGAAAAAATCAAAAGGGCAGCTTATGAACTTTTAGCTACTAAAGGGTATTCTTTTGTTTCTATGAGAGATATTGCCAAAAAAGCTGGGATTGTTGTTGGCCAGCTTACATATCATTATAAGACAAAAGAAAATTTAATAGAAAAGGTTATCGATGATTATAGTAACAAGCTTTATGAAAATTTGTATGAACATATAAAAACTCGTAAAGATAAAATTGATGCAATAAAAGATTATTTTGAGAAAATGTATGAAGAAGAAAATGATACTTATAGAATTTTGCTTGAGTTTACTGCACAATCTATGTGGAACGAAAAGTTTAAAATCAAAATAAACAAACTTTTCGAAAAGCTTACAGAGCTTATCGGACAAGCTTATGTAGAAGAAGGCAGTACTAACGAAAAAGCCAAAGTTAAAGCGAAGAATATGATTTCAGCCATAATGGGAAATAATATTTTAAAGATTATAAGTGCTGGCTTGAAAAGATAGGATTTTTAAGTAGGAGAGTTTAAATGGAAAAACCAAAAGTTGTTTTATATAAAGAGTTAAGTGACGATTTTGTTGGAAACGATATTAAACCAGTATCTATTGAAGGCAGTTACGTTTATGAACCGAATAATGTTCTTTGGAAAACTTGCGCATGGCTTTTGTATAGGCTTATTGCTTTGCCGATAGGCTTTTTGTATTCTAAACTAAAATTTAGATATAAGGTTGTAAATGCATCTTCTTTAAAAGTATATAAAGACCAAGGATATTTTTTATATATTAATCATACACAAACCTTTGCAGATGTTACTTGGCCAACATTAATTACATTTCCTAAAAAAGCTTTTATAGTTGCTAGTCCTAATAATGTATCTTTACCTATTTTAGGAGATATTACAAAAATGATTGGTGCTATTCCAATTCCAAGCGATTTTAAAAGTGGAAAAAATTTTGTGAGGACAATTAGTAATAAAATAAAAAATAAAAACGTTATTGCTATCTATCCAGAGGCACATGTTTGGGACTATTATACAGGGATAAGACCTTTTGACGTAGCTACTTTTAAGTATCCTGTGGAAACTAACGCACCTGTTTTTTCGATTACTATTACTTATCAAAAAGATGGTAAGAAAAAAACACCACGTATCGTAGCTTATGTTGATGGTCCATTTGTAGTAGATAAAAAAAATATAAGCCTAGCAGAAAAGAAAAAAATGCTAAGAGATATGGTGTACGAAAAAATGTTAGAGAGAAGTAAAAATAGTAATGTCGAAGTAATTAAGTATATTAAAACGGAGGATAAACAATGATTAATCTTATGTTTTGTGGAAATAAAAAAGTTTTTGACGGACTTATAATAGCAATGCTTTCAATTTTAAAGCATACTAAAGAGCCTTTGCATTTGTTTATTTTAACAGCAGATTTACATGAGATAAATGAAGATTTTGTTCCACTTGGCGAAGAGGAGAGAATAAAGCTTGCTAGCATCTTAAAAGATGCAAATGAAAAAAATGAAATTACTCTTGTAGATATAACAGATAATTATAAAAGAGAAATGCTAGTTGGTGCGAATATGGATACGAACTATACACCATATATTTTTCTTAGATTATTTGCAGATGAAATAAAAGAAATACCAGATAAAGTTTTATATCTTGATGCAGACATAGTAGTTTATGATGATTTAAAAGATTTATATAACATAGATATTTCAGATTATGATTTCGCTGCGTCTAAAGATTATTTTGGAAGGTGGTTTATTGATTACAGATATTTAAATTCAGGTGTTTTGCTTATGAATTTAAAACGAATGAGAAAAGATGGTACACTTGCTAAATGCAGAAAAATGTGTGTTGAGCAAAAGATGTTACTTCCAGATCAAACAGCACTTAATTTGATGTGTAGAAAGAAATTATATTTACCGAGAAAATATAATGAGCAAAAGGAAAGAAAAGAAGATACAGTAATAAGACATTTTAGTATGACAATGAAGTTTTTCCCAAAGTTCAAGACAATTAATATAAAACCTTGGGACATAGATGAAATACATAAAATTTATAAGATAAATGATTTTGATGATGTTATAGAAAAGTATTTAGAAATAAAAGGAGATAAAGTATGAAATCAAAAATAGAAATTCCAATATTTTTTTCTACAGATGATAATTATATTCCGTTTTTAACAGTTGCATTACATTCAATAATAGAGAATGCATCTAAAGAGTATGATTATAAGGTAATTGTATTAAATAGTGGAATAACTGAAAAAAATATAAGCGAGATTAGAAAATTAGGAAACGGCAATTTTAAAATAGAGTTCGCTGATGTTAACGAAAAGATTAATCACATTATGAGTGAGCTAACAAATGGACTTAGAGATTACTATTCAAATTCTATTTATTATAGAATTTTCATTCCATCTCTTTTTCCAAAATTGAAAAAGGCTTTATACTTAGATGCTGATATAGTTGTAATAGATGATATATCAAAATTATATTTTGAAGATTTAGGCGATAATTTATTAGGTGCTATTACAGACGATGTGGTTAATGGAAATGAGAGCTTCAAAAAATATTCAGATTTAGTACTTGGTGTAAAACCTGAAAATTATTTTAATTCAGGTATCTTAGTAATGAATTTGGATAAATTTAGAGACGAGAACATAGAAAGTAAATTTGTACATTTATTAAACACATACAACTTTGATACAATTGCTCCAGACCAAGATTATCTAAATTATTTGTGCAAAGGAAAAGTTAAGTATATACATAAAGGTTGGGATAAAATGCCAATTAAAGATGACAATTTTTCAGACGAAGATTTACATTTGATTCATTATAATATGTTTCAAAAGCCTTGGCATTATTCAGATGTGCTTTATGAAGATTATTTTTGGCAATATGCTAAAAAGAGTCAATTTTATGATGATTTAGAAGAAATGAAAAGACTATATTCGGATGAACAAAAGATGCTAGATGATGCTGCAGGAATAGATTTGGTAAAACGTAGTGAAAGGATTATGGACTCAAAAGCTACGTTTGAAAATGTACTTGAAGACAAATATTTTGATAAAATTAAAATATAAGGATGAACGTATGGAAAAAAGTATAGATAGATTAAAGGTTATAGATAATATCGAAAAAAATATAAAAGAAAAAAAGTTTAATGATAAGGTTGAAGAAAATGATCCTTTTATGACAGAAGAAGAAAGAAGAGAGCTAATATTAGACTTTGACAATTTAAAAACAAAGTGGAGAAATAAGTTTAAAGCAAATATAGCCAGATATATAGTTGATATGATTACTTTAGATGCAAATCAATCCACTGAGATTATAGGGATAGAAAATATCAAAGATTTAGATTCTGGTGCGATTATAACTTCTAATCATTTTAGCAAAATGGATAATACGGTTATAAGATATTTAATGCACAAAATTGGAAAGAGAAAAGATTTATTTATAGTTGTGCAAGAAACTAACATGAAAATGGAAGGAGAGATTGGTTGGCTTTTGAAAAATTGTTATACAATACCTCTTTCTAGTAATCTGGATTATTTGCAAAATAACTTTGTACCAACGCTAAAAAAGATTTTAGATAATAAAGGTTTTGTACTTATTTATCCTGAACAAGAAATGTGGTTTAACTATAAAAGGCCAAGACCGCATAAAATAGGTGCTTATCATTATGCTTGTAAATTTAATGTTCCGATTGTACCATGCTTTATAGAAATGGTAAATACGGATGAAGTTATGAATGATGGTTTTAAAGAAATTAAATATAGACTACATGTGCTTAAGCCAATATATCCTGATATGGAAAAAACATTAAGAGAAAGAAAAGAAGAAATGCGTGAAAAAGATTATAGTGCGAGAGTTGAATTATATGAGAGTTTGTATTCACGCAAAATAGAAGATGAGTTTGATAGAAAAAAAGATATTGCAGGATGGTAGGAAAAATGATAATCTATAAAAATATTACTCGAAAGTTAAACAGAATATAAAAGTAGAATTTAATGGGTCACCTCTAGATAATATATATTTAGAGGTGTTTTTTTTATTGACATGTGGATATAAATAGTATAACCTTATATACATAAGATGTTAAAAGTCTCGTGCTTAAAACAATATTTGAAAGTCATGTTTTTATAAAACTATGAAAGATATTGTATTGCTTTTAACAAAAAAATTAGTAATATAAAAATTTAAACGTAGGGGGAAAAAGGTATGAAAAATCTAAAGACAAAAATACTGCTTTTATTAAGTATGGCTTTGATGCTGAGCGGTATATGTTATGCAGACAGTAATAATTGTAGCAAATCACCATCAATGCGACATATCTACGGAAAACTAATAAGTGCAGAACATAAAAACAATCAAAGAATAAGAACTATGCAATGTGAATTTTGCACGTCAAGAACAGAAATAACTGATGAAAATCATACATTGAAATACTCATCGTGGTCAAGTGATACTACTACTCATTATAGAACGGTTGAGTGCACAGCATGCGACTATAGTGTAAAAACATCTATCGGAAAACACACTTTCGGTAATAATGGTGCTTGCTCAGTATGTGGTTATGTTAAAAAAACAACAGGAAGTACATGTGTTGCACTTTTAGAATTTGGCACACATATTCCTCTTTCAGGAACTTCTAAGACATGCTACGATGCTTCAAACCATTGGACAGAAAGTACATGTTCTTATTGCAGTACGAAATATACTACAAGCAAGGCCCCACATTCTTATGGTAGTGCTACTTATACAAAAGATACTGCAGACAAACATAAAGTAACAAAAAAATGTAAAACATGTGGGTATGGAGTTGTAAGTGAAAAGGCACATACTTTCAAAACAGATGCAGATTATTCATTTGATAGTAAAACGCATTATAAAAAATCAACATGTACTGCTTGTAAAGAAACTAAAAAAATAAATGAAAGCAAGCATGTTCTTGGTACAGACGCGACTTGGTCATATGATTCTACTAACCATTGGCAAAATGGTCTTTGTAGTATATGTAATGAATATATTGAAAAATTCAATCCAACAAAACATACTCTTGGTACTAATAAGAAATGTACTTGCAGTGGATGTGATTATACTGAAGCTGCAGGGGTAGTTGTTAAACCAGTAAGTATTTCTATTGTTGGCGGAAGAAATGTGGCATGTACAGAAGGAGAATACATTCCGAAGAATATTGTTGGTACTGTTACATACGAACCAAACAATGCTACATTAGGTACATTAACTTGGACAAGTTCTAATCCTTCTGTTATTACTATCAGTAAAGATGGTTCTAGTATATCAATACTTTCTGCTGGAAAAGCCACGATATTTGTTACAACACCTGGCAAATCAGACGTATTGACAGCTAGTCGTTCAATTGAGGTTGTTGAACATCAAATGACTGATGAACGTCAAAAATACGATAGTACAGAGCATTGGAATGAGAAAAAATGTACTCTTTGCGGAAAAACTGTTAAATCAAACGTAGAGGCACATGTATACAACAATGAACATGTTTGTAAATGTGGAAGAAATAATTTGACAAGTATTATGTTTGGCAGAACTAAAGCAGAAATGTGCATAGGCGAAAGGAAAAGCTGTAGTACTTTAGCTGGAGAAATAACTTGGCCTTCAGATGTTAGAGTAAGTAGTCAAGCAGTAACTTGGTCATCTAGTAACTCATCAATACTTTTTGAAGATGATCATATAGTTACAGCCAAAAAGATTGGAAAAGCTAATATAATTTGCAAAACAAATTATGGAACTGCTACTTGCACAGTTGAAGTTCTTGAACATAATTTTGTTAATGGTAAGTGTGCTAGGTGCGATAAAGCTGGCCTTGATGAAAAAACTATTTGGTTTGATAATTCTACAGCTGAAATGTGTGTTGGAGCAACATCAAAATTTTTTGATGTTGTTGGCGAGACAAATGGTGATTTAGCGTGGGATGCCAAAGTAACAAGAGCAAGTAGCAATACAGCAGTATTAAAAGTAGAAGGTACTTCTGTTACAGCAATCAAAACAGGGACAGCAGTATTATCAACGACAACAGAGGATGGCAAAGTTGCAAAGTGTACAGTCAAAGTATTAAATCATAATTTCGTAAATGGCAAATGTACTAGATGTAAGAAAGAAGGAACTGGCGAAGAGACTGTAACGTCAGAATTGAAAATAGATTCAGCTACAATTTGTTTAGGATATAATACGACAGGAAACGGAAAAAAGGTTAGTATTAGCTCAATAACAAATGCTAGATTTGAACCAAAAGCAACAGATCTTACAATAAGAAAATGGACAAGTAGTGATACATCTGTATTAGAAATAAAGAATTCTTTTGTAAATGCAAAGAAGGTAGGAACTGTTAAGATAACAGCAACTGCTTCTAATGGATCAACAGCTACTTGTAATATTAAAGTAGTTGAACATGATTTGGATTATAAGCGCAATGAAACACACCATTGGAAAGAAGGAAGTTGTAAGCTTTGCTTAATGAAAATTGAAAAGGTAGAAGAAGCACACTCATTTGGCGCAAATGGTTTATGCAAATGTGGATATGGTTCTTCTAAAGAAAAAGTAACGAAAGAGTTATCTTTTGGTAGAACTGATGCATTGCTTTGTGTTGAACATAGTGATTTAAAATCAGAAATAGAATGTGCAATGATAGCTGTTCCAAAGATCTTACCGGAAAATGCTACAAATAATACATTGACATGGTCAAGTAGTGATGATTCTATATTGGAAATAAAAAACGGTTATGCAGTAGCTAAACAAAAAGGAAAAGTATTATTGACAGCTAAAACATCTAATGGTTTGACTGCTACTTGTAATGTCGAAGTAGTTGACCACGAGAAAGCTGCAGATATGAAATATAATTACAATGGTATGTATCATTGGAGATACGGAATTTGTGGTCTTTCTTTAGAAGATGTATATAATGTTAATGAAGAAAAGCATACTTTCGTTGATGATGTATGTAAATGTGGTAAGAAGTCTGTAACAACATCAGGTGAAAGCGAATCTATTGGCTATGTAGATGTTAAAAAAGGAGATTGGTACGAAGAATCAGTTGATTATGTTACTGGAAATGAGATTATGAATGGTATGGGTGAAAGCCAATTTGGACCTAATACTAGTATGACAAGAGCGATGGTTGTAACTGTGTTATACAGAATGTCTAATAGTACATATAGCGGAAAGTCTGGATTCATTGATGTAAGTGAAGTTTCGTATTACGCATCGGCTGTTGCTTGGGCTTCTGAAAATGGAATAGTTAAAGGAATTGGAGATAATAGTTTTGCTCCAGATGCAGAAGTAACGAGAGAACAATTAATTACAATTCTTTATAGATATGCTAAATATACAAAGACTACTTTAAAAGTTACAAAAAATTCTAATCTTTCAGAGTACGAAGATTATGAAGAGATTTCTGAGTATTCATTAGAAGCTTTTGAATGGGGATATGAAGAAAAGATTATTTCTGGAAGAACAGAAACAACACTTAACCCTAAAGGAACTGCTTCAAGAGCAGAAGTTGCAACAATGCTTATGAGATTTGAAGGAGAAAAATAAAACTTCTACTAATTAAATTTTAATAATTAAAAGAGAACAATCACCTCTAAGTATGCATATACTATTTAGAGGTGATTTTTTATGCCAGTTTTAGCTTATGGTTCTACAGGTATATATGTTGAGCTTTTGCAAAGTACATTAAAGAAGATTGGTTTTTATAACGGAGCGGTAGACGGAATATTTGGTACAGAGACTTTAAATGCGGTGTACTATTTTCAAGATGAGTTTGGAATTGCAGTTGATGGTGTTGTTGGAAGAAATACATGGCGCAAGCTTATGCCATACATAAATGGTAAGGTTGGAGATATTGTTCCAACCGATATGAGCTATCCTTATGAGATTATGATGTTAAATATTGATGCTCTAAAAAATAAGTATCAATTTTTGATGGTTCGGGTATTATGCTGAGAGTGTTATGGGCAAGAAGATTCCGTATATAAGGATTGGTAGGGGAAGCAAAGAAGTCTTTTATAGTGCCAGTATGCATGCAAATGAGTGGATTAATTCTGTTGTTATGATGAAATTTATTGAAGAGTTTGCAAAAGCTTATGAAAGTAATGGAACTATTGTTTACGACTATAGTGCTAAGGATATTTTTGAAAGTACTAGTATTTATATAGCACCGATGGTAAATCCAGATGGAGTTGATTTAGTATTAAATAATATTTCGAGAGGATCAAGTTTTTATAGAAGAGCTTTAGAAATTTCGGAAGATTATCCAGCTATTCCTTTTCCAAACGGTTGGAAGGCGAATATTAGACGGAGTTGATTTGAATCAACAATTTCCGGCCGACTGGGAAAGAGCAAGAGAAATAAAATTTGCTCAAGGTTTTGTAAGTCCTGCACCAAGAGATTTTGTTGGAACAGCTCCTCTTACAGAGCCTGAATCTATAGGAATATATGATTTTACTCGTGAACATAACTTTAGGCTTATTTTAGCATATCATACTCAAGGTGAAATTATATTTTGGAAGTATCTTAATTTTATGCCAGAAGATGCTGAAAAAATTGCTAATGAATTTGTGAGAGTTAGTGGATATGAATTAATTAACGAAACAGAAACTAATAGTTTTGCTGGGTATAGAGATTGGTTTATAAGCTATTATAATCGTCCTGGATATACTATTGAAACGGGTAGAGGAGTAAATCCACTTCCGATTTCTCAGTTTGAAAAAATATATAATGATAATTTAGGAATTTTAGTTTTAGGAGCGATTTTATGATGTAATGAAAGTCTTAATGTATCGTTTATTGATATTTCATTCAATCAAGAAAACGTAATGAAATTTAGTAGCATAAATTATTTTTTAAACACAAAAAATCAGTGCCGTAAATGAATACGACACTGATTTTTTCCTTAATACTGAGTAACCCCATCGCTCCAGATAAGTACATCTATGAGGGGATTTTTTTCGAGTGCTGCAAAGACATCAGGTCTGTCAAAACCAGCCAATTTGAGGATTGACACCAAAATAGGTGTCGGAATAGGCTCGTTTTTTCCGTATATAAAAACCACGTCAATGTGTTTATCGCGTAGTACTAAAGGATAGTACTTTTTACGACCAACACCACCACGACCACCATGTCTCTGACGGATAGAGGCTATGTTGAATTTAATTCCTGGAACGTTGTATACCACATCACGAAAATGGCTTAAAAGCTTATCAGAGTTGTTACTTGTTGCTACAATCCGAATGGTGTTACGCTTTTCGTTAGAGGCTGCGGAAGTCATAGCCAAAACCCCCTTAATAAGGTCGGTCAGAAATTGATTACTCTCTTGATTTTCCTCTCATTGAATACCGAATCAACAAACTCCCTCTCAAGTGTAAAACCAGCGTATTTCAAAATTTCGATGAGTGCACGGGAAGAAGCACCTTGGTAACCAGTACGTACTTCTGAAATCATCAGTACTGTGCCATCAGAAGCGAAAATCCGAAGCGGGTAAAATTCCCTGAGTTCAGGATCACGAGGACTATTAAGTCCGTTCTGTTCGATTTCTGCGTGAGTGAAGCTAAGTCCACGATCGTCAATATAATCGAAGACTTTTTGTTTGATTACTTCCACGTCACCAGACTCGTCAACGAACCGCTTGATGGTAAAAATCTTGTTCATAGTCAGAACCCTCCTAATAAAAATAGTGGAACCACGCATAAATATTAACATAACTTTGACCTTTTGTCAAGAAATGTTAGATGTCTACATAAATTGCAAAAATGTAAATTATTTTTACAAATTATGTAGACAAGAAACAAATTATGTGTTAAAATGGTAACTGTGCTTAGGAATAAAATTCCAAGTTTATGAATAGATATACTATTGAGAAATATAAGAAAAATGCAAATGAGGGGGATAATAAAGTGGTAAATTATAGTGAGAATAATGTTATTACACTTGTTGGTAAAATTGTTTCAGAAAGACGTTTTAGTCATGAAGTATATGGTGAAGGCTTTTATATTTTTGATATGGAGGTGCCAAGACTTAGTGAGAACAGCGATATAATTCCGGTAACTGTTTCTGAAAGAATTTTAAATGACGATTTTAAAATTGGTGCTAGAGTAAAAATTGATGGACAATTTAGATCTTATAACAATTATGAAAATGAAAAGAATAAGCTTGTATTAACGGTATTCGTTAAAGATATAGTACTTGTTAGCGAAGAAGACGATTCGCATAATCCAAATGAAATTATATTAAATGGATTTATTTGTAAGAAACCAATTTACAGAACCACACCATTTGGTAGAGAAATATCTGATATTTTGCTTGCTGTAAATAGAGCTTACAATAAATCTGATTACATACCATGTATAGCATGGGGCAGAAATGCTAGGTATTGTCAAAACCTTGAAGTAGGCGAAAATGTTAAAATTTGGGGAAGAATTCAAAGTAGACAATACGAAAAAAAATTCGAAGATGGTACATCTGAAATTCGTAGAGCTTATGAAGTTTCGATTTGTAAGATGGAAACTCCGAAAGATGAAAAAGAAATCCGAGTTAATGAAGCCGAGGAACAAAATGCCTAAGGTTTCATAGTAATAATCATCCTCTATAAAATTAGCTAGGTCACAAAAAACCTAGCTAATTTTTTATCATTTTTTAAGTCCTAAAATATAATCTGTACTTACACCATAGTATTTTGCAAGTGTGATGAGACTATCTAAAGGTATATCTCTTATACCATTTTCATATCTAGAATATTGTGATTGCTTCATTCCTAGTATTTTTGCAATTTCTGTCTGAGTTTTATCTCTATCTTCGCGTAGCTCTCTTAACCTTTTTAAATACATCGCTTTCACCTCACGAAAATTTTATAACATTATTTCTTAATGATTTTCTCCTAGAACCGTTTGGTTATACGTGATTGGTTAGAAAAGTTACAGTTTAGCATAAAAAGGTATAAGGTCTGATAAAACTTTTATCCGCA
>ULTU01003485.1_pt1 | contig 46673 bp, 38 predicted proteins | sample 1957861 | NCBI WGS metagenome assembly ULTU01 (sample SAMEA4835742, study PRJEB28245) | human gut metagenome | biome: gut microbiome; material: fecal sample | place: Denmark | collected 2008
CTCGTGTGGCAATGGTTGCAGCATTCTTGCTCGTATTCACCGTTTCTACATTTGCCCAGAATACCGAGGCTGGTATTAAGGCTATTACGACTTCAACTGACTCTTTGAAGAAGTATGTGCCTGTCGTTACTAATCTTTGCTATGCCTTGGCAGGTATCGTTGCCATCATCGGTGCAATTTCTGTTTACATCAAGATGAACAACGAGGAGCAGGATGTCAAGAAGAGTATCATGATGATCGTTGGTGCTTGTATCTTCCTCATCGCCGCTGCACAGAGCTTGCCATTGTTCTTCGGTTTGTAATCGTCGGTTATGGCAGAAGAAAGGGTTGGTTACCCAGACTACCCAGTATTCAAGGGGCTTCAAAAGCCCCTTGAATTTCTGGGTCTTCGAGGTAGATACATTTATTGGGCAGCAGCCACGGTTGGTGGAGGTCTTCTTTCATTTCTGATAGGCTACATCGTCTTTGGCTTCTTAGTTGGTTTGGTTTTGATAACATCAATTTTGGGATTCGGTGGTGCTATGACATTCATCAAGCAGCACAAGGGACTTCACTCAAAAAAGTCACCTACAGGCATTTTCATTTTTGCCCATTCTTCCCGATATTGATGTATTTTTTTATGTAAAGTTAATATATATGGTTGTTATTATTGTTATACTCGTATTCGTTTCCATCCTTTCAGGAATGGCTCTTTCCATTTGGGCATTTGGCACTGGTAGCAAAAGAGCCAAGATATTCGAGGACATCTATTTCAGCGTCGAGGATGTAGAGAACAAAGGAATCATCTACACCAAGAAAGGAGATTATTCGGCTGTATTGGAAATGGAGAATCCGATAAAGAAATATTCAGCCGACACAGATAGCTATTATGATTTTACAACTCTCATGGCATCAGTCATACAGGTGCTTGGAGAGGGCTATGCCCTGCATAAGCAGGACGTTTTTGTCAGAAAAAACTTTGATATGAGCAGAGTTGCAGCCAAAAAGAAGAAAGGTAGTAAGAAAGCCTTTCTTTCTGAGGCGTACTTCCGTTTCTTCAACGGACGTGAGTACACAGAGGCAACAACTTATCTTGTTATTACACAAAAAGGAAAGAAAGGAGGCATCCACACCTACGATAACTCCAAGTGGAGAGATTTCCTTGTGAAAATACAAAAAGTATCTGACCGATTGAAGAGCGGTGAGATAACTTGCCGTTTCTTATCGGCTGCGGAATGCAAAGAATATGCAGACCGATTCTTTGCTTTTGACTTTAAGAATAAGAATATATCCATGACCGACTTCAAGGTTGACAGTGAGAAGATAGGCATGGGAAATAAACAAATAAAGGTATATAGCCTGTTGGACGTTGACAGTATTGGATTGCCTGGCAATATACGTCCTTATACTGATGTGTCTGTTAACAATGCTGTAATATCACAAGACTTGTTGGCAGACATCGATCATGTGCCTGGTGTGGATTCTATAGTTTATAATCAAGTTATCTTCCTTCCTAACCAGAAGAGGGAAATGATGAAACTTGATAAAAAGAAGAACCGTCATGCCTCTATACCGAACCCGAACAATCAGATTGCCGTTGAGGACATTAATGCTGTACAGAATGAGCTTGCACGAAACGGAAAAATCCTCGTATATGCCCATTATAATCTAATCGTACAGACAAGTTCAGGTTATGATTTTCAGAAGGTAACCAACAGCTTGGAGAATATCTTTGCAAGATACAACATACATATATCCAAACGAGCTTACAATCAGTTGGAGTTATTTGTGGCAAGTTTCCCCGGTAACTGTTTCCGTTTAAATCAAGACTACGACCAGTTCCTTACATTATCAGAAGCAGCCTTGTGTCTTATGTACAAGGAACGTCAAGCCGTTGGTGACGATTCTGCTTTGAAATGTTACTATACCGACCGTCAAGGTTTGCCGTTGGCTGTTGACACATCGGGAAAAGAGGGAAAGAAGAGATATACCAATAACTCAAATTTCTTTGTTTTGGGTCCGTCTGGTTCCGGCAAATCATTTTTTATGAATACTGTTATGCGTCAGTATCGTGAGCAGGACACCGATATAGTCATTATTGATACTGGTGACAGTTACGAAGGACTTTGCAGCTATTTTGATGGAACGTACATCAGCTACTCCAAGGAAAAGCCAATCTCTATGAATCCGTTCAAGGTTACGGATGCAGAGTATAATGAGAACTTCGGAGAAAAGAAAAATTTCTTGAAGAGTCTCATATTCCAATTGTTCAAGGGAGCAGAGTTCCCAACCAAGCTTGAAGATGCAGTCATCAACCAGACAATCGTAGAATATTACGAGGAGTATTTTCATCCTTTCGAAGGTTTCAATGAGGAAGAGAGAAAAGAGATGAAAACCAAACTTTTACTTGAAGACAAGAAAAATGGCGAGTACGACAAGTTTGAAGAAGAACTTGAAGAGCGTTATGGTGACGAATACGAGATAGAGGAACTTGAATACAAGAAACTATCAGATCGAGACAAACGTATTTCAGAAAAGTTGAAAGCAGTAATCGAAGACAGAGCAGCTACAGAAGGCGAGAAGGAAGTTGCTCAACGAGCTTTGCAACGTCTTACTCCAGAAGTTATCGAGAACAAATATCTTATGCGTATAGAGCATCAGATAGATAAGATAGAGCGTCAGAAAAAGAAGTTGAAAGTTACAGAACTCAGTTTCAATTCTTACTATGAATTTGCAGTAGAGCGTATTCCTCAGATAATGAAACAGCAGAATATTCAATTCAACATCCATGACTTTGCAACAATTCTCCAAGCCTTCTACAAAGGTGGTGAGAATGAAAGCATCTTGAATAATGATATTGATGGTTCTCTGTTCGATGAAAAGTTCATTGTCTTTGAGATAGACAAGGTGAAGGATGATCCTGTTCTCTTCCCAATCCTGACCCTTATCATCATGGACGTGTTTACACAGAAGATGCGTATCAAGAAAGGTAGAAAATGCCTTGTAATTGAAGAAGCATGGAAAGCCATTGCTACACCAGTGATGGCAGATTACATTAAATATCTGTATAAGACTGCTCGTAAGCATTGGGCTATGGTGGGTGTGGTAACACAGGAAATCCAAGATATTACCTCTTCACCTATTGTTAAGGAAGCCATCATCAATAACTCAGATGTGTTCATGCTTCTTGACCAGAGCAAATTTAAGGATAAGTTTGATGACATCAAAGCTACCCTTTCTCTTACAGATATAGATTGCAAGAAAATATTCACTATCAACCGTCTTGACAACCATGAAGGTCGTTCACGGTTCCAGGAAGTATTTATCAAGCGAGGACAGGATGGAGAGGTGTATGGAGTTGAGGAACCGCCTGAGTGTTACATCAACTACACTACAGAGAAGGTAGAGAAGGAAGCATTTAAGTTCTACAGAAAACAGCTCAAAGGCAACTATCAACATGGCATTGAGGTGTTTGTAAAAGACTGGAAGGACAGCGGACTTGACTGCACATCATTTGCCAAGCTTGTTATGAAGGAAGGTAAAATGTACAACCAAATGAATAAAAAATAATATGTTTATGCGTAGAATAATAGTTCTCATATTAATGTCAGCGGTTATACAAACTGTGGCAGCGTTAGGGTGGCACAATATAAACGTTGACCTTACAACCATTACAGCAATGGGTACTGCTTATGGTGTGGAAGGAGCCGAGGAAGGTAATACAGCTACTGCTCTTGACTCCATATTCCAACATTATAAGAGCGGTGGCATAGCGATGGCTGGAATCTTTGTTTCAAAGAAGAATGACAGGGATGCAATGCGCAATCCGGGATTGTTCGCCTCTGAGGAGAACTATTACTATAAGCGCATATACAGCCTGGTGAAAGACGGCATAATGCCAAAGTTCATCACTGTTGCAGCAAAATTCCTAAAATATCCAGAGAATGTGCTTTATTGGGGGCCTTACCTACTCAAAACAACTTCAAATGTTGAAAACCTCTGTAAAGAGTTTGAGTTGGTTGCCACCAATGGCAAACGGTCATTCAAGGACATTAAGTTTCTTGTTATCAGTGATGACCTGAAAAAGTTGTTTGACCTTGCCCAGCTTGGAAATGTGGATTGGAAAGCTTTGCTTGACAAACTGGGTGATTTTGGCAAGGACTTGTCAAAAGACGAATTGAAGGAAGACATGAAGCACTTCGGCGATGTCATTGCATCCGCTGGACAACAGACTGTAGATGCCAACTTGGAGAAGGCAAGCAAGATTGGTAACATATTCCATTCATCAACGGATTCCATTTGGATGATGTACGATAAGTTCAGAGACACCTATGAGCAAGTGAAGAATGGTGCAAATGTCAAAGACCTTCTTATGCAGGTTATAGTCACTCCTGATGCAGCAGGAGTAGCCAGACTTTTTAAGATAGATGACTACAATCTCACTGGATATATTACAAATTATCTAAAGGAGCTGAAAGGTCAGTATTATACACAAAGATGGTATATCTATACGGAAGATAGTGGCACAAAAGAAATTGCCTCATTTCGCCCATCAGCTCCAGCAAACACAAATAACGAGGATTCATGGACTGGTTGGATATACAAGTGCAATTATAAGAAAAGTTCAACTCCACCGTTTCCAACTCTTACCACGTCTGAGTATAATCAGTTAAGGACAGCTGCGGAGAATGCCACAGATTGGAATGTCAGTAAAAAGAACGAATATGAAAAGAATAATCCTGGGCATACAATAAGTCTGAATTATGAACAACGTTCTTATGATTATGTCCGTGACAAAAGCGGTGGCACCTTTTCACATTCAAAGCATTGGCGAGGCAGACATTTTTCTGTATATATGACAGTGATAGATTCATGGTACATCAAGCAAGAAGTCTATGAAGAAACTTTTGACTCTCAGAGTATGGATAAGGAAACTTTTGAGGCAAAGCTGAAAGCTCGTTTGAACAGTTATAATGACAACTTAGACCCGAAAGATGAAAATTATGGAAAGGTCTATAAGCTTGGCAGTGATGCCCCTCGTTTTTACACGATGGCAGATGAAAAGAAATTGGAAGGTTGCAATACTGTGTCTTTCGTTGCCAACTGTAGTGGTGGTGCCAATCTTGGCGAAGGTTCTTTTAACTGGAAAGAAAACAGCAAATCGCAAAAAGGAAGTCTGACAGAACAGTCAAAACAGTTTGCGATGGCAAACAATCCTGATCAATCTTCTGATGGCGGTGACAAGGAACTATTGCAACAGAAGCAGCAATATACAAACGAAGTAAATTCTTTGAAGAAGCAAATCTCTGCCAACGACAAGAAACAACAGGATTTGATTGACAGGATTCGAGCTGCAAAGCAAGCCAACAATTATCCATTGGCAAACCAACTACAGAAGGAGTATGATTCTCTTGATGCAACAAATGCACAACTGCAAAATCAGTTATCTGTGTCTCAGAATAATCTCAACCAGACTAACCAAGCATTGACTGAATATTATAATGATATGTCGGACAATTTGGACGGACCCTATCGCATACCATCCAATATGCGAGAGTTGCAAGCCATGTATAAGTTGCAGTGGCAGGATGAGGGAGAATGGGTTAACGGCAGTGGCGAATACACATTTGTCAGACATGCCTACTGTCCTTCTGCGAAAGCGAATGTCACATATACCGCAGTTCTGAAACTGGCTCGAAAGCCAAAGTATTTCCTTGGTATAAGAATCCACCGTCCAATATTGTCGGTTGATTTCACCCTGTCCGGCAATTCAAGTGCCGAGAATGTTGTGGAAGTCATGAAACTTGACATGAATAAGACAGAGAAAGAGCGTACTGAAGAAGTTAATAAACGACTGAAGGAATTGATGGAAGACATGCCGGATTGCAGTATAAGCATCAGATATGAATATTCCAACAAGGTTGACACCTCTGATGATGAGTCAGATAATTCCATTCATCTGTTATGGGCAAGCGACCGACTTGACATTGCAAGGGATGTGGAATATCAGTTGACGGAAATCTATTCACAGCTTGTATTCCTGGAACATGTTATGCAAGCAAGGCAGAGCCTTCTTGATTTTCTAAAACATCAGATTCTTGATGTTGTGACCAGAAGCGGGCGTGGAACCATAGCAGAGTATTGTTTACAACGATGGGAAGACGCAAGCATTGCGGCAATGAGTAAGACGAATAACGTGAAGAAAGACAGTACGGCAGTTAATAACAATACAGGAAATAAATAATAAAGTTATGAGACGCAATATTATCAGATACATATTTGTTGTAATTTCCTTCTTTTGTGTTCATGGAGTTCAAGCCCAAGGTGATTTTACTTCACTGGAGATGATGATAAAGAACCATAAGCAGGTAAGAGGACTGTTGGAAGTGAGAGCAGCAGCCGAGCTTGGCGTTTTGGAATACCATAAGCTGAATGCCAAGAAGGTGAATGACTACAGAGTAGTCAGCGATACCTTGGACAGATACCGAAGATGTTTCGATGTCGTTGACCTCATATTGAAGACTGGTGCAACAGCATTTCATGCCGTGAACGCCTCCCAAAGAGTGTCCGCAAATATCAGGGGTTACTGGAATCTTGTAGATACTTATACCAACAAGATACTTTTGCATGGAGCAATTTGGCCTTCCGACACAATAATACTTACCACAAGTAAGAAGACTGTTAAGGCAATTGAGTCGGAGGCTAAAGAGCTAAAGTCTTCATACAATGATTTTGTGCTTCTTGTTGGAGGAAAGAACTCACCCAAGGAAACTAAGGTGTTAGATATGATGGAATGCCTGGATAAGATAAACACTTCCATTGACAATATAGATAATTATATAGCAGCAGCCTATTTGGAGTTGTGGGGCTACATGAATGTCCGTATGGGATTTTGGAAAAAAGAGATTTATCGAGCGAGAAGCATGAAGGAAATCCTTAATGGAGCCTATGGCGATTGGGTTAAAGCCCAAGCAAAGGCATACACCTGTTTGCAAGAGAAGAAAAGCTACCAGCCCAAACAGACACTTGGCGGTGGCGGACTTCTTGGAGAACGACGAAGGAAAGATCAATCAATATAAATAATGTGAAGTTATGAAAAGAAGAACTATAATATATGTAATAATGTTGTTCGTAGCAGTTTCTACTGTAAACGCACAAAGTGTAACGTACATCCACGAGAATGACATTATGAACCAGTTCCTTACAATGGAAACTGGAGCAGGAGCATTGACTCCTGCTGCATATTACAATACGTTTCATAAATCGTATCAGAGGGATGCCAATGTAAGAAACAAGCTCATATACCGAACTTCTGTTATGGCAGCCGTCAATGAGGAGAAAGCTCCTGCTGAAAAGATTGATTCCGACTATGTGGCAAGAGCAAAGATAGAGGCTTTGAATATTGAAAGCCGTTCCAAGGCTACAGATATAACTTGGTTCTCAGAAAAAGCCAAAATCAACGGCAAACTCGAAATCTTCAATAGGAATATCAGCCATATCGTTTCAAGTGGCGGAACATCCGAGGATTATAGAACTTGGAGAAACATCTACAACTGCATAGAGACGGCTATAAAGTACACCCAGGATTCATACCTTGATATGGGTCAGCGGAAGAAGGAGTTTCTTGCCATCTATAGGGATATTATCAAGCGCAACAATCTTTTGGTACAGCAACTTCAAGTATGGAGAGGCGGCAAAAGAGCACAAGAACTGCTTGCCAACAAAACCAAGATTCAGCGTATTTCATCCACAAAGGTTGTAGCACAAAATGCCCTTCGAAGATGGCAAACAGCTTTTGGTACAGATGGAACAGCTACTGGCAGATAAACAACAAGCAACTATAAAGTTTAATATATAAAAAGTTTAAAGATTATGTTTACATCACTATTATTGCAAGCCAGTGGAGCTGCTGGAAGTGCGACTGGTGGAATGGCTGATTTTGTCACAGACCTCTCTAATACGATAGGTATAGACCTGTTTGATGAGGATATTGACAATGTGGTTTTCCAAACCAACGAGTTTCTTTGCAATTCCGACTTCATTGGTTCCCAAGGACCATTTTGGTGGATTCTGCAAATGAGTATGGCATTGGGAGCGTTGTTCTCCATCATAGTGGCAGGTGGATTAGCCTACAAGATGATGGTTAAGAATGAGCCTATCGATGTGTTCAAGATTATGAAGGTGCTTGGTATTGCACTTGTCATGTGCTTTTGGTACCCACCAAGTATGTCAGGAATTGGGGGAAACAGCAACGCAAGCATCCTTGATGCGTTGGCTTACATACCAAACTGTATTGGCAGCTATACACATGACCTGTATGAGGCAGAAGCCGAGCAGGTTAGTTCTAAGTACAATGAGTTGGCACCTTTGTTAAAGAAACGAGACGAGAAGGTTGACAGTATTGCACCAGAAGGAAAGATTACGGCAGAAATCATCAAATCCGCACAGGCGCAGGATGTTACCAATCAAGTGCAAGGTGCCGAGAGTACGGTTAAGGCATCTACTTCTGCACAAAGACTTGCCGACAAAGCAACTTTTTCAGGAATCATTGTTGGATTGGATAAGATTGTCATGTTCCTGTCGCTTGTAATATACAAAATCGGATGGTGGAGCACGATATTCTGTCAACAGATATTGTTAGGTATGCTAACCATTTTTGGTCCGATTCAATGGGCGTTCTCTGTATTACCAAAATGGGAAAGCAGTTGGGCGAAATGGCTGACGAGGTATCTGACCGTACATTTTTATGGAGCGATGTTATACTTCGTAGGATTTTATGTTCTTCTTCTCTTTGATATAGTATTAAGTGTGCAAGTGGAAAACCTTACGGCTGTAACTACATCAGATAGTACGATAACGGCATACGTACAGAATGCCTTTATGACATGCGGTTACCTCCTGGTAGCATCTGTAGTTTCTTTAAGATGCTTGAATCTTGTACCAGACTTGGCGGCATGGATGATTCCCGAAGGCGATACTGCATTCTCTACAAGAAACTTTGGTGAGGGTGTAGCTTCAACAGTAAAACAGAGCGCAATGGGTCTCATGCGATAATAATGAACTGTAAAAACAAAAACAATGGCAGTATTAAAGAATGTAGAAAACAAGATAAAGCTCGTAATGATTGTGAGCTGTCTGTTTCTTGTAGGCTGTGTGGTCATCAGCCTTGGCAGCGTTATCATAGCAAAGACTATGGTGGACGATGCGCATAAGAAAATTTATGTGTTGGACGGGAACGTGCCTATTTTGGTTAAACAGACAGATATGTCTGAGACGTTTGACGTGGAAGCAAAGAGTGACATTGAAATGTTCCATCATCTTTTCTTCACCCTTGCACCTGATGACAAGTATATTCAATATACCATGCAGAAGGCTATGTATCTCATTGATGAAACTGGCTTGGCTCAGTACAATGCCTTAAAGGAAAAGGGATTCTATAACAACGTAATCGGTACGAGCACTATTTGCAGTATCTTCTGTGACAGTATAAAGCTTAACACCGATTCGCTCTCATTCACCTATTATGGCAGACAGCGCATTGAACGTAGAACGAGTATCTTGATGCGTCAGATCATTACAGCAGGTAATCTTAGGCATGTGCCGAGAACAGAGAACAATCCTCATGGAATTTTGATAACCAACTGGAGAACGTTGGTAAATAAAGACCTTGAAGAGCAGAAGAAATCAGATTATTAACCCCTTATAACTTCATAATATATGAGTTTAAAGAAAATCATAATCGGGGAACCGATGCCAGATAAGAACGACCCTAAGTATAAGGAGCGTTATGAGAGAGAGGTAGAGGCAGGACGTAAATTTGCCGAAAAGATAAAGTTGCCTTGGCTGTTTGGAAAAATTCAGCTTTGGGCGAATGACAACCGAAAAGCATTTCTCGTAATTGTCTTCGGTATAGTCATCGGCTGTTTTGCCTTGAACATATTTAATATGGTAAGAGCCTACAACCGTCACAATAGCCGTTCACATGGTGGAACAGCTGTAGAAAGAGTTGACTCTGCATTGCAGAACAATCGACATCACTTTAATAACAGATAAATATGAAAAAGATAAATTTCAAGCAACCGAAGTATATGCTTCCGCTTATCTTATACTTGCCAGTTCTCTTCGTTGGCTACATGCTCATTAAGACATTTCACACTGAGACGGCAGACACTACAGACCCTCGATTGAAGACTACAGACTATCTGTCAAGCGAGTTGCCTGAGGCTAACACCGATAGTGTCCTTGGTAGTAAGATGGACAATACGGAGGATATGTACGGCAAGATTTCAGACCTCTCTGGAGTGGAGAATGTTGAAAATGACAATGATTCTGTCAATAAGAAGCAGGATTATGAGTCTCGCTACAGTGAGAGAGAAGCAAACCAATTAGCACAGCAGCAAGCCGAGCAAGAAGAGAAGCGTAAGCTGCAAGCCATGCAAAACAGAGTTCGTCAGGAGCGTAGAAGTCGTTCTACATCAAGTAATGATTTTGTTGCACCAGTCAGTGACTCCGAGATAGCAAGAGTTCAAAGAATGCGCCGACAGCACAATTGGGAAGAAATGGACAGAGACCTTTCCGGCAATAGTTCCAACAACTATATGGCAGGAAGCGGTGGAAATAGCACTGAAAGTTCGTCTTCAAGCATAAGTTATGATGAAGAAGGCAATCCTATATACAACAATCCTAATAGTGGTTCTTATAATGGGATGCCAGGACATAGCAATGGAGGTTCTACCAACAACCATGCAGAAGGAGAAGAATCTCCTGAAAAAGTTGTCAAGAAGACAAAGCAGACTTCAGATTACTTCAATACCATCGGCGGCAGCAATGAGCAATCTAAGTTGATTACCGCCATCATCGATGAAAATGTGAAAGCCGTTGACGGCAGCCGTGTGCGCCTTCGTCTTCTTGATGATGTAGAGATAGGCGATGTTACCGTTAGAAAGGGAACTTACCTATATGCCATAATGAGCGGTTTCGGAAAACAAAGAGTGAACGGAAAGGTTGAGAGTGTCTTCTACAATGAGGAAATTATAAAGGTAAGCCTTTCTATCTTTGATACGGACGGACTTGAAGGATTGTATGTACCTATCAGCCAGTTCAGAGAAACAGCGCAAGATGTAGTAAGTTCAGCAATGCAAGGAAGTAATATCATAGATAACTCTTCAACCACTGGCTCAGGAGGTATTAAGAACTGGGCTAATACAGCCGTTCAAAATGCCTCACAGAGAGTAATGAGTGCTTTAGGTTCCGCCGCCAAGAAGAATCGTGTACGTTTGAAGTATGGTACAAAGGTCTATCTTGTTGACGAGAGTCAGAAGCAAGGCAAGAGTGCAAGAAATAAAAGATAACAAAAAAGACAGTCAATATGAATACAATAAAGTCAAGAATGTGCGCACTTCTTATCATGTGCGTTTGCGTAGTATTGGGAGCCAATGCGCAGAAATCATACTATAACATGGAGCAGCTTACAGTGAACGAGAATGTATCTACCATCATCACAGCTTCCGAACCAATCAAGCTTGTTGACATTTCCACGGATAGCGTCGTTGGTGATAAGCCGCTTGACAATGTGATACGCCTTAAACCGAAAACAGGCAATCACAACGATGGTGACGTGCTTGGTATCGTGACTATCATCACAGAAAGATACCGTGTTCAGTACGCAATGATTTATACAAGTAAGTTGCAAGAGGCAGTAACCGACAAAGAGGTGGAACTTGTGGAACGCAATGCCTTCCATAACCCAGAGGTAAGTATGTCAACCGTGGACATGGTAAGTTATGCCATGAAAGTATGGCAGAGTCCAGCCAAGTATAGAAGTACTTTTACTTATCAAAATAAGATGAAGATGCGCCTTAACAACATCTATGTAGTAGGAGAGTACTTCTTCATTGACTTCTCTGTAGAGAACAATACGAACCTTCCGTTTGATATTGATGAGTTGAGAGTGAAACTTCAAGACAAGAAACAACAGAAGTCAACCAATGTTCAGACTATAGAGTTAAAACCTGCACTTGTGCTTGACAGAAGCATCCGTTTCAAGAAAGGCTATCGAAACATTATCGTATTGAAGAAGATGACCTTCCCTAATGATAAGGTTCTTACCATAGAGCTGTCAGAGAAGCAAATTTCCGGGCGCACTATTTCAATGAATCTTGATTATGAGGATGTCTTGGCGGCAGATGCCTTCGATACGCTCTTGTTGAGAGAAGAGTAATAACCATATAAATAGATGTATAATGAAGATTACAGATAATATAAAACATATCCCTACACGGATGATGGCATTACTTGTTATTGCCTTCGTCTGTGTAGGCACACTCCATGCGCAAAGTCACGGAAACCATATTATGGTAGGTGTTGGAGGTTCATATCCAAGTGGTGTTGAAGCCACTATTGCCTATGAGCATGAAACAGAATACCATAGTGCCTGGGAATATTTTGCCACAGGCTACCTCAAATACGAAGAAGACCCAGAGGCTGGTCATATTACCAACGAGTCTTTTTGGCACAGCTATAATACATGGACTGTAGGTGCAGCCTACAAGCCATGTGTAAGCAGAGGAAGAAACCATCATGGCAACTTCCGCATCGGTGTAAGCGTTGGAAGTGACTTGGATAAGGTGATAAGTGCAGGTCACTTAGGATATGAGCATACCTACAACCTTTATAACGGTTGGTGTGTGTTCTTCCAGGTGAAAGAGGATTTTGTCATTCGTGGCAAGGATAAATTCAGAACTGGAGCAACCATAGGTGTAAAAATACCATTATAAAGAAAAGAATATGAAATCAAGATTGAAAATAATATATAAGCCGTTAATGGGGCTTCTACTGGTGTTATTCATGTCAACCACTCTCTGTTCATGTGATGATCATGAGCCGATAGACCCTAACGTGCATATAGGCTATGTCCTGTGCGATGACCATAGTTGCATGGACACAACAACATATTTCAACCAGTCAAAAAGAAAAGCCGTTGGCGTTGTGTTTGCAGAGCAGACAGAAGAACATCCGGCACTTGTTGTTATGTTCAAGGAAGTGAACGAGATATTTTGTGATTCCATTGGCTTGGTTAACGGAACGAGTGGCGATGTTTCCACATTTGACGGATATTCCAACACAGTAGCCATGTATAACAGTTATGTCGAGGAAACTGGCAAAGGTTCACCTTTGGCTATGAAGATGATGGATTTCCATGAAAATGGACAAAGCGACTTCATTCCAAGCGTAGCAGAGCAGCGGTTACTTGCAGCTGCTGCAAGGCAGATAAATCCCATCATCGAGAGATTCGGAGGCACACCGATTGCCTTGAACGGAGATTGTTGGTATTGGACTTCTACGGAAGTTACAGAGAACGCCGGACTACAGGCTTGGCTTTGTTCTGCTGTAAATGGTGGAATACTGCCAACACCTAAGACAGAGTTACACAAGGCAAGAGCCGTTGTGGAAATACATTATCCAGAGTAATAATTTAAAAAAACAATAGATTATGGGTGGTTGGAAATCAGCTATTGAACTTGTGCCTAAAATAGGCAAAGTCATGGGTAAAGCTTTCGGCGAAGGTGGAACTAAAGCCGTTGAGCAAGTTGCCAAAATTTCTAAGGCAGAAATGAAACAGGCAAAGGATTTGAGAAAAGCAGAGGGCGCAATTAAAAGCATAGGCAGTCCTAAAATTAATGTTTCTGGTGTAGATATTTCTCGCTTTTCCTATAAGAACGGAAAGTTTTGGGATTTGAAACACGCTAACACCTCTTATTCAAGAAAAGAATTTGCTCAATTGCAGTCACATTATTCCAACCTTTTCAAGGGTGGAAACAAAAGTGGATATAAGGCATGGGAAAGGACCATACCAAAATCAAATTTTACTCCTAAGTTCAATACTCTCAACAATGAGTCAAAAATTATAGGACATGGTAGTAATACTGCCGAAACTATTGCAAAGCAAAGGTGGTATCAGAATGTAGAGAACTGGAAAAAGGCAGGAAAGCTCGGAGTAGATGGTATGAACAAAACAGGCAGAGCTATTCATGGAACAGCCGAATTTGGATTTAGAGCAGCCAGAGGAGCCATTAAAAACTCTAAAGACCTTGCTATATTAGCAGGTACAGGTTGGGCTGCTTACAACATTTATAATGGGAATGGTATTGTAAAACCAGTCTTGGGAGCTGTTGGTGGTACTGGTGCTCAACAAGGAGGTGCTGTTAATATTGCAGAGCAACTTATTGCAGGAGAAGGTGCGCCACAACTTCATGATAATTTATCGGGGATGGTAACTGGTGTGGTAGGTGAAGCAGGTGACGTTTACTATCGTCTTAAAGACGGCACAATAGCCGTTGCAGGCGAAGCTGGCAATCTTTATCAAGGAGGCAAGGATATGATAGCAGGTGCATTTAATGGCAATGGTATGGTAAACGATGGTAACGGCTATTATTCAGATCCGACAGCCCAACAATATCCAACAATGAGCCAAATGATGGGTCAAGGAAATGGAGTTGTAAATGGTGTAATGGGAGGAATGAATAATGCCTTGAACTCTGTTACTAATGGCAATGTAAGTAAACTGGACTTGTTAGGTCTTATAACCTCTGCATATATGATGTTTGGGCGTTTTGGATGGCTTGGTAAAGCTGCCAGTTTAATGTTAGGTGGCATGACTTTAAAAAATATCAATAATCATCAACAAGTACAAGTTTCACCACAGCAAAGTAACCAACAAGTAGTTGGTGCCAATGCAGTAAAAGCTGCTCCTTCTTATCAAAATACAGCAGCATTACAAGAAGATGATGATGAGAACGTTATCGTCCGCTCACGAGGCATCTAATATGAAAAAAATAGCTATAGGAATATTTGCATTTGGAACAATGTGTGCTTTCACTGTTTTTGCAGTTTGTTGTCGATTGTCATTAGATGCAACATATAGTTTATCATTATATATAGTTTGTTTGGGAATGGAGTGTAGTTCACTCCTTCCCATTATTATAGAATACGAATAAAGACAAAATATGAATAAAAAGAATTATAAAGACATGCTTCTTGAATCAGAAAGTGGATTCATGATGCCTTTCTCGCTTTTAGAGGAAGAAGAATTACCTATAACACTTGGCTATGGTAAGCAAAAGAATCCTGCGACAGGAGAGGATTTCGACCATAAAGGAATTGATTTTGCTATACAAAACAAGCCTTTGTACGCTATAGCTTCAGGAATTGTAATAGGCATGGGCAATGAAGCCGTACACGATAATTATATTGTTGCAAAATACGGAAAATATGAAGTCACTTATGGTCATATTTCCCAAGCCTACAAAAAATACGGTATGATGATTAATGCAGGTGAAGAGATTGCTCAAAGTGGTGATTTTTTACATGTCAGTGTTCGTTTCGATGGAGAAGAGCTTGACCCAATGGAATTTCTCTCAATGGTTTGGGCAAACATCCAACAACTTGCTGCGATGGGAATATCTAAGCAGCCTACTAACGAGAAGCTGGGTGACAAAACCATCAATACTCATTATGACAATGATCAAGATGAAATTCTGATGATGATGCTGCAATATCTGCCGAGCTATATGAATGATTTGCGAACAGGCAGATATACTTCACCTTCACGTTTTGAATCTTCCCTGAGAAATATCTTCACACAAGCAGCTTCAAAGAATTATTTCTTTGAGAAGATGCCAAATGTTGGTAATCCGTTAGGGCTTTCCAATAGAAGTGCGCCATTGGCAGATAAAATTCAAAACCTGCTCATTGAGGACTTTCTTGGTTATATGGTTTCAAATCATTCCATTTATCCTTCAACTTGGGATGAGCAGCAAAAAAAAAACTTTCTAATCAAGCTACCGAAGACGGATTGATAGTTGACCCTCTGGAAAACATGGCTATCAATGTAGGCAGCTATGACGTAGAACGTGAAGCTTCTGTATATTTTGACACTTCTGGTTTGCGCTGTTGGACAAAGGCATGGTTTAATGGTAGAGACAAAGGCGAAAAGTCTATAGAGATAACTCGTCAACAAGCTATACAGTTCATAAACCATCAAATAGCAATGGACGATTGGTTGTCCCGTTACTATCCAAAGCAGATGACTGCTTATCACAAGGCGATTGAACAAGCTCGTCAACAGATTTTAGGTTTTTAATTGATTAAGTTATGGCACAAGGAAATAAATATCAAAAATTTTCAGAGATTGATTACTGCATCCGCCAATATTTTAATAAATACATGGCTTCTACAATAACCCAAGAGCAAGCAAAGCTCAAAGATGGACAGACTGTAGATTATATGATGGAGCAATGCAAGAAAAGATGGAATAAGGATGGAAAATTGAACCATGATACCAAGACCTTTGTTAATGCGTTTCATAGAAATCTTGTAGCTCTATATGGCAACAAACAGTCTGCGCAACTTTTGGCGTATGCCAAAGCTTATGTGAATAGTAGATATGAGTCATTGACAGTAGAGCATCTTGCCAGAAAAAAGGTTCCACAAAGTTCTGCTGAGTATATAGCCAAGAAAATGTTTTCAGAAAGTCTTATAGGCTTTGGAGCAGACCTTGCATCTAAGAAAGATGACCTTGGAGATAAAGTAAAAGAAAAAGCGGAAGAATTATATAAACCTTCTGCTTTAGAAGTTGGAGCAGGTTATGTCGGTGCTGCTGCTATCGATACAGCAATTACTGGTGGTGTTGGAGGCATAGCTACTGCGGCTACAAAAGGAGCAGCAGTAGCCTCTGCAAAAATGGCAGCATCACTTACTGCTAAAAACGTTTCAAAAACAATGGCTACAGATTTAGCTATACGAGGAGCCATCTATGGTGCAGGAAAAGGAATTGATGCCTATCTTGACGAAGACAATTACGGAAGTTTGGTTTTTGGAGACAAAGATGCAGTTAAGAAGATTCAAGGAGGAAGCTACCAATATAAAAAAGGAGGTACAGAATATATCAATTCCTTGAATGGTCAACTTAACAAGAAAATCAAGACTCCATCTTTAAATACAAGTTCTATCATAAAGAAAGAGAGCAATGCCTTATTGGTAGCCAATAAAGGAAACTCTACTAAACTGCTCAATACAATATCATCCAACTTCTCAAAACAATGTATTTCATTTAAAGAGAATAGTAAAATACCTGGTTGGATGTTAAATAACAGTGCCAAACAAAACAGAGCCTTGGCTTCATCCTTTTATGCCTGTGCAATGGAAATGTCCAAGAAGCAACAGCAAGAAAGAATGTTTGGTGGTAAGAAGATGACGATTCAACAAGTCAGCCAACGAGCTTATGACTACGCAAGAGCTGCCGATGCAATCGATAAGCATCACGCCCAACTGAATAAACGTGCGGGCTTTTCGTCAGAGACCCAGAAAGCTTTGGATGATTGGGATAAAAACATGGCTATGATCAATGCGATAGATGCAGGAGCGTCAAATCACAAGAAGACAAAATCCTATCATGCCACCTCTTCAGGAGTATCATCTTCTACAGGTACTAATTCTGTAACACAAAGTCAAGGTTACAATCCATATAGCCAACAGCCACAACAAGCACCCACTGGTAATGCTACGACAAGCCAAACCGCAGGTTGGGGAAATGCCTTGGAGCAAATGGGATTGAGTGGTTTTAGTGATGTCTCCAAAAACATGGGCTATGTGTTGGCTATGTTACCAGACATGCTTATAGGTATGTTTACTGGCAAGAACCCGAATATGAAACTTGAAGATAATTTCTTGCCTTTGGCTGCTATATTTGGAGGAATGTTCGTCAAGAATCCTCTTTTGAAGATGTTGTTGTTGGGATTTGGTGGTGCAAACCTGTTCAACAATGCAGGTCATGCTGCTCTAAAGGAAGGATATGCAAAAACTTCCAGAGCTGTGACCTACAAGACATATTCTGACGAGCCGTTAAACAAACGTATTTCAAATCCTGTCATGAAAGGCAGTTCGATGGTTGCAACCATCGATGGAAAGCCAATGGTCATTAATATTTCAGACAATGCAGTGGATGCCTATGAGCGTGGCAATGTACCACTGAACACCCTGGCTAATGCTGTTCTTCAAAAGTATGATGAGAACAATGCTCTTGCTTCTCGCAATTATGAGTTGCATCATCAAGAAGAGAATGTAGAGCAGCAACGAGGTTTAAAGTAACACCCCTATGTTTTTTAAACATATATATATTAACTTTTTAGTAGAGCTGCCTGGCGTATTTCGTTGCGTCGGGTGGCTTTTTTCTTTTTACAAATCATGTTTTGTAGCTAAAATAAACAACTGCCGTTTTTTAACATTTCAAGCCGCAAATAAGTCTTTTATTAAGTTATTAATGTTAATATAAGACATATATTAATTCTTTTGTATGATATTGCTAAAAATGTATTTACTTTGCTGCTTGAAAGGACGTATTTAGTCCTTAAAAATAGTCATTTATAAAATATAAGATATTATCAATATGGCAATACAAAAAACAAAAGAACCATCGAAGGTAGATGCGGCTCTCCAACGTTTTGCAGAAATGCTTATAAAACGTATGGAGGAAATGCAGAAAGACTGGCATAAAGGATGGATTGGTGGCGGATCAATGTTTGGTCTGCCTCAAAACATTAGTGGTCGAACGTATGAAGGCAGCAATGCCTTCTTATTGTTCTTGCATACAGCAGAAAATGGGTATAAAGCACCTGTGTATATGACTTATGGGCAGTTATACAAAGAAGGTGCCCATGTACTGAAAGGTGAAAAAGCAGTTCCTGTTTTCAAATGGGGATTTTCCATTAAGGATAAAGACGGCAAGAAGGTAACGGAAGAGGAGTTTGATAACATGACAGATGATGAGAAAAAGGAATGCAAACGCCGTCCTTTTCTTAAAATCTATCCAGAGTTTAATATTGACCAGACAAATATGTCTGAGGTCAACAAAGAGAAATATGATGCGGTGGTTTCTCAATTCAGAAAGACAGATGTGCCAACTATAACAGATGGAATGTATGTCAATAAGGCGATTGACCGTATGATGGAAAAGCAGGAATGGGTATGTAAAATTCAATATGACAAGGAAGAAAAAGGCGCATACTATAGTCCTGCTAAAGATATAGTTGTCCTTCCAACAAAAGCCCAGTTCCGTATTCATCCTGATGACCCAGAAGAGTGTTTCAAGGATGGACAGGAATATTATGGTACAGCCTTGCATGAAATGGCTCACTCCACTGGTCACCCTTCACGTCTTGACCGTCTGAAGCCAGCAGCTTTCGGCTCACCAGAGTATGCAAAAGAAGAACTTGTTGCAGAACTCACTTCCGCTATGGTAGGTAATACTCTTGGTTTTGACCGTCGAATATCCGATAACAATGTGGCATATTTGCAGAACTGGACTTCCGCACTTCGCAAGGAGCCTAAGTTTATAGTAACTGTCATGGCAGATGTAAATAAGGCATCAAGAATAATTATCGAGAATATCGACAAGCAACGTATTGCGTTAGGAGAGAAACCTCTCGTTCAAGGTGCTCTTGATGGTGTTGAAGAGAAAGTAAAGAATGAACAGCAATTTGAAGAGATAAAGGCAGAGCAAAAGAAAGAAGACCCAAGAGAAGCTGTAGCTAAGGAATGGGATTCACTTGCAGAAAAGCCAACTGTTGAAATGGAGTCTGGCGATGTCCTTCCTGTTGAATATAACAAAGAAAAGGACACCCTTGATGTTCTTATCACTAACGAAGCAGGTAAGCAGGAGGTATATAGTACTAACTATGACCATGATAGAAGCATTGAAGAGAATGTCGGTCATGTATGGGAAGAGCTTTCGAACATGAAGCAATATCAAGCTAAAGAGGTCAAGCAGGAAATATCATCGGAAACTGCCAAAGACTTAGGTGATGGTTTAAATAAAGAGCCGGAAATTAATGATAAGGAGGATAATTCTGTTCCTATCGAAGAAGGAAAAGGCGGCTTAACTCCGAAAGAATACTTTTCCACTCTTATGGAAAGACTAAATGATGGTCAGCATGACGGTCATACGGCTTTGGACATTAAAAATATCTCTGAACTAAGAGATTATTTCAAGGATAATCATAAAGTCAGCGAATGGGTGGCAAATGCAACCGATAAGGAAATCATCGAGGCAGGAGCAGATATGTTGCCTAACCTACGCTATAATCATAAAGGAGGCAGAACCCTTTATAACATGGAAGCAGCCTACTCGAACATCAACGCTAAGTATGAGGATGTTTCTGATGACAGAACAAGGCAGATTGCCCATCGTATTGACCAAGCCAAGAGTATCATCACGGCTTATCACACCAACATCGAGAATGCTCATGGCGAAAATTATCTCTTTGAAGAAGAGTCTGCACATAAGATTATTCCAAGAGAAGAATATGCCAAAAGTGTTACACAAGAAAAAACTGTAGAACCAACACAAGAAAAAATGGACGAAATATATTACTTTTCACATACATATCTGCAATCGACAGATAGTCGTGAGGAACTTGACAACCTTGTAGAGAAGAAAGACTATGACAGTCTTCTTTATCTTACCAGGGAGTATGATCAAGGAGACGCATTGTTACAGAGCCAGACCTATAAGAATGCCACAAAGTTTCCGGGCGATGACATCCTCGCTGAGGATGACAACTACGCCGTTGTTTACAACAGTAGCCTTGATGGAACTTATGACCTCATGCGCAAGGTCACTAAGCAGGACATTATCGACAACATCGAGAGATATGGACTTGAAAGCGATGCGTCTGATGACGTGAAGAAGGTGGCATACGAAAATGTTGCCAAGCAGTTCAGCGACATCAAGAGTAAGATTCCTGCTTTCACCATGCCTAACGAAGATGTTTTATATTTCCAGTACAACCAGGAGAGCAATAAAATAGAGGTTGGCACAACCACTAACGCAGGTCTTAAAGTTGACCAAACCTTTGACTACGATGTTGACCGTACTCTTGATGCCAACTTGGAAAATGTGTATGAGCAGCTTTCTGAATTGCCTGAATATCAACAGGCAGATGAGCAGGAAGAAGAATTGGATGAAGAGTTGGAGCCAGAATCTCTTGATGATAATATTTCTCTGAATGAAGATTCAAAAGAGAAGTCAGAGCAAGATAAGGCACAGATAGCTCAAAAGTTTACAGATATGCCTATTCCTTATTTTACCATGCCAAATGGAGAGAAACTTGATTTCCACTACAATCAAGACACAAATAATATTGTGGTTGAGAAGACAATGGATAATGGTGAAAAGAAGGACGTTTATCAGCATCCTTATAATCATGAGCTAACTACCGCCGAGAATATGAGCGACATTTATGCCGTTATTTCCCAAAAGCCAGAATATCAAAAGGTAGAAGAAAAGGAAAATGTAGTAGCACATGAGGACAGTAATGTTCAAACCAATGTGGAAGGTCTTGCTGAAGATATTGCTGAGACAGGTGTACCTATGGAACAAGCCGAGAAAGAGGCAAAAAATATTGTTGATGATAAGCAACATGAAGACTTCCATGAGGAAGAAGACAAGAAGCAGGAACAAGCCGAGAAAGAAAAGCAACAGCAAGAATCTAAGAAGGATGAGGATAAGCCTTCAAAAGGTGTTGCGCACGCAGCAATATTGCTTGGAGCTTTAGCCGCAGCAAAGGCAAATAACGGCGTTTGGATGAACAAAGAATCCAAGAGTAATGCAGAGTTTATCTTTTCTCACACCCCTGTCACTGCATACAACAATATAATGATGAACTTGCAGTCTGACCAAAAGGGCTACCGTACAAACGTCTTCACATCGTTCAATAATGCTCAAAAAAATGGTGTTGCCGTAAAGCAAGGAGAGAAGGCTACACCATTCAACTGGACTCAGTGGGATCATCAGAACCTAACTGATAAGAATGACATTATCAGCAACAAAGAGTATGAAAAGTTGTCGGATGAAGAAAAGAAGATGTATGGCAAACACGCTTCTCGCCTTACTCAGTACATCTATAATATCGACCAGACAACTTATCCTGCTGTTGGTGGTGACCAGTTTGTGACCCTTTTAAAAGAGAAGGGAGCACAACAGGAGAGGATGAAGCCTTCTACTTCCGCAAGCTTCTTGAAGCAGTTTGATGAAATAAAGGCAAAACACCCAGATGTAATTGTCATTATGAGGAAAGATGACTCCTATGAGATATATAAAAGTGACGCTAAGAAAGCGGCAGAGGCTACACATTTGCCTGTTACCAAACAGGAAATTGAAGGTAAGAAGATAGACACGGTATCTTTCTCACATACAATGTTGGATGTACATCTGCCAAATATCATCCGTGCAGGTCATCGTGTTGCAGTTTGTGACCAACTGGAAGACCCTAAACTTGTAAAAAGTGTTCCAGAGGGCAAAGCTGTTCTTGACAGAGCTTACTCCACAGCAAAAGCTGTAGCGAAGCAGGAGGGTATAAAATATGAGCGTGTTATGGTGATTCAAGATGCCAAGTATGACAAGACAGATGACAAGATTGAAGTAAGCGGCATGATTGATAAGAGTGTTGGAAGCGAACGCCTTGCTGCTTTACAGAAAGCCAATGACATATATAGAGCTGTCGTTGCTGCCACTGGTACAGAGAATCGTCTTGATCGTTCGGGTAGAAACAGCCTCCTTCCTGATGATGATGCCAAGCATGAGAAACTTGTGCAAGAACTTGCCGCAGGTGTGCTTATGGCTCGTCAAGGACTCCCTGCAACACTGTCGAAAGAAAGCCAGAAACTTATCCCTTATTGGGAGCGTGAGTTGAAGGAAAACCCAAAGATGGTTGGTGTCATCGAGAGGGATGTGAACAATGCCGTTGAGACTATTGACAACTTGATAGCAAACCGAAAAGTAGATTATAAGGCTATCCGTGGCCAGCTTCCACCTAAGATGATCACGGATAAGGCAGAGAACTATTCGTTAGCCGCAGATTTGGCGAAACTTCCAAGTATAGATACAAAGGAAGTTGTAGTCATAAGAGACAGAAAGGCAAACAAGGTTGATGTCATTCTTCCGGCTGGTGCTTCTGTAGAAGCTAACAATGAGGTGCCAGGAATGCGAAAGGACAGAATTTCTATCGCATTGAAGAAAGAAGGCTTTAATGAGGTGAAGTTCTATAATGCAGGAGGCTCCTTAGGCTTGAACAAGCCAAACTCTTACTTTGAAGGAAAAGATGTAAGTCTTAACCAGTTGAAGCAATATCAGCTTGTAAACCACAAGACCATTGAGGTTGCCCAACAGCCAAAGCAGGAGAACAAGGTAGAAATAGAACATTTTCGAGCTATCAAGGATGACTATGGACGTTGGGCATTCTATATCAAGCCAAAGAATGAACCGCAGTTTTCTGTTTATCCACCCAAGGAGCACATGAATAAATATTTCAGTGTGCGTAACACTCCTGATGAGAAAACAACACGTGCGGCTTTGGCTAACAAATGGTATGAGGTAGCCAAGCAGTTTCCCGACGTTAGAGTTGACATCATCAATCCACATCCAGTTAAGGATTTAGATATGAGCAGGATTGTCAATCCAACCATTACGAAGTCGGCGCAGGATCCTAAAGTGAAGCTTGTTTTTGCCACTATCGATGGAGAACGTCACTATGCACCTGTCAACGAAACGCAGTGGCAAAGAATGTGGCTTGCTGATAATATGGCAGAATACAAGAAGGCTGTTGCAGCCGTTGTTTTTGAGCCTGTCCTCAGAAAAGGCATGGAGAGTCAGCAGACACAAAGCGAGGTTGTGAAGGAAACGGAGAAGGTTGAGGTGAAGGAAGCACCTGAGCCGGAGCCAAAACAAGAAGAACAGGAGAAGCTATCCACGTCACATGGACTGCATTTATAATAGGTAGAACAACAGAGAGTGCGCCTTGCGGCTCACTCTCTTAATCAAAAGTATATATGTCAGCAGTAAAAGAAGATTTTTATGAGAAATATGCCCAGTTGGCAATAGACCAGCAGATCAAATACGGCATTCCTGCCTCTATCACCCTCCAGCAGATGGCATTGGAAAGCGGTCATGGTAAATCCGACCTGGCAGCCAACTACAATAATTATTTCGGTGTGAAAGCCGGTAGCAGCTGGAAAGGTCCCACCGTTATGAAGGTGGATGATCACAACTATCCAGAAGCATTCAGGGTTTATGGCAGTGTAGAGGAAAGCGTGGAGAACCATTCAAAAGTACTGATGGCTTCACGTTACAGAAACTGTTTCAACTACTCCTCTACCGACTATCAGAACTGGGCTGTCCAAATCAGGGCAGCTGGTTATGCCTCAGACAAGACCTATGCCCAGAAGCTCATCAATCTTATCGGTGAGAACCAGTTATATAAATATGACCAGATGGCATTGGAGCAAGCCCGGCAGCGAGGCGTAGAGATTGGATATATGAGGAACAGCAAAGCCCCTTCCACTCCAACCTCTACCCCTTCCAAGCAGTTGCTGAATCCTCTTCAGGGAAACTGGGCTTTGCCGATAGATTTGTCTAAAGTTAGACTAAGTTCTGAATTTGGAGTGAATCGACCAGGACATAAACATGGAGGGCTTGATTTATCTACAAAAGGTCAGAACCTACCTGTTTTTGCAACGGAAGACAATGGAAAGGTTACCACAGTGAAACCCAATAATGGGGCAGCAGGAAATATGATCACAGTGGAATATAACCGACAAGATGGAACAAAGTTTCAAACGACTTATATGCACCTTTCACAAATTGGTGTAAAAAAGGACGATATTGTAAATGCTGGACAGCAGATTGGTATTTCTGGCAATACCGGGGATAGTACTGGACCACATTTGCACTTTGAAACAAAAGTTCTGAAACAAAATGGTGAATGGCAGAGATTCAATCCGGCATTATATCTTGCTGAACTGGAGGTAAGAGGCAATATGCCAGTTTCTCTTGACAAGAATGGTAAGGATTACCTGGCAGAAGCACGCTCATCCATGTCTTTGGGAAGCGGTCAGGCAGGAAGTCAATTACAGCAAGACCAAAACATGAGATTGTTGGCAAATATAACCAATTCTAACGACCCAAATAAATGGCTTGCCTACCTAATGCAGCAGAATGGAGAACAAGCCACTGGGCAAGATATGTTCTCTGAATTGATTTCCTCAATGTTCAAAGCTGCCTTAGGTCTTGTCATGAAGATCAAAGCCGATGAAGTAGCCGACAAGATGGCTAATAACAATTCACAAATAGAAGCCAATGGTCAAACCCAAGAGGATAATAATGTAGTGAAACGTGACAGGGAAACTGTAGATGTGAAAGCATTGCAGCAGAGGGCAAGCGTAAACTTTGACACAGAATGCCCTGAACAACAGCAGTCCAACGGACAGCGTTTGGCTTAACTATACAAGTGATAATAATATAAACATATAAATATTAAGACAATGATTAAATTGAACGCAACAATTTGCGGAAACATAGTTAGTTCCGCAGAAGAAAAGACGGCAAATGATGGCAGTAAGTTTATATCTTTTGCCATAGCAACAGCAATTCAAGGTAGTGACCAAACAGTTAAGGAATTGCATATTAATGTCTCAGCACCTTTTAATGCCGAGACGATGAACCACTATTCTACTGGTCGAAGAGTCACTGTTAATGGTGTTGTACACATAAGAAAGAACCAGAATGTTGAGTACTGGAACATGCGCACCGACAAGGAGGCAGAGTTTAATGAATCAACAGTACCTGACCGCTTGGAGGGCAGTATGGAGTTCTTGGGTAAGATTGGCAAGAAGGGTATCGAAGACCGTAAGAGCAAAAAAGGTAAAGACTTTCAGACTTTTTCAGCTTTCTCTTCTGACAAGAATGGAGAGAACCGTGAATTTACATGGGTAAACTTCGTTGTTCTCAATCCTATCCATGCAGACTATTTCGCAGCTGAGAAATATGTCGAAGTACATGGTGACCTACGCTTGAATGTTTACAAGAGCAACTTGCATATAGAATGCTCAGTAAAATCTGTTGCAGCTTGGGATGTTAGCAAGAAGGAAGATGGCACAGCAGCGCAAGCACAGCAGTAAGCACCTTATCATATCCTTTGGTTATGTAGTAGGGGTGTTGTCACTTGGAGCCATAACAGCAGCATATCTGTTGTTATCCAGGAATAAATAGTTAATAAATTATGGAAATGGCATCAATGAATAGTTGGTGCTATTTCTTTCTTGTAGAAATAATTATGGCAAAACAAAAGACAAAGAATATTATGAACCGCTTTTTGCAGGGATGGCAACAAATCTTTGGTGGTGACAGACAGGAAGCAGTACAGAACAAGCTTAAGCCATTTCCTCAGAACCATTATTTTCGTCCTGAGGAGTTGGATTATCTGTCAAAGAACAGAAGCTTGACCACAATCGAGAAATGGGCGGTAGCTACTGGCAAATGGGCTTTTGAGCAAAGCAAGGATAAATTCTCTGATTGCAAGTATGCTTCTGTAAAATGGCAGGATGGTCTTATGGCAACATGGGTTGATGGAAGAATCATCCCAGACACACCAAGCAGACAGGCTGAGAAGTTGGCCCTCCTAAAAGAAGAAGGTTTCGAAATACCAGATAAGTATGAGAAGGTTATCACCAATTACGAGGCAAGCCGTCTTGTGGGCAAATATTTCCACAATGGAAATGCTGTTGTCAAGGTGGAAGACTACGATAAAGGTCATCTGATTGGCGATACTCCAAAATTAGTGTTGCGCCGATGGGATAAAGACAACTTCATGGAGAAAAGTGAAAAGATGGAATATGCCGATTTCAAGAATGAGATTGGCAAAAGTTTTGTTGTCTTGAACGATACCGACATAAAGAAATTTGAAAAGCATTTGAATAATGTAGAACAAGGCAAGAAGCAATTTGCCAAGGTCCTGAATTACATCCGTGAATCTTATCCACCAGTCTTTGGTGGAACTTTGCCTTTGGAAATGCAGAAAGTGCATGAAGTCAAAGCTTTCGATGGTAAGGTCATACCTGCATCTTGGTCTTTGTCTGACGGAATCACATTAAAGGTTGGCGTTTATACAGACAACTCCAATAAGAAAGACAATGTGATTGTCAATGAAGACAACGCTCATAAGTATAAGACTATTTTGGACACATTAGGTAAGGTCATCAAGCAGGAGCAAGAGAACGGCATTATCTATTCGTTGGTATCTGTCCTTGGAAATGATGTTGGCGAGAACAAAATCTACGCAAAGGAGAATAATTCGGTAATTTTCCCTGCCAACGAAGGGAATGTTAATGCGATTGTTGCTACAAAGGATGGCAGAGTCATACCGTTCGACCTCAATACCCATCAAGAAGTTCCTTTGGATGCCAACGAACCAGGATTTTTACTTGTCGCTATGCAGAGTGAGGGCAATATGGTACGTCAGAAACTGCGTGATACTATAAGCATCCCTAAGATGAAGGACTATATAGAGTCTATGAGGGATAAGGAGGAGTTGCTATCTGGTGACTGGGATTTGATACCTTCAAATACCACTGTTGATAAGAAGCCTTGTGAAAAGGAAAGATACGAGGAGGAGTTTCATGCCTATACACATAGCTCTTACTCTATGTCACCTGAAGACCGTAATGAAATGATTGCGGACTTGGAAGCATCGTCTTTAGCATTTCATACGGAAATGAAAAAGATGATCGATGCTTACAACAGCTATTCATATTCATTTGATGAAAATGACGTGAGAAAGTTGGAGCAGTTAGATGCCATACTTGGCTTCAATAACAATCATCAAGCGGTACGTCACCACAAAGTAAACCAACCCCAAAACCTTACAGCCAACGAAGCGGCGTTAAGAGATGCCCTTGTGGATAAAATGAAGAAAAATGGTATGGATGTCATCACTGATGCCGATGAAGCCAAGAAGGTACATCAAGAAGCTTCACATGAAGTGAAAGAAATGGGAAGTCGTGTCTTTAAAAGAATGGATAAGATTGGAGAGGAACTTGAAGGACGTGTTCTTAATGATGCTCAAAAAGCTGTAGTTTCTGTGTATAGCAGAAAGGATGACAACCGTTCTTTTACTGCACAAACAGAAGTTGGAGATAAGATTATTGTGATGCGTCAAGGCAATGATTCCCATGCAGGAACAAAACATAGTGTATATCGTCATTTTGGTACCAATAATGGCTTTATAACATCTGATGATATTTTACGTATCCCAGAAATTATAGAAAAGGGCAAACGTGATAACAGCAAGGCTAATGGAAGAGTCTCATATATTTATACGGACAAAAAAGACAGTGTAAAATATACCGTTGTTACAGAGCCGAGAAATGAGAGGGAATTTTTCTGTGATTTCTATACAAATAAAAAAGTGTTATCGTTAAAGACGTCCAGCCTCAGTGAAGAGACTAACACTAACTTAATAGCACATAACGATAACGACAACACTAATTTAGATGCAAAGATACAACAAAAGGACGATACTGCCAAATCTGATGTAAATAAATTAAATAAGTTTAAGACTTCCAAAGGAGAAATTTGGGGATTTACCACAAATGGCAAGATTTATATCGACCCAAGCGTGGCAAACGCAGAGACTCCAATCCATGAGTACACTCATATTTGGGCAGAAGCTTTGCGTGAGAACAATCCAAAGGAATGGAACAACATTGTTGGATTGATGAGGGGTACAACTCTTTGGAATCAAGTGAAGAGAGATTACCCCGAACTGATGACAGAAAGCGATGTTGCTGACGAGGTTTTAGCAACCTACTCTGGCAAGCGAGGAGCGGAACGACTTCGTAAGGAGATGTCTCGAATGACAAATCACGGAAATATGAACGATAAGATAGCTGCTACAAGGTCTTTGGGGCGTATGGAATTTGTTCTTAGTAAGTTCTGGAAAGCTGTTTCCAATTTCTTGCATATACATTTCTCATCCGCTGAGCAGGTAGCTGACCGACCGTTAAAAGACCTCCTCGATGGTATTGACCCTCGTGTTTACATCAAGGGCGACAAACGTATAAGAAATGGAGAATCCGTAGATGTCATGCCTCTCAGAGAGCAGAGAGGACAGCAAACTTCTGAAACTCGATTTATTGATCCTCTGCTTCTCAAAGCAAAGACAGATGGCAGATGGCATACCCAGGAGCACATGGAAAAGAAAGTATATAAAGAATACGGCTCCATACTGGCTGCCTCCAAGGGATTGACTGTTTCAGATAACGGTAATGAGTCTGTACCTATGGATATGAGCGGACATAAATATTCAGGAACAACAGCAATGATGTTGAATATAGCAAGCCGCAACCATGGATATGAAGTTCCTGTCTTCCTCAACTTGGCAACGATGAATGCCAACGGTATTCGTGTAAATGAAAAAGCTGTAGCTATTCCGGTTATAACAAAGAATGGCGTTGAGAATGTCTATAACATTGATCAGACAGATTATCCGATGAAGCATCCTCAGGAGTACAGTAACATGAAGCTCAACCAAGTTCTTGAATCTCGGTTATCATCGGAGAACAAGGATGCCATTGAATCGTTGGTAAATAACAATAGATTTACCACCAAAACATCCTTTGACTCTTCTGTTGGTTCCGCTTCCTATTCCGCTATTGACAACACTATACATGTTGCGCCTGTAGGAAAATATGATAAGAAGGATGGCTTCTTGCAAGACCTATCAGAGGGGTTAGTTATGAGAACAAGAAAATCAGAGCCTGTATCTTCAAGATTTGAGAACATTCTCAAAGAAGGACTGATTGTACATCTTGGCAGTGGACTTGTAGGACAGAAGTATGGCTATGATGTTGGTGAGACTGCTGGTAGCAAGTTTTGGAAGGAACGATTAAAGAATGACCCTAATTATACCAAAGCTGTGATCAAAGCCGCCGAGAGGTCTTCGGATAAGATTATCGACTATGTAGATAAGCTTCAAAAAGGTCAGAGTCAATCGTCCAACTTGGATATGCGTTCCACTACCCCCATCGACATAGACGTAGATGGTAACGGCATCGTGGAGAGTGACGAGAATCTTGCTCCTGATAAAAAGCAAGGTGCGGATGAAGAAAAAGACAACAACCAGGAAGAAAGTCATCATCAACACCGCCACTTCCATCGTTGAATGTAAATGAATTAAAAGCTATTACACTATTGACAGCATATCTGACAAATGGTGTAATAGCTTTTAATTTATTGATGCACAAAACAAATAACCTTTATTATTTATTGTGCATCTTAAAATTCTTCATTTACGAAGTTCAAAGTGCCTTCATCTTTTGCTGATGTAAACGATGTTCCTTTAACTTTTGCATCCTTGTATTTACTGGATATGCTTGTTCTAATAAATTTGTACATAATGAAGTCCTTGCATGGTATGTCTCCAATTTTACAACTTTTCAGACACTCTCCATTATATTCATCAAAATTGCTGCAAACTATACAAGGGCATACTTTTCTGTTTTCTTCCAAACATTTAAGAACAGCAAATTCTTTAGCCTCTCTATCATTATCGAATTCTGATACAAATTCCATTTTATAAACAGCAGAAGGTTGCGGCTTGTCATTCTTTGTATTATAGCTAAAATCATAATGCCCATCTGCATATAAAGTAAATGTAGGATTACCTTCTTTCTTATCTACCTTTAGATTGAAATTGAAGTATTTTATACCAGGTGCATTTAACTGATCATTATAGCAAATGTTATTCAACATTATGCTTTCTTCGTTAATAGGAACTATTATAGTTCTATAATGGTTGTCTGGCATAGAATAATTGCTATTTCCTTTTTCATCCAGTAGTATATAAATAGAATCATCGGAAATCTTACCCTTTCTCGTTATGACTAAATCATATTCAAAGTCTTTTGTACTAGACCCATCAATACATTCTGTATAGCCATGACTTTTTAAGTCGAAAAACTTATCAAAAGGAGTTATATAAAACTTCTTTTCTCTGTCTGCAAATTTTTGTTTTATAAGAGCTTTGGCTGCCTCTTTTAGGTAGAGGCTATAGCTACATTTGTTATTGCCTTCTTTATGAACAAAGTAATAATACCCTACTTTGTTTTCTTTTATAATTACTTCTTCCTTGCAAGCTATACATCTATATTTCGCAGTCACAACAAAATCTTTAAACGGGTCAGTTCTTAAGTTTATAACCCTACTATTATTCTCATCTGTTACGATGTGATATTCTGAATCTTCGGGTGTACCAAGAAATACGTTTGAAGTTCTTCCTGGAGTGTTCAAATATCCAATAGGAAACGAATATTTTTTGGGAATATGTCTGTAAGACGCATGCTCGCTTTTCAAGTTTTCTTGCCCTTTAAAATATATCCATTGGCGGTCTTCGGAACTTCCTTCCAGAAACTCTTTCATTTTTAAAGGATCCAGAGGACATTTATTGATATCTATCTCTACGCATTCAATTTTTGCTGATTTGATTTTTGCTGCTTTGTCCGTGTCAACTTCATGCGAGCGTTTAAATTCTACCCATAACTTTTGTCCGTCAGTGTCTCCGACACAATCTGGTCTAAGGGAGAGTTCTTTGTCGTAGCTCTCTACTTCAACACTTTGGAAAAGACGGACGGCAGCTACCTGAAAAGAATTTTGAGGCAACATGATTTTTTTTATACTCAGACAAAATTTCTTTAGCCATCAGGTGCAGAGCTGATTCTTCAGGTTTTATGCAATCATTTTCCATTACATGAGCAAAATGATGTTGATTATGTTGACCTTTATTCTTGGCAATTAGCTTTGAGCCGCATTTTGGGCAGGTACAACCACATGCTCCACCATTTGGCACATCGTCCACATGTACCAAATGACCATTTTCACTTACAGCATAAGTTAAATAGGCATCCATTATTTCTTAAAATTAGTGATAATATTTTGATTTTGTTATATAATCTATTTACTTTCCTTAAATCTTTTTTCTATAATCGTATAACTTTATAAATCTTCGCCATTGGCACGATTGTATTCATTATCATAGTACATATAAATGCCGTACTCTCCATTATATCTATATCTATCAATACGGAACCAAACTCGTTTCATAAAATGATAACCAAGAATTTTGTTTGTTATGTCTTTTATATCATTCTTAACGGTCTCTGATGGATTTTTTAATTCTTCAGCAGAATATTTTTCTTCTATTGCTGTTTGAATTTGTGCATCAATATTTTCGAAATCCGGATCTTGAAGATAATGTGCTACATATTCTTTATTGTTAATTCCCATTTCGTACGATATATCTTCTTTGTCAGATAAAGAATAGTCTCCAAAAGCATGATATCGTTTATTGTTTTCAAACTGCTTTACAAGATTATTAAAACGTATTTTTATTTGGGCTTCATCCACAGTATTTTTATCACACAGCATGATTCTATATACCTTATTCTTGTTGGTACCGATATACACATTAACATCATACCCATTAAATTCACCTTCCAAGAACTCATTTGTACCTACTTTCTTTGGCACAAAACCTTTACTTACCAGTTTTTGTTTCATACTTGAAGCGGTTCCATCAACTGGTATGCCGAGGAACGTTGTCACGTCTTTGTTTTGTGCGAATGAAGCAAATGATATTGTCATTGCTATCATCATTAAAATAATCTTTTTCATCTTAAATATTTTTGCGTTAAACAATAATTTAAAGTCCTGCCACTTTCACAAGCAGCAGGACAAAAACAATATATTCATATTTGTCATATGAAACAATCTTGAACCTTATAATCTTTAAGCTTCAAGAGTTTTTCTACAAGCTTCTATCAAAAATGACTTCAACTCCTTCTTGGTCATTTCTCGTAGGTTTGTCGGATGGTAATGTCCACCTACATAACCGTTGATCCAATCAGGAGTACACCACCATTTTTCAACATCGGCAATTGGAACACCAAGCTCTGAGGCACATTTTTGCTTATCAGTTATGGTTGGGTTTTTCCATCGCCACAAAGTTACGTCTCTTGCAGTCTCAGAGGATGAGAGTTCTGTAATTTTAGTAATATCCTTATTCCATTCAGAAAAGATATCTTGATAGCCATTCGAAATAACTTCCTCTGACTTTTCTTCATCGTCCAACATTTCTGCGGCAGTAGGTTCTCTATCACTATCTTCTTCATACCACCAACCAAGAAAAGCTGCTGCGGTTTCTTCTGTATCTTGCAGATTTTTCTCAGAACAATATATATTATACTGTTCTTTTACGTCATCTGGCAAGAATACTGAAACTATCTCTTTAGCTGTGTATTCGCCATTGATGTAAGCATCGAGCATTTCTTGCTCATCAGCAAACTTATCTATTGTCTTTTCCATATCTTTTTATATTACATGTGCATACCTCTTGCTTTGTTCTTTTCAACAAGCTCATTTTGAGCTTTCACCATTTCGTTGGTATAGCTCTCTTCTGGTATATAGGATAGGTTGTTGTCCTCATCAAATGTCCAACAGCCATAAAGTCCAAAATTGTACTTTGGTAACTTATCAGTTTCTTTCTCCTGCTTCCAGTTCTGTTCATCACCTTCAACGACTCTATAGCCCTTAGAATCTGAAAGATCAATACCAATTGTTATCACGTTAGCATCTGACACAACAGATTGAATTTTGCCTTCTGAGAATGTCTTCTCGTCAATATAAGCCGATAGGTTAGTTTTCAATCCATTGAAATTGTTCATAAGACAATCCGCAGGGCATGAAAGAATACGGTTAGTATCTTCATCCATCTGATAATAAGAAGACGGTTGACCTTTAAGCTCTGTCAAAACAACACCTCCATTAAGAAGTGTCTTTTGCTGGCTTTTACTAAAATCTGAATAGTCACGTACATTATCATAAGGACGATAAAAGCCAGTAACCACACCGTTCTCTTCCCTACTCATCCAAATGGTAGCCTTCATTGGATTGTCATTGGAGTCATTCTTAGAAGATACTAACAGAGGCGTTTTCTCTCCAGATAAGAGTCTGTCCATAATTACCTCAGGAAGGTCATCTATCATTTCTTGTGAGAATCCCATACGCTCAAAATCCTCGTAAGGAATCTCGTTTTCTGTAAATTTCTTCATGTTTCTTTTTTATTTATTTTGTTGTGGATGCAAAATTAAGGATTTTCTTTAATGAACGTGTTAAAAAACAAATATATCTCCTATATTAACATTTTAAATATAAAATGTATAAGAATAGGCTTAATTTATATTATTAATGTTAATATAAAACATTTATTTTTTTTAGAACTATTCCTTGTATCTATTATTGTATTTTTGCAGCTTAATAAAAAGGTATATCAATGAAAAAGATTATTGTTCTACTATTGCTTTTATGCAGTATGGGAGTACAATCCTCATTAGCAATAACTGAGGATGACATAAAAGATTATTGGATTGACAAGTATCTAAGTGTTAGCTTTCCGCTGAAGACAATAAGAATAAATTCATTCTACGGAACACGTGCTGACCCTTTCAACGGTCACACCAGGCAACATGGAGGTCTTGATTTGGCAGCACGTTATGAAGAGGTGCTTGCCATGTTCGATGGCTATGTAAAGGCAACTGGCTATGACAGAGGTTCGGGAAAATATGTAACCATGCAATTTGGTGATTATACCGTTAGTTACTGCCATTTGTCGGAGATTTGGGTTGAGAAGGATATGAAGATATATGCCGGGGAACCTGTAGGTCTCAGCGGCACTACCGGGCGAAGTACAGGACCTCATCTTCATATAACAAGCCGACTTAGAGGGAAACTTCAAGACCCATATAACCTGCTGGTATATATACGAGATACTAAGCAGAAAGCCGTCAAAGCTCTGCATTTGGACGAGAAGAAGATAATGACTCCAACAGAGTTCTTCAAGGAATATGCAAGTATTGCAATGCGGCAGCAGCGCAAGTATGGCATTCCATCTTCTGTTATTCTCGCTCAGATGGCATTTGAAAGCGGATGGGGAAACAGCAATCTTGCACAAGCAGGTTACAACTTCTTCGGAATCAAAGCTAACAGCCGCTGGTTGAGGGAAGGTTTGCCATATAGTGTACATAATGATGATCGTCCGAACGAAAAGTTTTGCAATTTCAACTCGCCAGAGGAAAGCGTTGAATACCATTCACGCCTTCTTATGAGTGACCGTTACGCACGATGTTGGAGATATGGCAGCAAAGACTTTCATCATTGGCTTTTGGCTATAAAAGCTTCGGGTTATGCAACCAGAAGCGATTATGTTGAAAAATGTGAGCGTATAATATTGAAACATAAGCTATATCTGTATGACGATTTAGCTGAAAAAATGTAGAATTTATAAATAATAAAAAGAAAATAATGAAAGCAAAAACTTTAATGATGCTGGCTTTATGCCTTACAACAACGGTAGCAAAGGCACAAGTGGTTTATGGTGATGACGAAAAGAACTATGCAAGAACTACTGGTTCTTCAATGCCTATGTCAGCAACCAACCACAATCTTCAACAGCAGCCATCTATTTCTGATGGAAACACACGTTTCCATCTATCAGGTATCGGAGACAACTGGTTTGCCTCAGTGCAAGCTGGTACATCCACTTTTCTTGGTGCGCCAAAGGGATGCGGAGACTTCTATGACAAGACAAAATACACCATGGTGTTTAGTCTTGGTAAATGGCACTCTCGTTTCTTCGGAACACGTGTTGTGTACCAGGGATTTCAGTTTGCCAATTTTGACAAGGAATCTGTAAGTTATCAGAATTATCATGGTGATTTGATGTTGAATATTTCTTCGTTCTACAGAACCACCTATACCCCTCTTCCAAAGTGGAACGTCATTCCCTATGTTGGTGCAGGTATCATAAGAAACAGCGATTTACACAACAAGCCATTTGCCATTAGCTATGGTGTGATAGGAAGCTATAGAATGTCAAATAGAGTCAGTTTGTCTGCTGAACTTGGAGGAACGAGCACATTCCAAACCTTTGATGGAGCTGGCAAGGACAAGCATTTTGGTGACAATTTGTTTCAAGCAAGCATCGGCTTGACTGTAGGCATTGGCAAACTCGGATGGGAAAAGAAGTCATCAAAGTGTGTTGGTATGTTACCAGTGCAAGATGTTACAGACCTCACACCATTTCCTCGCAATGATTATGAAGGCTTGCGAAAACTTAGAGAGCGAATGAACAACGGTGAAACAACAGTTGACGAGCGACTTGCCAAGTTTGACGCACCAATATTGTTCTTCTTCAAGATTAACTCAACTGAACTTATTGACAAGCAGCAGTTGGTAAATATCAAAGAGATTGCAGGAGCAGTAAATGAGTTCGATCTCAATCTAAGAATTGTGGGAGCCGCTGATAGTAAAACAGGAACACCAAAAATAAACCGCAAGCTGAGTATAAAAAGAGCAAAATATATAGCTAAACTCCTTGCCAAAGCAGGTGTACCAAAGGAAAAAATGATTGGTGTAAGCCAAGGTGGTATCAATCTCTACAAGCCTTACACTGCTAATCGACACACTTGTGTTATAGTGTATAAGAAAGACTAATTATAATATGTAAAGTTATGACTGAAAAAGAATTGTATAATAGCATCTATCCAAAACAGGAAAGCTCTGGAATTATATATGAGAAGGACTTGCAAAAGTCTTTCTCTATTCTTATGGGTAAGGTGTATCTTTGGATGACACTTGCTCTTTTAATAACAGGATTCACTGCTTATTCTGTAGCTCAATCAGTATCATTGATGTCTGCAATGTTTGAACATCCATTGATGGTATTTGGAATATGTGGTGCAGAAATAGCTTTGGTATTTATCATCAGTAGTAGAATTAGAAAACTGGGCTTGACACAAGCCACTATCCTATTCATTCTATACTCTTTGCTTAATGGCGTGACCCTGTCATTTACGCTGCTGGTATATCAAGAGGCAAGCATTGCAAAGGCTTTTTTTATAACAGCAGGAACCTTTGGAATAATGTCCTTATATGGTTATACTACCAAGAAGGACTTGTCTTCAATTGGAAAATTACTGTTTTTCGCATTAATCGGCTTAGTTATAGCTACAATAGTCAATCTTTTCTGCAAAAGCAGTGGATTTGACTTAATGATAAGCTATGCGGCAGTAATAATTTTTATTGGACTGACTGCATGGGATTCTCAGAAAATAAAAAAGATTCTTATAGAAGAATCCCAATATGGAGTTGACGAACATAGCCAAAAGATAGCACTATTAGGAGCTTTAGAATTGTATCTTGATTTCGTCAACCTCTTTATTTATATACTCCGAATTTTTGGTAACAAGAAATAACATCAAATAAATACGAACATGGCAACAAGAAAGAATACAAATCCAAGAGCATTGGACATAGCTCCTCAGCTCCAAAACACGCTTAATGCCAATGGTATGCAAGCGCAGATTGCAATGACTCCAACAGGTGAATATCAGTTGGTAACAATGGCTCACAACACATCAACACCTCGACGTTATACACTCAATGATGCTCAATTGGAGGCATTAAGGAATGGCGGAACTAACGTATGGGATAAAGAGGCTTACCAAACTTTTGTATCAATTGTGAGAAATGACTATTATATTCCTGGTTCTTGGAATGCTGCACGCAATGCTAATAGCCCTGTAAATATGGGTTTAAATGGACATCGACTTAATCCTGGAGAATATGGATATAGAGGAGAACGCCCATTCCACCCTTTTGAAGGTGCAAGATACGGACGTTTTGATAGTTTCTTGGATGGATTCAGAGCTTTTGGAAGACATGGTTATCATGCAAGAAGAATAGATGACCGTCCTTTCTTCGCAAGTAGTGCACCTGTTGTGATGGATAGACCTGACGGCAGACTTAAGCCTGGAGAATTGAAGACTGGCGATTACGGCTTTTATGACAAAGGAAACCAGCAGCAGGATTCTTTGGCTAACATGAAGATTGATGCTAAACCGAAACAGTTGGTTCGCCCAAAAGGACAGGCGTTGACCTTGGGAGAATACCTTAATGGTTACAGTGCAGAACTAACCTTTAGTGGTGAAGGATTCAACAAGGTTCTCTCTTCTCATGGCATCGTTATCGATAAAGAGAAGAAAACTCTTACAATCAAGTGTGACGGTATCAACAAGGATTTACAATATGCGTTGACAGACGAACAATTGAAAAAGATCCTCAATGACAAGCTGAGATTCACTTCTGGCGAGGGTAAACACAAGATGGTTCACAACAAGACAGCTCCTAATATTAGTGAGCGACTTGATATTATCAACAAAGTCATTTCCAAAGACTTTTCAGAGAAGATAACCAAAGAGCATCTTCAAAGCAAGGACTACATCAATATTAAGTTGAAACCAGAGATTGAACAGGAGTTGAACTTAGGGCAGCAACAAGCAGCATCCTATGCCAAGAACATCGATGTCATTGATATTGACATGAAGAATATGCGTCAAGATTACAAGACTGGCTATATAGACAAATGGAATAGTATTGGTGTTGTAGATGGTAGAAGTTTGGATGCAAGCCAAGGGTTCTATCTACCAGTCAAAGATGGTCGTGCCGTTTCTGTGGGAGAGATACAAGCCTACCCTACGAATGACGGTCAGAAGACAACATTCCGTATGACAGCGGTAATAAACAATCAGTTGATGAGTCACGAGATTAGCAAAGATGACTATCTGAAGTTTATCAACTATGATGACGAGTATCGCTTGAAGCTGTTTGATAAAGTCTTTGATGAAGTGAAGATAAAGAGTGCATCAAATGGTCAGATGCAAGATGCTGTTAGGTCAAAAGGAATTGACCAAGCAGAGGGCGTTGTCACAATGAAAGGAGATTATAGTCTTGTAAATGCAAATACTTCCGCTGCCATTACTGGAGCTATGGCATGGAAAGACCAAATCTCTGGCAATTATCAGATAAATGTTCGTACCGATAAGGATGCAGGAATGTGGTCATTTAAGATAACAGAGGCACAATACAATGCTTTCAAAAATGGAACAAATGAGGATAGAGCCAAGATGTTGACCACTCTTATCCCTTTTACTGATGAGAACAAGCAGAAGATGCAGATTGTTCCAACAAGCAGCCTTCATCAAGATATGCGTCAGCAGTCATTCAACAATAATGCCAATATCAGCAAGGTTATAGATGAATTGCATAAAGCCGGATTTGGCACCGAAGTCGTTAAGACGGTTGGTAAAGAAAAAGTATTGTCTGAGGACTTAGTATCTGCTCATAGAGAGAAGCCTTCTGTAACAGAAGGCAAGGTTGTTCATTATGGTAACGAAGCCATTAATCTCAATGACTTACGTAATGCAGCAAAGATTAACCTTATGGGTGATGCTGGGGTAAACGGAGAGTCTTTGAATAATCTCAAAGAAAGCAAGGAATGGAAACGTAGTGGCGAACATGGTCGTGCTACAACTATTGGTGATATTTCCGTGGAAAGATTGAAGGATGAGCAAGGTAAGGTTATCGAGGGTAAATATAAGATGTCCGCAGTCATTGACGGAAACGTAATTTCACACGAGATTAATCAGAAAGACTTCAATAAATTCCTTGCTGTGAATGACTATCAGAGAATGAAACTCTTTGATAAAATATTCCCTGAGGTGGAAATGAAGACTAAGCCAGGACATGGCTTCAACTTAGGTGCGGCTATTCTTGCTGCCGTTACTACTGGATTGGATGTTGCTGCTGGTCTTTCGATGGCAGCCCCACCAAGACCTAAACCAGACTTCTATGAGTCAAGGGCTGTATTTTCTAAACCAGGTGTTGTATCGCCAGAAGCAGTTGCAGCTGCAAGTTATGCAGCTGAGATAGGCGAAGACCGTGGACATGGAGAAGGTAGAGGTATGGGCGTTTAACCCATACTTCTTTTCTCTTTATATTTAATATAATAAGGTATGAATAATAACTCTATTCAAATATTTCAGACGGTGGCATTGAGACCCCATGTATTACAATACGTCATTAATGAGTTTCCTGCCATCTGCCTAAGCATTGCCGCTTTTTGGATATATGTATTTGGCAAGTTTATGTGGCACGAATATTTTATCTATGCCGCATTGTTTTTGGTTATATATCTGTTCTGTAAGTTACTGTCATTGTTGCGTACAGAATACGTTATAACATCGGAACAAATAATAATACTTCATGGAGTATTATCACACTCAACAGATTATGTTGAGTTGTATCGTGTTGTGGACTACAAGCAACATCGTTCGTTGCCACAACAGATATTTGGATTGAAAACCGTCACCATTTATTCTGGTGATAGAAACAATTCAGTGGTCAACATGATAGGTATTAAAGAAGCTGACGATGTAGTGTCTGAAATAAGGATGAGAGTTGAATTTAATAAAAGAAGAAAGGGGATATATGAGATTACTAATCGAGTTTAGAGCTGTAATGCTCTGTTTAGCTATAGTGTTGTCCACGGCTGTATGCCGTGCTCAAATAAGTGGAACTACCTCTAATCCTGGTCAATATCTTGCTATAAAGAAAGGTGAGGACAATATTCTTAGCAAGATTACAGCTCAAACAAATTATCGAAAGAAGGAAGCAGGTATTCAAGCAGAGCTATCTGGAACCACTGCAAAGATAAGAAATTGGGAGCAACAGTATAATGCTTATCTCAAAGAAGCATCTGGTTACGCCAAAAGAACAGTAGCTTGCTGTCAACTTTACTTAGAAGGTGTTCAGACTCTTAATGCCTTATGGGAAGTTTCTGCTGCAAAGAAAATTAATCCACAAGGTGTCTTTGCCACAATGTCTATGAATAATCTGTATATGGAGACTGCAATTCAATTTATAAAGACATTTCGTTCTTTAAAAAAGGTATGTGCTAAAGGTACTGATAAAAATATGCTGAACGGTGCAGAAAGAACACAATTAATATGGAATTTGGAGCGTGAGCTTGAACAACTCAATTCCAAGTTAAGAAGATTAGCTGTATCTATATCTGTGTTCAGTTTTGAGGATGTTTGGAATCGTGCCATTGCAGGCAAAATAGACAAGTCAAATGGTATGCTTGCCCTTGAAGCAAGAAACAGAATGCGCCGAGCAGCAACTTCTGTTGCAAGATATTATAAACTTAAACAGAACAGTAAATCATGGGGATGGTAAATAAATTCTTTTATACGATAGTATTGGCAGGACTGATGTCTTTCCTTCCATTAAAGACTTATGCCGGAGAAGACGTAGTGCGTGCAGGATTGTTCCTTGATTACGCAAAGAAGGCAAAAAAAGCTTTGAAATCACAAGATGAAGTAATGTCACTTAATCTAACTGGGCACATGTATATCTCAGATCAGACAGAAAAAGTAACAAACTTTCAAAGAGAGTTTGATAACTATCTATCCAGTTTTGGTGATATGCTTACTTTAGCTGCAAGCATTTACGGCATATATTACCAGGTTGACCAAACTCTTAAAAATCTTAAAGAGTTAAAATCTGTCGGTGTTTCATGTCCAGCTAATGTACTGGCTGTAGCTTTGTCACAGAAGAAGAATAATATCTACAAAGATGTCATTGATGACGGCATTCAGATAGCTGCCGATGTAAAGCAGATTCTACCGCTTGGATCATCAAAGGGAAAGAACCCTAAACTTACGGAACATCAAAGGATTCAAGTCATAGCCAATATTAACAATACATTGGTAAAGTTGAACTTTAAGCTAAGAAGGATGAACAGATTAATCCGCTATACATCTTTGCTGGATTCTTGGTACGAGCTTCGTGGAACACCAAGAGGAACACGGTCTATGAAAGCTATTGTTGCTGACTGTAAAAGAGGATGGATAAATAAAGCAAGAACAGCGAATAAAATGAATACAAAATAATGGAAGAGTCAAAAGAACTACAGGGAACTTACACCCTTTTCCGAGCGACAATCTATGTTTCTTTGTTGCTCGAATTTTTTATGTATGCGCTTGACCCAACAGCTTTGGATTTCTTGGGAGGCGTTATCACCAACGTACATAGCCGACTTGGGAGGCTATCCATGTATCAGTTTCTGCCATATAGCAAGATTGTTACAGTAATGTTGGTAATCATCACCTGTATAGGTACTAAAAACAAGAAACAGATAGAGTTCGATGCGAGAAAGATGGTTTTCTGGCCTATCTCCATCGGACTCGTTTTGGTAACAGTTTCTGTTTTTCTTTATAGCTGTGATTGGAAAACCAGAGTTTGGTTGCTGAGAACCAACATTTGGCTTTATATGGTAGCATCTTTGATAGGAACCATATTGATTCATATCGCACTTGATAATGTTTCAAAATATTTCAAGGATGGAATGCTTAAAGATAGATTCAACTTCGAGAATGAGAGTTTTGAGCAGACAGAAGAATACGTTGACAACAAGTATTCTGTTAATATACCGATGCGTTACTATTATAAAGGAAGATTCCGTAAGGGATGGATTAATATCATTAACCCTTTCCGTGGAACTTGGGTTGTGGGTACTCCTGGTAGTGGTAAGACATTCTCTGTCATAGAACCATACATCAGACAGCATAGTGCCAAAGGCTTTGCCATGGTTGTGTATGACTATAAATTTCCAACTTTGGCTACTAAGCTTTACTATCATTACAAGAAGAACCAACAGCAAGGTAAAACGCCCAAAGGATGTAGGTTTAATATCATCAACTTCGTGAATGTTGAATATTCAAGACGTGTCAACCCTATACAGCAGAAATACATCAGTAATTTGGCGGCAGCCCAGGAAACTGCTGAGACACTGATTGAATCTTTGCAAAAAGGACAGAAAGGAAGTGGCGGTGGCAGTGACCAGTTCTTCCAAACATCTGCTACAAACTTCCTTGCCGCTTGCATTTATTTCTTTGTAAACTATGGAAAGAAACCATACGACGAGCATGGTAATGAGCTTGAAGCACAATATGAAGAAGACCCAGACACGCATCATAAGCGACTTACTGGACGTGTATTTGCAAAAGGTCATCTTGGAGAGAAGGAACACATTGTTGAACCTGCTTATTGGAAAGGCAAATATTCGGATATGCCTCATGTACTGTCGTTCTTGAATAGAGATTATTCTGAGATATTTGAAGTTTTGGAAACAGACCCTGAGGTTTATCCTCTGATGGCTCCGTTCATGACAGCGAAGAAGAATAACGCTATGGAACAGTTGGAAGGTATGATTGGTACACTTCGTGTTCAAACATCACGTCTTGCAACGAAAGAGGCATATTGGGTATTCTCAGGCGATGACTTTGATTTAAAAGTCAGTGATCCTAAGAATCCAAGTTATCTTCTTATTGCTAATGACCCGGAAATGGAGAGTATCATCGGTGCATTGAATGCCCTTATATTGAACCGCCTTGTGACACGTGTGAACAGCGGTCAGGGTAAAAATGTACCTGTAAGTATTATTGTTGACGAGTTACCAACTTTGTATTTCCATAAAATAGATAGATTGATTGGTACTGCTCGAAGCAACAAGGTTGCAGTAACATTAGGCTTTCAGGAATTGCCTCAGTTGGAGGCTGACTATGGTAAGGTTGGTAAAGACAAAATTATCACTACTGTTGGCAATGTAATCAGCGGTTCTGCTCGTAGCAAGGACACTCTCGATTGGCTATCTGGAGATATATTTGGTAAAGTGGTTCAATTAAAGAAAGGTATCACCATTGACCGTGACAGGACTTCCATCAATCTTAATGAAAACTTGGATAGTCTTGTTCCAGCTTCTAAGATTTCCGACATGGCATCTGGTTGGATATGTGGTCAGACAGCAAGAGATTTTACTGTTACAAAGACTGGTCGCAAAGGTGCTATGGACATTCAAAAGGCGGAAGAGTTCAAAACTTCCAAGTTCTTCTGCAAAACCAACTTTAATATGGATGAAATAAAGGCAGAGGAAGAGGATTATAAGAATTTTCCTTTACCTAAATTCTATGATTTTGGTTCTGTAGATGCAAAGGAACGTATCTTATATAACAATTTCAATAAGATAGACCAGGAAGTGAAGAATATGATAAAAGTTATTCAAAGGGAATTTCATCAAACAGAGAAAACCCAACAACAAAAAGCATCATAACTATAAGAAAAAGAGAGGAAGCATTTCTTGGAAGTGTTTCCTCTCTTCGTTTAATTATATATAAAAAATTGCAGATATTGCTTATTTTCTTAATAAAAGCATTAACTTTGCACTCTATTCTAAAAAGTTATATATATGAAAAAGATAGTTATGTTAACAATGTTGCTTGTATCTGCAAGCACATTCATGATGGCTCAGACTCCTATTGAGCAAGCAAGAGAAAAAGCCAAGGCTTTGATTAAGGGCGGTGTAACAGACATCAGCAAGATTCTCCCTAAACACGAATCAGATGATGACGAGGATATTGATGATGATGACGATTCTACAATAGACCCATTAGAAGGAAAATCGGAAGAATACATCCGAGGCTTTAATGATGCCAGACGAAAGACTTATGAAGAGCAGAAAGCTTCATTTACGAAAGCTGGTATAGACTTCAATCAAACAGCTCTTAGTAAGCTCAGAATGGATTCTGTTGGTATCTATGCTAACATAGATAACAGTCTTGTTGCTATGAAGCATATAGACTTCAAAGAAATAGAAAGAACTGGATATATCAATCCGTTTAAAGACAAGGAACTTATCACGTTCGAAGGTAAGACTTCGCCTTATGCTTTTGTTGGTGGCAAGGCTACTTTTCGCATTTATTTCACGCATGATAGAAATAGTATCTCTGAGTATTATGATATGTTCTCCAGTGACTATAGCATAGACGATTTCTTTGTGGTAAAATTTAAGTCTGTAGGAAAAGGCAGACAAATGACCAGTGCTGTTGTTCATTCCAACAGGATTGAAGGTGCCAAAGAAGATAAATCTGTAAAATTAGAAGTGAAAAAAGTTTCTGATAACGTTTATGACTTGACAGTAGAAGGACAGCCTGGAGAATACTGTCTTACTTACAACAATAAGCAAGGCAATACCAGCAATGGGATGAAGAACTCTGGCAGCAAGAAAGTCTTTGACTTCACCATTAAATAAATTGAGTTTAAGGGATGCTCTGATTAGTAGCATCCCTTAAATAATTCTATATAGCGAGTATTATCAGTAAATTTCTATTTTAATATAGTCTGTATTAGGTGTTAGACATACTCCATAAAAGACATCTTCATCTTCATCAGTACCGACCATATATTTTTTATAGGAGATAAAATCTGGTAAATTATTACCTCCAAATACCATTTCTTTAAATATATCTGCATTTGAAATTTGTCGTGGAATTTTAAATTTGCATCTAACCCAATCTATCACATCTGACAAATAACCTCCTTCATCAACATATTTTTTCCATCCTTTATAAATCTGAGAACGGAGACTACTTACATCAACAATACTGCCATGGGCAGGAACTACGGGAAAATGAGCTTCTATCATACATTCTGCGACTGATATATCTGACCAATCCATATCCTCCAAGAAATCATTTTCAAACCATTCCCCATAGAATGAACCAAAAAATATTTTTACCTTATACATTGTATATCATTTTAAAGATTATAAATTACCATTCGTATAAATCTTCTTCTATTTCCTTTTTGTAGTTTTGAATAGATTGATGATACAAGGCTCTGGCAAGAGTCCAATCTTTTTTAGAGTATGAAACCTCACCTAAACCTCTTTGGAAGTCTATGACATAACTATCATCATTTTCTTCAACAATAACCTTATTATGATTATATTCTAAAATCTTATTATTTACCATCATATTTCATTCCTTTGCGAACATGGTACAAAACATCATCATTCCACATCTTGTAGCCATGAGAATGCTCACACTTGCCATCTGAATAGTTAAGGCTATAAATGAGTATTCTACCCCACACATCACGAACATATACTTTGACACAACCTTTAAATTCTATAGAGACACTAAAGTAACCTTGTTCAAAACCAAGAGACATATACTTATTGATAAGTCGCTTAGGCAGGATTTTATAGTTTTCTATCTTATTAGTCATACGTCTTTTCATGCCTCTCCTCCTTTCCCGGTATTGAACATAATATTATAACTAACAATTGTGTCCTCAACACCTGTAGCAATACCTGTAGCATATGCAAAGGTGAAGACATCCCGAATGCTTTCTTCCATCTCTTTCGAAATTGGGCGTTCTCCATTCTCTACTCTACTTTTCTTGTAGTTCTCCCATTGCTGACTACAAGTCTTTGTTGCAATATCTTTAGCAGTTTTCACCACTCTTTCCAAGTGCTGCTTAATTTGTTCATTTGTCATATCGATATATTTTAATTATTCTCATTTGAAAGATACAATAAGCATTTCTTTATCGTACTTCTTCATACACACAATTGGTATGTTCAACCAAATTTACATCCTTGGCAATACGCTGTGACAACAGTTTCAAAGCAGGAACATCAACAAGTGTAAGCATCTTATTAATATGTGCCTTTACATACAGTAACGTATTTTTAAGAACGTTTTTCTTCTTTGAGACCATCTTGTACAAGCGATATACTTCATCGTATTGATTGTTCTTTTCAGAAAGCTTCTGTTTAAGACTCTCATTCTTCTCTGATAGCTTCTTTATACGCTTTTTCAAAGATTTACGTTCATTATTTCCTCCAAGTTCCTCAAGAGCTTCTGTAAGTTCCTCTATTTCCTTACGCAGCTCAATATTCTCAGCCATTACAGAATCATAACGTCTCAGAACAAACATCATCTGATGCTCAAATGGAATATCATTCTTTCTTTCCATAATCAAACTTGCTTTAAAGGGTTCAACAATAAAATTA
>ULTU01074040.1_pt1 | contig 44786 bp, 43 predicted proteins | sample 1957861 | NCBI WGS metagenome assembly ULTU01 (sample SAMEA4835742, study PRJEB28245) | human gut metagenome | biome: gut microbiome; material: fecal sample | place: Denmark | collected 2008
CCTAATCTATAGCAATTATCAAAAAGCGAAACGAAGAAGTTGCCCCATTTTTTATTTTCGACTTTTTCGCTTGTTACTAAATTGATTTCGCCAATAAGTTCGTCATTTAAATAACATTTTTCTACGCCAACGACTTCAAAGTAATCTAGAGGAGCTTTTATATTTTCTTTTAAAATAATTTCTGTCCTAATGTCTTTTTCGTTTCCTTTACCTATTAGTGCAGTAAGATCATTACCTGCGACAATATCTATTTTTTCAGATTTTGATTTTGGTATTTCTATTGAAGTTGCAACTTCACCTTTTTTTATTAAAACTTTATTGCTGAAATTTGCAAAGCCATAATCTAATAATTTTCTTGCATCATCGAATCTGTTTTGAGGAGTAGGGGCATGAACTACTACCGAGATTAGTTTTAAGTCATTTCGTGTAGCCGTGGCACTAAGGTTATAACCAGCAAGTGAGGTAGAACCTGTCTTTAAACCTGTGCATCCAGAATAAAATCTTACAAGCTTATTAGTATTAACAAGTTGAGATTTTCCATCACGCAGAGTATCCATCCATATTTTTGTATAGTTATGTATTTGAGGATGATTTTTACTTAGCTCACGACTCATAATAGCAATGTCATAAGCAGATGTTAAATGACCATCTTCATCAATTCCATGACAGTTTTTAAATAGGGTATCGTTCATACCTAATTCTTTTGCTCTAGTATTCATCATTTCAACAAAAGCTTCCTCGCTACCGTGCGATAAATTCTGACATTGCCACACTGCAATCATTTGCAGATACAACGCAAATTGCTTTTAACATTTCATCTACAGTTAGGTTTTCTGTTTCATCTAGCCAGATTTGTGAACCGCCCATTTTGCTTGCTTTACTACTACATGAAACACTATCTGTTAAAGAAATACGGCCATTATCTAAAGCTTCCATAATTAAAAGTAGAGTCATTACTTTTGTGACACTTGCTGGCCTAAGTTTTACATGTTCATTTTTGGCATAAAGAATTGTTCCAGAAGTTTCATCCATAAGAATCGCATTTTCAGAATTTAAATCTAATTGTACTTTATTATCTATCTTACTAATAGTTTCAACGACTGCATCTTTTGACCAAACAGGAATGTTGCTTGCAAGTGAAATTATTGGAGTTAGTATAATAAAAAAACTCAAAGTAATTGATATAAATTTTTTCATAATTAATAACCTCCTAAATAATGTATATTCGCTTTAAATAATCTTATGCAAAAATATAAATTTGCTAAAGATTTTAGAAATTTAATAATTAAAAATAGAAAAATATAGAAAAAATGGATACCTATTAATCCCAGCAATGGCAAGACTTTGCAAAATTTACGACATAATGTTACAAAATTGTTACAAAAGTTTTACATTTTTATTAAATACGTCTAATTTCTTGAATGGATTTTTCTAGTGTGCTAAACTTAATACTAGTGAAACTATGTAATAGAGGAGAGGATTGTATTATGATGATAGGACCTATGAAAAAGAAAGTTGTTACATCAGCTGTTGTTACTGGAATTATTTTAATACTTGTTTTTGTTGCATTATCTGCTGTTTATATTGCTAATACAAATAATAAGATTGCAGAATTGCAAAAGAAAGGTGAAGTTGTTCAAAGATATGTATTTACGAAAGATATGGTTGTCGGCGATGTAGTTACAGCTAATGATGTTATTCTTGTAGATGTTAAAGGTGAGAGTGCTGCAAGCGATTCATATACTACTTTTGACATGATTGGCAGAAGATTAAAAATTAACGCTGAAAAGAAAACTATAGTTACAGCATCTCTATTTTATGAAGAAGATAAAGATCCAGAAATGACAACAAGACTTCAAGAATTTAATATGATTACTTTACCTAGTGACTTAGATGTTGGCGATTATATTGATGTTAGAATTCGTTTTGCTACTGGAGAAGATTATGCAGTAGTTGTTGGCAAGAAAGTAGAGTTACTTGGCGCTGCTGAAGAAAAGAGTAACACAATCTTTTTAAGACTAAACGAAGAAGAAATTGTGAGAATGAGCAGTGCTATTATTGAGTCTTATGTAAAAGGCGGAATTAATTTATATGCTAACAAATATGTAGATCCAGATAGTCAGTTATATACATACAGTAGAGTTGATTTCGTAGAAAAATATGAAAATGCAAAATATGAAGTAATACCTACAGATACGTTAGAAACAGTATCTGGCGAAGTAAAAATTCCAGATGGAGTATTAACAAGCGGCGACGAATATTTAAGAGAAAGAACAGTAACAGAAATTGCTTCAATAATTGGATTAAACAAAGAAGAAACAGAAAATATTAAAACAGCTTTAGCAAATAAAGATGAAGATACTTTAGCATATTACAAAGATAAACTTGTTACAGGAACAAAATCAATCGTATCAAATTATCCAGTTAGAACAGAAGTTGCTACTTTAATTAAAAGCAATCCGAATATTTTAGCTGAGATAAAACAAAAATATGATATAGCAGAATTAGAAGCTAGAAGAGCTACTTTGATGGAAGCTGATTACTATAAATATCAAGTTGATATGGATGGTAACTTAGTTTTAGATTCAAACGGAAAACCAATTAGAGCTTATGATGAAAATGGAAACCCAGCATATAACGAGGATTATATAAAATCTGTTGACGATAGATTAAAAACAGAAATAGAAACACAAAAGAGTGAAAGACAAGAATACTTACTTGGTTTAATTCAAAAACAAAGAGCAGCTACAACGACGACAACTGAAAAATAGAGGAGGAATTAATTTATGAAATGTATAGGTTTTGTTGGAAGTGCAGACAAAACAGAATTAGTAATGTATATTGCAAAAGTTTTATCTTCACTTGATAAAAAGACAATATATATAGATGCGACTACAAAGCAAAAAACAAGATATATAATACCTACAATAGGCGATATGGAAGAGCAAAATCAATACGTTGTACAACATGATGGTGTTGAGTTTGCTATAGGATTTACGAACATGTTAGAACTTAAAAAATATTTTCTTTCAAAAGGAGAAGATTTTACAGAGTTTGAATATGTTTTGGTTGACACAGATGTTCCTGAGATGTGCGAGGAATACGATTTAAAGAGTGCAAATAATTTATTTTTCGTATCATCTTATGATAAATATCACATAGTAAAAGGAATAGAGCTTTTAAAATATATGTGTGCTATGAAAAGAAAAGTAGATACAGATGCACAGCTAGTGTTAACAAAGCTACTATATTATAGTGATATTAATACAGCAGATAGCAGATATATAGACAGACTTACAGATAACTTACCACTTTTGTGGGCACACGATACTATAAACTTCCCATATGACCAAGGTGACTTATCTGTAAACATTCAAAATCATTACGAAAATAAGATAGACATTAGAAATTTATCTGCAGCATACAAAAGTGCAATTGTTGATACTGTTTCGATGATAACAGGAGATGAGAAACCATTACTTAAAAAGGTTTTGAAAAATATCGAAAAAGTTGCAAAATTCTCGAGATAGTATAAAAAAGGAGGAATAATAAATGCCAGTAGTATCTTTTTGGAATCCTGTTGAAACTTCGCAAGCATCGACGACTTCGTCGATAGCTGCGGTTGCAACAATGCTTCCTGCAAAATGTAAATATAGAACTTTAATTACTCAAACACATTATTCAGATTTTTCACTTGAGTCAGCTTTTTTTAATATGGATAAGTTAGGTAATAAAGGCGCACTTGATATTGCAGATACAGGTGTAGATGCATTGGACAGATTACTTAGAAGTAATAAGTTATCTCCAGAAAGCATCCCAAACTATGCAAAACCAATTTATAAAGGAGAAAGGTTAGAACTTTTATACGGAACTTTTAAAAACGATTTAGATTCTTATTCTAGAATTTTAGAAACGTTTCCTATAATAGTTGATTATGCTAGTCAGTTTTATGACATTGTATTTATTGACTTGAATAAGGGTTCATCAAATCAAGAAATAATGAAAATATTACAAAAGTCTGACTTAATTGTTTTAACAATGAGTCAAAGTATGATTAACTTAAAGAAAACATTTAAAGCTATGGATACATTAAAGATTTTACAAGAAAAACCTATTATACCTGTTATAGGTAAGTATGATAGATTTTCAGATTTTTCAGATATGAACATTAAAAGAGTTTTCAATTATAAGAAAGGAAGATTATATACAATTCCTTATAATACAAAATTCTTTGATGCTTGTAACAAAGGTGAATTAAGATCGTTTATAGCAACAAATATAAATGCTGATCCAGCACTTGATAGAAACGGTTTCTTTATTAATGAAACAGGAAAATTAGTTGATGCAATACTAAGTAATTTAAGTTCGAAATTGATAGATAGATAACCTTTTAGAAAGGTGGTAAAAACGTATGTTTTTAAACAATGCAATTATATTTATACTTATAGGTGCAGCTATTGCTTTTATCGTATATATCTTTATGAGAAACGATAGCAATTCTGTAGTCAAATTAAATAAGGATGGAAGAACATACACAGTAGATCAAATGACAAAATTCATAAAAGCACGTATGGATGAAATCACGAGAACAAACCTTTATGATATAGGTCTTTCGGAAGAAGAACTAAGGAGAAGAAAAAACAAAAAATATGAACTAAAGAAAGCCTTAAAAGGTTGTACGTATGGAGATGTCAATGATAAAAAGTATGTAAAAGAATTAATCTTCGATTTACTTCATAGAGAATATGGAGTAAATCAGGTTAATATAACTTCAGCCATAGATTTTGATAACATTGAGAAAATGACAACAATTGATAAGTTTGATATATTACTTTATATGTACAAACAACAATATGGATATAACGCACTAGGAGAGATAATAAAGAAATATAACTTAGACGAATTAAAAACAATCTACGGTGCTGCAACTCCATCTTACGTAATTACACCTGAAGAGATTGATAATATATTTGAAAAAGAATATGACTACTTATCTTTCGAAGATAGGTTAAACATTCTTTCACAAAGAATATATCAAAACTACAAAGGCTTTAGTGTAATTGATGAAGTAAGGGATATGAATATCGATGGTGTTTCAGGTGGTGTTTCTGGTCTTCCAGAATCATTTATGTACCAAGTTGCACAACTTGGTGACTACATAAAACAAACAACTGAAAAAACAGTCCCAAGAGCTTATGATAGTGTTTGGATATTCTATCATGGTAAATCAATTCAAATGGCTTGCCTTTCTTTTGGTTCTTATGCAGAACTAAGAAGAGTATGTCAAAACATTTATAAGTATAATAACCCAGGTCAGTTATCTGATACAAATGGTTATAAAATTAATGAAATGAAAGATGGTTCCCGTGTCGTTGTTGTTAGACCTAGTATGTCAGAATCTTGGGCATTCTTCGTAAGAAAATTCGATACACCTAATGCTGTACTTGAAAACTTAGTAAGACATCCAGGAAGAGAACCAGTAATAGAATTATTAAAATTCTTAGTAAAAGGTGCCAGAGTTACTGCTCTTACTGGTGAGCAGGGTTGTGGTAAAACTACAATGCTTATGGCAATAATTAAATACATATATCCAACGTTAAACATAAGAGTTCAGGAAACTGCATTCGAGTTACACTTAAGAAAAGTTTATCCAAACAGAAACATCTTAACATTTAGAGAGACGGATACAGTTTCAGGACAAGAAGGATTGGACTTACAGAAAAAGACAGATGGTGCTGTTAACATCCTAGGTGAGGTTGCAACCGACGCGGTTGCTGCTTGGATGATTCAGATGGCACAGGTTGCAAGTAAATTTACACTTTTCACTCACCATGCTAAAACATTTGCAAACTTAGTATTATCTCTACGTAACTCACTACTAAAAATTGGTATGTTCAACAATGAAAAAGTTGCAGAAATACAGGTTGTAAATGTGTTAAACTTTGAAATACACTTAAAGAAATCTTATAGTGGTGATAGATACATTGAAAGAATTACAGAATGTATTCCAGTAGAAGAAAAGAATAACTATACTTTTGATCATCATAACGAGCCTACAATGGAAGGCAAGATGGATAAATTTATAGACAATGCGACAAACTACTTCACAAAAATTACTGAAACAGAAACTTATCATGCTGTAAACATAGTAGAATTTGTTGACGGCGAATATGTAATAAAGAACAGAATTTCAGACAAAAACTTAGAAGAAATGAGAGAGAATATGTCTGAAGAAGATCAATTTGCATTTGATAAGTTCGTAGATCAATATTTTGATATAAGCAATAATGGTGACACAGTTAGAAGAGTTGTTGAGTAAGTTTTATAAGTAAAGGAGGATTATGATGGATCAGAAGATGCTACTTTTATTGATTGCTGTACCACTTGTGTTATTTGTCATTGTATTAATAGCATTTCTAATACTTCAAAAAAAGAATAAAGCTAATAAAAGTATAGCGCTTCAAAAAATGCTTACATCAAACGAATCAGCATTGTCTTCTGGCGCTATGCTACAAAAGATATACACAAAGTTAATTAGACTTCCGATTATAAACAGATACGTTTATAAGATAAGAAGAAGACTTGAACTTTTGCATGATGACGATGAATATACAATAAGAAATGAAACAGCGAAAATAGCATTAAAAGGTATTATATGTACACTTGTTGCAGCAATTGTTTTAACTTACATAAATAGAGAAGATTTATTTATGATGATAGTTTCATTAATAGGTGTGCTTGTTGTTGTAGAAAATCTTACAGACATGATGGTAAATAAAATAGAAGATACTTTGCTAAGACAACAACTTGAACTTTTCTCAGAAGTAAGACATGCTTATCACGAAACAAACATGGTAGAAGAAGCTTTGTATGAAGCTTCTCTACTAGAAGATATGGAAGTTGTAATTCAGGCTGATAAGATATATGAAATCCTTATATCTGCTGAGCCTGAACTAGAACTTGAAAAGTATTATGATATAGCACCAAATAGATTCTTAAAAGCTTTTGCGGGTATCTCATACTTAACAAAAGAATTTGGTGATAGAAAAATAGGTGGTATATCACTTTACTTAAAAAATATGAATAACATTACACAAGAATTACAACTTGAAATATTAAAAAGAGACAAGCTAGATTATTTGTTTAAGAGTTTGACATACATATCTCTAGCTCCGATACTTTTTATACTTCCTCTAAAAAACTGGGCAATGAATTCTTTTGAATCAACAAGAGATTTCTACGAAGGCCCTGGAGGATTTTTAGCACAACTTGGACTTTTAGTACTTATCTTTTTATCTTATTCACTTTTAAAGAGAGTTAAAGATAATTCAGATAGAACTAGAGCAGAGGACGATAAAGAAACACCTTGGCAAGAAAGGGTTTATAGATTGCCAATTATTGAACAATTTATCGACCAATTGATGCCTAAGTCAACACAAAAAGAATATGTTAAAATGCGTAACTTACTAAAAGAAACTAACTCACATATGAAGATGGAATGGCTATATGTAAATAGAGTGGTTTGGTGTGTAGTTGGATTCTTTGCATCGATATTTATAATAAGCCAAGTTCATAGTATAGCAATAAATAATATTCTATACAGTGGTACGACAGAAGATGCTGTGTTTGGCCAGATGTCTGATGAGGATCAGCAAGCTGCGGATGCACTTACAGCTTTTGATAGATTTTTTATTAGTAACCTAGTAGAGAATAATCAAATAGTTAAAGCGGTAAGAAATCAGCCGAAGACACAAGCTGTTGAGGCTATAACTAATGAAATGCTTAGAATTAATAATGAGCCTCTTTCAGATGAACGTGCTACATATCTTGCAAATAGAGTTTATAGAAAATTAAAAGTGAAACAAGCAGCTTCTGTTTCTGCAAAGGCAGATATACAAAAGGCTATACTTGATTCGCATATTGAAATGCCAACAGAAGACTTTGTTTCAAAATTAGCTGACATGATTTATGATAAGTCATGGGAAGATAGAGTAATGTCAAGTGTGCCTAAAGGCGAAATAACAGTCGATGTTATAAAGGAATGTGTTATAGAGGTATATAGTGTGCCTTTAACTAAAGAACAAGTTTATTCAAATGCTTTAAGAATTTACGACAAATTGAAGTTATATACTAATGAGTACTTGAAATGGGTTGAAATAGTTATTGCACTTTTGATTGCTTATGCAATGTATTATATGCCGGTAGTTATTTTAATGTTCCAAAGAAAGATGAGAGCTATGGAAATGGAAGATGAAGTAATGCAATTCCAGACCATAATCTTGATGCTTATGTATATAGAAAGAATTTCAGTTGAATTTATAATTGAGTGGCTTGCAAGGTATGCAAATATATTTAAGGAACCACTTGCTAAATGTTTAAATAACTATGAAAGTGGTGCTATAGAAGCATTGGAGGAACTAAAAGAGGATGCTCCGTATAAACCTTTTGTAAGAATTGTAGAAAGTCTACAATCTGCTGTAGAAAATGTAAAGTTAACAGATGCATTTGACGAACTAGAGCAAGAAAGAGCTTTCTATCAAGAGATTAGAAAAGAAACAAACGAAAGATTAGTAAATAGAAAAGCAAAGATTGGTAGAGTTATTGGCTTTGCACCAATGGTTACACTTTTTGTTGGATACTTGATTGTTCCACTTATGTGGTCAAGTGTCATGGACATGGGAACATACTTTAGTCAGATGGGTTCTATGTTATAATTTAGATTTCAATATTCAAATTAAAAATATATTTTTATTAAAAAGGAAGGGTGATTTTTTATGGATAATGCATCAAAAGCATTAATCATGGCAGGTGCTATATTGATAGCAGTTGCAATAGTAGGTATTGGTATTTATATTTTTTCAGCATCAAATTCTTTAACGAATGATGCAGTAGATCAAATTGATACTATAGCTGTTCAAATGTTTAACAATAATTTCCAACAATATGCTGAACATGAAGAGGTTATTAATGGAACACGTGCTTCTCAATTGTATGATGCAATTAATGCTAACAAACAAGTTAAATATAATGGACCAAAAAAGGAAAATATTACAGCTACAAAATCTTATAAAGTTGAATATAAATATGATCAAACATCTGGGTACATATATGATGCAACAATAACAGAGCAAGGTAGATAGTTTTGATGATACAGAGGTGATTAATGTATGGATAATGCTTCTAAAGCTCTTATAATGGCTGGAGGAATTTTGATAGCTGTACTTGTGATAAGTGTATCTTTGTATGTTATAACTTCTGCACGTGGTGTTGCAAAGGCATCTAATGAACGAGTAGAAGCAAATGCCGTACAGTCATTTAACAGATTTTATGCTGCATACACGTCTGATGGTTCTGCTGTAACTGTTAAGGGGATAGATGCTGTAAATATTTATAGAAAAGCGCTTGATGACTCTAAAAGAGAAAGTGGTGCACTTCACACAATAGAAATAGGTGGGGTTGACACTTCTATTGTAACAATATCAAATGCGCTAGATACTGGAACTGGTAATGGAACCGGTGCAGATATGTATGCACAGCCTTATTCGTTCAGTTATGATACTGATGTTGATGGATATGTTTGCAAAATCTATTTATCTAAATAGTAAAATGAAAAGGAGGTAGTAGCGAGAAAATGAGTGATGTTGGAAAAGCGATATATTTGGCTTGTAGTGCATTGTTATTTATTTTTGCAGCAACTGCCTCTATTTATTTATACACTACTTTAAATACATATCTAGACGATGCAATATTTCTTACAAATGTGTATGATAGAGCAGAAGGACAAAAAGAATTAAATGTTGGCGAGGAAAGAAAAGCAGAAAAAAGAAAAATTGGTGCTTCTGAAGTCTTGATAACTATTACTAATATGGAACAAATGCATATTGATTCAGTAATAGTAAAAGTAAAGGCAAATAGCACAGCAGTTAAGTTTAACGCTAAAGATGATAATGATGAAGAGATTGCAAAAAAAATAAAGAAACTTGGCGATATATCATCAAAGAAATTTTCTTACAGTTATTCTTCAGAAACTAAAACTGTTACATATACAGGCTGATATATTTAGGAGGGGATATTTTTGGAAGATTCATTAATTACAATATTTTCAATAATTCTTGCTGTATTATTGATGTTTATTTTTCCACTAATGGATACATGGGAAAGGCAAGATGATATATCATATATGTCTGTGTATGCAAATGTAGTTGAATTTGTAGATTCTGCTAGAAACTTAGGGTATATTACATCTGATATGTATTATTCATTTCTACGTTCTGTATATTCGACAGGTAATAGATATCAAATTACATTAGAACACAGAAACTTTGAATTAGTACCTGGTTTTGAAAGTGGTGTGTATGTAAATACGTATACAAATTCTATAATAAACAAATTAAATACTACTGGTAGATATGATATGGAAGCAGGAGATTATTTTTATGTCTCAGTAAAAAATACTAACAAGACACAAGCCACACAAATTCAAGAAGTAATATATGCCTCAACCCAAGAGACTTTTAAGATTGGTGTTCCTTATGGTGGGATGGTTAGAAACACTTCGTCGAAAAAGTAAATTGATATTCTCACTTTTATAATTTAGTAAGAAAGGAGGAAAACATGAAAGTACTTCATTGGGCAATTATACTTGTTATAATATTATTGCCTGTTTCAATAGTTTGTAGAGTAAATACAAATGCAAAATTCTCTTCATTAAAAGATGAAGTTAGAATAAATAACGCAATCGATACAGCAACTAAAGATGCTATAGATCAGATTATTACAATAAGTGGTTTTAATTACGACGATGAGTTTGGAGAGGTTATAGACATTACTCCAGAACTTGCACAAGAAACTATAAATACATTTTTTCATACGTTGGCAGTAAATTATAATATTCCATATATGAATTCAGAAGCATCTGCTTATTTTTCTTCTGATTCTTCGGATAGTTATATAAAAAATTATTTTTCTACTTATGTACCTGCGATAATGATTGTTGCCTATGATGGTTTTTATGTGTATTCTCTTGACTTAACTGGTGGGGGATATAAATATCAACTTTCATCGAAGATACCGTTTACATGTAGTTCTTCGGATGGTAGGTATTCGATTGGCTATACATTAGGAAACGATATTTATTTATATGTTGATGGTAAATGTTATACTGGAACTGTTTCTGGCAATTCCTATAACGAAATTGTAGAAAAGTATAATGAACTTTGTAATAATTATGGACTTGATACAACTCAGAATCAAGATCCAGAAACAATTGCTGCTTTGACAAACGATATATCTTTATTGATGTATGCTTTTGAACAATCGATAGGAGTAAATCACGTAGAGTTTGACGAATCTATTTTTCCAAAACGTAATGTCACAAATTTTATGCAAGACTATGAGAAAAATAGTGGTGATAATTCATATAGTGTTGGACCATTTCACGAAAAACGTAGAAAAACTATAATTGATATAATTACAGCTTCTCTTACAGAAGAAATAAACGTTGAACAAAACAGATTTGCTGATTTAGTTGGCGTAACATATAATTTTTATTTTCCAACTTTATCTGAGCAAGACTGGATAAACACTATCGACGATATATCTTTCCTTGCATTTGTTCAAGGTATACCTATGGGAAATGCTGAAAGTACATATTATAACAATTTTGCTTTAGGTGGTTCTAAGATTGTTAAAAAAGATTATATATATATAAATGAAGTAAATGGTGTTAGATTATATCATAATCATAATTGCCCAACAATAGTTGGTGCAGATGGTGAAGTTAATGATGATAAGATAGAATATATTGTTTTATCAAAAGAAGAAGCAATTTCAGATGAATACAAAGCATATCCTTGTTTGATATGTAATTAAAAACCTATATTTGGTATTTTCAAATATAGGTTTTATTTTTTTGCTAATAAAAATTTATGAGAGAACACTTTTTAATCGTACCATATAAAAACATAGAAAAGCTTTATAAGTAGTACTTTTTAAAAGTGAAAAATCACAAAAAATGCCCCTCTCGGCAATGAATGCTAAGAGGGGATTTGTTAACGTTTGAGTATAACTCTACCTTCTTCATTAATTTCGATATGGTTCTTTAGAATGCTGATTATTAGCTTTTCGGTAAGAATTACCAGAGCGATTTTGAGGCCAAAAATAATTCCCTTGCCAAAGTTCATAATATATTTGTCTATATATGTGAAGAAATCAGCATCGTTTGTTGGAATGAATGATGTGCTTACGCACAGTATGATGGCAACAATACCGATAGCAAGGTACGAAATCAAGCATGTTTTAGATTTTTCGAAAAATCTCTTTATGACATGCATCATGCTGACTCCGAAGGTAAGAATGATTCCGAGTAGACTTGCTTCTCGAATTACGTATTGGATGCAGCTGTAAACCGCATTCATGAAAGCAAAGTTTTCACCAAAGGCGGACCATTCAATCACAAATGGGCCGTAGAAGATATACATGACTTCGCGATAGAACATGTAGTCTAAGAGCCTCAAGAGTGATAATAGTGCCACCAGCGAGAATGTGCTCACGATATTATGGACACTTAACCGATAAATCCATGAGCTGTTGCGAATACCTAACTTCCTGTTGAGAGCCAAGTGAAGCGGGAAACTTGTGATCAGAAACACTATGAGAGCCAATGCCATGTTTGTTACCCCTTTCTACTACTTTTATGCGATAAGGAACCGAGTAATTACTTTCCTCCTTTCAATCAATACACTAGTATACATAATACCATAGAAACAACTTTTTGTCAATTGTTAGAGGTTACTACGTTACATCAATATATTATTTTATGCTGATAAATATAAAGCCGTAGATAATTAATTTCTTATAAAATATTAGTTATATCTTACACATTTTATTTTTTGCTGTTTAATTGAAAAAGGTGAAAAGTTCTGCTAAAATTAAATAAGATTTAGATGTCTATAATTAAATTATAACAATTAGGCAAATGATTTTTGATATATTTTTATGGAGCGAGATTTATGGATGAGAATATAAAAAATTTTCCAAGTGAAAGAATTAAAGAGGATTTAAAAAAGCTTCCTGAAAGACCAGGAGTTTATATTATGAAAGATAAAAACGATAACATCTTATATGTCGGTAAAGCTGTTATTTTAAAAAACAGGGTAAGACAGTATTTTCAAAAGACAAATAAAACGGAGCGAATTAAAAAGATGGTTTCGCAAATTGATCATTTTGAATATATTGTTGTTGATAGTGAGATGGAAGCTCTTATTTTAGAGTGCAATCTTATAAAGCTTCACAGACCAAAATATAACGTTTTACTAAAAGATGATAAGATGTATCCATATATTAAAATAACTTTAAATGAAGATTATCCTACGGTTAGAATTACGAGAAAGAAATTTAACGACGGTGCGAAATATTTTGGACCATATACGAATGCTTTTGCTGTTAAAGAAACGGTTGAATTTTTGAATAAGACTTTTAAGCTTAAACATTGTAGAAAGATTTTTAAAGATGGAAAATATGAGACACCTTGTTTAAATTATCATATAAAAAGATGCATGGGAATATGCCAAGGTAATGTTTCAAAAGAAGAATATATGAAAGTTATTAATCAGGTTATAGATGTTTTAGATGGAAAATCTGAAGCACTAATTAAGCAAATAGATGCTGATATGCAAAAGGCTTCTTCTGAACTAAATTTTGAAAAAGCAGCAGAGTTAAGAGATAAAAAGATTAGTTTAGAGAATTTGATGCAAAAGCAAAAAATGGATTCGTTTAGTGAGAATAATATTGATGTAATTGGAATTGTGAAATATTTAGATAAAGCTTCAATAGAAGTTTTTAATATTAGAAATAGTAGAATGATTGGCGGAGAAAATTTTATTTTAAAAGATGTAGAAGAATTTTCTGAAAGCGATTTAATTTTTGATTTTATGAAGCAGTATTATAACGATGGAAATGTGCCAGATAAGATAATGTTTAGATATGAATTTCCTGATATGGAGCTTGCTAGAAATTTGCTTATGAAGATTGGTAATAAGAAAAATTTAGAATTCAAGATTCCAAAACGTGGTGAAAAAGTTAAGCTTATAGATATGGCAGAGAGGAATGCAAAAATTTCTATGCAAAATAAAACTGACTCGATTGAAAACGAAGGACTTCTTGTGGAGCTTATGAACTTGCTTCATTTGAAAGAGTTGCCAAAGAGGATAGAGAGTTTTGATATCTCAAACATTTCTGGTACTGATACTGTTGCTGGTATAGTTGTTTTTGAAAATGCTAAGCCGAAGAAATCTGATTATAGAAGAATAAAGATTAAAACCGTTGAAGGTCAAAACGATGTTGGATGTATGCGTGAAGTTTTGATGCGTAGATTAAAGTATTGCAAAGAAGATTTTGATGGTAAGTCTCCTTATAGTTCGTCGCCTAACTTAATTTTAATGGATGGTGGTATTTCTCAAGTAAGAGTTGCTAAAAATGTTGTGCGTGAGTATGGGCTTACTATACCTGTATTTGGTATGGTTAAAGACGGCAAGCATAGAACTAGGACTATAGTTGATGAAGATGGAAGAGAATATGAAATAAAGTCTAATGAACTTTTTAACTTAGTTACTTTTTTGCAAGATGAGGTTCATAATACGGCTATTGAATATCATAGAAAACTGAGACAAAATAGGGTGAGAGAATCAGAGCTTGATAAGGTTGATGGCATTGGCGAAAAAAAGAAAAAAGCTCTTTTGCAAAGGTTTAAATCTGTCAGAAAAATAAAAGAAGCAAGTGTTGAAGAACTATGCCTGGTTGACGGAATTAATGAAGAACTTGCACAAAGGATTTTGTATACGTTAGAATAAAAAAAGAACCCCTCGGCAGAGTGCCAAGGGGGGTGTGGGGAACGCGTCGTATTAGCGGCGGTGCTGTTTCCGCTGTTTGATTCCCATCACGAAAATCCCAGCACAGAAGCTGAGGATACCGATGATGAAGAACCAAAACCTGTTTGCGACCCATTCAATGGCTGCAAACAGCTTCTGGTAGTACTCTGCATTATCCACAGGCATGTGGAACACACGAATCACTACCAAAATGCAGGCGAACGTGCACACCAGCACAGCCACCAGCTTGTCAGCCTTGCCATAACGACAGACCAACTGCACGGTGGCCAAGCAAACCGCACCCGTGCTGACCATGATTGCGACCTGCCGGATGACGTAACACAGCACTGTCAAAGCACGAGAGTGTGCTCTGAGGTTCAGGACCACGTCATCTTTGAGAATCTCCTTGAAGTCGGCGAACCATTGAAGATTCATAACCTCAAAGATCACGGGAGCTAGCAACATCAAGGAGCTGACTACGAGAGTGTAGATACTCACGTGTCGCATCCAGTTGCTAAACCCACCTTTCCGTTCTACAAGCTTTTTGCTTGTGGAGAGCCAGATGGGGGCGAGAAGACACATGGCAACAAGATTAATAAACACTACAACTTTCCTCCCTTTACTTTTGTTCCCCACCTAGAAGCGATTTTAGTTAAACTTACTTCTAGGTAAAGTATATGGTTACGTATACATAATACACTAAAAACGACTTTTTGTCAACCTGTCGACTGGGTAATACTGGCTTAATATCCAACAATTTCCAGTTCGTTAATATTCATTTTTTCTATTACGAACTATTTAAACGATTTTTATTTTTAAGTTGATTATAAAATAAACAAGTTATATAATTTGTATATGTTGTAGAGATTTTACTAAGGAGGAAAGATGATGAAATTAGATTTAAGCAATTCGGGAATATCTGAAAAAGAGATTTTAAAGTATAAAAAAGAAGTCTTAAAGGCACATACTAATCTTCATGAAAAGCAAGGGGCTGGAAGTGATTTTCTAGGATGGGTTAATCTTAAAATTGATGTTCAAGAGTTAGAGAAGATAAAGGTTGCTGCAAGTAAGATTAGAAAGCAATCTGATGTGCTTATTGTTATAGGTATTGGTGGTTCATATTTAGGTTCAAAAGCGGTTATAGATGCATTATCTCATACTTTTAATCCTAAGAATGTTATTTTCGCTGGAAATAATATGAGTTCAGATTATCTAAATGATTTGCTAGATTATATTAAAGATAAAGACATTTTTTTAAATGTTATATCTAAATCTGGTACGACTATAGAGCCAGCTTTGACTTTTAAAGTATTAAGAGAATATATAGAAGAAAAATATGGGGAAGATAAAGCAAAAGACAGAATTTTCGTTACGACTGATAAAGAAAAAGGCGTATTAAAGAAATTAGCTGATGAAAAAGGTTATGAAACTTTTGTAGTTCCTGATGATATTGGTGGTAGATATTCTGTGTTTACAGCAGTTGGGCTACTTCCAATAGCAAGTGCTGGAATTAATATTGATAGACTTCTTGATGGCGTTTATTCAGCAGAAAAGAAATATTCTTCTTTAGAAAATAATGATTGCTACGATTATGCAGTTGCAAGAAATATTATGTATAAAAAGAAAAAGAAGATTGAGCTTTTAGTAAATTACGAACCAAAACTACATTATATAAGTGAGTGGTGGAAACAATTATTTGGTGAGAGTGAAGGTAAAGAGGAAAAAGGAATTTTTCCTGCAAGTGTAGATAATACAACAGATTTGCACTCGATGGGGCAATATATTCAAGAAGGTGAGAGAATTCTTTTTGAAACTGTAATAAATATAAAGAAACCATATAGAGACTTTACTTTAACTTGTGAAGAAGGTTCACCGGATGCACTTGATTATTTAAATGGAAAAACTTTAAATGAAATCAATCATAAAGCTATGGAAGGAACTGTGATTGCCCATGTTAATGGAAAGGTTCCAAATATAATGATTGAAGTAGACAAGCTTGATGAATTTAATTTAGGAGAACTTTTATATTTCTTTGAAAAAGCTTGTGGCATAAGTGGTCACTTGCTTGGAGTAAATCCGTTTAATCAACCAGGTGTAGAAGCATATAAGAAAGAAATGTTTAGACTTTTAGGTAGAAAATAATGCATATAAAACCCCCTCACTAAAATTAGTGAGGGGTTTTTAGTTATCTAAGAAGCTTCGCTCGAATGAACCTCTTCAACCGGACAACAAAAGAATCGCGAGGTTCAACAGTTTGCGCATATCTAAATTCTTTAGGAATATCGAACGTAGGATAAAGTCGCTTGTCGTTGAACAAAATCGAATCTCTTATTGCTGAAGAAGGATACTGGCTGGCAATTCGCTCGTAATCGTCATAGTATTTCATCACACGCCGCCTCCTTAAATTTATTTGACAATTCAAATATAACATAGATTATGTATTTTTGTCAATTGACACATGAAAGATTTATATATAAAATGTACGTAGGAAAGTTACGTTACAAAGGAGGAAAAATATGTCAAAATATTTTAATAATGCCTTGGTTGGTAATTCAAAAATATTAGGCTGTTTAAGTGATAAGGCAGAGATTTTAAGATTGTATTATCCTAATATAGATTATTTTCAGCTTATTAATTTTTTTAGTCTTGGAATTTATGATTCAAACAAGGTCTATTGGTTTAAAGATGCAGAAACAGTAAATCAATATTATGATGGTAATATTGTTTATACAGAGCTTAAAGTAAATGATGTAAGTGTTACTATTAGAGATTATATTTTACCTGATAAAAATATTTTTGTTCGTGCTTTAAAATTTATGAAACCATCTAATTTACTTGTTTATTCTGGCTTAAATTCTGATGTGAATAAGAAAGTTTCTAGTATGTATGCAGATAATACTCTTATTCAATATTCTCAAGATATGTATATGGCTACTTTTTCTAAAAAAGATGTTTATAAATACCAGATTAATAATGTAAAGGATTATATAGAAAAGCCAAGTTTATTTAACGGCGAAGATTATATAGGTATGTCTGAAGAGGCTGTTATTTCGTATGAAGATGTATCTGAGATTTCTTTATATATTACTTTGGATTCTAAACTTGCTGATTGCTTGAAAAGTGTCAAATGGTGTAAAGAGAAAGATGAAAATATGCTATACAAATCTACTAAAACTTATTGGGAAGATTATATGAAACCTTTTGAAAAACTGGATTTTTTGAAATCTATTTCAAAGGTGAATGAAAGAGAGATTATTAAGCGAACTATATATATGTATAAGCTTTTATCAGACGATGAAACTGGTGCGGTGCTTGCTTCACCAGATGTTGATGAAAATTATACGAGGTGTGGTAGGTATGGATATTGTTGGCCACGTGATGCACTTTTTATTAATGATGCATTATATATTTTAGGAATGAAAGATCATTTAAATAAGTTTTATAATGTTTGGGCAAAGAGAGCGCAATTATCTAGTGGATTATTTGAGCAAAGGTATTATGCAAATGGTGAACTTGCTCCTTCTTGGGGATTACAAATAGATGAAACTGCTGCCATTTTGATCGGAATTAGTAGGCACGTTAATTATTTGTTTTTAGAAGAACTTATTTTAAAGTCGACTGTTGCACTTATGAATTTTATAGACGAGAGAGGACTTTCTAAATCTTCGTATGATTTGTGGGAAGAACGTAAAGGTGTGCATTTGTATTCTACGGTTAGCATTTATGCAGCTTTGAAAGCCTCTAAAGATATGCTAAAAGTTATAGATGATATTAAGTATGCTTCACTTTTGGAAAGAATTGATACGAAGATTAATGAAGTTAGAAGAGGAATAAATGAATACTTTGTTGAAAATGGAAGGCTAAAAAGAAGTTTAGATGATTATAAAATAGATATTTCTTTGCTTTGCGTTTGTGTTCCTTTTGACGTGTTTGATATTAATGATGATGTAATAAAAAATACTGTGTCTGAGATTGAACGAACTCTGCATATGCCAAATGGTGGATATATGAGATATCAATGGGATAATTATATTGGAGGTAATACATGGATAGTATCTTCTTTATGGCTTGCTATGTATTATATTAAGCTTGGCGATTTAACTAAAGCAAGAGAGCTTTTTGACTGGGTTACAAATCATGCAGATAGTTTATATTTCTTGCCCGAACAAATTGAAAGAGAGGGAAATAAAACTGCATGGGTTACTGAACTTTCTTGGTCTCATGCAATGTATGTTATAGTTAGAAATATGCTTTTTAAGTAAATGTTTTTGAAAGGATTTAGAAATGGCAAAAAATCAAACGGTTTTTGTATGCAGTAATTGTGGAAATGAATCACCAAAGTGGCTTGGAAAATGTCCTGCTTGTAACAGTTGGAATACTTTTTATGAAGAGAAAATTGTTACAAGTAAGGTGTCTGGTGAGAAAAAGGCAGTGTCTGCAGAAGTAAAAAAATTAAATAGTGTCGAGATTGAAAAATATAGTAGATATAAAACTGGATATGAAGAATTAGATAGAGTTTTAGGCGGAGGCTTGGTTCAAGGTTCACTTGTATTACTTGGTGGTGAACCCGGAATAGGTAAATCTACTTTGATTTTGCAAATATGTGATAAGATTAAAGTTAATGGAAGTGTTTTATATATTTCTGGAGAGGAATCTGCTACGCAAATAAAAATGCGTGCTGATAGATTAAATATTAATAATGAGAATATACTATTCTTAGGTGAAACTTGTATAGAGACAATTGAAAATACTTTAGAAAGTGTTAAACCAGATTTTATAATAATTGACTCTATTCAAACTATGTATAGCGAGCAACTGCAAGCTGCTGCCGGAAGTGTGAGTCAAGTAAGAGAGATTACAGCTAGGATTATGCAAATGTGTAAGAGGAAAAACATTACGACTATATTAATTGGCCATGTTACGAAAGACGGAAATATAGCTGGTCCTAGAGTTTTGGAACACATGGTTGATACGGTTTTGTATTTGGAAGGAGAAAGATATTTTTCATATAGAATTTTAAGAGGTGTGAAAAATCGTTTTGGTTCTACAAACGAAGTTGGTCTTTTTGAGATGAGAGAAGAGGGACTTTGTGAGATAGAAAATCCGTCTGAGATTTTGATTTCAGAAAGAGATGGAAATCCATCTGGTTCAGTAATCGTTGCAAGTTTAGAGGGTACGAGACCTATGCTTATAGAGATTCAAGCACTTCTTGCACCGACAGCTTTTGGCATGCCTAGAAGAACAGGAATAGGAGTCGATTATAATAGGATGGCTCTTCTTATGGCAGTACTTGAAAAACGTGCAGGACTTCATATATCTAATTATGATGCTTATATAAATGTTGTAAGTGGAATCAAAATAGATGAACCTGCAGTTGACCTTGGAATAGCACTTGCGATAGCTTCTAATTTTAAAAATGTACCTTTGCCTAAAGATTTAGTTGTTGTCGGTGAGATTGGTCTTACTGGAGAAATAAGAAGTGTTAATTCTCTTGAAAAGAGAGTTAAAGAAGCCGAAAAAATGGGATTTAAAACATTTGTTGTGCCAGAGAGCGGAAAGAAGCAAATTAAATATAAAACTACTAGTATTAATGTAATTGGTGTTAAAACTATTTCAGAGGCACTTCGTGTTTGTGGATTTTAAATATTTATTGGTAGGAGTGAAATAAAGGAATATGAAAGAAGATTTAAATAAAGAACAAGAATTGATTCAAATTTTAAAGATGGTTGCTCCTGGTACTGAGCTTCGTGAAGGATTAGAAAATATTTTAAAAGCTCGTACTGGTGCACTTATTGTTATAAGTGATTCACCTGATGTTATGAAACTTGCGGATGGCGGTTTTAAAATCGATGAGGAGTATTCTCCAGCTAAAATTTATGAGCTTGCTAAAATGGATGGTGCTTTAGTTTTGAGTAAAGATGCGAAAAGAATTTTGCTTGCAAACACCCAGTTAGTGCCTGATTCTTCTATAGTCACAGCGGAAACGGGTACAAGACACAGAAGTGGTGAAAGAGTCGCAAAGCAAACTAACGAGCTTGTAATAAGTATTTCTCAAAGAAGAAATTTAATTACTATTTATAAAGGCGATATAAAATATGTTTTGCAAGATAGCTCAAAGGTTTTAACTAAAGCTAATCAAGCACTTCAGACTGTTGAAAAATACAAAAATATTTTTGATGATGCTATTCATACTTTAAATGAGTTTGAATTTGATGATATTGTAACACTTGAGAATGTCGTAAAAACACTTCAACGTGCTGAGCTTTGTATGAGAGTCGTGGCTGAAGTAAATCGTTATATAATCGAACTTGGTGAAGATGGAAGGCTAGTAGAAATGCAACTTGCAGAACTTTCTAAAGATGTAGAGTCGGAAGAAAAGCTGCTTGTTAAAGATTATGTTTTTGATAATCAAAAAGAAATAGAGGCATTATTAAAAATTAGTGCTTTATCGCATAGAGACCTTTCGGATAAGATGGTTGTTGCAAGGGTTTTAGGATATACTACAGAGGGCAGTTTAGATGATGTTGAGATTTCTCCTAGAGGTTATAGAATCTTAAATAAGATACCAAAAACACCGATGAACATTATAGATAATATACTAAAAGCTTTTGGAAGTTTCCAACACGTTATCAGAGCAACAACAGAGGAGCTAGATGATGTTGAAGGAATAGGTGAAGTTAGAGCAAAAAACATTAAACAAAGTATTAAAAGGATGCATGAGCAAGCTATATATGATTCGAAGTTTTATAGATAAAAATTTTTAAAAAAGTATTGCATTTGTTTGCACAGTGTGGTAATATTATAAATTTTAAATTTAGTTTACTAAATTCTTTGACTTTTTCCATTATTTATGATATAATGTGAATGCGGTTAGGGAAAGAAGACTTTCCCAGTTGCGGATACATTTGGAAGGGTTAAGGAGTGATCGAAAAATGTTTAAGGTAGGAGATAAGATCGTTTATCCAATGCATGGTGCAGGAACTATTGAATCAATCGAAGAAAAAGAAATTTTAGGAGAAAAACAAAAGTATTATATTATGAAGATGCCGGTTGGCGATATTAAGGTTATGGTTCCCACTAAGAATGCAGAACTTATTGGTGTTAGAGATGTTATTGGAAATGATGTTGCTCAAGATGTTTTAGAAGTTCTTGGAGCAGCCCCAACGGACATGTCTTCTAACTGGAGCAAAAGATACAGAGATAACCAAGACAAAATGAAGAGCGGTGACATTTGTGAAGTTGCAGATGTAGTAAGAAATCTTGCTTTTAGAGCTAAAGTAAAGCCTCTTGCTACTGGTGAAAAGAAGATGCTTACTAATGCAAAACAAATTTTGGTAAGTGAGCTTGTTTTAGCCGAAGCAATGGACAAGGATCAGGTTGAATCTTTAATAGACGAAAGAATAGATAAAGCTTATACTGAGTATAAAGAGCTAAAATAAGATGAAAAAAATTAGTCATGTTTTATAGCATGGCTATTTTTTTGACCAATTTTCTAAATTATTCTAATTGATTTACGGATATATTAGTGTTATGATTTTATTGTAAGTGTTTGTAAGATAAATTTATTTTGTAAATGGGGTTGAATTTATGAAGAATGATGAAGTTAAGTTTCCAGCTGATTTGGTGGATGAAAAGTTAGAGATTGCATATATAGGTATGCTACACCTTAATCCTAAGGCGATTTCAATGTTTTATATGGAATTTAAAGAATGTCAGTTCTCTGTGCCTAAGATGATGGATTTATATAAATTGGTCTTGTTTAGAGAGGGACAAGCGTATGCGTCTGAAGCAGCTAAAGCAGGTTTTTCTTTTCCTAAAGTAACAGAGGAAATACCTCAGCTTATAAAGGTTTGCAAAGACTATGCTTCTTCGCTAAAAGTACCTATTGATGATATATATGTTAAGATAAAGAAATTGTTCTTATTAAAAAAGGCGTATGTTTATGCCCCTACGGAGACAATTCAAAAGAAAGTTGTTGATATAAAGAATTATAGCAGATATAATGAGATGACGATTGAAGAGATTAGAACCAGAGTAGATAATCTTTCATTTTTAAGTAGTATGAATGAGGCTGTTATTAACCAAGGTGCAACTAATTTCTTACTTTCTGGTAATAACAACTTAACTACTGGTATTGATTTACCTTTTCCTATTCTTACTAAAACTTTTAAAGGTCTTAGAAAAGGTGAAACTGCATCTTTTGCAATGCCTTCTAACTCTGGTAAAAGTAGATTTATCTGTAATGCTATTGCTTATCTTGTTTTCGTAGAAAAGAAGAGTGTTTTGCTTGTATCAAACGAAATGACTGAAGATAAGATGAGACTTTGTTTGACTACAACTATAGTCAATTCGCCGGATATTCAAAAATTACATGGTCAAAAATTAAAGAAAAGAGAGGCTGAACTATTAGCTCTTAAATTTAGACCAGATGAGGGTAAAGATGCTGTTGTGGATAAAGATGGCTTTATAGTTTGGAACCAGGAAACAGAACCAAGGGCAGATTATTTAAAGAGGCTTTCAGAGATTTCTACTGAATTTAATAAAACTGTATTGGCAACAGATTGGGTTTCTAATTATTTAGACGCAAAACTTCATTTTGTTCATACAGCAGACCATACAAACGATGAGCTTAGAAATATTATTCTTGATTATTACTATAAAGAGGGATTGGAGTATTATTTCTATGATACTTTAAAAACAGATATCGAGAATATTGGTAATTTAGAAGAATTAAAGAAAACTGCTACTGTGCTTTCAAATTTGGCACAGAAGTTTAATATATTTATTGGCTCTACTTTGCAGCTTGCTGAGAGTGCTACACCTCCGCTTAGTATGAATATTAACGATATTGCTGGAAGTAGGACCGTAAAAGAGGTACTAGATAATTTGTGCCTAATTAAAGAGATAAATAATACTACTTATGATAAATACGAAGTATCCGACGAAGAAGATTCTGATAATTACCACGATTTAGAAAAACCAGATGTTTCTAATACTAAATATTATGCTTGCGTAGTTGATAAAAACAGAGCCGGTGCTAAACCTAAACTTGCATTTAGATTAAATTTGGACTATAACCGTTGGGAAGAGATTGGATATTTAAGACTTAAACAACAATAATTGATTGACAAGTTTTACAATTTATGTTAACATTATATAGGTAATTCTTATAGAAAAAGCTTTAAAGGAGGAAAACTTGTATGCAGGCTCTTGATAGCTATACTCAGATCATGATGGAATCCAATGTGCGGAAACGGGCTGTAGACAAGGTGATTTCGGATATTAAGCAAAGTAAAATTAGAAAATTTTCTGATGCTACGTTAGGTCAAATACGCGATATACTTTTAAGATATGAAGTTGAAGAAGGGGTTGTTGTATTTTTCTCATCTGATACTCCTGCGGGAAAGACGATGATTGCCAAGATTGATACAGGAAAAGAATATGCTATGCTTTGGTGGGGGAACAACCTCAATAAGAAGCGAGTTTCAAATCCTTGTAAGTATGGTCTTGGAATTGTGATGGTTGGAAAACACGGAAATGAAAAATGCAGATATACGGTAACAGAAATTAGTGAAGAGTTTCCTGATTTTGCAGAGTTTTTTGATAAGTTAAAAAATGGAGAAACTTTTAAGTTATATGTATATAAAAAAGCTGGAGATTTGTATCGCACTGTTGCTAGTCGCGAGGGTGAGTGGATTTTGCAAACACCTCAAGGCAAATCTTTTGTTCCAACGAAACCGATTGGCAAGTATGTTGAGGGTAAGGAGTTACATATCTTCTATCCTAAAAATACTGTCAAAGGAACCAAATATCAAAAGTTCATTTTAATTGACTAAATATTAAAAAGTAAGATGGGGACAGATCTTCTAAAAATCAAGGTCTGTCCCTTTTTCTCAAAAGTGAGAATTTTCCTCCGTCCCTTTTTCTTAAATGTTGTTGACTTTTATTTTTATTGATAGTAAAATGTATTTTGATATTGAGAGCAATGATTGTAACTAAGTAGTTTTTTAGAGTTCTTTACAGAAAATAAAGACCATCGGCTGAGAGTCTTTTAAGATAAACTAAAAAATGAATTTCATTACAGGAGCTTCATCTAGAGATTAGATGCGTTTAAGAAGCGTTAATTCTTTCAAAGTGTTAGCTTGTTTTATGGCTAGAATTTGGGTGGTACCGCGAGTTTAGATTATTCGTCCCATGTGTGTTTTGCACATGGGACTTTTTGTTGTCTTATCGTTTTATTTAGTTGCTACTCAAAATAAAATATATAAGGAGGTATTTATTTATGCAAGAGAAAATCCAATTGCTAATTGATGAACTAAAGAAGAAATTTGAAGATATTAAAACTCTTCAAGAATTAAATGACTTGAAAGTTGAATATCAAGGTAAAAAAGGTATTATAACAGAGCTTAGTGCTGCTATAAAAGATATACCTGCCGAGGCTAAAAAAGAGTATGGTATGAAAGTAAATGAAGTTAGAACTTTCTTTAATGATAAGTTTGAAAATGTTAAAGCTCGTATTGAAGAAGAGATTGTTAATCAAAAACTTGAAAGAGAAACGATAGACATTTCTCTTCCTGCTAAGAAGAATATGATGGGTTCTAAGCATCCTTTTAATAGAATTATTGAAGAGGTTGAAGACTTATTCGTTTCTATGGGATATGACGTTGTTGATGGTCCAGAGCTTGAAGATGACGAGCATTGCTTTAGACTTTTAAACTACACAGTTGGTCATCCGGCAAGAGATGCACAAGATACTTTTTATATTGATGATGAGTATTTACTTCGTACTCAAACTTCTGCTTCGCAGTCGAGAGTTATGCAAGCAAATAAGGAAAAAGGACCTATCAGAGTAATTTGTCCAGGAAAAACATATAGACGTGATGACGATGCAACTCACTCTCATCAATTTGGACAAGTTGAAGGATTGGTTATTGATAAAAATATTTCTCTTGCAGATTTAAAAGGAACTCTTGAAATTTTTGCTAAAAAATTATTAGGCGAAGAAACCAAGGTTAGATTTAGACCTAGTTATTTTCCATTTACATCTCCATCTTGCGAAGTTGATGTAACTTGTTTTAAATGTGGTGGAAAAGGCTGTCCTCTTTGCAAAAAGACTGGTTGGATAGAGCTTTTAGGAGCTGGTATGGTTCATCCAAATGTTTTAAGGATGGGCGGATATGACCCAGAGATATTTACTGGATTTGCTTTTGGAACAGGCCTTGATAGACTTGCTATGTTTAAATATGCAATTCCTGATATTAGATTAATTTATGGAAATGATATAAGATTCTTAAAACAATTTAACGGAAAGGATGATGAATATGAAATTAAGTATTAATTTTCTAAAAGACTATGTAGATGTGCCAGTAGATGCTATTACTCTTGGTGAGGATATGACTAATGTTGGAAATGAATACGATTCTGCAGGCCCTCTACTAAATGTTTCTAAACTAACTATTGGTAAGGTTTTAGAGTGTGAAATGCATCCTGACTCTGACCATCTTCATATATGCAAAGTTGATGTAGGAAGTGAAGTTTTACAAATTGTTTGCGGTGCACCTAATGTAAGAGTTGGACTTAAAGTAATTGTAGCCCTTATTGGAGCTAAGCTTCCTGGTGTAGAAATTAAAAAGGGAAAAATTAGAGGTGTAGAATCTTTTGGTATGCTTTGTAGTATAGCAGAACTTGGTTTGGAACACAAATTCTTAAAGCCTGCTGATACAGAAGGAATAGCAGAATTAGGTGATGATGCTAAGATAGGTGAAGATCCTATTAAATACTTAGGGCTAGATGACGAAGTTGTTGATTTTGAACTAACAGCTAACAGAGGCGATTTGTTAAGTATATTAGGAATGGCTTACGAAGTTGGAGCAATATATGGCAAGCAAGTAAAGGACATTGATTTAAGTTATGACGAAACAGATGATGACTTTTCTAAAATGTTTAACTTAAACGTAGATACTGAAAATTGTACGTTATTCTATGCTAAAAAGGTAGAAAATGTAACAATAAAAGAAAGTCCTACTTGGATGAAAAATAGACTTATTGCTTCTGGTATCAGACCTATTAATAACGTAGTTGATATTAGTAACTATGTTATGCTTGAAACTGGTCAACCTCTTCATTTTTATGATGCTGATAGACTAGGAGATACTTTAAATGTAAGAATGGCTGAAAAGGACGAGCATTTAACTACACTTGATAATCAAGAAAGATTGTTAAGTGAGAACGATATTGTCATTGCTGATAAAGAAAAAGCTATTGGCCTTGCTGGTGTAATGGGCGGACTTTCAACAGAAGTTGAAGAAGATACTAAGAATATTGTTATAGAGTCAGCTATTTTTAATCCTGTAAAAGTAAGACTTACTTCTAAAAAGATTTTGAGAAGTGAGGCAAGTAATAGATTTGAAAAAGGATTAGATCCAAAGAGAACACTTATGGCAATAAAGAGAAGTTGTAATCTTTTAGAAAAGTATGCTGATGCTAAAATAATTGGTGGAATGGCTGTTTATGATAAGGCAGATAAAGAAGACAAAGTTATTAATGTTACTTATCAAAAGATTAAAGATGTTTTAGGTATAGAAATATCTGAAGATGAAATTTTAGGTATATTTGGAAAGCTTGGATTTGGTGTTTATTTTGATGGTGAAACTTATAAAGTTACAGTACCTTCTAGAAGACTTGATATTCAAATTAAAGAGGATTTAATTCACGACATTGGCCGTATGTATGGTATGGATAATATAAAGGGTAAAAAGATGATTTTAAGCGTTACACCAGGTTCTTATGATAAGACTAAACGTGCCATTAGAAACAAAATGGTTGAACTTGGATTAAATGAGACTCTAAGTTATGCTTTAATACCAGATAGTGAAGTTCAAAAATATACAACAGATGAGTTTGAAACTGTAAAGATATTAGATCCAATGACAGAGGAGAGAAATGCACTAAGATATAGCTTAATTCCATCTTTAAAAATGGTTTATGATTATAATAAGGCTCGTAACCAAAAGGATATTTCTATTTTTGAGATTGGAAAGAGCTTCTTTAAAAAAGACGGTAAATATGGTGAAGAGTTATCTTTAGCTGTACTTATGACAGGTAATTGTAGAGAAGGAATTGAAAAGGAAAATGTAGATTTTTATGTGATTAAAGGTGTTATGGAAAATCTATTTGACTTCTTAGGATATAAAGGTAAATACGAATTAGTTGTAAATGATATACCTAGTGAGTTACATCCAGGTCAATCTGCAAGTATAATGGTGGAAGGTAAAAAGGTGGGTATAATTGGAAAACTTCATCCAAATGTAACAAAGGACAATATTTTTGTTATGGAAATTAAATTAGAAAAATTACTTGCTATATCTCATGATATGATGAAATATAAGGAGATTTCTAAGTTTCCAAATGTTGTAAAGGATGTTGCTTTTATAGTAAATAAAAAAGTTATGTCTAGAGAAATCGAAGAAGTAATTAAGGCTGCTGGCGGAAAGAGATTAAGAAGTGTTGAAGTTTTTGATGTTTATACTGGTGAAAATGTTGGAATAAATGAGAAATCTATTGCTTATACACTAACTTTTAATGACCATGAAAAAACATTAAGTGATGAAGAAGTTACGAATGCGTTTAATAAAATCATTAAAGAAGTCACAACTAAATGTAATGCTATTTTGAGAGATAAATAGAAATTACGTTGACATAATCAAAGGCATGAACTATAATATAGTTATAGTAAATATTATGGAGGAAAAAGTATGCTAGGATTACTTTTGACTGTGCTAGGCATCGTATTGCTTACTTACATCGTTAGTCCGGGATGGATTATTGGTACTTTTTGGGGGATAGTGGAGTTTCTGTTTTTCCAGATAGCATGGTGGAAAATGATATTAATTCTGGTGGGAATTTTTTTGATTGTGAAGTGTACAAAGAAGGTGATGAAGAAATGAGGGATAAATTTCCCTCGTTTTTTTATTTGACAAACTTTGTTTCGTGTGGTATCATGTGAATGGAGAATCCGTTTTATTACTTACCACTTTTATTAAAGGAGGTTTCCAAATGGTAAATATTGTCCCGTCCTCGTTCAAGGTGTGTCCCGTGTGTGGAGGAGAAGTACTTTACGGCACAGATAATTGTTTCTGCGTGGATTGTAAGAGGATTTTTGTTTATGATGTTTCATGTAAAGTTTGGAAAGGTGATAAAATTTGCGATATCGCATATAGGGATCCTGAGACAAGCACACTCAGCAATTTGTTCCCACATGAATTTTCTATGAATACGATGTATGGGCCGATTACTTTTGCAAGCATGGAAGCTTTTCTTCGGTCACTTACGTGGGGCGGACCTCACGATTCATTTTTTGAGGAGGTCGGAAAACTTTATGGGTATGATGCGTGGCGCGTAAGGTATGTTTTGCCCGACTGGAGAAAGACGCAGATTGTGTATTGGAATGATACTCCGATTGCACGTCAGTCTGATGAATATGAGTGCTTGATTGAGAAAGCTTATGATGCATTGCTGGAACAGTCTATCATTTTTAGACTTGCTCTTCAGAAAACTTCAGATAAAATTCTTATGCACACGATTGGTGAAAAAGATCCTACTAAGACATTGCTTACCCCTGATGAATATATTAAAAACCTTAATCGTCAGAGAAATCGACTGTAAATTTATTTTGGCTCAGACATATTTTAAAGTCTGGGCCTTTTTATGTGCTAATTTTGTATAATATCTGAAAAATAGCAAATAATATCTTCTATAAAGGAGGAATTTATTATGCCAAAATTAAATGAACTTGAATTACAAAATGTAAGACACTTAGTTGGGGAGCATGAGACTTCTTATCAGAAGTTATCTTCTTATGCACAAAATTGTACTGATCCCCAAATTAAGCAAATGTTTGAAAAGTCTGCACAAGATGCACTAAATACTAAGCAAAAGCTTATGGGATTTTTAACACCTAATGATTAATTTTTTATTTAAGGAGGATTTAAAATGCTTGAAAAGTACATGGTAAATGATATTTTATCTAGTGTAAATAGTAGTTTAGGAACGTATGCGAATGTTATAACACAAGCTTCTTGTCCAGAGTTTAGAAAAACTATGCAAGATATAAGAAATAGCTCTGAAGCTTTTCAATATGACTTATATAAAGTTGCTCAATCAAAAGGTTATTACCAACCAGCTTCAATTGCTACACCAAACGAGGTTCAAACTGTAAAAGATATATTTACACAAAATAGTTAGTTTAAAATAAAAAATCCTTGAAATTTAAAATAGAATTTCAAGGATTTTTTTAAAAGACTATTTTAAAAGATTTTTTTAATATATAATGTAATTGAAAATTTATTAGGAGGATTTTTACATGTTATTTTCAAGTCCGATTTTTTTATTTAGTTTTTTGCCGATAACACTTTTCGTGTATTACATATTCTTAATAAAAACGAAACGAGTTAAGAATTACTTTTTACTTTTGATGAGCTTGATTTTTTATGCTTGGGGAGAACCTAAATTTATTGTTATGCTCATTGTTTCAATAGTAATTAATTGGTTTTTTGGAATTTTGATAGATAAAAATAGAGAAAATAAAAAGAAGAGTAAGCTAATAATTGCCCTTATGCTTTTAGCAAATTTGTCAATCTTGATTGTGTTTAAATATTTAGGATTTTTAGTTACTAATATAAATGTAATATTTAATCAAAACTTAGTAGTGCCTAATATTGCTTTGCCAATAGGAATTTCGTTTTTTACTTTTCAGGCGATTTCGTATGTTATTGATGTATACAGGAAAAACGGTACCGTTCAAAAAAATATTTTAAATGTTGGTTTGTATTTGGCATTTTTTCCACAGCTAATTGCTGGACCAATAGTTAGGTATGAAACTGTTGCTGAGCAAATTAATTATAGAAAAGAAAACTTTGATGATTTCTCAAAGGGCGTATATAGGTTTATATTTGGACTTTCTAAGAAAGTACTTATTTCAAATCAGATGGCAATAATTGCAGATGTGGCTTTTGATAATAGTCCCTCTTCTGTATTATTTGCTTGGCTTGGAGCGATAGCTTACGCACTTCAGATTTATTTTGATTTTTCGGGATATTCTGATATGGCTATAGGTTTAGGTGCGATGTTTGGTTTTAAATTTGATGAAAACTTTAATTATCCATACATAGCAAAAAGTATAACTGATTTTTGGCACAGATGGCACATATCACTTAGTACTTGGTTTAGAGATTACGTGTATATACCTCTTGGCGGTTCGAGATGCAAACGTTCGAGAGCATTTCTTAATATTTTTATTGTATGGCTACTAACAGGAATATGGCATGGTGCATCTTGGAACTTTATTTTATGGGGACTTTATTTCTTTGTATTCCTGATAATAGAAAAAAGTCTATTTAAAGATAAATTAAAAAAGCTAGATGAGTTTTCATGGTGGAAGAAAACATTGCTTCATGTATATACTCTTATGATTGTTTTGTTTAGCTGGGTACTATTTAGAGAAACAAGTTTATCTGGTGCTTTTGAGTATTTTAAGGATATGTTTGGATTAGGTCAAATCCCAATAATAGATAGTAACTTCACGAGATATATTGGGGATAAATTTATATATTTATTAGCAGGCATAATCTTTTCGATGCCTATACATAAGTATGTCTTAAGATTTGTTGATAAAAATAAAGTCATTTCATGTATTCTTTCACCAATATGTATGATAACACTTCTTTTAATTTCAACTGCATTTTTGGTAAAAGGAACATACAATCCTTTCATATATTTTAATTTTTAAGCGAGGAGTAATGATATGAAGATAAATAAGTATAAAATTACAGCCGTACTTTTTCTTGTTATAATATTTTGGATAGGAACTGTTACTTTATGGAATAATCGCACAGAATTTAAAAATATGATACATAGCGGAGATGTAATAAACGAAACTAATAAAATTTATTCTGAAAATGTGGCTTATTCGGATACTTTTATAGATATGTGGTCTAAGACTCAAAGTGTGACAGATGTTCAGCTTTTAGATGATGCAGAGTACGGAAATATTATTAAAGATGAAAAAGGAAATTTATATTTTCCGGCAAACGATGTTGATGTAACTCCTCTTGCACAAAACACCATAAACTTTGCAAAAATGCTTTCTGAAAAAAATATTAAATTTGCTTATGTACAAGCTCCAAATAAAGACTTAAAGGGCTACACAGACAAGATTGTTAGCGATTATAACTTTTCAAATAAAAATGCAGATGAATTTTTAAGCATTCTAAATGAAAATGGAGTAGATACATTAGACTTACGTGAATTGATTATTAAAGAAAACTTAGATAGAGAAAAATTATTTTATAAAACAGATCATCATTGGACTACGACAACTGCATTTTGGGCATATAATAAGCTTGTCGAATATTTAAATCAAACATATAATTTGAATATTGACCCCAATAATTATTATAGAGATATAAATAATTATAATTTAATAGAAATAAAAGAATGTTATTTGGGTTCTCTGGGAAGAAGAGTAGGAAAATCAGTTTCAGGCTTAGATGATTATACTTTTATTGAGCCAAACTTTAAAACAGATTACAAAATATATAATGGTGTAACATCAAAAACAAATCCAATTTTTAAAGGAAACTTTCACAAAGCTATTGTAAAAGATAATATTTTAACTAGTAACGACGTGACTTCAAATAAACATGCAACTTATTTCGAATGGGATTATGGCGATTTAATTATTAAAAATACTCTTATAGATAATGATGTAAAAATACTTTTGATAAAAGATTCTTATTCATTACCACTTGCAGCCTTTTTATCTACTTGTGTTAGTGAGTTAGATATGGTGGATTTAAGAGATACACCAAAAGTTGATTTGCGAAAGAAAATAGCTGATGGCGATTTTGATGTCGTCTTAGTCTTATATAACACAGAAGTCTTTAATGAAACGATGTTTGGGTTTGACATTAAATGATAATCAAATTGTAGCATTTCTTGACTTTTAGGCATATTTTTTATACAATATATGACGAGGTGAAGAAAATGTCAAAACCAATTGTTGCATTGATTGGAAGACCAAATGTAGGCAAATCTACATTCTTTAATTATATAATAGGTGAAAGAAAATCAATAGTAGAAGATACACCAGGTGTTACGAGGGATCGTATTTATGCCGATACTGAGTGGAGAGGAAGAAAGTTTACTATTATTGATACAGGCGGTATAGAGCCTAAATCTAATGATGAAATACTTGTTCAAATGAAACGTCAAGCCCAAATTGCTATGGAAACGGCAGATGTTATTATTTTTCTTACAGATATAAAGCAAGGGGTTACTGCTACGGACTATGAAGTTGCTACGATGCTTAGAAAGACAGGTAAGCCAATTGTTTTAGTTTGTAATAAAGCTGATAATATTGGAGAAACTCCTGATGACATATATGAGTTTTATAATTTAGGACTTGGTGACCCTCTACCAGTATCTGCTTTAAATCAACTTGGTACTGGTGAAGTTTTGGATGCTATTTATGATAAGTTTCCAGAAGAAGTAGAACTAGATGATGATGACGAATATATACATGTAGCTGTTATAGGCAAACCTAATGCTGGTAAATCTTCTTTGATAAATAAAATCTTAGGAGAAAATAGGCTGATAGTTTCAGATGTTGCCGGAACAACTAGAGATGCAATTGATACAAAATTTGAAAATGAATATGGCAAATATGTTTTTATAGATACAGCAGGTATAAGAAGAAAAAGCAAAATCGAAGAAGATATTGAAAAATACAGTATTTTACGTGCTAAAACTGCAATAGATAATGCTCATGTTTGTGTACTCGTAATAGATGCCACAGAAGGAGTAACCGACCAAGATGCTAAAATAGCAGGTGAAGCTCATGAATCTGGTAAAGGTGTTATAATTTTAGTTAATAAGTGGGATGCTATGGAAAAGGAGACTGGAACACTAGAAAACTACAAAAAGACAATACGTGAAAAATTATCTTATCTTGCGTATGCACCTATTTTATTTGTATCTGCACTTACTGGTCAAAGAGTTGACAAACTATTTCCACTTATAAATAGTGTAAATGAGAACAATTCAAAAAGAGTTTCAACTAGCATGCTAAATGATGTTATAAGAGAAGCGATTACTGCTGTACAGCCACCTAGTGATAAGGGAAGAAGGTTAAAGATATATTATGCAACTCAAGCATCTATAAGGCCACCGACATTTGTTGTATTTTGCAACAGCGCTAAACTTTTCCATTTTTCTTATCAAAGATATCTTATAAATAACATTCGTGATAATTTTGGAGGATTAGAAGGTACACCGGTTAGATTAATTATTAGAGAAAAACAAAAAGAAGATAAAATTATATAATTATAGGTTATAATGAAATAACAAAGGAGGAATTTTTATGGTATGGCAAGTGCTTGTAATTGCTATCATAGCTTATTTGATAGGAAGTATTAATCCTTCGATTATACTTTCAAAGTTACTTGGAAAAGGAGATATAAGAACTCAAGGTAGTGGAAATGCCGGAACAACCAACACACTTAGAGTCCTAGGCAAAGGACCAGCAGTTCTAGTACTTTTAATAGATGTTTTAAAAGCAGTTATAGCAGTTTTACTTGGGAAGTGGATTATTACTTGGGGAAATACAGCAGAAGCTATAAAGGTTTGTAACGATTATGCACTTATGGCTTCTGGCATAGGAGTTATATTAGGTCATAACTGGCCAATATATTATGGCTTTAAAGGTGGCAAAGGTGTTGCAACTTCACTTGGCGTTATTTTGGTAATTGAATGGAGAATAGGACTTATTTGCCTAGTATTTGCGCTTACACTAATGCTACTTTCTAGAATGGTTTCACTTGGTTCTATATCTGCTGCAATTTTGTATCCAGTTTTAGTATTTATACTTCCAGGTGCTGCTTTTAATAGTAAATGGTTATATTTAGCTTTTGCTGTAGTGCTTGCACTTTTTGTTTTGTTTAGACATAAAGCAAATATCAAACGTTTATTAAATGGAACAGAAAACAAACTTTGGAAAACTAAGGCGGAAAAGAAAGCTGAATTGAAATAGTAAATGTTAAAAACAGATTTATAAAAGTATCCTTACATGTTTTATATGTATGATATCTATATGATTATAAATCTGTTTTTTTTATACAAATAGAAAATGCATAGAAAAATTTTCTTGATTATTTAACAAAAAAACATTATTTTATATCTAATTTAAGGAGGTCGTTTATGAAGAAAAATATTGCAGTAATAGGTAGTGGAAGCTGGGGAGTTGCACTAGGAATGCTCCTTAACAAAAACGGTCACAACGTAAAAATGTGGTCTTACAATAAAGAAGAAGCCAGAATTATAAATGAAGAAAGAAAGTGTAAGTTTTTACCGGAAATTACTATACCAGATGAAATCACATGCTATACAGATTTTGAAAGTGCTATGAGAGATACAGAAATTGTATTAATAGTTACACCGTCTAATGCAATTAGAGCTACACTAAATAATTTGAAGCCTTATGCAAACAAAAACCAAGTATTTGTTTTATGTTCTAAAGGAATGGAAGCAGATACACAAATGGTATATACAGAAGTTATAAAAGAAGTTTTACCAGAGGTGCATATTGCCGCCTTATCTGGACCAAGCCATGCAGAAGAAGTTTCTACATACACACCAACAGCAGTTGTAATCTCTTCCGAAGAGCCAGACGTTATGTACGAACTTCAAGAAGTTTTTATGAATGAATGCTTTAGAGTTTATACAAATAACGACATGCTAGGTGTAGAAATGGGAGGCTCTCTAAAAAATATAATAGCACTTGCTTGTGGAATTGCTATTGGACTTGGATATGGAGACAATACTATAGCCGCATTAATTACAAGAGGACTTCTAGAAATCTCTAGACTAGGTGTTAGTAGAGGGGCAAAGAGTCAAACATTTTATGGACTTACCGGGCTTGGAGATTTATTTGTAACATGTTCTAGTAGTCATAGTAGAAATAGACAGTGCGGCATTTTAATTGGAAAAGGCTACTCGATAGAAGATGCTAAAAAAGAAGTTGGAATGGTTGTAGAGGGAATAAATGCTGCAGACGGAGCTTACATTTTAGCGAGAAAACATGACGTTGTTACACCCATTATCGATGAAATGTACGACATCATTCATAACGGAAAAAACGCCAAAGAAGCAACAGCAGTACTAATGACCCGAGGAAAAAAAGACGAAATGTAAAATTAAACTCTATCCCATTTAAAATTAAATAAGTGAAAGTGCAGGCAGGTCTGATAATACTTTTAGTAGCAATTTTGTCAAGGTGGAGATGGCAAAGCCATACTACCTTGACAAAGCCTTGCGGATAAAAGTTTTATCAGACCTGTCTGCACTTTCACTTATTTAATTTTAAATGCCATTTTACTATGTATAATACCTAAAATACATAAGCCTTATCAAGTCATCTAAATTTTCCTCCGAAACCTTAATACTATCCAAATGCTCTATCGAAATCAGCGCCTCTATTTTAAATTTTTCATTATTATCAATCAAAGTCGAGATGAGATTAACTCCTGCGAGTGGTTCTTTATATATACACGACCACATAAATGCCTTTTCATCTACATCTATTTTATTGTCAAAAAAACTATTTAAAAAATTATTTATCTCTGACGGTTTTTGCGATAATAATGTAATTGTTACATCTCTCATAACCTCACCTCTTAAATACAATTATACAGCGATTTTTAAAAGATTTATAGTTGTAAATATTGGAAAAGAATTTGCTTGACATAAAGCCTAAAGTGACTTAAAATATTTTTAGAGTAAACCAGATAATCGCTGGTATTTTATATACGAGAGGAAAGTCCGGGCTCCATAGGGCAGGGTGCCAGCTAACGGCTGGTGGAGGCGACTCTAAGGAAAGTGCAACAGAGAGATACCGCTTGCTTTTTAGCAAGTAAGGGTGGAAAGGCAGGGTAAGAGCCTACCAGAAACATGGAGACATGTTTGCTATGTAAACCCCACTCGGAGCAACATCGTGGTAGAAGTATTAGGCGGCCCGTCTAGCTTCTTAATGAAGATGGCTTGAGGCGTATAGCAATATGCGTCCTAGATAAATGATTATCTAATACAGAACCCGGCTTATAGATTTACTCTATATTTATAAAAGAGATTTGCCAAAAGCAGATCTCTTTTTGATTGTATTTATGAGGAATACAGTTTTTGATAATAGTTAAAGTTTTATAGAATTATGCAATTGAACTTTATGTAGAGAAGAGTTATAAAGTGAAAAATATGAACTTATTTGTCGATAAAAATATGGCAATTACAAGTGAATTATTCGTATTTTTCGTTGATTTATTTAAATAAATGTGCTACAATAAAGATGTTGACATAAGTTGAAAGGAGGCACTTTGGCAGATCGGGTCACTTCACAAGATTAGAAATGGGAGGGCATAAGAAGAAATGTTTATGACAAAAGAGATAGAGACGATAGTGAAAAAAATGGAGAGACCATCAGACAAAAATAGCAAGATTTATGCAGTGCGAACATGCGGTAAGAATATGGAAATTACCGTTTTGGGCGAGGATAACAAAGGTAGAAAATTTTGCCGTGTGATCACTTGCTCAGCAAATGTAACAAAACTTGTTTGACACAATTTAATCAAAAAGCCAAAAGCACGAAGTATAATTACTCCGTGCTTTTCTATTGCTATTTAACATCTTCTGTTATTTTGTCATTATTTATATTTATAGTTACAGTTGAATCAGTACTATCATAATCTTGATATTTTACAATTGATTGACCAGAAGCTGAACTATTCCTAGATACATTTTCGTTATATTTTAACGTATTACATTAGAAATGTCATCAGGTATTGGGGCGATTATTTCAACTGTATTTTTGGTTATTGGATGAGAGAAGGTTATTTTGCGTGCGTGTAATGCTTGGCGGGCAATAAGGTCTGTTTCTTTGCCGTATAGGGTATCGCCAAGTATTGGCGCTCCAACGTGTGAAAAATGTACTCTTATTTGATGTGTTCTGCCAGTTCCAAGTTCTAGTTTTACTAAGGTAAATCTGCCTTGTATTAGTCTTATAACTTCGTAATGCGTAATGGCAGTTTGTCCCTCTTCAGATACTTGTCGTTCCATAATACTTCCAGGTTTTCTAGCAATAGGTAAATCTATTGTCCCAGATTTTTCTTTTAAAATTCCATCTGCTACTGCAATATATTCTTTTTTGATTTTTGTATTATTTATCATTAGTTCTTGTATGTATTCATTTTTAGCAAATAGAACAATTCCTGATGTATCCCTGTCTAATCTATTTATGGGTCTTATTTTTTTATTGTTATTTAAATAATATTTAACTCCGATTTGCAAGTGTTCCATTAAGATGATTACTAGATGGATGTACTACGATGCCAGCAGGTTTATCTACTGCAAGAATGTAATCGTCTTCATACAAAATGTTTAAATTCATTTCTTCTGGATTTATATAATCTGTTTCCTCGAAATCTATTTTTACTACAATGTTATCTCCAGCCGAAACTATATAATTTGAAAATACAGGCACATCATTTACTAAAATTTTTTCATTCATTTTTAGTTTTATGAGTAACCTTGATGATATGTTTAGCCTATCTTTTAATATATGTGTTACAGTTGTTTTGTCATCTTCTATACTTACTAAATGTTTTAGTTCTATTTTAATCACCTCTAGGTGGATTATAGCATATTATAGTATAAAAAGAAACATTGCCAAAAATGGAATATTATAAGGCTTTTATGGGTATTGCCTAAAAAAACTCAAATATTTTGTAAAGGAGTATTTTTATATGAGTTGTTGTAGATTATCTAATTGTAATTTGAATGGTTTTTCAAATGGAGGCACTAATAACACAAGTAGTATTTTACCTACAGACGTATTATCTGCTAATAATATTATTCCAACATCGCAAAACAATAATGGATTTAATAATTGTGGTTGCAATAATAATTGCGTAAATGAAAATTTGCTTGATGCACTTTGTAATTGCATTGGCAGAAAATGTAATTGTGAATTTGAAACTTGTAATGGACTGGAAAGTAAATGTGGCGTTTTGGAAAGAGTAGGAAATGACTATATTTTGCTTCGTTCTGTAAATAATAACAGAAGCATGTATTGTAGTGTATGCAATTTATTATTCGTTACTATAATGTGTTGACTTTTATGAGATTACATAATATAATGAACTCGTGTCATGTATTATTGTAATTGGTACAGGAATGTATTCCTGACACTTAGTTTCCATCGACTGCTGCAAAGGAGGTAGCTTTATGGTTGGTTACATCGTAGCTGGAATCGTGCTGGTTTATTTTGTGATACTTTGGCCAAGGTTTGAAGGGCTTCCGCCAAGGAGCGCTCGGCTCAGAAGGCAACGCTTAGCAGGTAAGCTTGGACTTCATAACACACCTAGTGTTGGCGAGCTCAATCTCACTAGTTCTAACCGTGAAGAGCTTTTGAACTTAATCATGTTTATGGATGCCGATACTTTCTCTAGAATATATAATTCACAGCATTTTTATCTTGTTGAGTCAAGAAATTCTGTACTTACTTTGTACTGTAGTGTTAAAGAACCGACTGGAAATGTTGACTACCGTGCATTGCAGACAGATACTTTTATGAGGGTATTGATTGAAGAACATCTTCTGGTTCGCTTCTTAAATGAATTAGACAAGGGGAGTGCATAATATGGATTGGCTTTTGCTTTGGCTTTTACTCAGTGACGGTGATGGCGATAACAACAGTGGTTGCTGTGGTTGCGGGTGTCTTGTAATTGTAGTTATCATTTTGATACTTATTTTGAAATAATAAATTTATGAGGCTTTTATAGCCTCTTTTTTATGTCTTTAATGAGTAAGATATTCTTGTAATCGTTTTTCTTTAGGTATATAATTTAATTAAATTTTGTACGAGGAGGAGTTAATGTGAGTTTTATAGATACAATAAAAGAAAAAGCAAGAGAAAGTATTAAAACGATTGTGCTTCCGGAAGCTCAAGATATTAGAGTTCAAGAAGCTGCTAGAAAGGTTACAGATGAAGGATTTGCAAAAGTTATTTTGATAGGAGATAGAGAAAAGATTAAGACTGAAATCGATATATCTGACATAGAGGTTATTAATCCAGAAACAAGTCCTAAGTTTGAAGAATATGCTGAAGCTTTTTATGAACTCAGAAAGGCTAAAGGAATTACTTTAGAACAGGCGCATGAAATTTTAAAGAGTAATATTTACTTTGGAACTATGATGGTAAAAATGGGAGATGCAGATGGATTGGTTTCTGGTAGTGTTTGTTCTACAGCAGATACATTAAGACCAGCACTTCAAATTTTAAAAACTGCACCTGATACAAAACTTGTATCTAGCTTTTTTATAATTGATGTTCCTAATACTACTTATGGAGAAGAGGGAATGTTCTTATTCTCTGACTGTGGTTTAAATACTAATCCAAATGCGGATGAATTATCTGAGATTGCAATATCTTCTAGCAAGACTTGGAAAGAGTTAATAGGAAAAGAGCCAAGGATTGCGATGCTTTCTTATTCTACATTAGGTAGTGCACCTCTTACTGATTTAACTTCAAAAGTTATAGAGGCTACTAAATTGGTAAGGGAGAAATGTCCTGATTTGGCTGTTGAAGGAGAGATACAATTAGATGCTGCATTAGTACCTTCTGTAGCGAACAAAAAGGCACCAGAAAGCAAAGTTGCAGGTAAGGCAAACATATTAATCTTCCCTGATTTAAATGCAGGAAATATTGGCTATAAGCTTGTTCAAAGACTTGCAAACGCAGAAGCTTATGGACCGATTACTCAAGGCATAAAGAAGCCGGTTAATGACTTAAGTAGAGGTTGTAGTAGTGAGGATATCGTTGGAGTTGTGGCTATAACTGCTGCTCAGGCAAAATAAAATGATTGACAAGATTATATATACGGTGTTATACTCCGTAAATGATAAATAATTTTTTGAAAGGGGTTTTATGAATATGAAAGTATTGGTTGTTAACTGCGGAAGCTCTTCGCTTAAGTATCAATTGATTGATATGGAAAACGACAAGGTTCTTTGCAAAGGTAAGTGTGATGTTATTGGAGGAAGCATGGATGCTATTACGCCTCCGTTTATTGAATACAAGGGAAGAAGTGGTAAGAAGATAAAAGAGGTTTTGCCTCTTAAAGATCATTTGGATGCTTTTAAAGCTGTTGTAAGATATATGACAGATGCTGATGAAGGTGTTGTAAGTAGCTTAAATGAAGTTGGAGCTATTGGTCATAGAATAGTAAATGCGGGTCCTTTCTTTAAAGAATCTACTTTGGTTACTGATGAAGTATTGAAGACTTTTAATGAGAAATCTATTCCTTATGCACCACTTCATAATCCTCCTGCACTTTTGGGAATCAATGCATGCTTGGAAACTATGCCTGGCATACCTGAAGTTTTGGTTTTTGATACAAGCTTCCATCAAACAATGCCTGAAAAAGCTTATATGTATGGATTGCCTTACAAGTATTTTGAAGAATATGGTGTAAGAAGATATGGTGCTCATGGTATGTCTCACCAATTTGTTACTGAAGAGGCTGCTAGACTTATGAATAAGTCGATTGACGAATTGAATATGATTTCTTGTCATCTTGGTAATGGTTCTAGTATCACAGCTATTAAGAATGGTAAATGTGTAGATACGTCTATGGGATTTACTCCTCTTGAAGGCTTGGTAATGGGTACTAGAAGTGGTGACTTGGATCCTGCTATTCTTGAGTTTGTTATGGACAAAGAGGGCATTGATATTCATCAAATGCTTAAGATTCTTAACAAAGAATCTGGTCTTCTTGCTCTTTCTGGTGAAACTGGAGATGTCCGTGATTTGAGAGAACTTCGTAAGCAAGGTCATAAGAGAGCTGCTATGGCACTTGATGTTTTGTCATATCGAATTAGAAAATACATCGGTGCGTATATGGCTGTTCTTGGTCATGTTGATTGCATTACTTTTGAAGGTGGAATAGGAGAACACAATCCTGATGTTGTTAAAGCTTGTGTTGATGGATTAGAGGAGTTTGGTATTATTTATGATGATTCTCATATTGATGACGAGATGTATGAGGGAATTGTAAGTACTCCTGAATCTAAAATTAAAATGTTTGTTATTGCTACAAACGAAGAAATTATCATTGCTAAAGAGGCAATGAGACTTGCAAAATAAAGTTTAAATTTTAAAATTATATTTGTAGAGGGACTAGAGTGCTTTTTAAAATAGAGCACTCTAGTTTTTTATACTTTTTAAATTTTTATATTGACATCGAATAGATGTTCGTGTACAATATTTATTGTAATGAGAACTAAAGTTCTTTTTGGTAAGGAGGGTCATTATGAGAATTAAAAGTATGCCGAGATTTATTTTGTTTTTAACTATTTTATTTTTTATTGTTTCTTTTTTAACTAATATGTTTTTGTATAAAGTTTTTTCACATGAAGAACAAAAATATAAAAACGTCGTAGTGTGCAAAGGCGAAACTTTATGGTCTATAGCAAAGGAGTTAGACGGAAACGTAAATGAAAATATTTATAATATAAAGAAATTAAATAATTTATCAAGTTCAAATTTGTATGTTGGTCAGACTTTGATGGTGCCAGATAACTAGAATTTATTTTGATTGGAAATAACATGATATAAAAACTCCAAACGTTATTTTGATAGGGAATAACATGATATAAGAAACTCCAAACATTACTTTGTACTAAGATAGCAAAGTATGCTTGGAGAATATAAGGTTTTATTTGTCTGGATTATAGTTCGCAAGTGGATTGTTTTCCACAGCGTCTCTTATTTGAGAGTTATCTACATGAGTATATATTTCTGTTGTAGCTATACTCTCATGTCCTAGTATTTCTTGAAGAGCACGAATATCTACATTTCCATATTGATACATAAGTGTTGCTGCTGTATGTCTTAGTTTATGTGTAGAAAGGTTTTCAGCACCGCTTATTTGTTTTAAATAATCTTTTATAAGGTGTTGCACGGTTCTCTTGCTAATTCTCTTTTTACGTTCGCTTAAAAATAGAGCATCTTCGTCAATTACACTTTCATCATGAGGTCGAATTTCGATATAATCTTTTATTGCTGAAACACAAGCTTTATTTAAATAGACAGTTCTTTCTTTGTCGCCTTTTCCGTACTACTGTTAAAATGTTTTCATCGAATTTAATATGACCTATATCTATACTTACAAGTTCTGAAAGACGCATTCCACAGTTTAAAAACAGAGTAATGATTGCGTAGTCTCTTAAGGTATTATCGTGCTGTCTACCAGTTAATTCTTTGTTTTTTACATTATGCAATAGCTCAGTACTTTGTTCTAATGTTAAGTATTTAGGAAGCCTTTTTCCAAGTTTTGGACTTTCTAATTCTTTAGCAGGATTGTCATCTATTAGTTTAGCTTTTAAATGTAAGTATTTAAAAAAGCTTTTTATACTTGCTACTTTACGAGCACGTGTAGCTGGTTTATCATCGCAACAATCTTTTAGGTATGACATATATGCGTATATATCATTTAAGTCTATGCCATTTAAGAATTTGGAATCTATGTCTTTTATAGAGGATATATCGTCAATTGTCAGCTTTCTATCATTTAGTTTAAGTAGTTTTATGTATTTCAAAAAGTTAGTAAGGTCATATCTATATTCTGTTATTGTTGCCTTTGATTTATTTAAGTTAGCATTATAATTTAAATAGTCCTTTAGTATCTTTGGAATGTCTGAATCATACATTTGCATACATATTACCTCCTTGCGGATTTGTTACGTACTTAGAATATCATTTTGAAGGGGAAAAGTAAAGAATTCATTTGACTATAATATTATCACATAATTTAATAGATTGCTAAAATATATTTTCTAATAGTATTTTGTAATTATTTAGCATATTGGGTTAACATAAATGGATACATGTCTAAACGGTAGTTTACAGATAATTATGTAAAAAACTAGGGTGGAGTAGAGTATAGAGCTATAAGGCAAATTATAAATATGTAATAAGGCAAATTTTATTTTGGTATTTGCACTATAAATATAGAGAAGTTTAGGCCCTAATAAAAATAATATTATTTTTTAGGCCGATAAATTTTGTGCAAAGTTTTAAATTTTAAATATAAAATTTGAAATTTATGACTAAAAAATCTTAATTACATTTTATAATTTGCTTTGGATTTTTATGATATTTGTAAATTTGCCTTCTGATTACTTAATATTATTATATAAGGTTTTATTTCTGTATAATTTATAACTTTAATATTTTCTTTTTTAACCTTATTTTAACGGAATTCTACCGGTTCTGATTAAATCATACCAGGATTATATTGAAACAAAATATTATTAGAAAATTCATTCTAATAATCAATTAAACTTAGTTTATATTGTTAATTTAAATTGATAAAACTTATATTTAGTATTTTATTTTTAATACTACTAATATTTTATAAGGACTATAAACTTATAATATTCTTCTATAAAGTTAATTTATAGAATTTTCGTTTATTAACTATTTATTTCACTTAAGTATATTAAAAATTGATATTTCAAAATATACTTCAATATATTTTCAGTCACAAGATCAAAAATTATAAAGCTTTGATACCAAAACTATTATCAAATAGCTGGTATTGCGTATTTTCAAAAAGTCACAAAAAAGCGACGCACGAGAATCGCCTAAAATCGATTTTTTTAATGTGGGTGGTATAGTTTTACCTTTTAAAATTAAGTATATTAAATCAAATTAGAGAAAATAGAAGATTTTAGATAGATATTTTGAAAAATAGAAGTAATTTAATAAGATTGAATTAAATATTACAAAAAATAAATAAATTTATTATATATTAG
>ULTU01071559.1_pt1 | contig 42556 bp, 34 predicted proteins | sample 1957861 | NCBI WGS metagenome assembly ULTU01 (sample SAMEA4835742, study PRJEB28245) | human gut metagenome | biome: gut microbiome; material: fecal sample | place: Denmark | collected 2008
GGTATGGCAACTCACCAGATTAACCGTCCTCTAACTGGCTGACCTCCACTTTGTTTCTGCGGAAATAAAGCGAGTCGGCTGTATCTGGATAAGTTGCAGCCATAGATAAAAGAGAAAGCAGATACTATTTTCTCTTACTTTCTATGTATGCAAGCCACCGACTTTAGTCGGTGTGTAGTTGACCAGATTCTTGGACGCGTCTGTTCCATCGGAAATAAGACATCTCCGGTCATTGCAGACGCATCAAGTTCAGGCCCTGCAATGCTTGCAAAGCTCTACAAAATGAGTATGGAAGCAACCGCGCGGCCTGTTATAACGATAAATGGAAACACGAAGCCTATCTTTACACTTGGCATCGGTGCGGATAAGGAATGGACAGGAATTGAAGAATTCTTAAGACTTTATTCACCGGAATGGAAGGATATTGATGTAAAGAAAAAACTTGATGAAGCAGAAAAGAAGTACCTTTCCCTTGATGGAAAGATTTTCGATTCCATCGAGGAATGGAAAAAGAGCAGGCTTGACTATCAGAAAGCTACGGCATGTGCAAAATGCTTCTCTGTCTCTCCGATACTTTTTATCAAATCATTGCAGAAAAAGGCGAGCGCCTGAAACACCGCGCTCATTTCCTGCCAATTAAAATCAACAAGGGAGATGCGATTATGGAAAATCAGGAAAGACATCTACAATATAAAGTTTACTGCGCAAACAAAGCAGTTTCATCCGCAAAGGATGTATTCACCGGTTGTACGTTAAAAGGTAATGGACCAAATCATCAAAGTTTTATATGTAGGGCGGATAGTCTTGATGATGCGCGCGAAAAAATAAAAAAGAGAAGATTGAAGCCACAGGTATATCAGCTCCATGATACGATTTGCAGATATCTTGTAAAAGAGTATTTTATCGTGGCATGTGAAATGGATGATGCGGATCCAAACAATACAGCACCAGAACATAATAACGATATCTGGTTTTATCCATTGCAATTCAATATTGTTCATTCTGATGCTTATGGAGATAAGCTAAAGGAAGACGGTAATTATGAAAATTATGAGGAAGCCCTTAAAGAAGGGAAAAGGATAGAAACAATTTCAAAAGACTTCATCACTATCGAAGTACTGGATGTATCAGAGGAAAGCTGGACGGATGGCAAGCGTAAATAAATGGTCAGAGGATGACCTTACCTATATAAAGGCACATTATGGTAATGACGGACCGGCGAGTGTTGCTAAAGCACTTGGGCGTACAAAGGCTGCCGTTACGAGAAAAGCGGCCAAACTGAAAATCACTGCGAACACCTGTGGGAACAGAAAACATTGGTCATCTGAGGAAGTTGAGTATCTTAAGGCAAAGTATAACAAGATGCCGACGAAAGAGATCGCGATTAAATTAAAACGTTCACAGGAATCCGTGAAGCATAAGGCAGCAGCTCTGTCATTAAGGGAAAAGGCAAAGACGAAACATCGACCATGGACCGAGAAGGAAGTTCGGTATATGGAACGTAATTACGAGCGTCAGCCTGCTGCCGTAACCGCAAAGAGACTTAAAAGAACCATTTACAGCGTAAGACGGAAAGCAGAAACGCTTAAAATGAATGCTTATGTTACTGATCAGTATTCCGCGTCCATGATCGCAAAGTGCCTTAACGTAAATGTGAGGGTCATTATAAGGTGGATTGAGAAATATGGATTAAAGGCAACAAACATCAGCTATGCTACGCAGACACGATATCTTATTGACGCAGAGGAATTTTGGGCGTGGGCTAAGTTGAATAAGCCACTCGTAAACTGGGCGAATTATACATTGCTCACCATACTGCCGGAACCGGATTGGGTAGAAAAGGAACGTGCGAACAGTCATACGAAGAGACACCACATGCTTTGTACTGATTAGAACCAATGATACGAGATACCTGTACGATATTCTTGATGGGAAACAGCGGCTCCACACGCTCATTCGTTTTTATGAGAACCGTTTCCCATATAAGGGGATGTACTATAACGATTTGTCTCCAAGAGACAAGAATACTTTCCTTAATCATATGATCTCGGTAGGAGAGATTGAGGAAACAGACAGAAAGATCGTCCTTGAGCAGTTCCTTCGCCTTAACAGAAGTGGACGGAAGATGGATGAATCGCACCTTCAGAAAGTAGCGCGAATGCTCGGTGAAATATAATCCTTTTTTTCGATACCCATATATACATTGAAACAATGTATAGATATCCAGATTATTAAAAATCTGGAGAAGGGAGAAAAAATGGAAACAACCAATTTGGCTTGTCTACATAACCATACGACAGACTCAAATAGAGACTCAGTAATGAGCCACGAGAGCTTAGTTGACGCGGCGATCGCGGCTGGTTATACAGCACTTGCTAAAACAGAGCACGGTACAGTAATTGGTTATAATACCTTTTACGAACTGTGTAAGGAAAAAGGCATCAAGCCTATTCTTGGTGTGGAAGCCTATGTTACGTGTGATTTTAATTCCAATGACCGCCGTCACATGATCCTTATGGCCAAAAACAATGATGGTTGGAAGGCAATCAGTAAAGCAGTAACGGAATCAAATGAGCACATAACAAAGGTAAGTACTCTGACATTCCCGCTTATGGATAAGAATATTATCAGAAAGTGGTTTGGAAGAGGAAGCATTGGTTACGGAAACGTAATCGCAACGTCGGCATGCGTGTCTGGCGTAGTGGCTGGCATCTGGTTTCATGAACAGCGCGCGGATGATAAGCTCGCGAAGCTTATAAAGAAGCGTGACAAGTTCACATCTGAATCAGATACCCAGTTCTTAAAGCTTAAGGATGCTTTCGAGGCTCTGCAAAGCGAAGTTAAGGATCTGCAGGTAAAAATTGCGGAAGCAAAGAAACTTGCAAATCGTTCCACTATGGCACTTGAAAGAAGAACATCAACTGGTAAGACCGAAGAAATCCGGGAAAAAGCCAGAAACGAGCTCTCATCTATCAATGCCGCAAAGGAACAGGCAAAAAAAGACCTCGATGAGTTTACAAAGCTTAAAGAGGAAAAGGACGCGCAGTTAAAAAACACGCGCACGCTCTACGGAAAGGAAAAGATATCCGTAGAAAAGTGGAAAGCACTCGAAGACCAGGTAAAAGCAGTAGAAACCGAAAAGAAGAGCGACGAAGATTGCAAATCTGAAATGGTAAAAGAAGCTGCATGGTTTAGAGATACGTTCGCTCCTTCTGATTTTTACATGGAGTTACAATACCATGGAATGAAAGAAGAGAAGTACGTAATGCCGGTGCTCGCAGAGATAGCAGGAGATCTTAACATCCCCGTTGTAGCTGCGAATGATGCGCACATTCCAACAAATTCTGGAGATGACATCCTCGCGCGTCAGATCATCCGTTCTACCCGCTTCGATAAGTGGGAAGATGCGACTGCTGCTGATAAAGAGATGTATGTTAAAACTCCGGAGGAGCTTACAGAAGCACTTTCCAAAATCTTACCGGAAGATATCGTTGCGAAAGCAATGGAGAATACCGGAAAGATCGCAGAACAGTGTAATGTAGAGCTGAAGAAGGAAAATCACTACCCAAAATTCCAGACTCCGAATGGTGAAACACCGGAAGAGTATCTTACGAAGATGGCCTACGCCGGAATCCGTAAGAGATATGGAAAAGATTGGGATGAAAAGCACGAAGAGAGATTAAAGCATGAGCTTTCCGTTATCTGCGGAATGGGATATGCAGATTATCATCTGATCGTGCAGGATTTTCTTGAGTACGCAAGAGAAGCCGGAAAACTGGATTTGACAAATCCGGAAGAGACAGCTCTCGCAAGGACATTCGACCTTGAAAAGATCAGGGCGGTCACAAAATCTCGCCCTGGCGAGTGCGTTGGTCCTGGGCGCGGTTCCGCAGCAGGCTCCATCGTTTGTTACCTGATCGGTATCACCAACATTGACCCTATCAGATACAATCTCTTATTTGAGAGATTCCTTAATCCTGAAAGAGTATCAATGCCAGATATCGATTGCGATATCGAGTCAACCGTGCGCCCGTTTGTTGTTGAGTACGTAAAGCATAAGTACGGAGAATCATCCGTATGCGGCATTATGACTCAGGGCACACAGAGCGGAAAGGCAGCTATCCAGACCGCCGCGCGAGTCTTAGGACTTAAGCGGAAGGAAGATAGTACAGCGTATCTTTCTCTTGGCGATGCGTTAAGCAAAAAGGCAGCAGCTTCTACAGATGACGAGCTTCACTTAAAGCTTTCAGACGTAGAAAAAGATGTCTTATCCGCATTTTCTGATAATGAACCTGCAAAGGAAATTTTCAGATATGCAAAACTTATCGAAGGCAGTGTGACGCAGATTGGGCAGCACGCGGCAGGCATCATCATTGCAGATGGCCATCCGGTGTCCGATTATGTTCCGCTTTGCTGGAATGATAAGAATAAGATCATGACGACGCAGGTCGACATGATCGCGGCAGAAGCTATGGGACTCCTCAAGATGGATTTCCTCGGGCTTAATAACTTAACGATCATCACAGAAACCCTGAAGATCATCAAGAAGCGTACCGGCGGTGTGATAAATATGGACAGGATCCCGTTTGAAAACGAGGTTTTTGAAAATATTTTCGCAAATGCCATGACGAACTCGATCTTCCAGTTTGAATCAGCAGGCATGAAAAACATGCTGAAGCAGTTCAAGCCTGGAAGTATTGACGATCTCGTACTTCTTGTAGCGATGTTCAGACCAGGACCACTCCAGTTCCTGCCTGACGTTATTAAAGTTAAGCAGGGCGTAAAGGAAATTGAATACCTCACTCCTGAACTGAGACCAATTCTTGGTAATACATACGGAAGTATTGTATACCAGGAGCAGGTTCAGCAGATATTCAGAGACCTCGCAGGTTATTCTCTCGGACAGGCAGACATTGTACGTCGTGCCATGAGTAAGAAAAAGCTGAAGGTCATCGAGGCAGAGCGGGATTCATTTCTGCATGGAGATCCAAAACGTGGCATTCATGGATGTGTGGCTGCCGGAATCGATGAAGATGCGGCAAATACGTTATTCGACCAGATGACGGATTTTGCAGCATATGCATTCAACCGGTCTCACGCAGCATGTTATGCAGTAGTAGCGTACCAGACAGCATGGTTGAAATACCATTATCCATCTGAGTACATGACCGCAGTGTTTAATAATTCAAAGTTTGAAAAATTCCAGGGACTTGTTGCTGATTTAAAGGAACTTGGTGTGGAAATCGCACCACCTGACGTCAATGCATCAGAACTGAAATTCACACTTTCAGATGATGGAAAAATCCTGTTTGGCTTAGGCGCAATTAAGGGCCTTGGAAATTCAGTATTCAGCATCGTTAAGGAAAGAGAAAACGGAGAATTTAATTCACTGTCAGATTTTGTAATAAGAACCTTACCAGGTAAGTCCATTCTGGAAGAGCTTACCTGGAGTGGAGCGTTTGATCACTTTATCGCCAACCGAAAGCAGCTTTCGGAAGCTATTCCAGACTATCTTGCTGCAATTAAAAAGGCGAAGGATGCAGAGAAAAAGCTGCAGACGGAATCTGAAAAAAGCAAGAAAGAAAGCAGGGCGGAAAAGGCAAAAGCCGCATATGCACTCATCAGAGAGGTACATCTTAACAATGGAATCTGTGATGACCCAAAAGAAACGCTCAATAAAGAGCACGATCTTCTTGGCGCATATATTGGTAAGCAGCCAATCGATCTTTACAAGATCGAAGATGCAACCGATAAAATCAGTTATTGCCTTGAGAACATTCCAAAGCACTGTAAGATTGCGGGTGTTATCTCAGACCTCCGTGTAAAAGCACGTAAGTCAGACGGTGCGCCTTTAGCATTTTTTAAACTTACAGATAAGTCCGGCACAATCGACGTCGCATGCTTTACAAATCAGTATGCGAAATACAACGACGTAATTATCGACGGCGAAGTCGTCATTCTGGACGGACACCTGGATAAGCACGATGATGATATTCAGTTTATCACGAAAGCAGTTACCGTGCCGGAATTAAATATTCCGCCGATCGTGGTAGCCGTGCGTGATATTGCAGACTGGATGGAGCGTGTAAGACCGCTCGCAGCGATAAACACGGCAGAAGACGGACATCCTCTTATTATTTATGACGAGATGATGGACGAATTCCGAAGCACAACAATGCGAGTGACTGAAGTGATTCTCACGGATAAGCGTTTAAAAGCGCGGTCCATGGGATGATGTTGTAGATGCCCACAAGTCTAGGTATATTCTAAGCAGCTTTGTGGGGAGCTGCCAATGGAGGATTGTTTCTATATTTATTAAAAGAGACTGAGAAATTTCTTAGTCTCTTTTTATTATTGTATCGAAAAAAATACATTAAAATGTCGAAAAAGATATCAGAAAATCGGATTTGGTGAAAATAAAATGCCAGCGTGATATAATCTAAAAGTAAACAAAAAGTGTGCATTCAAATACAGAGGTGACATATGTTAACAAGAGCAATCGTAATTTACGCAAACGGACAGGACACAATGATGACATCATCCGTGATTGGAAGCAATGCATATCCGGAAGGCGATATTTGCATGCATCTTCTTGATGCGCTTCTGAATAGTACCATGAAAGAGTATATCGCATCGCTCGCATCATTATACGACGGGCTTGATGTGAATGCCATGACCGCGTTCACATACAAGTATGATGAAAGCAGTGATACCCTTTCCATCCATGTTGACAATGAGTTAAAAGCTGTGATCACAAGAGAGAATGCATTGCAGTGGAAGCTGCTGTTTCAGAATACGAATCTCATCTATCACGCGGCTGCAAAAGGGCTTGACAATCGGGCGAAACTTAAAATTGACCTTTGGAGCATCGAAAATAAGGCTGTCTCAACAGGAACCGTTTACGACCTCATTGCTTTTGCAGAGAAATCCTGCAAGGCATAAGCAAGGCTTTTGTGGCGGAGATTGGTAAAAGCAAAGCAGTCGCTTAATATTTTCGGTGGCTGCTTTTTCACCAAAAAAGGAGGCTTTTATGTCAAAAATTGATTATTATAAAAGAAGGGAAGAAAATCAGGCTAATGCTGAAAAAATAGTAAATTGGCTAAACAAAAACCACAGGGAATATATTGATTCCCTGATTTCAAACATGGTTTTATTTCAAGAAAGGAAGGCCATAAATGCTGTGCATGAAAGGTTCACAAAAACAGAAGTGCTCGTAAAACTATGTTCAACCGTAGACGCTATTATTGAGGAAAACAGTAAAGAAAATGATCATGTTGTTGCTTTAAACTTTGCGTCTTATAAAAATCCTGGAGGTAAATTCATAAATGGAAGTATGGCTCAAGAGGAATCATTGTGCCATGCCTCAATGCTGTATCCAGTGCTTAATTCAACTCGGGCCAATGACTTGTTTTATGGCCCGCATAAGACACGTTTAAATCGAGCTCTTTACCATTCAGACCTGCTTTATATTAAAGATGTTCCATTTTGGAGTAATAAACAAAAAAGCTTCGCATCAATCATTACATGTGCTGCGCCAAACAAAAAAGCAGCCCAAAAATACTGTAATGTATCAGATGAAGAATGCAAAAAAGTAATGGATCACCGCATTGAATCAGTACTTGCTGCTGCATATGAGATGAATGATGAGACATTAATACTTGGCGCATTTGGAACAGGCGTTTTCGGTAATGATGTGGAAGAAGTGGCTGAACTTTTTAATAAGGCGATAAATGGGAAATTTAAAAATGCCTTTAAAAAAATAATTTTTGCTGTTATAGACCAAGAAAGTTATACAAAAATGGTAAATATTATTTGTACAGCAAAGTGAACCTCCCCGACCAAAATCAATAGATATTGGTCGGGGCTTTTGAATACATCTTATGATGTACTCGCAAGCATAAAGTCACACTCCTTTCTTTACTGTATTATAACGTACAATAAATTGTACGCCAAGACTGTTCTGTTGATCCTATAATTTTCTGATTTCTTTATGTATGTACATTTTTTTCGATACCGATATATACAATGAAACAATAAAGATGGACAGTACACACTTTAAAAAAAAGTAAATTACTGTCAACAGAGCAAAGTCAAGGAGGAAACTATGACTACAACAACATTTTTCAACAAGGTCGAGATCAAGGAAGTGCTCGGTCAGGCAGTGGTTCTTGCAACCACATCTAATTACGAAGGAACAAAGGAGACCCTCGCTGTGAAGCAGGTAGAAGGCCGCCTGGAGGACTGCGTAAAGGCAGCTATCCGCGAAGCTGAAAATGCATTTTTCAATAATGCGGATGATGCAGCAGCCGCAGCCGTTTCCGTAGATGAGATGGTGACCGATGCAGTATCCGAGAACGCAGATGACTCTTTAGCAGCTACTGATGAAGTGGTTGTTGAAGATGAGCCGGTCGTTGAGACAGCTGCGGACGATGTTGTTAAGGTGGAGGCTGAGGCTGTAAAGACCGATGCTGAACCAAAAGACGTGTCAGAAGAGGAGATGGTCATTCCTGCCCCGGTTTCTGATGCGGAACTTGAGGAACTGATTTCAGATGATGACTCTGCTTCGACAGAGAATGCAGAAGAAACAGCTACTGTAACAGAAACGGAAATTCCTGAAAATGCGGAAGAGACATCCGTACCTGAGACCGTTCCTGAAAATGAATCCGATTCTAAGGATGCTGATGAAACAGTAACCGAAGAGTCAGAGAAACAGCCAGCGCCGGAAAAGGCTCCAGCAGTACCGGAAACGGAAACCACGGACAACGCGGAAACGGAAGAGCCGACTCCATCAGATGATGACGATTTTCTTGTTACCATCGGCGGACACTCCACTGCACCGATCATGGTGAGCGAAGCCGCAAGACTTCTTCTCGCAGGCGATCGGAAGGAACATGGAGTTTTAAAGGGAATCATCAACACCGCTGAATGGATCAAGACCCGAAAGGGTGTAAGTCCTAACATCGCGAAGCAGGTACAGGACTATCTTAGGTACGTATCCGCAAAGGGTGTTGACATCTCCATGAAGGAGGGAAAGTAATGGCTGGAAGATTAACTACCGGAGCCATCAGGGAACAGAAAAAACTGTTCCTTGACGGTCTCTGCAACGAGGGCCTGGTCCTCGTGTATGACCTGGAAACGACCGGTCTGTCACCAACGAAGGATCGTATCCTTCAGGTAGCAGTACGGGCCTGCCAGGTCTCGGAATTTGGCATTTGTGAGATTGATTTTAGAAACTGGTACATCAATCCAAAAATGCCAATTCCATCAGGTGCAACGGCCTGCAATGGAATTACGGATGAGTTTATCGCTGATAAGCCAACCGAAGACGAAGTGTTTGATGAAATATGTGAATATTTCGGAAGATACGCAGTGATCGGTTACAATAATCACTATTTTGATGATAAGCTTATGCAGGCCATGTATAATCGCCATGGTGTGAATTTTACGCCAAAGGCGACATACGACCTGTATCCCGCATGTGTGGCATTAATCCCGGCAGGTGAAACGAAAAACTGTAAGTTACCTACGGTGACTGAGTATTTCGGATATGCTGAGGAAATTAATCGTTTCCATGATGCCGGAGGCGATACGCTCGCTACAGAACTCGTAATGGGTTCTGTAATTAAGGGACTGGAAAACATAAAGCCAGAATCCGCAGACGGGAAGATCAAGGTTGAGATTACTTCTGTTAATTATTGGGAGAGTTTCAACGGAAAGACTAGACCTCGTATTTATGCAAACGCGAAACAGGGAGATAAAAAGATCAGCTTTTTTATTGACCCGGCGAGCGGTAGATACGATGTGAAAGATCCTAAAATTCCGATTGATGCATACGATATCGACGATATCGAGCGTCAGGTTATGGAACGCATTAAGTGTCCATATACGGAGTTTAAGGGTAAGGCATAGAACTTCTTGCAATCAATATAGAGGCTGAGTAATATCGGCCTCTATTTTTGTGCAAAAAAGATCAGCATAGAACTTTACCCATATATACAGTGAAACATATAGAAAAAATGGAGAAAGGAGATGAGACTTATGCATCAAGGTGGATTTACACTTTATCGATGCCCATTTTGTAACGAGAATACACTTGTAACAAACAAACAGGAAGATAGTTTCTCATGTTTTTCCTGCGGAAGGACGGGAAAGATAAGTGAAGAAAGAAAGACTGTCGAAAAAGAAGAAATTCAAGAAGACAAGACCTTTCTTGATATCTATGAAAAATCCGCCATATTTTATTATCTGAAGCTTAGGGAATATCAGGAAGCAACTGATTACCTTAAAAAGAGGAATATAAAAGAAGCGGATATTGATGAGTTTGGTCTTGGCTACGCGCCGCATGGTTCAAGTCTGTATCAGGAGCTCTCAAAAGAGTTTTCAGATGAACAGCTTATATCAAGCGGACTCTTTAGAAAAGATGAAAATGGAACATTATATGATTTCTTCCGAAACCGTATCATGTTTCCGATCTTTAATTCTAAAGGAAACGTAGTGGCCTTTGGCGGAAGAGTACTGGACGACTCAAAACCAAAATACTTAAACTCATCAGAAAATATATATTTTTCTAAAAGAAAGATTCTCTACGGATTTCCGTATGAAGAAGAACCGCAGTCAGACACCATTCTGATTTGCGAGGGATACATGGACCTGATCGCTGCAAAAAAAGCAGGGATCAGAGATTCGGCAGCAGTACTTGGTACCGCACTTACGAAAGACCATGTAAAGACCATCATTGGAAAATATAAAAAAGTTCTTTTGGGGTTTGACTCTGATGAGGCGGGAATGAATGCAATAAAACGTTCATTAAGCGAATTAAAAGCTTACGGACTGAAAGCAAGCATCCCAAATTATAAACCAGCAAAAGATCCGGATGAGTATTTGCAGCTTTTCGGAAGTGCTGCATTAATAAAAAGGCTTTCAGAAGCGACTTGTGCCTCGCGATTCATCGCAGAGCATGGAACAGCTTCCGAACTACTGGATATATTGACATCGCCGGAGTGATCTCATCTTAATAAGTCTCGTCCAATTAATGAGCACCTGCTGCTGCGGGTGCTTTTTTTTTGACAGAAAAATAATTTACCCATATATACAGTGAAACTAATAAAGGCGTATCATGGAGGAAATGGAGATAACGAAATCAACATTATGTCTAATGATGCGCATGCTTTTTACCGAAGGAGGTAAAATCATGGCAACATTTTTAAACAATGGATGGTCGCTCAGTGGAAGCGACACGAAAGACTTCTTCACATCATGTGAGATCATCGATGCAAAGACATCTCACCGTAAGATCGACTTTAATGACGTGATGTTACATCACATCTTTAAGGACGAGGACGGAAATGTGAAGAGCATGACGATCGACCCGGCAAAAAAGCTTCCAGATGCACTTATGGAAGGAAACGGTCGTCTTGCTTCGTTTGTGGAGGACGTCCTTCCGAGCGAGCTCGTGGATGAAACAGTAAAGGACGGCCTCGCATTTACTTTAAAAAGTAATGGCAACGAGACGTTCTTCCTTGTTTCACCACAAGCATACTCGACGCTTGGTCAGCGTATCAATCTGCCAGGTGCCGCAATGCAGTACTCATCCATTGGCCGCGAGTGTCACATTGCTGATCACATCGCAAACCATAAGGAAAAGCAGTACTGTACAGCCGTCGTAAAGCAGGACAATGGAGTTGATAAGATCTTCGCCGTATTAAGCGATACTTATAAGGCCATTGATCTCTTTGTTCTTAAAAAGATCACAGAGTCATTGACTACAACTTCAAAAATGGGAAACCCGACGTGCTTACGCTGGTACATTGACCACTATATGGCAGAGATCGTGCTCTCATTTCCGGATCACGGAAAAGAGATTTGCGATTCCTACGGTATTGAGCCAATGACACCATGCGTAAAATTGCAGTCATCGGACACTGGAGAGTGTGCGGTGCGCGCTGTGGGATTCTGGAAGACGAATGAGGGAGATGAAATTCTCACCGATGAGTTTTCAAGAACCCATAAGGGAAAATTCACGGCAGCTGATGTCGTGGAGGGCGTAAAAAAGGAAGTCTTCGATAAGTACGAAGTGCTTCCTAAAAAGCTTCAGGAATTAAGTTTTATTCCTGTAACGCCAAAGACTCTCGATCTCTCGAAAGCTAAGAACTGTGCGTACAATGCAGAAATTCTGAAGCGGGTCTACATGACCGTGATCACGAACTGTAAGGTACCATCTGTGCTTGGCAAGAAGAGAACTGCAGAGCTCGAAGAACAGCTGACATATATGATCGATGCGTCCGCGCACTATAGTGCATATGCGGTCGCAAAGGATATTATGTCATTACCATCTTTCCTCGAAAGCTGGGTATACACCGCTGCACCAAACATGAAGTCAGGCGACGCAGTTATGGAAAAGCTGCAGAAGGCTGTTTCACAGGCTCCGTATGAGCCATATGAAATGATTACAGAAAGGGCCATGAAGAAGGTTCCTACTGTATATCTGGTAGCAGAATAAAGAGGTGTAATATGCTGATCTTCAATCGGACCAACAATCACGCTTTCCTTGTAGGCGAGGTCGTTGGAATCAAGGATGAGACGGACTATTTTCTTATCCGCCTAAAGCATCGGATATACGATGCAGTAACCCGTTCCGCACAGGATATTGTTACGGCAGTATTTGTACGAAACATTGACGAAAATCCAATAACAGGTCGTCCGGCAATTCCGTACGCAGATCGCGCACGAAAAATGCGCGTAGATACGGGGAGCCGAATAGGAGTATACGTAAGGTTTACAGGCGAAGCCTTTAAAACCGCGAACGGATACTCTGTAAATTATGATGGACTCTCTACTTTTTCAGGTATTGATAAACAGGGAGAACCGGAAAAATTCGGCATTGTTATGGGAGCCGTCAAAAATCTGACGGAAAAGAAGGACCGGAACGGCGAAAGCTTTGTTTCTGCACATGTCTATGTTGGCAAAAGACCAATCAGGGATGCAAACAAACAGATCATGTATGACATCAACGGATTTCCTCAATATGAGTACAAATACGTTGACGTCAATGGTCGTAAGAATCAGGCTGACCGTTTCAGAAAGGCGCTGCAAAAAGGTAAAGATGGCACGGAAAAGAACGTGGCATTTCTTTGCGGCGGAGAACCATACTGCTTCGTCGGAAACGACGGAAGCGAAAGAGAGGTCTATACAAGCCTCAACTTCGAAGTAATGGGTTACGTCCGTAAGCAGCAATAAGAACTCCATACATGTAGTCGCAGCACATTCAGTGCTGCGGCTATAAGAAAGGAAAAATCATGAGATTTGAAAAAATCGAAATAGAGAATTTTAATGGTAAGGACTACACGCTTTCCTCACCTGAAAAGATCATAACGCTTATTAACAAGAATGGTTACGGAAAGACATCCATTCTTAGAGCGATCCTCTGGGGGCTTACCGGAGAGAAAGTCGATGCGGATGATGCGACCGTTCGTATTACGCTTGATCCATCATTTCGAATCGAAAGAGAAAGAAAGAGCGGAAAGAATACATGTAAACTTAATGGAAATAAGGTTACAGAAAAGGCTCTGAACGCTGCCATTGAGGATAAGATCGGCATTAAAATCGATAATGTCAAGCTCGCCTCAAGTGAAGCTGTTCTCGAATCAAAGAAACCGGAGGAACTGTTAAAGGCCCTCATCGGTTTTGTGAAAGAGAAACTTACGGTCGAGAAGGTTATCACACACCTTACCTCTTCAGATCCGAAAGTAATCGAAAAGGTTCGAGAAATCTTTCCAAAGGCACCGATGACTTTTGGGCTTGATCAGATGGAAGACATCTACAAAGATCTTGTAGATGAACGAAAGCTGAAATCTGCTCAGTTAAAGTCAAAGAAGGAATATGGAAAGGCTTTACAGGCAAAATGCAGAAAGCCGAGCCGCCCATTAGAGTCTGTTGAAGCTGAACTCCTGGAAGTACAGATGGCTGAAAAGAACGCTTCGGATGTTATGAAATACATGAAGGAGTGGGAGAAAGCTGAAGCACAAAAGGTTGCGACTGACGCTGAAATGAAAAAGCTTAAGGATGAAATCCTTAAAAGCAGTAAGTTTAAGGGTCATACAGCCGCTGAACAAAAGCTTCAGACAGATCAGCGAGAGCAGGCTGAAAAGAAGAAGCTTCAGTTAACGTCTCAGAAAGCAACAATACTTAACAATATTGATATTTTCGAGAGAACGCTGAAGAGCCTCGATCAGCCGGTGTGCCCGATATCAAAGAAGCTTATCTGCACAACAGATAAGACAGAGATAAAGGGAGAGCTGGAAAGGTCGGTTGCGGAGAATAAAAAGATCATCAAGGATATTGATGCTCAGATTAAGACCTGCGACGATACGCTGGAGGCTTATAAGATCTGGAAGGCAGATTTTGACAAGGATCTGGAAACCTACCAGAACTACACAAGGCTCGTTGAGAGGCTTAAGACACTTAAGGAACATCCGGTAACCGTACCGGAGAAGCCGAAGAGTGTTGACATATCAACAGTGGCCACGAAAAAGAGAGAGCTGATTGCGGAAAAACAGAACTGCGAGCAGTACGCAGAAATGATGAAGCTTGCGGCTGAAGTTACAAAGGAATCTGAAGATGTCGAGGTATTAAATTATCTTACATCTGCTCTCAAGGATAAGGGCGAGGTCAAAGAAGCGATCATTAAGGGATACCTTACGATATTCCAGAATGTGATCAATGACCGCGCAAAATCATTCCATCCTGGCTACGAAGTTGTTCTTACGGTCGATGGCGGACTTAAGATCGCACTTAAGACACCATATAATACAAAACCGTTCGATAGTGCGACGCTTTCGAGTGGCGAGCGTCTGCTTGTCAGATTCTTACTGCTTGATATGCTGAATCAACTAACAGGCACAAATCTCATGTTTATCGATAACGTTGAGAGCCTGGATGAAGACGCACTTAAGTGCCTTAAAAACCTCATCACTACGCCGGAGTTTAATGATCAGTACGATCATATCTTTATCGCCGGTGTAAACCATGAGGATGTAGAGGCTATGTTTAAATAATCGTTATTCTCATTTTTGAAAGGGGTGACATATTTATATGCCGCCTCTTTTAATTTGCAAAAAAATAAAAAAGTTATCTGAAAATCTAAATTAACGATATTTGCGAGACAATGTGCTAAAATCATATGTGTACCAAAGGAGGTGGTACGCGTGACATTTACTCCGTTTAGAACGACAGAATAAAGGAATATAGAAAGGAAAACTTTTCCCATATATATTACGAAGAATGCTGTCGCATTTTTAATCATTTCGAAAGAAATGAGGAATGGAGTAATAATGATAAACAAGTTGATCGCTGTGGGTACTATTACTTCAGTGAGACCAAACAAGAAAAAGACTGCGGGTAGACTCTCAATCGCCGTAAATACAGCGGAAAGAGTATTTAAGCGCGGTCAAGGCATGCAGACAGAAGCAGAAGATGACTATTTCTTCCTTAGATTTTCTGACAAGCAGTCCAAGACACAGGGAATCGCAACAAATTTCAAGGTCGGGGATCACGTTAAGATCGAAGGATACGCTGGTTCATTCAGAAAAAATAGTACATCCGAAGAAAGATCATATTTTATGATCAATGAAATCAAGCATGATGAAACAAAGTTCGAACAGACTTTTGGCGTGGCGGGTGGTCAGCGCTCTTCTGATGAAATAGTTCTTCTTATTGAAGGAACATTGCAGAGCATGAGTATAACAAGCCGCCAGGAAATCAGTGTAAGAATCGGGGTGGACACACCAAATGGAACCAGTTATGTAAACGCGGTTGCTCACAATAAACAGGCAAACGCTGTTAAAGAACTTTTTGGAAGCACGGCATGGCTTAGCATACAGCCTAAAACACTAGACACCAAATATGCAAAAGAAAGACATCTGGATACTATACAGTTCATGATCACCGGAGTGGCAAAGCCGCAGAACGACGCTGCAAGGAGCGTCGATTCAAACAAAAAGCCGCGCCGTAAAAAGCGGGCGAAGAGACCAAGTGATAATCAGGATATTATAAAGGCCTTAAAGGATACGTCAAACGAGACGCCGATTACGAAGAGACCAAATATTGTAACATCCTTTACACCATCGCCAGTGATCAGTAACGAGATTCCAGAGTTTGATGAAGATTAAATTTACGAGAAAAATCTCGTTATATGCAATTTGCAAAGGCAGCTACGATAAGAAGATGCAATTCTTCATACATTAAGCGTTCTGCCAATAATAAGGAACCGCAAAACGTCAGATATCAGAAAATTTTAATCTGGCCAATATTTTAATAATTTCAGGCGGATTCCGGAATGAATGATAAGGGAAGGCGTAATGCCAAGACCTTATGTAAACGTCTGTAGATGTTAAAAACATGCCACTCATGAAAGCGATATGCCAGTAATGAAAATCTACAGAATTTTAAAGTTAATGACCGGACCAGCGTCCGGGCGTTCTATGTAACCATTAACAAAGCGCGACAGCATTTTTTTTGAAAGGAATGAAGATATATGAGCATCAGGACACAGGATTTTAGAACAAAAACAGTATATCAGCCAACAAGGAATATCTCGGTAGACGGGAAGTGGCCAATCGGTCTTGATATTGGCTATTCTGGCGTAAAGGGCTTTTCTCCGAACGCGATTTTCGCATTCCCATCCTTTGCGAAGAACCTTGGTAAAAATCCGACATTTTACGGCGAGCCTGATGAAGATGAAATTCTTTACCGTGATGATGAGACGAAAGAGATCTGGCGAGTAGGAAGAAACGCTGAAAAGATGATCAGCGAAAGAGATACGTCGAATTCACAGTTGGAATTATATGGACGGGACCGCTATTATACACAGATGTATACAGTCATTGCCCGCGCGGGTATTGCTCTTGGCTGCTTAAATAACGAGTGTGGTGACTATATCGCAGATAATGAGATCGTTATCCAGACAGGACTTCCGCCAGCATACAAAGAAGCTGACACAGGTGCAATTACAGATGTGTTTGCAGATAATCATAAGTTTTCCATTAAGACCGGTCGCACCAGGGGCTACGTATCATTCAATCTGAATATTGAAAGAAAGAATGTACGCGTCATGAGCCAGCCAGAAGGCACACTCATGTCCATTGCACTTGACAATAATGCAAAATCCTTAAAGGGTGCGAATCGATATTTTACATCGAATATCATCTTTTTTGATGCAGGATTTGGAACGTTTGATCTTTTCGATATTACAAGCGGGACAGTACACTCAAAGGAATCATTCAGTGATTTCGGCATGAGAGCCGTACTTGAAGAATGCTGCAAGAAAATCTATGAGGAAAAGGGTGTGGTCGTAAGACCGCAGGTAATGCAGAACATTCTTGAAAGAGGGGAGATCACGATCCAGAAGAGAGGAAGAGGCACATTTGCGAGCCATACTGAGCCGATCGCGGATGCTCTGGAAGCCGCTTCCAATGAGGTATGCAAGAGAGCTGTCAATAAGGTGATCGATACCTATGCAGGACTTATTGATTATAAGTATCTTGTACTCACCGGTGGAACGGCTGCTGCATGGCTTGATGAACTTAAAGAAACATTCTCACAGGTCCAGCACCTTACCATCATTCCTGGAAACATCAACTGTCCGGATCTCGACATGATCTTCTGCAACGTAAGAGGATACTATCTGTACGTTGTAAGTGCGCTTGACAGAGAAGCAAAGGTCCATAAGCAGGTGCATCACTAATAGGGGGAAGTAATTTATGGTTAAAGTCAGAGTAAGACTCTATCGTGGCCACGACTATGACCTCCTTCCGCTTGCAGAGATATACGGTGCAGAATTCGCTTCCATCGCAAAAAAGGCGCTGGAAGCGCTATTTTTAGGGAAGGAATATCACATCGATATTTCAGGTCTTCATTATGTGCCGACAAAGCAGGTCAGGAAAGAGCCTGTAGATGGAATAAGAGAAAAGGTTAAGCCGATCGTATATCTCGTAAGGCTTTCGGATAAGGACTGCCCTGGAATTGAAAACTGGTTCAGGGGATTTGCGTGTGGACATCGAAATAATCTTGTGAAACTCGTTATAAGGCGCGCGATCGGAAGCTTTCCCATCGCAGCCTATAGGAATGACGGGTGGATGTCGGCTGAACAGGAGAGTAATGAAGTAAAAGCGATCCTTGCAAATATCGAAAGGGAAAAGGAAGAAGCGGCAAAAGAAGCTGCAAGCCCGAAGGCTGCCACTAAAGTAAAGAAAAAAGATGTAAAATCAGATACGGATGCAAAATCAAAAACCACAGTAGCAGGTAAACACAACGAATCAAGCCCCACACGGATCGAAAAGCCAGAAGCAGACTCTTTAAATAAGGAAGAGACTGTATCAGCAAAGGAAACGCATGAGGAAAACGAAGCAGAACAGCAGCAGGCAACCATCACCTACAAAAAGCCTGTAAGTTATGAGCAGGAATATGTTGAAGAAGATGATGGGAATAACACTGAATCGGATAACGATGATGCGGACGATGAAGGGTTCGATGTATTTGGGGCATTTGAAGCATTACATAATGACTAACGAGAGAGGTTAAAACCATGCCTTCAGGAAAAGCAACGGAAACAAAGAGAAAAGCTGATCAAATACTGCCATACGGAGAATTGATGGCGGAAATACTTGCATTTTGTGCAGGAAACTATATATCTGCCGGTATTGGGTTTGAGCGAATGCGCGTAAAGGGACAGTGGGAAGCAAATCAGACACTTGACCTTCCATTCATGATTGAAGTTTTTAAAGAATGTAAAAGAGACACCATAAAAAAAGATGATTGCCAGGAGCTTCTTTATTTGAAGGAAAAACTCACAGCATTTGAGAATCAATGCAATACTTATAAGGTCGGATATTTCTGGATTTTTTCTTTTGAAGACCGGGTGTTTTATGATCTTGAACATACAGGTGATCTGAAAGAACATAAACCGGATATCATGTGGAAGATTGAGCTTCTTTCTCCAGGGTACGTGGAAAAGAAAATAAGAGCACCAAAAGAACCGATCAGAGAGGCTCTGCTTGCATTAAACGATCTTCCGCGCGGAAACATCACCACGACCGATGACGTAGGAGATGTCAGTGAAATCTACGATTCACTGTACGAACCAGAAAACAATGTGGAATAAATGCGATTGTATTAAAAAAATACATAAAAACCATCGAAATAGTTATCTGAAAATCTGTTTTTTCAAAAGCACAAAAGTGACATGGTAAAATAGAGCTATAAATAAAAAATACCAGTTGCAAAAGGCAGCGCGGAAAAATCAGATAGAGAGGAGGACCGTCAAATGACGGTAGCGAATAAAACTCATTATTAATAAAATGAGCTTCTTTCGCTTAATAAATGATGGGAAGAAGAAAGAGTCCAGAAAAGATTCAGGCAGAAATGGAGAGAACAAGACGATTGGAAGAGATCAGCAGAATAACGAAAGAGGCAGAAGCGAAGTCGGAGCAGGAAAAGAGACAGCATATTGTTCTTGGATGCCCAAGAAGACCAAGAAAATGGGCTACGTATACTGAGCCAAGAAATTTTGATGAAAATGGTCGCGAGCAGATGACAGAACCGGAATGGTATATCGACGAATACGGACGGGAAGTGCAGCTAGTTACGCTTACAACAGACCGCTCACTTTTAGATCGTTATTACCCAGTAGAGGCCCGCTGCCGTTATTTTATGGACGTACACAAGCCGCTTGTAATCCCAAAGGAATACATCGACAGCCTGAAGCCTTATAAGTGCAAGCAGTATCACTGCAACGTCAAGAAAAGACCGCTTCAGCCAGGTGAAAAGGAGCGTGACGCTCGTTTCAACGCTTTTGTAAAGGCTTTAAGAGAAAAGGAGGAAAATAAGAAAAGTGGAAAGAGCATCGCTGCAAAGCCTTCCTTTTTATGGAAGAATTGAAAAAACACTGGAGCAGTACAAAGATTCAGACCCGACATGGATGGATATCATAAACGCCTTATCAGAATTGAATGAAAGCGGCGATTATGCATCTGTACTTGGTGCTTTTGAGGCATATTTTGATGAAAATGGACTTATCCGCAATATGGAACGCCTTAATACGCAGGGAATGCCATCAACACCAAAGATCACGCTTGAAGAATTAAACGTTACTGTAAATCCGGAAAACGATAAGGTTTTAGACCTTGAGTATATTTCGTTTGACAAAAACGGTTCCACTGAAATTACCAGGGACACCATGGAAGAAGAATATTGCATGTTCGAACCTGGAAATTACGTTACGGTTGCCTTTGAATTTGCGTCGCGTCAAGCCTATACAAAGAAGCATCTTTTTAATGCTTTAGAGAATTATTATCAAGAACTTGAAGCGCTCGAATCAAAGGAAAACGAGTCCATAGATAAAATTCAGGTTCCGGTATTTTCTATCGTGGCAGTACCATTACTCTTCGGAGGAAAGTATTCACTGCATCTTGTGAATCCTCTTACCTGGAACTGGTTTTCTGGAGAAGATGCAGAAAACAAAATGGCCGAAAGCGAAACACTTGTGGTTGCATTTGATAGAAATGACGTACATTTTATTGCAGATGACACGGCAGATCCAGCGGCGACATTTTTGAAATGTAGAAGTGAGCTTGCATCCGAGTGGATGCGAGAAAAGCAGCTGAAACAGCTGGAGGAAGAGGAAGAAGCTTATAAGAAAAAGCATGAAGAAGAAATAAGAAAAATGAACGATATTTCACAGAAACATGCATTTTCAACATCAAAATCAGACGCAGGAGAATAGGAGAATGAGGAAGTTACACAAAAGAAATACAATGCGCGCCATTGCAGCATTAAGTATCTCGGCGATTACTATTGTGCCGATTCTTGCGACTGGCTGGCAGCACAATATGACCGGCTGGTGGTATGGCACAAACGAAATGAATACCACATGGCACGCAAATGGCTGGCAGTGGATCGATGGCAACAATGACGGCATCGCAGAGTGCTATTACTTTGATTCGAACGGCTATATGCTCGCTTCCACAACTACGCCGGATGGTTTTACTGTAAATGCTAATGGTGCATGGACCGTAAACGGAGTCGTACAGACAAAGATCGTAGGCATGGTTGCAATCCCAAGCGAACAGAATGGAAACTGGGTACAGAAAAATGGTATCTGGCTTTGGAAGAATAATGACGGAACATTCAGAAAGAATGGCTGGCAGTGGCTTGACGGTAACAGGGATGGCATTGCTGAATGCTATTATTTTGATGCAAATGGGTTCATGGTATCAAATGGCATGACGCCTGACGGTTATCTCGTGAACGCTGATGGCGCATGGGTACTGAATGGTAATATTCAGACAAAGATTGTTACCGCAGGAAGCGGTTTAAATAATGGAACCGGTACAACCGTAAAAGCCAACGCAGGTGGCGGAGGAGGCGGTGGCGGAAGCCATTCTTCCGGAGGCGGATCTTCATCTGGTGGTAGCTCTTCTGGAGGAGGCTCTTCATCCGGCAGTGGTTCCTCGTCTGGTGGTGGGAATTCCTCATCTGGTGGAAGTTCTTCGTCCGGCGGCAGTTCTTCATCCGGTGGATCTTCTTCCGGTGGAAGTGGCGGAACATCATCAGACACGCACACAAAATATGATCGTTTTATAAGCGGAAACTACGATATGATGAGCCGCGCAGAAAGAGAGGCTGTCGCAAAGGCGATCGAAAATTTCAAGTCAGAGTATGACATCGACTCCCTTAACGACTTCGAGAAGGAGTTAAAAATCATTGGCTGGCTCGTAGAAAACTGTAAATACAACGCAGACCTTCTTACGTTTGAGTATTCGACCGCCTACAGTGCTATGATCAAGAAGGAAGCTCAGTGTTCTGGATATGCAGATGCTTTCCTTCAGATGGCAAAAGCATGTGGCCTTGATGTAAGATATGTCTCGAATACAAAGCATGCCTGGAACCTCATTAAACTCGATGGTGAATGGTACAATGTCGATGTCACTTGGGAAGATCCACAGGGCGCGATCTCACCTCCATACGCAATGAACCATCTTCGTAATGAGTACATCAATATTACAGATGAAGACATCCTAAGAAAGGATACGGAAAGCGAGCTCATTAAGAAGACGCACTATATTAAAACAATAAAGATTCTGTCGAAAGGCAAGAAGTATGGTCCGGCATCTGTCGGTTATTATCAGTTGACAGGTGAAGCAAGAGCCGTAAGCGATGACGAGTTCCGTTTATACTGCATGGATCACGGTATCGAACTTGGAAGTAAGGGTGGAAGCAGTCTTTATTATTTAGGCTATAAGCTTGACTCAGATGAAAACTATTTTGAGGACGCCAAGAACGATACGGATAGCCTTATTCGCTATATGCGTTCAAGATTCGATCAGAAAAAGGATGCATACGTGGCTGTTCCGGCCTCCTATGATATGACATGGCTTACAAAGGACTGGGTGAACGATGCACTTCATTCAACAGGCTTTGGCAGTGAGTTACCAAATGTAAATGGCATATATGGAAGCTATGGCACTTTAAACGGTTATGCGGCTTATCGCATCAGATATTCAAGCGGATATAAGACAGATGCCGAGCTTTCGGATGCTGAGAAGACAATAAGAGAGCTTTTGAAGAGCCAGGGAGGTGCAGTCACAACTACAGAGAGATCAAGCGAGATCATCGAAGAGAATCTTTCAGAGCATAATACTTCGTTTAAGATCCTCTATGATGAAACAACGAAGCACGATAGTAAGTACAACATTGCATCACTAATGACTTCTCACGGCGTAAACTATTTCCTTGAAACAAGTCAGAAGCTTACCGTGGACGGTGTAAACTATAGACTTGCAACGTATACCGTGAAGTATGCGAGCCCCAAGGACTGGTTAAGCCACGTATTCTCAGAATATGCGATGAAGAATCCATCTAACGTATTTACAGATTCATTTGATACGAACGTAGATGGCGAAAGTATTAAAGATGTATATGCAGATTCCATCAATCGTGCGTCCACATCCGTAAAACTTTCTGTAATTTACGATGATGGAATGGATACGGATGCATTAAAGAATAAGATCATCGCTGCTTGTGAAAGTGCAGGAAAGCCGGTCAAGAAATCATCTTACTATCTTGCCACGCACGCTACAAAGACACTGAATGGTGAAAGCTACACAGCAGCTACTGTAAGCATCGATTTTGCAGTAAATAGAGACGAGGCCATGAATGAGATTCTTAATGAGTACAAGGTAGAAGGTGATGCTAATGTATTCAACTTTACGGATGCGGATGAGACAGCCAATGATGTCGCAGCATATTTAAAGGCGAAGCTTGATGAGAGCGAAGATGGAGACACTACGCTTTATTACATCCTCGACGCCGATTCATCTACTGCAAACATCGCAAACAAGCTGGAAGCTACGCTTAACTATGAACTTGGTAACAGCTACCGCCTTTACATTGGATCGCAGACTGTTCAGAAGGCTCCATATGAAGATGGCACATTGTTAGTATATAAGGCGCGTTTCGTAAAGAAGGAAAGCACGAAGAGCGAAAGTGCAACGAATACGGTAAGTGAGTCGGAGAACGAATCTGGCACAACCAACGCCGAAGATTCCGAAATGTAATATGAAGCTCTTGTAGCAACGCGCTGCAAGGGCTTCTTTCAAAAGCAATAGGAAGGGATTTTGAAAAAAGACAGGCTCACTGAGACTGTTGCTCGTAAAGGCAGGCATAGTATGGCAGAGAAGCGAATTAAGAAAATCGAACTAATTGTGGCGAGTCTTGAATGTTTTGTAGAGTTACTTGAAACATATAGACAAGAAGAGGAACGAAAGTGGGACGAAGATAAAAAGACTGACACAAATTGCGAAGATGAGTGGGAGACTGAATATCAAAATGATCACATCATCATGGCAGAAGCAAAAATTCGAGACGCGATTAGTTTATTACAATTTTAAGAGGCACGGCGAGAATTCTCGGTTACTTGTATCCGAGATGAAAGCCAATTGGTTTATTTAGAAACGTTATCTGAAAATCCACATTACTGGTGTACGCTAAGCGTTTGTGCTACGATAACGTCATAAAACTACACGAAAGGAAGACGGCAGCTATGAATAAAGCTTTCAAATATAGACTGTATCCGACGAAGGAACAGGCTGCATCATTCAATAACACATTCGGATGCTGCCGTAAGGTGTGGAACCTTATGCTTGCGGATAAGCTTGTAAGCTATAAGGAGACAGGAAAGTTCGTTTCTGTCACTCCAGCGAGGTATAAGTCCGAGTATCCGTTCTTAAAGGATGTGGACAGCCTCGCGCTTTCGAATGTGCAGTTAAACCTGCAGCGTGCTTTCAGAGACTGTTTTTCCAAAACGCGTAAGAAGAATACCGGATTTCCGAAATTCAAGTCTGCAAAGCATAGCAGGAGATCTTATACCACCAATAACCAGAACGGCACGGTAGCCATATCAGACGATAGGCACATTCGTCTGCCGAAGCTCGGTAAGGTAAGAGCCTGTTATACATAGACACCCTGACGCATCATGGAACATAAAGTCGGCTACCGTCTCACAGGACGGTGACGGCAGATATTATGTTTCCGTACTCTTCGAGTATGATGCTGTCATTCCGGTGTGTAAGCCTGATATGACGAAAGTCATAGGTATGGACTATGCATCGGACGGACTGTATGTGGATGATACAGGCGTTCGCGGTACGGAACATAAATACTGTCGTGAAAGTCAGAAAAGGCTCGCAAAGGCGCAGCGCAGACTGTCACGGATGACAGGCTCCGGAAAACATGAAGCGAAATCCGCCAATTACTTAAAGCAGTTGCGTAAGGTAAATAAGATACATAAGCATGTATCCAATCAGAGGCTCGACTATCTGCATAAGCTAAGCACCGAGATAGCCAATCGGTATGACGTGGTATGTGTGGAGGACCTTAACATGAAGGCACAGTCGAATAAAAGCTTCGGCAATGGCAAAGCAACGATGGATAACGGATACGGCATGTTTCTCAATATGCTCAGCTATAAGCTCGCAGATCGTGGGAAACAACTCGTAAGAATCGATAAATGGTATCAGTCCAGTCAAATATGCCACTGCTGCGGGGAAAGACATCCTGAGATGAAGGATCTTAAGATCCGTATCATGCGCTGCGACTGCGGGAACGTAATGGATCGCGATCAAAACGCGGCCATAAATATCAGGAATGAGGGCATACGCATACTGATGTCATCCGTAGCGTAAGCATCTCAGATACGGTAGGGCCGGGACGGCCCGAACCTGACGCTTGCGGACACCGTGTAAGACACATTGTTACGCTTCGTAACATGCGCAGTGGTGGTTGAAACAAGAAGCTCGGTTACTTGTATCCGAGTAGTTCACGATTGCAACTAAAGTTATCCTTGCGATCAACAATTTCGAAAAGTAATATCGTGCCAAAGCTTTCTCTACGCACTCAGTCGTAGAGAAGGCTTTTTTTTGTTGGGCGTAACAAGTGAAAGGGCACAAGAATTCGCTTTTAATATGGAAATTTAAACTTTACCCATATATAAGTTGAAACAATAAAGTTGAAAAATCCCGAAACGGGAGAAAGGAGTAAGATGAAGAAGAAGGATAACTCCATTCTAAGTGTTAAAGACTTTGTAGTTAAAAACACAGGAATGGACGTTAAGACGCTTCTTCATGACACGAACGAGTATCAGTTTTCGGCACTTGAAAAAGCTGCCGAACTGATACGAAAGTGGAAAGAAGAAGAAAAGAAATTCTTCGTCTTTGCGGACTACGATGTCGATGGAATAACGTCTGGCGAAAGCATGAGAATGCTTTTAAGAGCCATTGGTGTTCCAAAAAATAACATCATCGTTCGATATCCTAAGCGATTCAGTGAAGGGTATGGAATGAGCGTAAAGGCGGTGAATCAATTCGACAGTAACGGAGTCATCATTACTGTCGATAACGGTGTCGCAGCGTTCGAAGCGATAAAGGCTGCAAAGGCAAAGGGGATGGCTGTTCTCGTGACAGATCATCACCTCGCGTCTATCGATGAAAATGGGAAAAAGGTATATCCGGAAGCAGATTATATCATTGACCCAAACGCCATCGACGAACAAGCGGAATTTACAGCCTACTGTGGATGCGGGATTGTTTTCAAACTCGCAACCAGGATGCTGAAGGCAGGCAATGAAAAAACGCTTGCACGAATTCGGACGAATGCAGCGATCGCAACTGTAGCGGATTGCGTTCCGCTTATCGGTGAAAATCGACGCATCGTAAAAGAAGGTCTTATGCTTGCGACGCATAAAGACATTCAAACAACCGGGCTTTCCGCCCTGCTTGCAGAATGCAATCTCCAGGGCCACGTTTCTGAAACGGATGTTGCATTTAAAATTGCACCGTGCTTAAACGCGGTAGGTCGTCTAAATGATGACGGCGCTGCTGTATCTGCAAGACTCATAAGTTTTGATGGTGATGAATTAAGCGCATCAAAACTTGCAAAGGCTCAGGTTGAAAAGAACGAGGAGAGAAAAGTCCTTCAAAAAACATGGGATATGAAAGCAGATTCCATGATAGAAGATGATGACAATGCCATTATTCTTCAACCAGAAGGATGCCCAGAGGGACTTGCCGGAATCATTGCCGGTCGGATCGCTGACCGCCGCAACAAGCCAACCATTATCTTTACGGATAATGGAAATGGCATTTTAAAAGGCAGCGGAAGAAGCGTTGAAGGTGTGAACCTGAAAGCTCTCCTTGATCAGTGTCAGGATACCCTGGTAAGCTATGGCGGACATGCAATGGCTGCCGGATTAAAGGTCAAGGATCTATTCGCATTTAAAAATGCATTTAACGATGCACTTCGTAAATGCGGATGGACGGCAACAACCGAAACGGAACAGACATACGACCTTGAAATCAACGGAAGCGATGTGCTTGCCGTGGTTGAAGAGATCGAAAAGTTTGCGCCTTACGGAGAAGGCAACCCGGCACCTACGTTTTATATTCAAAATGTCGAGCTTACCCCAAAGGGAAGTTCGTACTATAGTGAATTAAAGAACGAAGGTGTCAAGCTGTTTGCAGATGGCTATTCTGCAACAACTTTTAAAGCTACGAAAAAGTTTATGGATGAAAAGCCAAGAAGGGTAAACCTTTTTGGAACGATAGCCAGAAACTATTTTTGTGGAAACAGCTACGTAGACGTGCATTTCGATGACATGGAAGCAGTAGCCGAAAAAAATGTGAAACGGACTTCATTGCAAAAAATGCTTGATGAAGCAGCGATGAGGCTTGGATCTATTTAATTATTTCATTTGATGGCCCTTATAACAGGGCGGAAAGGACATTTATATGAATAACGTTAACCTTATGGGCAGACTCACGAAGGACCCGGATATCAGATACACTCAGGGACAGAATTCGATGGCAGTCGCGAGATTCACTCTTGCGGTAGATCGTCGGAATAAAAATCCTGATGGTTCGAGAGATGCTGATTTTATCTCATGTGTCGCATTTAGGAAGACTGCGGAATTAGCAGAAAAGTACTTTAAACAAGGTACGAAACTTGCGATCCGTGGCCATATCCAGACTGGTTCATACCAGAAACAAGATGATTCACGCGTATATACAACAGATGTTGTTGTAGACGAGGTTGATTTCGCAGAAAGCAAGAATGCTCAGGGCGGTACTCGTGGTGCATCAAATGGTACACCACAGGGGCAGTCGCATCAGGCTTCTGGAAAGAACAACAGTGTATCGTATGAAGCAGATCCGTATGCCGATGGGTTTATGAATATCCCAGAAGGCGTCGATGATGAGATGCTTCCTTTTAACTAATACTTAGTTAACTTCTTCATTATTTAAAAAGAGGAGATGGAAATTCCATCTCCTTTTTATTATAGGTATTTTTCCTTAAGCGAAAGTAACGCATCAAACGCGGTATTTACCCTGGCAGCATCCTCGGCTGTGCCTCCGGCATCCGGATGAACATTCTTGATCACTACGCGGTATCTTGCCTTCAGGTCCTCTGATGACATATCAAAATACTCATTGACACGAATATGCATAATTTCTAACGAAGACTCAAGAGTTTCACGGTCTTCATCAGAAAGATGTGCATACTTAACGCGCGCGGTATTCTTCTCCCGATTAGGAAGAACGAATTCATTTACTACATACTTCCAGTCAACGCCACTGCCATCGCCAAGTGCCGGACGATTAATGACCTGAAAGATTGCATCTACACTTGCAGATACATGGTCTTCCATATTATCAGAAGAGCCAAAACGGGCAATAAGAAACGATGACATTGCAAGATGTGCGTATTCTTCAATATCGCCATCTTCATACACCGCATGACTTTCTCCATAGCACCGGTTTATGCCGTCAAGGTCCATGAGACACATGACCCATCCGTAATGGACATAATCATAATACTTTGCGGAAAACCCGCATAATTTAACCCATTCACTGAGTCTCTGATAGACCGCAGCCGCTCTTTTAAGTCCGCCCTTTTCTTCCCATCTTACATACTCATCTTTTTTAGATCCATACTTCCTTGCAATGCGATAGGCGATGAAAAAGTCATTAAGAAGATGAGGAAAAACCTTTTCGACATCGGTATACACAAAACGAGAATCATCATCAAGCACATGCCACTCATATAGATTGTTGTTGCTCGCCACGTCATTAAACGGACAGAAGACCGGAACCATTTTATAGCTCATTACTTCAAATAAACGCTCGCCAAATGCACGATATAACCATTCTGGCGATGGCATCTCATCCTTTTTTACACCAACCGTGTTTGGATACTCAGGATGCTGCAGCATGAACATGTAGTCGACAACAGGAATGTCCAGTAATCTGCGCGTCTCATCATCCGCATATACTATAGAGCAGTCAAGAAGATCATTAAAAGTCGCTCTTGTATTCACAAGATACGCTGTCTCCTCGGGCGTATAGAAAGCTGATTTATATGGCTTTTTATTCCACACAAGACACCGGCAGGTGCGTTCCGTACCAAGCCCGGCATCTCCAGGGCACGTCATGTAACGCCAAGTCATGTGTACATTCTCAGCGTCCGTGATTGGAAATGCACGATCCCTGTTGTTGACTCTTGGATGCTTTCTCGTCCAGGTACGGATGCGGGCAGCAGCAGTCTCGTTACGATACGCTTTTTCTATACCGTATTCTTTAATATTTGCTTTAATATAATGTATGTTCGTTGTATTTACCTTTTCGCCTGGCTCAAACCGGCGGGGAGTACGCTTGATATCAGTCTGATGCCATCCGATCACTCCTTTCCTCCAAATGCCATCAGACCTATACATAGTGGAAGCATAGGCATCTTCACTAAGCCCAAGCTGGCATGGTAAAAGCTCGATTCCTGTCTGCCTCCATCCGCCGGATGGCTCCTGTACCCAGATACCAACAAGCCCAGGCTCACTGCGTAAAGGTCCAGGCACACACTCGATGTAAATTCCGTCATTTTCAGTAAGCTTTGCTTTTACCTGTTCCCGTTTCTCCTCCGTCCAGGAATTCCATGTTTCATCGTTTGTAGGATGAACCTTCTTATAACTTGCGCTTTCATTAATTTCCTTTAATGCCGCTCTATCAAGAACCGGCCTGTTTTCTTCTCTATAATATTTAAACTCATCACCCGCATGAAGAAGATATGCGTAATGGTCATTATCCTTATATCTCATAAACGGCACGCAGATATTAAACAGGTTATCTGCGCATCCCTCCTTCCAACAAGTCATTCACCTTTTTATTTATTTTACCATATCCGTCTAGTGTTTCTGCGAAAATTGATTTTCAGATAACCAAAATGAGCATTTTCTCATAAATAATCACGAATTCGCTCATTTATGGCCAAAACACAAAAAAATTCCCGTTCGTGATTTGCAAAAACTTTACCCATATATACAGTAAGTGAAATGCGTATTTTGCGCCTGTAGACTGCCTTTATTGCATTGTGAAAGGATATTCATATATATGTTAGAGAAAAAATTACAGCAGATGGGATTATCCATGACGATCGGTGTTGCCACTGATATATATGGCGTATTACCATCGATCGCAAAACTGATTGAAAGGGCCGCAAGGTATCGATATTACGAAAGTGTACTTGCCGGAGACATCGACCATGAAGGAAATGTCGGGATCATCACATGTGACGAACAAGTAGCGGATAAGATTAAAGATGGATTGATAGCAAGTAACATTCCGTTTTGCATCGAAAGTTCCGACAAAGTGCATGCCGAAGTGCGTCGTTTTCAAAAAGAAACGACAGATAAAGACGAAGTTCATTCTGGAATACCATCACAAGATGAACTTCAGAATGAAAAGATTCGTGTAACAAAAAGCCTTCTTGAAAAGAACGGTAAATACACTATTTTTCTGCCATCAAGCTATGTTAGGAATACGTTGACAGATAAGCAAATCGATGCATATCTTTCGGCGGATAATCAAAACGAAGCATGTAAGAACCTGCTGCCTGAAGATAAAATAGCGCTTCCGCCAGCCGGTGGCTGCACACGTATCGATATCATACTCGCAAATATCTTCATTAAGGAACTTCGGGAAGAATACGGGATCAAAATCAAGGAAAACGAGCAGGAAAAGGAAAAAGACGGTAAAGAGAAGGAAGAAGACCTGGAAAGAGAGCGCGGAGAAGAAGATGAGAGCGCGGTAGACCAGGAAACTGAACAGGAAGAAAAGACGAAAACTCCTGATGCGATTGTGGCAGGATTTTCAGATGACGTTCAAAATGCCGTAAGTAAGGAAAAGAAAAAGAAAGGAAAAACAAAGGAAGGTTCAAGCCGATCCAAAGATAGAGACGAATCGAGAAACGGCCATGAAGAGAACCGGGTATATGAAAGAGATGAACACGATTCCACAAGTGAAGATGTCGATCACTATAAAAGCATAGACCATTCAGATCACCATGAAGAACGTGATCGTATGGGCGGAATGTCAACAAGTGGAAACCTTGCGCACGATTCTTTCAGACATCAGGAAGAACTTAAAAAAGAATCTGAACTTGAACAAGAAAAAGAAGAAGCAAAGAAAGAAACTGTTGAGCGAACGCGCGAAAGAAAACGCGAAGAAGTCAAAAGACCTTTCGACGAACATGAGAATGCATCCGATAGTGAAACCCCTGATGAAGAAAAAAGGCAGCAGCGAATCACTACACCGGATAGCCGCTACGAAAGAAAAGCAGAATCAGAAAGAAATGAAGCCCGTAACCGTACGGATGATTCTTCGCGCGCGCAGCGAAATGCGGTAAACGATAAAAACGCCGATACAGAAAGCAGCGAAAAGCCATATACAAAAACTAAATCTGAACAGGAGCAAAAAGCATCCTCACGCATGGGCGGAATGTCAGTAAACGAAAACCTCGCGCACGATTCATTCCGTTCACATTATAATGCAAAAACGGTTCACTTCGACGATAGCCAGAAGACGATCGTTGAGCATCACTCAGCCGGAGATTTAAGCGGAAACAAAAAAACGTCATTTAAGGCGGGCCAGGAAACATCAGAAACGATTGGACGGGCAAGCGGGAAAAGAGAGATCCTGTTTAAAAGCTTCTCCACGGAAAATACTTCACTGGCAAATGCAATCGTAAATACAGCTTCCGAAACCCGTCCAAAGAGAGGCACCGCACTCACGAGGCCAATTAAAGAGGCTGTCAAAAGTGCCACTATGGGTGATGGAACAGAAGGCGGAGAGGAAGCCGAGAAATACAGGCACAACACCGCCCCTGTAGGGAGATTCATCGCACAGGAAGCGACGTACGGAAGACGTATCGCACGAGCAAGTGAGACCATGCATGATGGTGATGTCTGGGCGAAGGCTTACGCTGCCTATCGTGGAGAGCCGAATACCATCAAGGCGGAAGAATTCATTGACACAAACTTAAAAAATGCCGGTATTGACCCGAAAAGCTTAAACGGAAAGAATATCGTTGAAGTACAGGATATTCTGGATAGCGTAAATACAAACAAAGCAACGATATCCAGAATGAGCGACAGTGCAATGAATGGGTGGCTTCGTGAAAACGGCGGAGATCTTTCAGAAGATCTGAAGCAGTCCATCGATCATTACAGGAAGTGTTTAAATGACGTAAATAATCTGAAGAAGCCGGATTCACATGACGCTGCTGCCATGAAACAGTATAGATCCGATAGAGCGGATAGGCAAAAGGCTGCAAGAAACGCTCTAAAGGACCTTTCAAATGCAGCAACAAGCACGCGCAGTACCATCCAGCAGATGAAAGAGGAGATCGACCGGCTGCAAAAAGAGATCGGTAATTATCTTTCAAAATCAAATAACATGGCAGAACTTATCCAGTTATTGAAGGATAACGGATACAGTTCGTCCGTTATGGATGGCATACGGAATATATCGTTTGATGCATTAAAAAACAGCGATGCGATTGAACTGATTAATAAGGAATTTGGCTATGAAGGACTTTCAAAGAAAATCCAGTCAACAGCAGAACTTCAAAAACTGGTTTATGAGGGAAAGATAGCATCAATAGGCGAGCTCATTAAAGCCATGGATTCCTCCGCGTTCGGTGCATTCTTAAAGAGCCAGGGGCTTAGTCAGGACATCATCGATAAGCTTTTAAAGATGGGGAAAAACGGCATCACACTGAAGCCGGAAAGCCTTAATTTACTCATTTTACAGGCAACAGGAAGCGATAAGCTTATCCTTCAAAATCTTCAAAACATCTTAAACGGTGAACTAGCAAGACCGAGCTCACATTTAAGACTTGGTAAGGGAGTTATCAAAAAGATCGCGCAGAATTCATTTGGCGACGGTGAAGGCGCAAATGCATTATGGGAGACATCCGGATATCTAAGCAATGCGCAGCGCATTACGCAAACCGGCATCAAGATATCATTGAACGTGTCGAACAGACTTCTTGGAGAAGATGCCATTGTCTCAAGGGGATTAAAGGTAGCAGCGCATCCAGCAAAGTTTGCAGGCAGAAAACTTGCAGGTACAACCGCTGGAAAAGCGATAACAAATTCAAGGGCCGCTATGAAATCTGCAAAGATTATAAATAATACACGGCGTCTTATGCATGCGCCAGGCAGATTCGTCGGTAAAACATCAAGAGCTGCTGCGAAGGGCCTGGGCAAGCTTATCAGTACAGGCGCTAAAAACGTAGCAGGTGCAATTGGAAAGGTATTTGGCATAAAAGTACTTGATGGTGCAGCATTAGGTTCCGCAGCAAGCACGGCTGGAACTGCGGCAGGAACAGCAGCAGGCGGTGGTGCAGCAGTTGCCGGAACGCTTGCTGGCGGATGGGTCATTGTCGCTATCATATTGGTTATCATGCTCGTCATGGCACTAATCAACAAAAGTAATGAAAGAGATGTAAAAACATCCGGCAACTATCAGTACACTCAGTTCGATACGGATTTTCAGACGGAGATCCTGAATGAGCTTCAAAATCTGAATGACTCCTTCGAAGAGAGCGTAAACAGAGCGGCAACAGACCGAACCTTCTGGTCCGGAACCACGGGATTCAGCGAAACAGACTCCGTAACACATTACGAATCAGGTGCATATTCCGTACACTTCCGTGATGCGGAAGGCAATGAGCTTGATCATCTGGATATTAACAACTCTAAAGCGATACTTGACCTTGCCACACAATACTGTAAATATGCGGATTGGATAAAACCGGACGCAAACGCATCAGACGAAACAAAACTGGCATATGAACAGATCAAGCAATACTACCTTGACTATTGCAAGTTTCTCTGGGTAGCTACACACCGTATTACACTCGAAGAGTATCGACCAGGTGATTCAAAACACGCAGATGATGACCAGTCCGGACTTGTAACAAACGCACAGGGTATCTGTCCTAAAGACGGAATAAAGGTATGGCTGCAGAAAGATTTTACACCTGGAAAAATACATGCTGATGAAAAAGACTATGTTTGCGGTGTGGATAATGGACATGCTACGAATTCGGAAGGAACATGTAACTTATTGACGGCATCGCCATTTGATGATGTATATCGCGACTACGGTGAATATGCACTATGCACGCACCCACTGGAGGGTAAAAAGGATGGATGGAGCATCGTTACGGATGAAAATAATAATCCGGTAACAAGAACGCATTACATCTGTCCGTCAGAAAATGGACATAAATGCGAACATTGCTACACATATGAGGACGATAGTAATGGAAAAAGTCACAAAGTCTATGAATATCACCATTGCGGAGAAATATGCCCGAGTACCCAAAAGGTATTTTATATTGAAGGTCATAAGCACACGGACTATCAATGGGAATATAACTGCGGTGGACATATGGGCGCAGTGATCTACATCACTGTAGGTGATGTAAATCGTCTTAAGGATATGACACCGGCAAAGGACATTGATATAAATGACCTTAGCAACTATCCGGACAATTCAAATGATGTATATATCGATCAGAATCTGTCAGGCGAGACGCTTGTAAGTCCTACCGAAAGCGATAGCGAAAATTAAAAGGAGGAAAAATGGAACGACGAAAGAGAATACTGATATCCTTCATTTCATTCGTGTTCCTCTGTATTTTACAGATAATCCCGGTATTCGCGGCTAAATCTGCGGATACCGGATATGCGTATCTTTATTTTTACACGATAGATGGAGATGAGATCACAACCCTTGAAAAAAAGGTGCCGATAGGAAAGCAGTATACGTTTCATAATCCTGACAATTTCAAATACATTGTTTACAGGGATGGCGATACCATTATACGTGGTGAAAACGATGACCTTTATGATACCGTAAAGGGAATTGAATGGTGGGATGAAACAGATGAAAGTAACATACAAAAATATACGAATGGCGAGTCCTGGTATCCGGACACCGCAGGCGTATATTATTTCCGCGTACATACCGATAATCCGGCGATCACAGGCGAAAACATACCGCTTTCCAAGGGTGATGATTTAGTCTATATCAGTTTTTATGATCAGAACATGGACCCAATCATGCGTGGAGACAACTATGCATATGATACCACGATGACAACAAGAGATGCGTACACATTCCCAGACCCGAAAGATACTTGCGATAACGGTATCTATTGGGCATGTACAACAGATGAAGGGAAGAGCTATCTTTTCAAAGCCGGTGAAAAAGTAAAATTTAACGCAGGCAGCTACGAATTCCATATCGCGACAGATGAGCCGGTAACAGTGACCTTCCATTATCCGTTTGGAAGTGAAATCAGTGCAGAAAATGTGTCGCCTGGTGACCAGTATGGCCAGACGATGAGCGCAAAAGTAGGAGAGAGCGTCACACTTTATAAATCACCGGGAGCAATCATCTGGGGCTGCACATTCAAGGGCTGGACGAACGATGAAGCAAATGATGACAAGATCTATGCGGGCGGAACATCTTTAAAAATTATGGATAACCAGGATATATCCTTATCCATGGTGTATGAACAGGATGATAACTGGGACCCGAACGCAAAAGATCTGAACGGGGATATGCTGTCAAAACCACTCATGAACACGAGTGAAAACATCAATAACATCGGTGGTACCGGATACGATACCCACATTGACGGAAGTGGTAAACTCGCAACTAAATATACAAAAAAGCTTATCAATCAAGACACTGTGCTTTTCGGTGTTCCTTCTACTTATAGTAAGAGCGACGACCTTACGTCTCTTGAGAATGGTGGGGATCCAAAAGATGTCGGAAGCTACAAAAAAGATAAATACGGCTATGACATGGAAGACAGTAAAATTGAAGACCCGAATCTTGGCGATGTCCTGAAGCAGGATAATTCGGCACAGATGATGGATGTATACGGTAATTCAATGATGTATCACTCGGATCTCTCGCGCCTTGATGATATGTGCGTCGCGTGGATAAGACTATACGAAATGAAGAATTCCGTACCAAGCTTCGTTGCGATGATCGCGGACTGGGATCAGACTGAGATCGACCGGTTTGAAGCTATAGAGTTTGCTTTAATCAGCCAGGAATATCCTGGGAAAGCAAACAGCCTTTACAAACGCTTTAATTCGAATGATGCGGATGTACTCGCCGCTAAAAAGAAAGGCTCCGAATTCGCACCTATCGAATCAGCGACCCTTCCGGAATGGAAGGATGAATACATGTCCGAACGTGCCTTCAATATGCTGAAGTACACGAAGACCATTTTCAGTGGTTGGGCAGACGCATATAATGACGGCGTATACGAGGCATATAAGGGAACAGATGGCAGCATCCATAAAGTCTTAAGCATTCAGAGTAACAGCTTTATACGTAAATTTGCCGGAATGATGAATAAGGGCGCGCGCACGCTTGCCGTAAGACTAACGGATTCAATAGATCATCTGAGTCATTTGAATTTTGCAAAAACCGTATCAGGCCTGTTCACGATTGAAGCACACGCGGAGCCTAACAGTTTAGGTACTGCAAAGCAATACGGTTCCTACGTAACCCACAGCCTCGATAATGAAACACAGATCTTCAGAAGACAGTTTTTTGATAAGAGTAAGATAAGCCGTTATGGAACCTATTCATTTGGTGCCCTTGATGGATTATCCGCAGCACAGGTGATCGTCGCGCAGCGATTATTTAACTTTCTTGTAGAAAAGGGTTACTCAACCGCGATGGCCGCAGGCGCATGCGGAAACGTATGGCACGAAAGTGACGGATTTAATGCAGCTATGCAGGAATTAAGACCGATTGCCGGAAGAGGAGGGTATGGACTCTTGCAGTGGACCGGTACCAGACGGGTCGCGCTTGAAAACTATGCGAAAAGGCAGGGAAAGAATGTATCCGATCTTGATCTGCAGCTTGATTTCCTTTGGGTCGAATTAAGCGGAAATTACAACACGAAGGTAAATAAGAAATTATCGAGGTATTCTAACGGTGCATCTCTTTCGACAGCCACAAACGTTAAACTTGCGGCTGAGGTATGGTGCTCTGATGTGGAAAGTCCTCGGCACGATACATCAAAAGAAGCGGGAGAGCCTGTTGCATACGATGGTCACCGTTGGTCCGGTATGAAGGCAAGAATTGACTACGCCTATAAAATATACAATGCGCTGACCATGCAGGGTGGAGACTTCAGCGGAGATGGAGCGATCATTACACCGCTAACACAATTTGCATTGTCCCTCACGACAAGTCGAAGCGGAATTCCATACGTATGGGGCGGTACTACAACATCCGGTTTTGACTGTTCCGGCTTTGCACAATATGTATTCCGAAAGTTTGGAAAATCGCTTCCGAGAACTTCCCGCGATCAGGCAACCGTTGGACAGGACATACCAGTTGTTCCAGCCTATATGCGTCCTGGAGATCTCTGCTTTTATGCAAAGGCAAACGGCGTCATCCATCATGTGGCCATTTATATCGGAAATGGACTCATCGTTGGTGCGCAGAGCAGTAAATCAGGAATAAAAACAGAAAAATGGGACTATGCTCGTGTGGCATGTGTACGAAGAGTCTTTAATATCGATGATGCAGCTACAACGCAAATTGCAGGCTCGAAAACAAGTGAAACGGATAGCTGACCGAAAAAACATATAACAAAATTACGGCAGCCGAGATGGCTGCCGTTTGTTACATTTTGGCTTTTAATTCCTGGATATCTGCTTTTAGTTTTGTGATCTCTTCCCTTGCGATAAGTAATTCATCCGTGCGACGGTCAAGCTTATTTCTTATTTCCTTTATCTCGTTTGCATGGATCGTGCTCATTTCAGCGATCGCAGCAGCTTTTGCATTTTCCGCATCCTTCCGTGCCATTTCCAAAGCGCTGACGGATTCACGAAGCTTATCCTTTAGATCAGAGATCGTGCTTTCACTTTCACTGCGGAGATTTTCAAGAGCCGTTCTGCCAGACTCACGGGCAGCAGATACCGCCTTCTCAAGTTCCTTTTCCGAGGCGCGTTTAGCATCCCTTGCAGCTTCCTCTGCATCACGACGAATATCGCTTACTGCCTGTTCAGCCTTTTCCTTATCAGAAATAGACTTTTCATATTTAGCCTTCAGTTCATCATACTGCGCGGATTTTTCATCGGCAATTTTCAGATCTCTGCTGATACGGTCGATCATATCCTGTTTATCCTGGATCTGACCTTTCGCGGCATCTGCTGCGTCTCTTGCCTGCCGCGCCAGAGCTTCTGCATTATTTTTCCGGTCTTCTGCATCGGAGGCGGACTTAAGTGCTACGCTTAATTCAGCTTTAACTTCTACGAACTCTGCTTTTTGCTTTTCGAGCGATTCCTGAAGCTGTTGGATGGTCGTATCTTTACTTCGCAACAGGACATCATACTGAGCATGAATGGTCTCTTTCTGATCGCGGTATTGCTCAAGGACTTTTTTATAAATTTCCTCAGCATCATGAAGCTTTGAATGAAACGCCTCTATTTCATCCGCTCTTTCTGGAATGGATGCTTTGCCCTGCTCGAATTCATAAGCACTGATAAGTGCTGAAAATGCCGCCTGTTGGTTGCCACCGATTTTTGCAGCGATTTCCTTGATTTTTGATGCCGTTTCGTCGTCCACACGGAAAGACTTTGGCGATGGCTGTTTTTTGTCCTGGATTTCCTGTAATTCCGTCATGAATGATCGCTCCTTTCTATGAGTATTACATATACAATGTAATACTATGTATTACATAAAACTATACCATAAAGTGTAAAAATGTTCAATAAAATGCCGCATATAAAATAAAAACGCCACAAAACGCGCATCCTGTGGTAAAATCGCCATAAAAGAGTAGATAATCAAGCCAGATACCTACATTATTTGGAAGCATGTAGTCAACTACCATCGCCTGAAGGTAGTGGGGTTCCGCTTATGGAAAACGAAAGGATTTAATTTATGAAACCTTTATTTAAAAGTATCCTGAAAATAATACAAATATCAACAATGCTGCTCATATGTTTTGCAATCTCTTCATTTGCAGCTACCGGGGACCCGATACCAGAACCGGACCCTTCTACAAGGACCGACATAACAGTAAACATCAAAAGCCCGGAATTATACGAGGGAGACCTTGAGTTTTATTGCGGCACGGAGACATTTTACATACATGTTAAATCAGGTGAAACACTCACATCCGCAACGTATAATGTTGAGAAAGGCTCATATAAAATAGGTTTTCTTGATCCAAATGACATTTCAGATTCCTTTAAAATAAGCTATGACGATCATCTTGATACAAATACAAAATCAAAAGTAGATGTTGTGATCGATTACGCGGACAGCGTGAAGGATAATAATGAAGACTGGGAGAATGAAGGAGGCGATCTTGGCGTTGAAGAATCATCTATGCAACCAGCGGAATATGATTTTTCGGAAGGGCAGGCGTCCGGTACAATAGCCATAAGCTGCGCGCAGTACGGTTCCATCGATGCGGTTGTATTTAAGCTTATGGGAAATAAAATATATGAAATCACACTTGATGCTGAACATGATTTTAAAGCAAATGTACACCTTCCAGCCGGAACATATAAGGAGCTTACGTCTATCGACGTGACACCAAATGAGCTTGCGACCATATCTAGTGGGCTTACGTTTGCCTGGGGCCACCGTGGAAAAACCTATTTTGGCAACAATTACACGGTAACCGAAAATAGTTTTACCGATATCAGTGACCTTTACATCAAGATGAATTATCAGGGGGATATGCGTGAAGTCGATGATTCCATCCTGATGCAGACTAAGATAAGGGATAATTACACGGACATTGTAAAAGAAAGACGGGAAGAATTTGTAAACGACAATATTTCCAGTGAATATCCAACCATCGCGGCACAGGAAACATCCGCTCCGGCAATCGCAAGCGCGGTTGAAAAGACCGTAGACATCCGTAAATATATCGCGTTTGGTGCAGTCGGATTACTTGCTATCATTGGAATTACCGTTATCGTAATAAAGAGAAAAAAATGATGGGAAAACATTATAAAGCATCAAACTAATATTCTGAAAAGGACGTAAAGGAAACACTTTGCGTCCTTTTCGCTATTTATAAAAGCAAACTTTACCAATATATATGTGTACCATTGATTAAAGTTCGCATTAAGCGACAGACATACGAAAAATGTTTATTAAAACCGGAGGAAGAAATGAAGAATAAGGCAAGAAAAATTGCGGCAATCGCTGGAACCGTTATCTGTATGATGGCACCAACCATGACATCATTTGCCGGGCAGTGGGTAGACTGTGGTGCAGTCTGGAGATATTACACAGATAATGGACAGTATTGTGGCTGGATGAATGAGATGACAGGAGAGAAGTTCTTCCTTAATCAGTATGGGGATATGTCCGTCGGCTATCAGCCATTAACAGCAGATGAGAACGGAACCATAACGTGGCACTATTTTACGGAAGATGAGGGCGAAGCGGATGCTTTTAGAGACTTCCCGACATATGGGCATCTTCTGACCGGATATCAGACCGTACATGGTGTAAATGTCTACTTCAGTGAAAAGGAAGCTGAAAACGGAAAGCTGTATACGGATACCGTAACTCCGAACGGAATGGCTGCCGATCACGTTGGTATTCTTCATTAAGAAAGAATCGGCTAACTGAAATAAGCTCCGATCCATAAAGGACCGGAAACAAAATTAAACTAAAACGCCAAAAGAGGAACCTTCCCATGCCAAAACAAATATTACGATTTACGCCGCAAAAAAGCATGGCGGATATTTCACAGGCTTATAAGCACAATACACGTCAGGAAATACCGGTAACCGAGCATATCGATGCAGATCGAACCGCGGATAACGTTGAATTAATATCCCTTCCGGAAGGATGCAAAACAATCAAGCAGGCATTTAATAAGCGCATCTCGGAAATGGATTATTATAAAACCCACAAGATTGCAAAAAACGCAGTTCTTTGTGATGAGATCGTCCTAGCTTTCGGAGAAGGTGGCCTTCCAGAAGATTTTTCTGTCAGCAAATGGGCTGAGAACTGTGAAAAGTATCTGGTCGACACATTCGGAAGAGAAAATGTTCTGTCCGCTGTTGTACACATGGATGAATCTGTACCACATATACACGCAATCGTAATCCCGGAATACAACGGCAAGCTAAGTGCGAGACAGATACACGGCACCAGGGACAAGATGCGGCAGCAGCATGTTACATTCTATGAGAATTATATGTGCGAAGTCGGACTTGAGCCGGAGGACGAGTATCAGACAGGTTTTAAACATGGCTCCTTCGGAAAATATTACTCCGCGCTCGATAAGGTATTCGAACAGAGCCTGCCGGAAATCGAACCTGGTGAATCTCATGAAGCTTATTATAAGAGAGTCAATGATATCTACGTAAATCAGAATTTACAACTGTTCCATATTCAGCATAAAATGATGGACATTACGCAGAAATACGATGCACTCAAATACAGCACAAAACGTAAGGAAGCCAGGATCCGAAAGCAGTACGAGAAGGAATTACAGGAATTACGAACGAAACTTGAAAAGGTAAATGAACAGATCCTCGACAGACTCGGAGGAAGTATTGAGCAGGCTGTAGAGGCAATCGAATTCAAAGATCACTATGATGCAGTATTTGAGCACTATAGTGAGGTCGCTCCAGACAGGGCTAAGGTCATCAAGGAAGACTTTGCCGAAATGGAAAAAGTGTTTATGGAAGATCTCGAACGTGGAGACTGGGACCTCAATATCGATGATGACATGGAAATGCAACACTAAATCTGCTAAATCATTATTTAGAGACCACGAAATAAAAACGCTACCCACATATAGATAGAGGATGTGTTATACAGAGAGGAGGTACGACATGGCGCAAAAGGCGAAAAAAGTGAAGCCGTTTCCGAGCGTAAATCGATTTCGCGCAGCTAAGATCAGAAAAAGCGGTAAAAAAGCTGAGATTAGTGAACAGGAAGCGAGACGTGTAGGAAATCTGGTTGCAAGCGCACCATGCGCCGTTGGCGGAACAGACGGATGGTATCCAAGCGAAGCGCAGGCAAAAAAACTTTGCGAGGATGTTCCGGCACATTACGACTTCATTCGCTGGATTATTGAAAGCGATCCGGAGTTATCGGAACAAAATCCAGAAATCTGCCACATGCTCATCAACGCTCTGAAGGACGTCTCTATATGTTAATCGTAAAAAAGGAGAATGCAAAAGATGAATAACGAAAAGTTTCGAAAAGCAGCAAAGCGCGTTGCAAAAGTAGCCGCCGGAGCATCCGCAACCGTAGAAGTCATGATGATGAACGCAATGATGGCCATGGCGGTAAATATCGATACCGGCTACTCATTAAGCCAGAATATCGGTGATACGAACCCTGAGCAGTTGATCATCGGCCTTGCCATGTGGATCGCACGTCTCATCGGTACTGGTATGCTTATCTGGGGTATCTATGGATACGTTACTGCAAGAAAGGATGGCGAAGCTGAGAGCATGAATGGTGCGCTTGGTAAGCTGATTTCCGGTCTTGTCTTAATCTGCATGCCGTCTGTACTGAAGGGTCTGAAGATTCTGGCATAAAATAATTCCAATTAAGGAAGAAGAATGAAAAGCCGCCGCAAAAAC
>ULTU01061272.1_pt1 | contig 42246 bp, 32 predicted proteins | sample 1957861 | NCBI WGS metagenome assembly ULTU01 (sample SAMEA4835742, study PRJEB28245) | human gut metagenome | biome: gut microbiome; material: fecal sample | place: Denmark | collected 2008
ACAGAATATGATTTAAGTGGAGCAACAACAGGAGGTAATGCGGTTACAAGGGCAGGAAGATACAACAGAGAAGGCTCAAAAGCTGCAGTTAATTCGGAGTGGGTATCATCGAATCCTTCAACGTATACTTTTGAAACATGGATATATTTGCCTGTTTATGGCGGAAAAAATTACTATATTTTTCATACAGGAAATGGCAGAAATAGTGTAATATATGTTGGAAAAGAAGGGAATCTTGTATTACAAACAACAGACGGAAATTCACGTGCATATGTTTCACAATCAAATTTACAAAATCTTGGATTTTATAATGGCTGGGCATATTTGTCTTTGCAAGCTAAAAGAGGCAGTGTTATGAATGCGGACAATGTTAAAGTTTATATAAATGGTGTAGCGGCACCAATATCTGAATCAAACCAAAAATCTTACAAAGCAAATATTGAAAAATCTAAATTGATGTTGGGTGGGTATCGCAGTACGAGTAATACAGGTCTGCCAGATGGTTCAATGATGAAAGAAACAAAAATATTTAATGCAGGAGTTGCAGCAAGTTCAGCAGATCGTATGTATACAGAGATGAATTCAAGTAGTGCATATTGGAGTAACCTTATTGGATATTGGAAACAAGTAGAAACATCTGGTAGTACACTGACAGCTACAGTTGGTGTAAATGGCATATATGGAAGTAATGTTGGTTCAACAACTCCTCGTGATGTTAGTTCAAATTACACAAGTGCAGCACTTACAAACAATAAATTTATCGGAACAATATCTGCAGAAGGTACAACAAGAATAACAGCAAATCACGTAGGTATGCTTGGTGCAACATCAGAAACTACAGTAGATGTAGTAATAGATAAAACAGCACCAACAGGAACAATATTTGCAAGCAAATATAATACTAATCAAAATTCAGTTACTTTGTATGTTATAGCATCAGATGATTCTGGAATAAGTGGAGTAACTATAAATGGTTGGATTGGAGGAAATTGGTCACAATACAATTCTTCTAAAAGTGCAACATACAATAATACAACAGGACGATGGGAAGTAACATATAATTTTAGTGAGATTCAAAATACTACTACTGGAGCGACCAACCAAGGCCAAGGTATTTATTACTTTGATGCACATATATACGATAATGCTGGAAACTGGGCCATCGCTAATGCGGTAACAGTCGCATACGATACAGAAGGACCTAAAAAAGGTCCTGTGACAGTTGATGGAGTGACTGGTTCATATCCTACATTTTATACAAGAAATGTAACAAGTACAGTAACAATAAATTTTACTGGAATTTCGGATAATTTATCTGGATTGAGTAATTTTGATTATTATTTGAGAAAAGATGGTGCAGGAAGAGTATATGACTATAATGTTGAGCAAGTAGTAGACGAAAATGCGGGAACAGGACATGTAAAATACCAACTAAATGGTCAAGGCAGATATGTAACTGAAATATACATCTATGATAGAGCGGGTAACTGTTCGGCTTACGATGAGATGACAATAATAGCAGATAATGAAGCACCAAGTCTTCCTTCAGAAAGTGTTGAAGGTGCAACATTAAAAGATGATGGAAAATACTATGTCACAGATCCAACAGGTGTAGTAACAATAAATTCTTGGAACATGAGTGATAATTTATCTGGCTTGAGTAATTTTGATTATTATTTGAGAAAAGATGGTGCATCTAGAACGTATGACTATAACGTAGCGCAAGCGGTAGATCCAAGTACAGGTACAGGATATGTAAAATATAAGTTTAATGGGTATGGTACTTATACTACCGAAAGGTATATATATGATAAAGCTGGAAATCACCGACCATGTGAAGTAAAAACATTCGTTGTAGCACCTGATAAATCGCAAGGTGTAATTTATACAAGTGCATCAGTAACAAATCAACCAACAATTACAGTTTCTGTAGCTGCAAGTGATGAAAGCTCAGGCGTAGCAAATGTAACAATATATGGATGGCAAGGAACTACAGTTTCAGGTACGGCAGGTGCATTTATAGGTGGAAATTCAACATATAATTCTAGCACAGGTAGATGGGAAAAAACATTTACATTTAGTGAGCTACCTAGTAGAGAAACAGGTAATACAAATCAAGGTGATGGTATATATTCATTTGATGCTCACGTAATAAATAATGCAGGTACAGATACCTATATAGATTTAGTAAGTGTAACTTATGATATCACTCCACCAAAAATAACATCAATAACTTACGATCCAGGTTGGAAAAATACTTCAGTAACAGAAGAAGTTAGTGCAACAGACAATTTATCTGGAGTAAGAATAATAGAATATAGTTATGATTTAAATTCATGGTATTCAGATTGGGATGTTACTGGAACAGGCTATGCAAAAGCAACATGGACAGCAGAAGGTGATAGAGTATTATACTTTAGAGCTACAGACTATGCTGGTAACACGTGGGTATATGCATTTGATGGAGTTCATCCAAGCGCTTATGATTTAAAAATAGATAAAACATTACCAAATGGAACTGTTTCTGCGAGCACAACATGTACAAATCAAAACAGTGTAACAATCTATGTTAATGCCACAGATGCTTTGTCAGGTGTAGATCATGTTAAAATTATGGCATGGACTGGTTCAAAAGATTGGGTAAAAACAAATGCAGAAAGAGATACTACTTATAACACAGAAACTGGATTATGGGAAATAACTTTTACTTTTGATGAAATACGTGATACTACTACTGGAGAACTAAATCAAGGAGATGGAAATTATTATTTTGGTGCACACATATATGATAAGGCTGGAAATAGACGAATAGTAGATGGAACAACAGTTATATATGACACAACTCCACCAAAAATAACATCTATAACATATGATCCAGGTTGGAAAAACGTAGACATAACAAAAGGAGTAGAAGCAGTAGATGCTTTATCTGGAATTAAATTAATAGAATACAGTTATGATTTGAATACATGGTATTCAGACTGGGAAATTTCAAACAAGGGATATGTAAGAAGAACATGGACAGAAGAAGGCGATAGAGTAGTATACTTTAGAGCTACAGATAATGCAGGAAATATCTGGGTATATGCATTTGATGGAACTCATCCAAGTGCTTATGATTTGAAAATAGATAAAACAAGTCCAGTAGCAGGTACATACACAGTATCTGGAGCTACATTTAGCGATGGAAAATATTATGTAACAAATAATACAGCAGAAATAACATTAAACTTTACTGGAATGTCTGATAACTTATCTGGATTAAAGAACTTCGACTATTATTTAAGAAAAGATGGAGCAGAAAGAACGTATGACTATAATGTAGAACAAAGTATAACAGGTAGCACGGGCTATGTAAAATATAAACTAAACGGCGAAGGAACATATGTCACAGAAATATACTTATACGATAATGCAACTAACCTTGTTGGATACGATAGCATAACAATAATTGCAGATAGCACACCGCCAAAAATAACATCAATAACTTACGATCCAGGTTGGAAAAATGTAGATATTACAAAATATGTAGAAGCAACCGATGCGTTATCAGGAGTTAAACTTTTAGAGTATAGCTACGATTTAAACACATGGTATTCAGATTGGGATTCTTCTTCAGGTGGTTATGCAAATAAAACATGGACAGAAGAAGGCGACAGAGTAGTATACTTCAGAGCTACAGACTATGCTGGAAATATAGGAGTATATGCATATGATGGAGTTAATCCAACTGCTTATGATTTAAAAATAGATAAAACAATACCAGAGATTGGCACATATACAGTATCTGGTACTACAGTTGTAGGTGGTAAACATTATGTAACAAGTGAAAACGCAGAAATAACATTAAACTTTACGGGTATGTCTGATAATCTATCTGGACTAAAGAACTTCGACTATTATTTAAGAAAAGACGGAGCAGAAAGAACGTATGACTACAATGTAGAACAAAATATAACAGGCAGCACAGGATATGTAAAATATAAACTAAACGGATATGGCACATATACAACAGAAATATATTTGTATGATAATGCTACAAACCATAGAGGATATCAAATACTTACAATCAATGCTGTAGAAAGTATACCTATACCTAAATTGATGGAAAGAGAACATGATAAAAACTATCAATATTATACAATAGGTGCATATAGAGCTGACAATAGTACAACATATACAGCGGATAAAATTAAGAAAATAACATTAATAGATTTAAGTAAGGAAAGTGCGCCAATAACTTATGTAGCAACATGGGATGCTTCATACACAAATGGAGATGGAAATGTAACGGCATGGCTTGTTACAAATGCAGAAGATAATACAATGTATGACTTATATTTAGGTGCGGAAGGAAAAATATATGCGCCAAGTAATTCGTATAGATTATTTTTCGATTACAAAAACTGTGTTGAAATAAATGGGTTAAATAATCTAGAAACAAGCCAAGTGACTAGTATGAGCTGGATGTTTCAGTCATGTATCAGTTTAACAAATTTAGATGTAAGTGGTTTTGATACAAGTAATGTAACAACAATGTATAGTATGTTTGATTCGTGTAGAAATTTAACAAATTTAGATGTAAGTGATTTTAACACAAATCAAGTAACAAATATGCAAGATATGTTTGCATCATGTAGCAAATTAACAAGTCTGGACGTAAGTGGTTTTAATACAAGTAAAGTAACAACAATGGCTGGTATGTTTGCTTTTTGTAGAGTAACAAGTCTAGATGTAAGTGGTTTTAATACTCAAAATGTAACGAATATGAGTCGTATGTTTTATGGTTGCAGTAGGTTAACAAGTCTAGATGTAAGTAGCTTTGATACTTCAAAAGTGACAAATATGAATTGTACGTTTTCTGGATGTAGCAAATTAACAAGTTTAGATGTAAGTAAATTTGATACAAGTAACGTAAGAACGATGGGTTCTATGTTTGCTTATTGTAGTAATTTAAAAGATATAGATTTGAGAAGTTTTGATACTTCAAGTTTGGATGGAAAAACATATGATGTTAGTAGTACGGCACTTGGCGTAGATGTTAACTATATGTTTTCAGGTTGTAACAATCTAGAATCTGTTATAATAGGCAACAAATTTAACAGATTAGATGGGTACGATATGTTTAGAAATTGTAGTGCATTAAAAGCGATTATAACTACAAAAGCAATCACAACTTCAAATGATGCACTAACGTTAACAGGAACAGAAAATGTAACTAATTCAAGTGGACAAATTATAGCTGGACCAAATGGATTAATAGATTTACCAAATACAATTTTGTATGTACCAAATACTACATCTGAAACAACTTATGAAGCAGCAACAAATTATGGCACAGTATTTGGCGCAGACCGAATTAAGCCTATATTAGAATTAGTTGGTGATAATCCAATTGAGATAGCAAAAGGTACAACGTATGTTGATAGCGGTGTAACGGTTGCGGGTATGGATAAGAATGAAGATGGACCGACATATACACCTTATGGGTACACTGTTTCGGTTACAGGTCTTCCTGTTGATACATCAACTAATGAGCCTAAGGTGATAACTTACACGATAAAAGATCCTGATGGTGTATCTGGCATGAGTGTGACAAGAACTGTTAATATGGCAAGAGAAGATATAACTCCAACTGTAAATATGGAAAACTATACTTATGGAGGAACAAAGAGTACTCCAACTGTAACAGGAAATCTTGGAAATGGAGCTGTAACGTATTACTACAATACGACTAACTCAAATGCAAATGGAACTCTTTGGAGTACAGTAACAAGTTCAACAAGCTTAGATGCAGGAACTTATTATATGTATGCTGTAATTGATGAAACAGCAAATTATAATGGTGCAACAACTCCTGCAAAAGCATTTGTAATTAATAAAGCAAATGGATATATTACTTTGAGTGAAGAAACAGGAACAGCTCCGTATGGAAGTGCAAATAAAACATTTACTGTAACTAGCCATCATGGTGGAATATTAACTGCCACACAAACGACAAGTACAGGTGTAGCAGTAAGCGTTAGTGGCACGACTGTAACTATAAGCTCTATGTCTTCAGTTGCAGCTGGCACAGAGATTGTAATAAAAGTAACTTCCGCAGAAACTACAAATTATGCTGCAGCTTCTGCAGATTATATTTTGACAATTGGTAAAACAAATATAACTCCAACTGTAAATATGAAAAATTATGCTTATGGTGGAACCTTAAGTGAACCTAGTGTAACAGGAAATCTTGGAAATGGAAATGTAACGTATTATTATAATACGACCAACTCAAATGCAAATGGAACTTTATGGAGTACGGTTACAAGTTCAACAAGTTTAAATGCTGGAACATATTATATGTATGCGGTTATTACTGAGACATCGAATTATTTCGGAGCAACAACTCCTGCAAAAGAGTTTACTATCGAAACATTACCAGTAAGCGGTAGCGTTACTATAGGTGGAGTGCCTATGGTTAATAAAACTCTAGCAGCGATGGTTTCTATTGATCCTGAAGATTGTAGTTTAAGTTATAAATGGTATATTTCAGATACTCAAACTACATCTAGTGGAACTTTGGTTTATACTTCTACTACAGATAATACACTTTTAGTTACATCTAACATGTTAGAAAAATATGTATATGTAGAAGTTACAGCGAGCAAAGCCAATTACACAACTACTGTATTTAAAAATGTAACTGGTATAAGAGTCAGAAGCGATGATGGCTCTAAGGATATTATGGAAGCTATCAGATATGTTATAGTTGAAGATATACTTCCAATACTTATGAACGAAAGTATGGAGGATGTTTATACTTATGGATATATTTTGGGCAATTCTACAATAAGTCAAAGAAGAAAAGATATAATTTCTATAAGCTTTAGAAATACAAGTATACCAACCAGTGATTCAGTAACAGCATGGGATGTTTCTTATAATAAAGATGGCAGTGTTATAGCTTGGCTTACCGAGAATGAAAATTATGAAGGTATGTATAATTTAAATATTGGAGGCAATAGAAGTGTTATAGCTGTAAGTGGATATTGCTTATTTGCGAAATATCCAAATTTAGCATCGATTAATGGGTTTGATATTTTTGATACCAGTAGAGTAACATCTATGCAAAGCATGTTCGAAAGTAGTGGAAAATTGACAAATTTAAATTTGAGTAGTTTTGATACAAGAAATGTAACAAATATGTCATACATGTTTTCAGAATGTACATTTTTAAGTAATTTAAATATTTCTAATTGGAATACCAGCAAAGTGTCTAATATGCAAAGTATGTTTGAAAGATGTGGAGGCTTTACAACAATAGATTTAAGTGCATTAAACACGTCTCATGTAACAGATATATCTAGTATGTTTAGAGAATGTACGAGAATTACTAGCATTAATTTGAATAATTTTGATACAGCACAAGTTAAAAATATGGGGCATTTATTTGATGGTTGCATAAATCTTAATGATATAAAAATGGGAATTAATACTTCTAATGTTAGAGATATGAATAATATGTTTAATAAATGTGCTAAGTTAACTTCACTAAACCTAGAGTCTTTCAATACGGGCCTTGTTACTGATATGAACAATATGTTTAACGGATGTGAAAAAATTACGTCATTTGATTTAAGTGGATTTAATACAATAAATGTTCAGAATATGTCGGGAATGTTTAAAGATTGCACTAATTTGACAGCATTGGATTTAAGAACTTTTACAACGAAAGAATCCACTATAATGGACGAGATGTTTTCAAATGATAGTAGACTTAAAACAATGGTTATAGGCAATACATTTAATGCTGTTGTGGGTAACAATATGTTTTTAAATTGTGGTAGTTTGAAGGCAATTATTACTACAAAATCCATTTCATCGCCAAGTAATGCATTTAAGTTAAGTGCAGGAATTACAAGCATTGATAATTTCAAAAGTTGCGTTTTGTACGTTCCAAATGTTGAATCTGAGAAAAATTATGAAAAAGCTACAAATTTCGATACAGTGCTTGGAAATGATAGAATAAGACCTATTTTAGAGCTTCTTGGAAAAGAGAAGATATATGTAAAAAATGGTGATCCTTATGTAGATGCTGGAGTAACAGTTGCTGGATTTAATAGTAACGAAGCTATTAATTATATGCAATATGGTTATAAACTTGTAACAACAGGTATACCAGCAAATACTTTAACTAATGGAATATATACTATTACTTATACTTTAAGTGATAAGGATGATAAAGTAGTAATGGTTCTTGAGAGAATTGTTTATGTTTTTGATGGCGCAATTCTTATGGAAAGAGAAGACATAGGATACGCCATTGGTGCTAAACGTGCTGGTAAGGTTACCTACACTTCAAATAAAATAAGAAATATTTATATAAGTGATTTAAATGAACAAACGGTACCTTCAAAATATGTAGATAGTTGGGATGTTTCCAGCGCTCAAAACGAAAGCGTGATGGCATACGTGGTAAATAATGCTTGGGATAATGGAAGATATGATTTATACATTTGTGGTGTAGATAAAGTTATCGCACCTGAAAATTCTAAAGATTTGTTTGCAAATTATACAAATTGTAGTAGTATTTCTGGATTTGATGCTTTGAGTACAAGGGATGTTAAAAACATGAACGGCATGTTTAAGGATAACTTGCTTATAACTTCTTTGGATTTAAGTAAGTTTGCAACGTCAAAAGTTACAGACATGTCGGGAATGTTTAGTGGCATGAAGAAAGCTACAAGCTTAGATTTGAAAGCTTTTGATACTTCAAATGTTTTAGATATGTCGTTTATGTTTAATGGAATGGAAGTATTAAATACGTTAGATATTTCTACATTTACAACAAATAAGGTTACTAATATGACAAGTATGTTTAACGGATTGAAAGTTCTTACTTCACTTGATGTAAGTAAGTTTGATACTTCTAATGTTACAAGTTTTGAATGTATGTTTAGAGATTGTCAAATGGTTACAAGTTTAGACGTAAGTAAGTTTGTTACTTTAAAAGTTCAAAACTTTTATGCAATGTTTGAAAATTGTAATAAGGTAACAGTACTTGATATTTCAAACTTTGATACAAGTAAGGCGAAGAATTTAGCAAGTATGTTTAATGGTTGTAGCAGTATTACAAATTTAAATGTAAGTAAGTTTAAGTTTGATTCTTTAGATTCAGCTACTTATTCTGAGACTGCAACTATTAGTGGTGTAAGTGTTCCTCGTAATGGTTTGTATGGAATGTTTATGGGATGTGAAAAGCTTGCAAATCTAGATTTGACAGCTTGGGATACTTCGAATGTAACTAATATGGCATATATGTTTGCAGATTGTTCTTCTATTACAAGAATGAATTTAAGTAATTTCGATACTACTAAAGTTACTGATGCACAGCATTTAGCTGGTATGTTTAGAAATGCTAATAAGTTAGAAAGTATTTTACTTGGTATTAAGTTTAATAATTTAAACAGTAGTAATATGTTTGATGGTTGTGATGCTTTGAAGGTAATTATTGCAAGAAGCACAGAACCAGCACCTTTAGCACTTGATGTTGGCCTTATCACTTTGAATGATGCTATTTTATATGTACCTAATAAAGTGGCTGAAGGCGATTATGAAGCATATACAAATTATGTTCAAGTATTTGGAGCAGAAAGGATTAAACCTATTTTAGCTCTTGTTGGAGATGAAGTTGTTGAAGTTGTTAGAACTGGTACTTATACTGAAAAGGGTGTAAGTGTAGCTGGCTTTGAAGAGGCAAATAAATCTCAATATTTGTGGTATGGTTATGATGCAGATAATATAACGGTAACAAAAGATGGTGCTGCTGTTTCTAAAGTAGATACGATGGTAGTAGGTGAGTATGAGATTACATATACACTTAAATATACTGATTTAGCTGGTAATGTGAGTGATATAGATTCTGTTAAGAGAATTGTCAGGGTTACTGAAACTGATATTAATTCTGATAACATTACTGTAAGTATTCCTGATGAAACTAGAATTTATAATGGTAAAGCGCATACACCTGAAGTAACTATTATTGAAAAGGATAAAGAGACGGGTATAGAAACTACTTTAATATTAAATAAAGATTATGAAGTTTCTTATGCAAATAATATTGACGCAGGTACAGCTACTATTACTATTAAAGGTATTGGACCTTACTTTGGTAGCAGAACTTTAAATTTTGAAATTTTAAAGAGAGAGATAACTATTAAGTTAGACGATGCTACTAAAGTTTATGACGGAACAGCACTTACAAGTAATAAGTTTACTTTAACGGATGGTACTTTAGTTGAAGGACAAAAGATTAATGTTGAGGATGTGGTTGCTGACGGAAGTCAAACAGAAGCTGGTTCTTCTGATAACAACATTGTAAGTATTATTGTGAGAGACTCTAGCAATGTAGATGTAACTAAGAATTATGATATTACTTCTATTAAAGGTACTTTAACTGTTACAAAAGCTGAACAAGATATATCTTTTGATATTGATGTTTCTGGTAAGATTGTAATAGTTAAAGGCAATACATATACATTTAGTTATACATATACTGGTACCTCAGATGTAGTAGGAAGTACAAGTGATGAACATATTGCAACTATTACTAAGTCGGGTAATGCGTTTACTTTACTTGGTGTAGAGGTTGGTAATTGTAAAGCTATTATTACTGTAAAAGAAAGTAGTAATTTTAAAGAGAAAAATGTTGAGATTGAAGTTGAAGTTATTGATGCTTACTATAGCGTAAGTGATGGCTCAAAGACTACTTACTACAATAAACTTGAAGATACTATAAAGGAAAATGCAACGGTTAAAGTTTTAAAGGATGCAAAAGATACTTCAACAAATGTAAGCATTGATAAAAATATTAACCTTGATTTGGGTGGATATGAGATTGTTATAAATGCACCGATTACTATTGTAGACGGTGGTATATTGATTATTAGTGCAACAGCTGGAAGTGGAATTAAGAGTAGTAGCGAAACGGCTATTACTAATAACGGAACTTTGGTTATTGGCGATTCAAGCAAAAAGATAGTTGATGCTCCTAAAATTGAAGGTGGTAAGTATGCTATTAATGGCAAGTTTACGTTTAATGATGGTGTTTTAGCTGGCAGTAATGAACCTCCTTATACTGGTGGTACGGTTACTATTGAGAGGGTATTTTATGAAATAGTTACTGAACCTAGAAATGGAATGTATGAATCTAGATTAAGAGGTGAGACTAACCCACCAGAGATTACGATAATTCCAGATATTATAGAGAAGACTAATAAAAATGTAACTTTAACTGTTATTGTTACTGATTCACAAAGTGGTGTTAAGAAAGTAACTTATACTGTTGATGGAAAGACTTATGATTTGGATATCGACAGTAATGGAGAAGGCACGATAGTTGCTACTGAAAATAATAAGTATCTTATCACTGCGGAGGACAACTTTGGCAATGTTGCCACAAAAGAATATGTAGTTTCTAATATTGATAGAGATGCAGGTAATGTTACAAATGTCAATAGTGATGGCGATGTGGCGGATAATGTTACTGTAATTCTTAAGAATATTACAGTAGACAAGGATGATATTGCTGAGGTGTTGTTTGCTAATACTAATAAGACTGTAACAGAAAATGATGAGAATTGGATTCCTTATTATGAAGATATGGAAGCACCTCATGTTTTAGATGGAAGCACCGGAAATGGTGTTAAGACTATTTATGCATGGGCAAAAGACGAAGCAGGTAATATTAGTTCGAAACCTTATGTTTTAGAGATTACTTTGAAGACTAAGTTGATTGGTGGCACAACTAATATGGCTAAGTTTACGATTGCTGGATTTGATAAAAACTACAAGAACTCAAAGCTTGACGCATCTAATATAACGTTTACTGCATCTGATGTAAATATTAATCCTGCTGAGAAGAGTATGGAGAAGGTTACATCTGGATATTCAAGTGGCAGTCTTGTTGGTGACAAGTTTAATTTGACGATAAAGGATGCTAAGGGTGTTGGTAGAATTATTATTAATATAGCTGCGGATACTTTGTATGATAAGGCTGGTAATACTAATGACTTGGCGGTACTTGATACTGACATATATATTGATACTGCAGTTCCGGTTATTACGATTGAGTCTGGTAGAATTGTTGTGAAGGATAATGAAGGTAATTTGCTTGGGGTTACTGTTAATGGTAAGCTTGTAAGAAAGTCGGAAGGCGACTGTGGACTTGCGGTTAAAGGCGACGTTATTAAAGCTTATGATAAGGCAGGAAATGTGGCTACATATATTGTCGAGTAGAAGCTACTACTACTTTGTATTAATAAAAAAAGAAACGTTTGATATCAAGCGTTTCTTTTTTTACTTTTAAAATAGGTTAGTGGTGGGGGCTGAAGATATATTAAATTTTTTGAACCCTCAGCCACACCACACCGTTGTTCAAAAAATTTAATATATCTTCAGCCCTAAGTAAGTGAGCGACTATTTGGGGGATTTTTTCGCTTCATTATTTGTTATTGGCACTGATTTGCCTTACTTCAACATCGCACATAAGTAGGTTACTTATTATTGCGTGAATTGGTAGAGTGATTAGGGTACTAATTATTGCAAATAATAAAATTGATGCGTCTGTTATTATTGTTTCTGAATTTAAGATTTGGTTAAGTGGTATGTGCGAATATACGATTGTCATTATTTTTGGTAGGTCAAATGCTAGAAAGATGATTGTTATTATTAATGGATATTCACTTATTACTGTTTTTCCTTCGCTTATGATGTTATTTATTATGTCTTTTGAACCTGCGTATTTAGCAGAGTATTCTGTAAGTCTTGATGATATGCATGCTGCTATTACTGCAGATATTATCATGATAACTGATATGTATAGGTCTTTTGTATTTACATTTCCTTTAAATAGTTGGTCTAGGTAATATACGTTTGACGATAAATCGTAATGTTCTTCGCTTACTAATCCTTTTCCTGAAATTGCGTTTGTGTTTGCGAAGAAGTATGCAAATACGCTAATTAGGGTTACTATTATGACTGATGTTGTTATTGCTACTACTGTTTTTTTGTTTATTCCATTTTTTAGCACTGTTATTAGAATTATTAGTTCAAGTGCTGTTATGATTGCAAGGAATAGGATTTTTCTTCCGATTTCTACTTCTGGAACTAGTACTATAAATAACAGATCTAATGCTGCAAAGATTGGTATTAGTGCTTTTGCTCCGTTTGCTCCTGCATATAAAATCATAAGTAGTATACTAAATGCGATTAGTAGGATTATTCCTAAGCTTCTGTCTCTTTCTGTTATGGATACGTAAGCGATTTGTTCATCTTTTAAACCGTGTTGTACTAGATTGTATGAAGAGTCTTCTGATGTTGCAGCTTGGAAGTATCCATATATTTTGTCTCCTTGTTTTAATGAAGTTACGTTTTGGCTGTCTGATACGTCGTAGCTAAGTATTACTACTGATGGTAGTTCTGTGCCATCTGGATTTTTTACGTTTGCAAGTTGATATTTGATGATGTAGTAGTAGTAGCCATCTGTTGTGTATTCTGATTTTACGTCTGATAGTATTTTTGTTATTATTAGTTCTTGGTTGTTTTCTTCTGATGCTTCTATAAGTCCTGCAATTTCGCTTTTTTGATTTTCAAATGCTTCTTTTAGGGCTTCTTGGTTATCTGCTTGATTGTTATCATCATATAGTTGGTTTAAATCATCTTGGTCGGTGATTAGTGTGGCATCGTCGTATTGGTAATCGTCTGATGTGACTAATTCACCACTTTCGTTTGTGTAAATGTACATTGGATCTTCTGATGTTGCAAATGCTAAGCTGCCTAAAATTACAAATGCTAATAGTATAGAAACTATTGATTTTATCTGTTTCATTTTTAAAATCCTCTCCTTTGATTTTATTTTTTTAAATAGCCTATCTAGAATTCTAACACGACCTAGGGAAAAAGACAATACGAGTTTTGTGAAGAAATTCTGAAAATTTTTTGTTGATATTGAAAATATTAATGGTATAATGTTCTTGTATGAAATGAAAGTGTTGATTTTAGAGAATTTATTTTGGAGGATTATATATGAAGAAATTTATCAGGGTTTTGATATGTTTACTTATTGTTATAATTGTTGGTGTAGGAGGTTATTTTGTTTGGCAAAAGTTTTCTAGACCAAGTGATATTATTGAGCCAAGTGGGGATGTTGCTACGGTTGATCCAGGGCTTGCCGCAAAGGCTATTGTTAAGACTGTACAAATCAGGGAAAATGCTAGTGGCGCAAATAGGATTATTGATGTTAAGTATCCATCTATTCAGTCTTTTAAGAATAAGGATTTCCAAAATTACGTAAATAATATGATTACTAATGTTATTTTTGCGTATAAAGATGAGATTATGGTTATGATTGATGAAGAAACTGATCCTGCCACTTTGTATAAGTATGTTACTTCATTTGATAAGTTTGCAAATGGTAATTATTTGAGTTTGGTTATTTCAAATGATTATGAAACTGGTGGAATAAGATCTAGCAAATGGAAAGATATTTATAATATTGATATGAGCAAGGAAAGAATTTTTTATTTGGAAGATATTTTCCCTGCACATGTAAATTATAAATCTGAGATTATTAAGGAAATTACTAAACAAGCTGAGGATAAAGGTTATACTTTAATGAATGGAGAGGGCTTACAAACTTTAAATGATAAGCAAAAGTTTTTTATTAATGGAGATAAGCTTGTTATTTATTTTGACCCTGCTGAAATTGCACCAGCAACTTACGGCGAGTTACAATTTGAAATGCCTTTTACTTTAGATGAAGATGGCAAATTTAATCCTTAGTAGTTGTGTGAGGTTTTTATGGATTATTGTGTTTCAAAGGTTCGCGATAAAATAAGGTTTTACGAAAAAACGGATATCATTAGTTCGACTAATTTCTTAACTCCTGCCGAAGTAGAAGAGGCTCTGCCTGTTCTTCGCGGTAAGGAGTTTTGTTTGTCTGGTGGTTTTGAAGAAGCTGAGCGAAGGATTATTATTATTGGTACTAAAGATGATGTTATCTCTGAGTTTTGCAATTGTTTACGTATTGAAGCTAGAGATGTGATTAAGCTTTCACACAGAGATGTGCTTGGGAGTGTTTTAGGCTTAGGGATTAAACGTGAAATGCTTGGCGATATAATTGTAAATGAAAATGTTTGTGATATAATAGTCATGCGTGAGATGTGTGAATATGTGCTAAATAATTTAAATAAAATTGGAAGGGAAAAGGTTAAAGTTTCAAAAATAGATTTTGATATGCTTATGGATATAAAGTCTAATTCTAAAGATGTTACTTATTCTGTGGCTTCTCTTAGAATTGATGGTGTTATTAGCAGCGCTTTTGGGATTTCTCGTGAAAAGAGTAGTAATCTTTTTAAAGAGGAAAAAGTTTTGCTTAACTTTGTTTCGGCTAAAAATGATTCTAAAAATGTTAAGGAAGGCGATTTGATTTCTGTGCGAGGTTTTGGCAGAATTAAGGTGCTTGAGATTTTAGGCGAAACGAAAAAGGGAAGAATTAAAATTTCGGTAAGAATTTTTTGATTTTGAAAGGAAGTGTGCTTATGAAAGAACTTGAAAAAATGATTGAACTTAATAATGAGATGCTTGAAGATTATTTGTCTCCATATGCTTGTAAGTCTTCGGATGCTATTAGGATGAAAAGAGAGACTTGGAAAAATGAGTTTAATGTAAGAAATGATTTTTCACGTGATGCTGATAGGATTTTACATTCTACTGCATATACACGTTATATGGATAAGACACAGGTTTTTTCTTTGTTTAATAATGACCTAATAACGCACCGTGGACTTCATGTTCAGTTTGTTTCAAAGATTGCAAGGACGATTGGCAGAGCTTTAAAATTAAATGAGGATTTGATTGAAGCCATTTCGCTTGGACATGATTTAGGGCATGTTCCGTTTGGTCATACGGGTGAAAGGTTTTTATCTGAAATTTGTGAAGAGTATGGACTTGGATTTTTTCATCATAATGTGCAGAGTGTTAGAGTTTTAAAAGAAATAGAGAAAAATGGTAAAGGGCTTAACATTTCTGTTCAAGTCTTAGATGGTATTCTTTGTCATAACGGAGAAATTTTATGTAGAAGATATGTGCCTAATACTGAAAAAACTGTAGATGAGTTTTGGAACGAGTATGAGAAATCTTATACAGTTGATAGTTTTGATAAGACAATCCATCCAATGACTTTAGAAGGATGTGTTGTTAGAATTTGCGATATTATTGCTTATATCGGCAGAGATGTTGAAGATGCTATCAAGGTAAATCTAATAGAACGTAGTGATTTGCCAGAAAGTATTTCTAATGTTTTAGGTAATACAAATTCGCAAATTATTGATACTTTGGTTGAAGACCTTATTATACATAGCTACGATAAGCCTTATTTGGAGTTTTCAAAAGAAATCTATGTAGCACTTAAAAAGCTTTTAGATTTTAATTATAAAAATATTTATTCTAACCCGAAAAAGGAAGATAGAGAAGAAAAATATAGGGGTCTTTTTATCAGTTTGTTTGAGTCGTTAAGGGAAGACTTGGCTGCTAAAAGAGGTTATATATATGATTTTTATCTATCTGAAATGAATAAAGACTATACAAAAGGCAATTCTTCTGATAGAATAATAGTCGATTTTATCGCTGGTATGACCGATAAATTTTTCATTAATCAATATAAAGAAGCTTTCTTGCCAAAGACTTTTAATTTAAGAGTTGATGAGGAGTAGGCAGATTTAGAAATATATAGAATAGGAGTAAAGATGATATGATTAGTGCTAATGGAGTTACTTTAAGATTTGGAAAAAGAACACTTTTTGAAAATGTAAATATTAAGTTTTCACCTGGAAATTGCTATGGGCTTATTGGTGCAAATGGTGCTGGCAAGACGACATTTTTAAAGATTTTGTCTGGAGAGCTTGAACCATCTCAAGGTGATATCACTATGAATCCTGGAGAAAGACTTTCTGTATTAAAGCAAGACCACCATGCTTATGAAGAGGAAAAAGTTATACAGACTGTTATTATGGGAAATCAAGAGTTGTATAAAATTATGAAGGAAAAAGATGAGCTTTATAATAAGCCTGATTTTTCTGAAGAAGATGGAATAAAAGCTGGAGAATTGGAAGCAAAGTTTGCTGAGATGGACGGATGGAATGCAGAAAGTGATGCTGCTCAACTTTTAAATGGTTTAGGCTTAGAGACTGCTTTTCATGATAAGTATATGAAAGAGTTAACAGAGATGCAAAAGGTTAAGGTTTTGCTTGCACAAGCTCTTTTTGGTAATCCTGATGTTTTGCTTTTGGATGAGCCTACTAACTATCTTGATTTAGAGGCTATTGAATGGCTTGAAGATTTTCTTATTAATTTTGAAAATACTGTTATTGTTGTTTCACACGATAGATATTTCTTAAATACTGTTTGTACGCATATTGCAGATATTGACTATGGTAAGATTCAAGTTTATACAGGTAACTATGATTTCTGGTATGAATCTAGTCAGCTTGTTTTAAAACAGATGAAAGATGCAAATAAGAAGAAAGAAGATAAGATTAAGGAGCTACAAGAATTCATTAGAAGATTTAGTGCAAATGCTTCTAAATCTAAGCAAGCTACTTCTCGTAAGAAACTTCTAGAAAAGATTGAGCTAGACGAGATTAAACCATCTAACAGAAAGTATCCATACATTAATTTTGAAATGGATAGAGAGCCTGGTAAAGAGATTTTGTTTGTTGAGAAGCTTACTAAGAATTCACCTGATGGAAAGAAGATGCTTAATAATGTTTCGATAAATGTTCAACAAGGTGATAAGATTGCTTTTGTTGGTCCAATGGGTGCTGCAAAAACTGAGCTTTTTGAAATTTTAACAGATAACGCATCACCAGAAAGTGGCGATTATAGATTTGGTATTACTACATCTGTTGCATATTTTCCTAAGGACAATTCTTCAGAGTTTGCAAGTGATTTGAGTATTACTAATTGGCTTATGCAGTATTCTAAAGTTAAAGAGGAGACTTTTGTTAGAGGATTTCTTGGAAGAATGTTGTTTTCTGGTGAAGAAGCTCTTAAGAAAGTTAATGTTTTATCTGGTGGAGAAAAGGTTAGATGTATGCTTGCAAAGATGATGCTTTCTGGTGCAAATGTTTTAATTTTTGATGAGCCAACGAACCACTTAGACCTTGAGTCTATTACTGCTTTGAATAATGGTTTGGAAGCTTTTAAAGGTGTTATTTTATTTACATCTCATGACCATCAACTTGTTCAAACAGTTGCAAATAGGATTATTGAGATTACACCGAATGGAATTATAGATAAACGTATGAGTTATGATGAGTATTTGGCTAGTGATGAGATGGCTAAGAAAAGAGAGATTGAATATTCTGAAGCGGCTCAAGATTAAAAGTTATAAAAGTGCCTGATGTTTTTATGTCAGGCACTTTTTTGTGGGGCTGTTCAGATTTAAATTTAGGGAAAGGCGAGGGGTTTGATAATACTTTTAGTAGCGTTTTTTGTCGAGGTGGAGATTGCGAAGCAATACTACCTTGACAAAACCTAGCGGATAAAAGTTTTATCAAACCCCTCGCCTTTCTCTAAATTTAAATCTGAACAGCCCACTCGCATTTTTTTAGTAATCTTCGAATTTTTCACAATATTTCCTTTATTTCTACAACCACACTATGATATAATGACAAAGTTATAGAGTTTATAGGAAGAAGGTTATGAGAAATGAACTTTTTGAAGAGTGGTTGGTTTAAATTTATTATTTTTATTTTAGTAATTTTCGTTATTGCAACTATATTTTATTTTAAGCCGAAAGAACCGGTAAATTATAGGACTGCAACCGTTAGCAGTGGAGATATTGAATCTTATGTTGAGGGCAGCGGTGCTATAGGTGCTTCTGAGGCGAGAAAGGTTTATGCAAAAGTTTCTGCTGAAATTATAGAAGTATTGCGTAAAGAGGGTGAAACAGTTAATTCTGGTGATGTTATCATGAGACTTGATTCAAGTTCTTATGAAGCTACAGTAAATAGCCAAAAAATTGCTATTGAGCAAGCTAATCTTTCGGTTAATAATATAAAAAAGCAGATAAGAGATTTAACAATTGTGGCCAATGCTACTGGATATGTTTCTGGACTTGCTATAAGCGAGGGAAGTTATTTATCTAATACAATGCCTGTTTGTAACATATTAGAAAGTGATACTTACGAAATTGTTTTGCCTTTTGTTTATTCAGAAGCAAACAAGATACCGATAGGTAGTACAGCGAAAATTACTTTAGTTCAAAACTTTTCTGAATTACAAGGCGTGGTTACTAAAGTAAGCGAAATGAGAAAATTAGCAGAAGCAAGTAGCCAAGTTGTTGATGTTACGATTAAAGTACCTACTTCTGGATATTCTTTGACTGGTGCAATTGCAAAAGGTGAAATTTTAGTAAATGGTACAAAACAAGCAAGTACTGCTACAGCTAGCTTTTTACCAGTTAGCTTGAATACAGTTAGGGCACTAACTATGGGTACAGTAAAAACTTTAAATGTTTATGATGGCAAATTTGTAAATAAAGGTGATGTTATTGCGGTTTTAACGAATGATGATTTAAATACTAACCTTGAAAATGCTAATTTAACATTAAAGAATTTAAAATCACAATATAGCAGTGTAATTGATATGCTTGATAATTATACTATTAAAGCTCCAATTAGCGGCGTGATTACTGCTCAAAGTTTAGATGTTGGCGATATGGTTCCTGCTGGTACGATTTTGACAACAGTTTCGAATAGTGATGTTTTTGAATTTAAGATTCCTGTTGATGAGTTGGATATCGCAAAACTAAGTTATGATAAAGACGTTAATGTAACGATTGACGCAATTAGTGAAACGACTGCAAATCCTATTAAGGGGAAGATTTCTAAATTACCACTTGAAGGTGTTTCTAATGCAGGAGTTACTGAGTACTATGTAACAATTCAAATACCAGGTAGCGAAAATGTAAGAATTTCTATGAATGCAAACGCAAAGATTATTGTTAGCAGTAAGAAAGATGTACTTGTACTTCCTGTTGATGCAGTTACAAAAGAAGATGGAAAATCAAAAGTTATTGTTTTGAATGATGATGGAACTACAGAAGAAAGAGTAGTTGAAGTAGGAGATAGAAATGTTTCTTATATCGAAATAAAAGGGGGACTAAATAAAGGTGAAAATGTTGTTATCCCAGATGTTGAACAGGGATTTGGCATTTTTTAAGGAGGTCTTTTTAAGTGATAAAATTGGAACATATATTTAAAATTTATGAGATGGGCGAAAATAAAGTTTACGCACTTGATGATGTTTCGCTCCATGTTGCAGCACATGAATTTGTGTCTATAATTGGTCCGTCTGGTTCAGGTAAGTCTACACTTATGAATATGCTTGGGTGTTTGGACGTGCCTACTCAAGGAAGATATTTTTTAGATGGAACAGATATTAGCAAGAAAACGGATGACGAACTTGCTGAAATTAGAAATAAAAAAATTGGATTCGTTTTTCAGGGATTTAATTTATTACCTAAGCTTACTGCTGTTGAAAATGTTGAATTGCCACTTATTTATTCTAATGTTTCTGCAAAAGAAAGACATGAAAAGGCAAAGGTGGCACTTGCTAAAGTCGGGCTTGAAGGAAGAATTGATCACAAGCCTACTGAGCTTTCTGGTGGTCAACAGCAAAGAGTTGCGATAGCACGTGCTTTAATAACAGATCCACCGATTATTTTGGCAGATGAGCCTACTGGAAATTTGGATTCTAAGTCTGGTAAGGAAGTAATGGAGATTTTTAAAAATTTAAATGCAAATGGAAATACGATTATTTTGATTACTCACGATTCTGGTGTTGCTGCACAAGCAAAGAGGGTTGTTAGAATTCAAGATGGAAAGTTATATGAAGAGTAAGAATGTTTTAAAAATGTATTGTGTTAGGGAGTAATGGTTATGAAATTTTGGCTCGCTTATAAAATGGCTTTAAAAAGCATTTTAAATAATAAAGTTCGTTCTGCACTTACGATGCTTGGTGTTATAATTGGTGTTGCTGCTGTTATTGCAGCAGTTGGATTTGCACAGGGTTGTATGCAGTCGGTTACCAACATGGTTGAAGGTATGGGGACAAATGTTGTAACTGCTATGATTGTAGATATGTCACAATCTAGAGTTATTACTACAAATGATTTGGAAAGTTTTGCACAAAATTCCCAATATATTGCTTCGATTTCACCATATATTATGGTAAAAGGAATTGTTAAATCTGGAACTGAAAGCAAGTCGGCTACTATTGCTGGAACTAATAGTAGTTATATAACTATTGGCGATGTTAAGATGGCTACCGGTAGATTTATTACTGAAAATGATTTGGATAATAATATGAAAGTTGCAGTTGTTGGTAGTGCTGTTATAAGAAAACTTTTTGAAGATAAAAATCCACTTGGAGAAACGATTAAAGTAAATGGTGTTAATTTTACGATTGTTGGTACTTTGAAGGAAAAGATGAATGGTGCTGATGGTACCGATGATGATATGGTTGTTATTCCTGTAAATGTTGCACAAAGAACTTTGAAAGTTAAAAATGTTACAATGTTTATGGCAAGTGCTAAAGATAGTGATAGTGTTGATTTAGCGATGAAACAGATTAAAGATTATCTTTATGGTATTTATAAAGATGATAGTAAATATATGTGCTTTACTCAAGAGTCTATTCTTGGACTTCTTGGAAATATAAGTAACATTATGATGATTATTTTGGGTAGTATTGCTACGATTTCACTTGTTGTTGGTGGTATTGGAATTATGAATATTATGCTTGTTTCTGTTTCTGAGAGAACCAGAGAGATTGGTATAAGAAAAGCTATTGGTGCTAAAAAGAAGGATATTTTGGTACAGTTTTTGATAGAAGCTTTGATGCTTACAGGTATTGGCGGCATTATTGGTATTCTTTTTGGAATGGCGATTATTAAGTTTGTAATTGGTTCTTTTGATTTGATTACACCTGTTTATTCGGTGCCTTGGATTATTGCATCGTTTACAATTTCGCTTGCGATTGGTGTTATTTTTGGCATATTCCCAGCATATAAAGCAGCAAAACTTAACCCTATTGAGGCTTTGAGAAGTGAATAAGTTTTTGGAGGAGAAAAAGATGAAGGATAAATTTATAGAATTACTTAGAGAAACAAAAAGAGAAGGTATAGAAAATTTGATAGATTTTTTGGAAAAGACAGATTTTTTCACTGCACCAGCAAGTACGAAGTTTCATAATTCTTTTGAGGGTGGGCTTCTTGCTCATAGCTTAAATGTTTACGAGGCACTTGAGTCTTTAGTAAAAGACAAGTGGCCAGAGGATACAATAAGGATTGTTGCTTTGCTACATGACATTTGTAAGATTAATTTGTATAAGGTCGATTATAGAAATAAAAAGGATGCAACTGGACAATGGATTAAAGAGCCTTATTACACAACTGATGATTTGATGCCTCTTGGTCATGGCGAAAAATCTGTTATGCTTATTTCAGAGTTTATTAAACTTTCTAAAGAAGAATTATATGCGATAAGATGGCACATGGGTGGATATGAGCCAAAAGAAAATTATGGATATATTGCTAAGGCTTATGAAAAGTATCCTTTAGCTGTTTATACACACATGGCTGACCTTATGGCAACATATATTTTGGAATAATTTACAAAAAATGTAGATTTTTTATATGATGTATGATACAATAATTTCCAGACTTTTTAATAAAGGAGGAAGAAAATATGAAAAAAGTTTTATTATTAGCACTTGCTGTAGTATTTTGCTTCATGCTAGTTGGATGTGGTGAGAAGGATAATACTAATAATGGAGGAGAAGTAAATCCACCAATTATAAATAGTGGTAATGTTTCAGACGTTACAGAGCCAATTACTTCTGGAGAAGAAGATTTAGAAGTTTCAGGAGAGGTTTCAGGTGAAGTATCTGGAGAAGTTACTGTAAGTGGAGAAACTTCTGGTGAAGTTACTTCAGGCGAAGTTGTAGCTGAATAATTTTATTAAAAAGATAGATATAGATTTTTCTGTATCTATCTTTTATATGTTATGAAAAATATGGACTTTTTTCGTGTTTTGTGCTTTAATATATTCTAAGATTGATTGTATGAGGAGGAGTTGGAAATGTTTAAGTGTAATTCAGGTGTTTCACTTATAAGCCTTATTATAACTATTATTGTAATAATAATTCTTGCTAGTATTTCGCTTTTTGGTGGAATGAGAACTCCGGAAAATGCGATGCTTGCTAATTTTTTTGGAGATGTAAATAATGTTCGTACGGCTCTTGCAACGTATAGGACGGAGTTATTTGAAGAAAAAGGAGACACGGATTACGGAGCGAAAGTTGTTGAGTTAGTGGATGCTCCTAGCGAATTCATTTCAATTTCTGAAAGTAGTACGAAAGGCTATGTTGTAGATATGAGCAAGCTTAATTATTCTACTAAAGTAATAGCTAAAGATGCTTTCGATGGTAACATCGTTACTTTTGGAGTTGATGATGTGATTGTTTATGATAAACTTGGTGCTGTGTATTATGCAAAAGGTTATAAAGATGAAAATAAATTATATTATAATGTAAAATGCTATAAGGTTGTGGAAGGAGAATAGTAGTATGAGAAAAGGTTATGTTGAATGTATGGAATGCTATGGCAAAGGTTATTTAGAGTGCAGTTATTGCAAGGGGCTTGGCGAGATTCAAGATGGAGATGAAATGGTAAAGTGCCCTTATTGCGATGGTGGTGAGGTAGAATGCAGAGAATGTGATGGCAGGGGCGAGGTTATATGCACAGAATGTGATGGCACAGGTGAAGTTCCTTGCGATAGATGTAATGGAGAAGGTATGGTTCGTTGTCATGTTTGTAATGGCGACGGATATACAGATTATGATGAAGATGGTAATGAAATTCCTTGCTGGAAATGTGATGGTACTGGCGAGTTAGAGTGCTCTTATTGTAAGGGCACGGGAGAGATTGATTGTCCAGTTTGTTCTTAAGCTATGTAGCTTAAGAAACTACTATGCAGTTTAAGAATGAGATATATTTAAGACAAAATATTGTAATAAAAAAATGAGATTTCAAGAGAAGGGACAGAACCTACGAAAAGTAAGGTCTGTCCCTTTTTCTCAAAAATGAGAATTTTCCTCCGTCCCCATTTCTTAAATCTTTTTTACTGCCTGTTTTTTGTTTGGATAATTTTCTAAAATTCTATCGTTTCTGAATTAATATCAACGTGCAGGTGGGACAGGGTCGTAACCGCCTCGTGAGAATGGATTACATCTTAGTATTCGCCAAAATGCAAGCAGGAAGCCTTTGAAAGCTCCGTGTGTCTCGATAGCTTCGATTGCGTAGTTTGAACATGTAGGTTGAAATTTGCACAGATTATGCCATGGACCAGGAATCTTCTGATATAGTTTTATAAAGAATATCAATATTTTTTTCATAAAATCTTCCCTTCTTTCAAATGATATGCATTAAGATGAAAACTAAGAGTACAATGACAGCTGTGATTGCAATTCCACAACAACATCCAATGTTATTATCTTTTGTTTCGGGAATGGGTGCTCTTACAGAGTTATGGTATTCTTCGTATTCCTTGTGCAGATTCCGTTTCATGTCAACGCCACCTCTCATAAATTGATTTACATAAGCACATTATACACTCAAATTGCAAATAAGTAAATAGAATGTATTAATTTAAAATTTTGTTGAATTTGAAAATTCATTAATATATAATTTTATATGGATGATTGTATTTTGAATTTCGTGAAGAATAAATTTTATAATATAAGGGGAGATGAAAAGATGGCATTTGATATTAAGGCTATTAAGGCTTTTGCTAGAAAGTGTGTGATTGCGAGTGGTAAATTGACTGGTTTGGCGAGGAGTGCACTAGGAAAAAATGCAGACATTCCTATTGGGGTTCAAAAAATGCATGATGATATAGAAAATAATGTTAAAGAATTACTTGGAACAGGTGACAAATCAAAGCCAAAAGAAGCAAAAAAAGATGGAATGCCTAAAGATAGCCGTGATGAACAAGACGAAATATAAATATATTATGTGTATGGAGGTTTAAATATGATTACAAAAGAAATGCGTATGGCTGCAACAGAGATTAATCAAATTTTAAGATATACAGATGATGTTGAAGTAAATAAAATTCCACTAGGGCTTAGACTTTTCTTTAAGGAAATTGCAGATGAAAAGTATATCCCAGATATTAATCCTGAAAAATCTTTAGATGATCATAATCTTTTAAGTGATACTAAAGATATTTTGGCCATGATTTATTGTTATTATTGGAGCACAGAGGAGGAACTTAGAGAGATATCTAATGAAGTGAAAAACGAAGCAGAAGCTGCTAGCATTAAGTATCTTTCAAATTATTCTCAAACAGATTTTATTGCCCCTAAAAAGGAGAATAAGGCTTTGAGTAATGTTACAAAAGAGCCTTGGTATAAGAGAATCTTTGCGTGGTTTAAGAAAAAGTAATTTTGGAGGTTTTTATGTTTGCAGATGCAATTGAAAATGTTTCGGGTTTTACAAAACCAATTTTGTTTATTTCTAAAGGATATAAAAGCTTTAATATTATCCCTGGTTCTGCGACAATGTTTTTTGTAAATAATAATGGTGTTGCTGTTACTTGCAAACACGTTGCAGAGGCTATTATTAATGCCGATAGAGTAAATAAAAGATATCAAGAATTTAAAAATAACAGAGCAGCTTTAGAAAGCTCGGCAAATAAAAAAGAGAAACTTAAAGCTTTGGAAAAACAGTATGATTATCGAGACGGTGTGATAGTAAATCAAAAATGTAATTTTGTCGATTGCGTTGCACCGATTAGAACTTTTACTGTACATTTTCATGAAAAGTTAGATTTAGCTATAATTGAGTTTAAAGATTTTGACAAAAAGTTTTATACGGGTCATGCTGTTTTTGCAAAGGATTCTTCTAGTGCAAGACCTGGAGATTTTTTGTGTAGGATTGGTTATCCTTTTCCAGAGTTTAATAGTTATAACTATAATCATGAAGCTGACGATATAGAGTGGAGTAGTGTTGGAAATACAAATGTTCCAAGATTTCCACAAGAAGGAATGGTCACAAGATATGTTGGTGATGAAGATAATAATGTGATAGGTATAGAGCTTAGTACACCTGGTTTTAAAGGCCATAGTGGTGGACCGCTTTTTGATAAAGATGGACTTGTTTATGGTATGCAATTTGCTACTAGACATTTGCATATGGGATTTGATATTAATAATGCAAATATCATGATTAACGGCAAAGAAGAGCTTGTAAATAACCAACCATTTTTGCATGTTGGCAATTGTATTACTGGAAATTTGATTAAAGAATTTCTAGACAGATTTAATATTGAATATTTTGAAGCATAGCGATATACTTATATTTGTTTTAAAGAAAAAGGAGGATTGATGATGAGTAATTTAGTTGAAATTAGATGGCATGGTAGAGGAGGACAAGGAGCTAAAACAGCTTCTCTTTTACTTGCAGATGCGGCTTTTAACACAGGTAAATATATTCAAGGTTTCCCAGAATATGGACCTGAAAGAATGGGTGCACCTATTACGGCTTATAATAGAATTAGCGATGAAAGAATTACTATTCATAGTAATATTTACGAACCTGATTATGTTGTAGTTGTTGATGATTCACTTTTAGAATGTGTTGATGTTACAGCTGGTTTAAAAGAAGATGGTGCAATAGTTATTAATACAACTAAAACACCAGAAGAAGTAAGGCCTTTATTAAAAGGATATAAAGGTAAGGTTTGTACTATTGATGCAAAGACTATTTCTATAGAAACTTTAGGAGCATATTTTCCAAATACACCAATGCTTGCAGCTATTGTAAAGGTTAGTGGAATTATGCCTGAACAAGAATTCTTAGATGATATGGTTGGTTCTTTTAAGCATAAGTTTGCAAAGAAACCTGAGGTAATTGACGGAAATATGGCTGCACTTAAGAGAGCTTTAAATGAGATTAAAGGTTTGTAATGGAGGTTTTGATATGGAGAAAAAATGTAAAATAAATGCAAATAGCACTTGGCAAGAATTAACTCCTGGTGGAACAATTTATGATGCTGCAAATTCAGAAGAATTTACTACAGGAGATTGGCGTTCTAGGAAACCTATATTTTTAGAAGAAAAATGCAAACAATGTGGACTTTGTGTTCCAACTTGTCCAGACAGTGCAATTCCTGTTACAGAAGGTGGCAAGAGAGCAGACTTCAATTATGATTATTGCAAAGGTTGCGGAGTTTGTGCAAAGGCTTGCCCTTTTGGCGCTATTACGATGGAATAAGATTAAGTTAAAAGATTAAGGAGGAAAGAATAAATGAGTATAAGAGAGAGATTAAGTGGAAATGAAGCTGTAGCAAATGCTATGCGTCAAATTAATCCTGATGTTGTTGCTGCGTTTCCTATTACTCCATCAACAGAGGTTCCACAGTATTTTTCAACTTTCGTAAATAATGGAACTGTTGATACTGAGTTTGTACCTGTTGAGAGTGAGCATAGTGCTATGAGTGCTTGCGTTGGTGCTTCTAGTGCTGGGGGTAGAGTTATGACTGCTACTTCTGCAAATGGTTTATCGCTTATGTGGGAAGTTATTTATATTGCATCTAGCTTGAGACTTCCTATTGTTATGGCTTGTGTTAATAGAGCTGTTTCTGGTCCATTAAACATTCATAATGACCATTCTGATTCTATGGGCGCAAGAGATTCTGGTTGGATTCAACTTTACTCAGAAACTAACCAAGAAGCTTATGATAATATGATTATGGCAAATAGAATTGCTGAACATAAAGATGTTCATTTACCACTTATGGTTTGTTATGATGGCTTTATTACTTCACACTCTATTGAAAATATTGAGCTTATTGAAGATGATAAAGTTAAAGCTTTTGTTGGTGAATATCATCCTGAACATTATTTGCTAAATAAAAAAGAACCAATTGCTGTTGGTCCTCTTGATGTTCAACCATTCCTTTTTGAGCATAAATTCCAACAAGGTTTAGCTATGAAAAATGCTAAAGATGTTATTTTGGAAGTTTCTAAGGAATTCGAAGAGATGACTGGTAGAAAATATGGTCTTTTTGAAGAATATAAAATGGAAGATGCAGAGATGGCGATAGTTGTTTTAAACTCTACTGCTGGTACTGCTAAATATACTATTGACAGACTTCGTGAAAAGGGTATGAAAGTTGGTCTTATTAAACCAAGAGTATTTAGACCTTTTCCTGTTTACGAGATTGCTGAAGCACTTAAAAATGTTAAAGCTGTTGCTGTTATGGATAAAGCAGATAGCTTAAACGGTGCTGGTGGTCCACTTTTCGAAGATGTCACATCTGCTATGTTTACTGCTGGCGTTACTTCTCCTAAAGTAGTTAATTACATTTATGGTATTGGTGGTCGTGATGTAAAGACTACTGATATTGAAAAGGTTTATAACGATTTGAGATATATTATCGATACAGGCGATATGGGAACACCTTATAGATATTTAGGACTTAAAGGTTAAAATATATGTGAATTAAAGGAGTGAAATTATGACTAAGTTACTTATGCTTTTATCTGTTTTGTCTTTAGCATTTACTGGTTGCACAGTTTCTAATCCATCTAATGGAAGCGGAGATAATAAGATTGATACACCTATTATTTCCGATAAAGTAAGTGGTGAAGCTATAACTTTTAAAGATGAGTTTAACATCTTAAAGTTTATGCCAGATGATAAAAACTATATGGTATCTCCATTTAGTTTAAAAATGGCTATGTCACTTGCTGCAAATGGTGCAGATGGAACAACTAAAGATGAAATATTAACTGCATTTGGAATTGACAACTTAGATTCGTATAATACTGCTGCTAAAGAGCTTATTGAAAGATATGAGGGTACATCGTCTGTTAAGTTAAATGTTGCAAATTCTATTTGGCTTAACAAAGATGTTGCAGGTAAAGATATTAAATTCACAGATGAGTATAAAAAGTTAGTAAGTGAGTACTATAAAGGCACCGCTAGTGAAGAAGATGCAAAGAATATTGCAATGAAGATTAATTCTTGGGTAGAAGAGAAGACAAATAATAAGATTAAAAATTTGCTTCCTGAAGGTGATGCTAAGTTTTTATCTGTACTTGTTAATACTATTTATTTCAAAGGTGAATGGGCAGAGCAATTTGAAGAATATGCTACTAAAGAAGAAGACTTTACTGATAGAAATGGAAAAGTTGAAAAGACTGACTTCATGCATAAAACTGAAAGATACAGATTTTATGAAGACGAAAATATGAAGATGGTTAGGGTTCCTTATAAAGGTGGTAAAACTGCTATGTATCTTGTTTTACCAACTAATGAAGATAAGATGGATATAGCTACAGCATTAGATAATATGAATTCTTACAAGATTAGACTTAGTTTTCCTAAATTCAAAACGGAGTATAGTTTATCTTTTAAGGAAATTTTAAAACATATCGGAATTGAAAAGGCTTTTGAAAAATGGGAGGCTGAGTTTGATGAAGTTATGTTTGAAGGTGTAAAAGAAGGAGAGAACGTTTACGTAGATGATGTTTTACAAAAGACTTTTATAGAAGTTGATGAAAATGGTACAGAAGCTGCTGCTGCAACTGCTGTTATCATGAATGAAGCAACATCTATTGGACCTAGTATGGAAGAAATAAAAGAATTTAAAGCGGACAGACCTTTTATATATTTTATAAGAGATGATGTAACACATGAAGTGTTATTTATAGGTGAGTACGCTTTCACAAAATAAAATAAGGAGGTATTAGAAAATGGCATATAATTTAAAAGAAGCGATTCAGAAGCCAAACAGAATGGTATCTGGTCATAGAATGTGTGCTGGTTGTGGTGCACCAGTTGTTGTTAATGCTGTTCTTCGTGGATTGAAAGCAGAAGATCACGCAGTAATTGGTGCTGCTACAGGATGTTTGGAGGTTTCAAGCTTTATGTATCCATATACAGCTTGGAGAGATTCATTTATCCATAGTGCATTTGAAAATGCTGGTGCAACAGTTGCTGGTGCAGAAGCAGCATATAAAGCGATGAAGAGAAAGGGCAAATTGCCAGAAGATGAACATACTAAGTTTATTGCTTTTGGTGGAGATGGTGGTACTTACGATATCGGTCTTCAATCTCTTTCTGGTGCTATGGAAAGAGGACATGATATGGTTTATGTTTGTTACGATAACGGTGCATACATGAATACTGGTATCCAAAGATCTTCAGCAACACCAAGATTTGCTGATACTACAACTTCTCCTGCTGGAAAGGTTGTACCAGGAAAGCAACAAAAAAGAAAAGATTTAACTGAAGTTATGGCTGGACATCATTTACCATATATTGCTCAAACTGCTGCCATAGGTAATTTTAAAGATATTACAGAAAAAGCAGAAAAAGCTATATACACAGAAGGAGCTTGTTTCTTAAATGTCCTTGCACCTTGTCCAAGGGGTTGGGGATACAAGACAGAAGATTTAATGCAAATTAATAAATTAGCTGTTGAAACATGTTACTGGCCATTATATGAAGTTATTGATGGAAGATATGTTGTTAACTATAAACCAAAGGAGAAGCTTCCTGTTGAGGAATTTTTAAGACCTCAAAGAAGATTTAAACATCTATTTAAAGAAGGCAACGAATGGATGATAGAAGAACTTCAAAAAGAAGTTGATGAAAGATGGGAGAGATTACTCGCCCTAGAAGAAATGACAAATAAATGTGAGTAATTAGTGATTCCTTTTTGATAAAATTTTGTTGACTTTTGGGTTTGAGGTTAGTATAATATATTATACAGAGATGAGAAATGACTCGTAAGAGTTTTTCATTTTCTATATTTTCTGTATTATTTTGATTAACTTTTGATTGTATGAAAAGTCAGTCCTAAAGGACAAAAAAAGACTAGTGCTGCTACACTAGTCTTTTTTCTGTATGTATTAGTCAAATTGCTTAAGGATTAAGTATATTAAAACTAATACAAATACCTTGATTAACTTTTTCATTTGTACAAAAAGTCCTCCTTTCCGTCCTGAGATTAGGAATGGATACCAAGGACGAATACATTTTAACATCATTTAGTAGAAAGCACAATATATGAAATTGTTTAATGATGGGGGAAAGGCTGATTATCAAGCAAATTTGATTTAAAATATTTTAACTTTTTATTTATAAGGTTGACAGAAATAAAGGCTGGGTTATATAATGCAGGTACAAACTTTGTTTAAGTAGTAATTTAGTTTTACGTATTTGCGTAAAGAAAAAACGAAAGGAGAATTGGTATGAAGAATGAAGCTATGATGATGGCAATTGAGAGGGCACGCGATACGATGAATAAAAATTTTGGGGGTCCGTTTGGTGCGGCAATCGTTGATGCGAATGGCGAAATTGTTGCTGTTTCTTCTAATTCTGTTCTTCGTGATAATGATCCTACCGCTCATGCTGAAGTGAATGCGATTCGTGAGGCTTGTAAGAAGCTTGGAACTTATGACCTTAGTGGTTATGTCCTTTATGCTACTGGGCATCCGTGTCCGATGTGCATGTCTGCTATTATTTGGGCGAACATCAAGAAGGTTTATTTTGGATGCACTCCGGAAGATGCTGAAAAGATTGGCTTCAGGGATGACTTCATTTATAGGTTCATTAATGATGGTTGCACCGATAAGGGTGTTATGGAAATCATTCCTCATGAACGCGAAGCATGTTTGGAACTCTTCAAGGAATATTCGGAAAAGGAAAAGACGATTTATTAATCCTAATAAACCCAGAAAAAAGCTAGGCAAAATGAATGGAGGAAAATTCGTTTTTTAGTTTATAAAAGAATATTGTAAGAAAAAGCATTAAAAAATAGGATTTGAGTCATTATTTTGATTCAAATCCTATTTTTTTCTCTGTTACTAATAATACTACTTTGGGTTTAATTCTTATTAAAATCACTTGAAAAATAATTTAAAGTAAATTAAAATATTTTGTATATTCTTATATAATTTTAGTGAGAATTGGTTTATTAAGGAGGATTATATTATGTCGTTTTTTTCTATTTTTTCTAAAAAGGTGAAAAAGGAGAATCTAAAAGAAGATAAAAAAATAAGTAAGATTCCTGATGAGCAAAAAAATATTCCTGCAGGTAAGGTGATTACTATTGCCCGTGAATTTGGTAGTGGTGGTAGAGAAGTTGCACTTAAAGTTGCAGAGAAACTAGGATATAAGTTTTATGATAAAGAAGGAATTATAGAAGTTGCTAAGGCTAATGGAATTGATTCAGATTTGTTTGAACAACTTGATGAAAAAAATATGGACAAGTTTTGGTTCACGGTTTCTAAAATGGCATACGATATTCCTTTAGATGCAAATTCGTTTGAGGCTAAAGTTTGCAACGATAAGATGTTTATGATTCAATCAGACACAATTAGAGAACTTGCTAAAGGTGGCAACGTAGTTTTCGTTGGAAGATGCGCATCATATATATTAAAACATATTGCCAAAAAGGTTTTTGTTGTTGCTAATATGGATGATAGAATTAAGAGAATAGAAAAGAGATATAAGCTTTCTAAAGATGAGGCTAAGAAATTAATAGAGGTAGCTGATAAAAAAAGAGAAAAGTATTACGATTACTATACTAATACGAAGTGGAATGATTTTAATAATTATGACTTGGTGTTAAATATTAGTGAGATTGGAATAGATGGTGCTGTAGATAAAATTGTTGATTTTGTGAAATAATTGATAAATTTTCAAAAGATGTATATAATAGATTTGAAATAATAATTAAAAGAGGAGGTTTATTTATATGTCAGAAACAAAAACAGCTGGACAAAAGTTAAAAGAAAAATTATTTATGAATGATAAAAATGGTTGGGAGGAAGCTACTGAGGCAGAGAAAAAAGTTATTTTAAATTTCAGCGATGGATATATTGATTTTTTAAATAGATCAAAAACTGAAAGAGAATGTGTAAAGTCTGCTAGGGAAATGGCTGAAAAGAATGGCTTTAAACCTTTAGAGAAATTAAAAAAATTAAAAGCAGGAGATAAAGTTTATAGCATAAACAGAGATAAAAATATAATCCTTGCTGTAATTGGTACAGAGCCAATGGAAAGTGGATTAAATGTTGTTGGAAGTCATATAGATTCTCCTCGACTTGATTTAAAGCCAAATCCACTTTATGAAGATAATGGTTTTGCATATTTTAAAACACATTATTATGGTGGAATTAAAAAATATCAATGGGTTACTATACCACTTGCTATTCATGGTGTTGTAGCTTTGAAAGATGGAAGCAAAGTTGATATTAAAATTGGTGACGAAGGTGATGACTTTACTTTTGTTATTACTGATTTACTTCCACACATGGCAAGAAGACAAATGGAAAAGAAACTTTCTGAAGGAATTGAGGGCGAGGCTTTAAATGTTTTACTTGGAAGTATTCCTTATGAGGATGAAAAGGTTTCTGAAAAAGTTAAGCTTAATATTTTGAAAATATTAAATGAAAAGTATGGTATTGTTGAAAAAGATTTCTTGAGTGCAGAGCTTGAAGTAATTCCAGGTTTTAATGCTAAATCTTTAGGTTTTGATAGAAGTATGGTTGCAGGATATGGACAAGACGATAAGGTCTGTGCATATACAAGTCTGAGGGCTATATTTGATGTAGAACATCCTAAGAAAACGGCTATTTGCATACTTGTAGATAAAGAGGAAATTGGAAGTGTTGGAAATACTGGTATGGAATCTCGTGCTTTTGAAACTTTTGTTGGAGAGCTACTTGCTTTAACAGGAGAGGACAAGACTCCAAATATAATTGGAAGATGCTTTGCAAATTCTGATATGCTTTCAGCAGATGTTGATGGAGCTTTTGATCCTATATATGCTTCTGTTGCAGAAAAGAGAAATGCATCATTCTTTGGTAATGGTGTTGGATTAAACAAATATACGGGTGCTAGAGGTAAGTCTGGTGCTAACGATGCTAACGCAGAATATGTAGCAAGGCTTCGCAAACTTTTTGATGATAACAATGTTAGATTCCAAATCAGTGAACTTGGAAAAGTTGACGAAGGCGGTGGCGGAACAATCGCATATATCCTAGCTAACAAAGGATTTAATGTAATAGATTGTGGCACACCAGTTTTATCAATGCACTCACCTTATGAAGTTACTAGTAAGTTTGATGTATATATGAGTTACAAAGCTTATAAAGTGTTTATGCAATAAAATAAGAAATGCACGAGATATATTTTTCTCGTGCATTTTTATATGAATATGAAATTTATTTACCATTTATTAAGTCTAGTATTTCTTTTTTGAATTCGTCTATAACATTTTTATGTGGTATTTTTCTGATAATATTTCCTTTTTTAAAAAGTAACCACTCGTTGTTTCCACCAGCTATACCAATGTCCGCTTCTCTGGCTTCTCCAGGACCGTTTACGGCACAACCCATTACGGCAACTTTTATGTTGCTATGTTGTGTATTGCAAAAATCTTCTATTTCTTTAGCGATAGGAATTAAATCAACACAAGTTCTTCCACATGTTGGGCATGATGTGAACTTTATTGAATTGTTATATAAGTTACAGTCTTTTAGAATTTCTTTAGCAACCTTTATTTCTTCTATTGGATTATCTGATAATGATACTCTAATTGTATTACCAATTCCGTTTCGTAACATTATTCCAAGACCTATGCTTGATTTTATTGTACCACTAAATTTTGTACCAGCTTCTGTTATACCAAGATGTAAAGGATAGTCAAATGTATTTGATGCTAGTTCATAGCTTTTTATGCAGGTATCTAAGTCAGAAGCTTTAAGCGATACACAAATATTGTAAAAATCAAGGCTTTCAAGTATCTTTATATGTCTTTGTGCACTTTCGACAATAGCTTCAGCAGTAACTTTACCATATTTTTGTAGTAAATCTTTTTCTAATGAACCAGAATTTACACCAATTCTAATAGGTATTTTATGTGATTTACAAGCATCGACTACTTTCTTTATATTTTCTACATTGCCAATATTTCCTGGATTTATTCTAATTTTATCTACACCTGCTTCAATTGCAGTTAGAGCAATTTTATAATCAAAATGTATGTCTGCAACAATGGGTATATGTATTTGCTGTTTGATACTTTTAATGGCTTTAGCATCATTTTCATCTAAACAGGCAACACGAATAATTTCGCAGCCGTTTTCTTCCAAATTTAATATTTGTTGCACGGTAGCTTCTACGTCTTTTGTTTTCGTATTTGTCATTGACTGAATAGAAACTATATTATTTCCGCCAATTTGAACATTTCCAACCATTATTTTTCGAGTGTTTTCCCTTTTTTCCATTTTTTATTTGTATGATATATTTAATGATTTAAATACAACATACGTCCCCTTTCTTATATTTTTGACAACTAAATGTATTATAAAACAAAATTATGTGAATTACAAGAATTTGTTAATTGAGAAAAGTAAGTGATTAAAATTGAATTAGCAAAATATATGATGAATTTTTTATCTTTTGAATTTTGATAATAAAGTGATAGTGTGAAGAACTTTTATGTCCTTTTTTATCTTATAAATGACTTGACTTTTTGGGTGGTATTATATAATATATATACGTACGGAAGTGGGAGTTTGCAAGTTTTTATGTTTGTGTAAATTTGTGCATAAATAATCTGCAAATTGACTACGGAATGGAGGAAAGTTATGGGAGAAGTAATTGTTATAACGTCAGGAAAGGGTGGAGTTGGTAAGACTACTAGTACTGCAAATCTTGGAACTGCTTTGACTATGATGGGCAAAAAAGTTGCTTTAGTTGATACGGATATAGGGCTTAGAAATCTAGATGTTGTTATGGGATTGGAAAATAGAATTGTTTACGATATTGTTGATGTTGTTGAAGAAAATTGTAAACTTAAACAAGCTCTTATAAAAGACAGAAGATATGAAGGACTATTTTTATTACCTGCTGCTCAAACAAGAGATAAAAATTCTGTTAATGAAGAGCAAATGAAAAAGATTTGTGAAGATTTAAAGTTAGAATTTGACTATGTTATTATTGACTGTCCTGCAGGAATAGAGCAAGGTTTTAAAAATGCTATTGCTGGAGCAGATAGAGCTTTAGTTGTTACAACACCAGAGGTTTCTGCCGTAAGAGATGCTGATAGAATTGTTGGTCTTTTAGAGTCTAGCAATTTGCCAAAGCCGCAACTTATTTTAAATAGAATTAGAACTAAGATGGTAAGAAAAGGCGAAATGATGGACGCAGATGATATTGTTGAATTACTTTCTGTTAAATTAATTGGTGCAATTCCTGATGATGAAAATGTTATTATACAAACAAATAAGGGTGAACCATCTGTTACTAATAATAAATCGCTATCTGGAAGAGCTTATATGGAAACTGCTAAAAGAATTTTAGGAGAAAATATTCCAGTAACGGTTCCTGGTAAAAATGAAAGTACGTGGGGCAAGCTAAAAAAGCTTTGGTCACATGCAGCAATGTAAAGCGATTATGTTAGGGGGCACAGAGGATGGAGTTAAAGGAAGTTTTTGAACCTATTATTAATTTTATGAAAAACTTTCAAAAGAAAGATAAAGATATTTCAAAACAAGCAGCTAAGGATAGACTTAAACTTGTTTTGATGCAAGATAGAGCAAGCGTTTCACCAGATTTCTTTGAGATGATGAAGAAGGAAATTATTGATGTTATTAAAAAATATATAGAAATCGATGAGGAATCTTTAGAAGTTCAGCTTACTAGAGGATATGAAGCTGGACTTGAAGGACCTGCTTTATATGCAAATATTCCTATAAAGAATATTAAGCCAGTTGCACCGGATGGTGATGAAGATAATGGTGAAGATGTTGAAAAAATAACTGATGCAATAGCAGATGAAATTTTAGATGAAGCTAGCCAAAAGGTAGAAGAAATGAAATCTAGCATTAATGCTGATGAAGAAGAAAAGTCCGATGAAGTAACAGATGACGAGCCAAAGAGTGTTGATAGTATTGCTGAAAATGTTGCAAAAGAAATGAAAAAATCTGCAAAGACTGTTTCGAAGTCAAAAGCTTCTACTACTAAAAAAGCTACAACTAGAAAGACAACTAAGAAGAGTGCTACAGCAGAATAATTTATGATTTATTGATTGTCATTTTGAGCTTTGCTCAAGATGACAATTTTGTAGTTGCTGATATTTAGATGTTTGTTATAAAAATTGTTTTTATAAGATTGGTATGTGTGTCTAGAGTTTAATATTGTGAGGTGATAATAATAAAGAAGTTTTTTAAATCAATTGATTTTTCTGTTATAGTAATTGTATTTGTTTTATTTCTAATTGGTGAGATAGCACTTTTTAGTGCTGGAGGAGGAATTGAAGGAAATATAGATGAGGCTAATAAGCATATACTTTGGTTTATTGGTGGTTTTGTAATTATGCTTATTGTAGCCATGATTGATTACGAAGTTTGGAGAAGACTTTGGATACCTCTTTATGCGATTATGTTACTTGCACTTTTCTTAGTTCTTTTTACTGAACCGATAAATCGGAGCTACTAGCTGGTTTACGTTTAAGGGAGTTAGTATACAGCCATCAGAATTTTCAAAAATAATTTTAATACTTGGACTTGCAAGTTTACTATCTGTGTTTAAAGAAAAAGGAAAGGTTAATAATATATTTAATTTGCTAATAGCTGTAGTATTTTTAGCTATTCCAACATTTTTAATTGTAAAGCAACCGGACTATGGTACTGCGATGGTATTTCTAGCTATTTTTGCTGTGATGTTATTTTCTTATGGAATTAGTTTGTGGTATGTTTTAGGTAGCATGGTTGCTTTGGCTGCAGCTTTACCTTTTGTTTATTTATATATTTTGCCTGAGCATGCAAAAGAAAGAATTAATGTATTTTTAAATCCGCAATCTGATCCGCTTGGAGCGGGATATAACATTATACAATCTGTGCTTGCTGTTGGTTCTGGAAAAGTTTGGGGAATGGGACTTTATAGTGGACATCAAACACAACTTGGATATTTGCCTATGAAGACTACGGATTTTATATATTCAGTAATCAGTGAAGAAATGGGATTTATTATTTCAGCACTTGTTGTTTTACTTTTTATTTTACTTGTGGTTAGACTTTTTTATATTGCTAAAAATACAAAGGATATGTATGGTTCGCTTATTGTTGCTGGAATTGCAGCTATGTTTTTAGCACATTTTATAGAAAATGTTGGTATGACGATTGGACTTATGCCTATTACTGGAATTCCGCTTCCTTTTGTAAGTTATGGCGGAAGTTCTATGCTTACAAATTGTATTGCAATAGGTCTGGTGCTTAGTGTTAATAGAAAAAGAAAGAAAAATATGTTTATGGAGTAGAAATTAAAGTATGTTTGTAAAACCTATTAAAATTGGAAATGTTGAATTGAAGAATAATATTTTTTTGGCACCTATGGCTGGAATTACAGATTTACCGTTTAGAGTTATTTGTAAAGAGCATGGGGCCGGGCTTGTGTATACAGAGATGGTTAGTTCGAAAGGAATCTTTTATAACGATAAAGGCACTTCGAAGCTTATAGAGATTAATGAAGAAGAGCGACCTGTGGCTGTTCAGATATTTGGAAGTGATCCGAAAGTCATGGGGGAGATTGCAAAAGAGATTTCAAATACTGCTGATATTATTGATATTAATATGGGATGTCCTGCACCAAAGGTTGTAAAAAATATGGATGGTTCAAAGCTTATGCTTAATCCTAATTTGGTAAAAGAGATTGTTAAAGAAGTAGTTTCTAATTCGAAAGTGCCAGTTACTGTGAAGATAAGAAAGGGCTGGGATGAAGAGCATGTTAATGCAGTAGAAATTGCGAAAATAGTTGAAGAAAGTGGTGCATCTGCAATTACTGTTCATGGTAGAACGAGAGAGCAATTTTATTCTGGAGTTGCTGATTGGAATATAATACGAGAAATTAAAGAAGCTGTAAGTATTCCTGTTGTTGGAAATGGAGATATTACCGATGGACCTAGTGCAAAGAAAATATTTGAGGAAACTAATTGTGATGCTATTATGATAGGCAGAGCATCTAACGGAAATCCTTGGATTTTTGATGAGATAATAGACTTTTTAAATGGAGATAATTTGTTTAAAAGACCTACTAACATGGAAATTAAAGAAATGATTATTAGGCACTTGAATATGCTTTGTGATTTCAAAGGCGAATACACAGCTGTGCGAGAAATGAGAAAGCATATTGCATGGTACGTAAAAGGTTTAGAAAATGCAACAAAAATCCGTAATGAGATTAATAAAATTGAAGATAAAAATGTTTTAATAGATACACTTAATGAGTTTTTGAAATAAAAGTAGGAGATTAGAAATTTTGAAGTGAACCCAAATTGTTAGACAAAAAGTTTATCAAGGAGGGTTCATTTTTTATGAGTAAATATTGATATTTTTAGGAAAATAGCATATAATATTAAGTAAGGAATGTAAGGAAAACAAGGAGGCGATATTTATGGAATTAGCAAAAGTAACTTCAAAAGGACAGATTACTATTCCAAAAGCGATAAGAGAAGCCCTAAAGATAAAAGAGGGAGGAAAAATAATATTTATCAGAAAAGGAAATGACATAATTATAAAAAATTCTTCGATGTTAGCATTAGAAAAGATTCAAGATGCATTTGATGGCGAAGCAGAGCGACTTGGATTAGAAACAGAAGAAGATGTAGTTGAAATGATTAAAGATTTTAGAAAAAGTAGAAAGAAGGAATGATATGAGAGTAATGCTTGATACAAACATTCTCATTTCTGCTTTTATATTTAAGAGTTCAAAAATGAATTTATTGATTGAAAAGCTATCGAAAGAACATGAAATAGTAATATGCTCATATACAATTGATGAGTTAAAAGACTTAATTAAAGAAAAATTTAACGTGGAATATAAGGCATTAGATAATTTTTTAAGTGAATTTCATTATACTTTGGTCTATTCTCCAAGTGAAGTTGAAGAAAAACTTTTTGAGATACGAGATGAGAATGATTATATTATTTTACACACAGCAATAATTGATGATGTAGACGTATTAATAACAGGGGATAAAGATTTTAAAGATGTTGATATAGAACGACCTGAAATATACACACCAAGTGAGTTTCTTGAAAAATTTTAAAAATTTTGTGGAAAGAAAAACAGATAATTTAAATCGATTTTTCTTTCCACATTTTTTAAAGTAGCCCGAAACTTACACCTAGGGCAGAATTGACGGCATGCATGGTTGCAGGGTCTACTTGACCTATTTTTTCTAGTAAACGTGATTTATCTATTGTTCTAATTTGTTCAGTTAATATGACGGAGTTTTTCATTAGTCCGTATTCGCTTGAGTTTATATTTATATGGGTTGGCAGTTTGTTTTTACTTGTTTGTGAGGTGATTGCTGCTGCTATTACTGTGGGACTATATTTGTTACCAACATCATTTTGTATTATAAGTACTGGTCTAACACCACCTTGTTCTGAACCAACTACTGGGCTTAAATCTGCATAGTACATATCTCCTCTTTTAACTGTCAAAATATACACCTCATTTCTAATTTGTATCTAAACTAATTATTACCAAAAAAACATGTTTTATTCATGTTTATGATTAAGAGATGAAATGACATGATATTACTTTACTTGCCTAGTATAGTGTATGGATAAAATTCAAATTATGTTAACACTTTTATTGCTTTTTATTTACAGATATGGTAAAATATTATTTGTAAATTGAAAAGAAGGGGAATTTTTATGAATATTAAATTTTTTAACCAACCAAAAGATGTAAGTTTAGAAAGTTTGCTTAATACCAAGTTAAAAGGAGATTTTAAAAAGATTTGGATTATAGCTGGAATGACTAAAGATTCAGGAATGGACATGGTTTTTGATTCCATTGAGATAGCTAGAAAAAACGGGGTAGAAGTCAACATTATGATTGGAATTGATAGAAAAAATACTTCTAAAGATATGCTTATGAAACTTTTAAATATGGGTTGTAATTTATTTGTTCATATTAATAGAGAAGATAAAAAAATTGAGACTCGTATTTACGTTTTTGAAAATGAAGATGGAGAATCTTTTGTATATGAGTCATGTGGCAAGTTTTCCGAAGGAGGGCTTTCAAGTAATTATTGCTTAATACAAGAAATTTCATATCTTCCAGAAGATAAAAAAGCTTATGAAAATTTTAAAACTGTTTTGATGCAAGGAGCATTAGAGGTTTTTAAAAAAGTCGGGGCAGAGGAGATTAAGCTACTTGCTGAAAAAGGTGAAATTGTAACTCGTATTATTGATAGAAAAATTCCTCGAATTAGTGAATTGTATGGAAGCGGTTCTTTACTTGGAAATGAAAATGTAGCTGATACAGATATTTATGATGAGAATAATGGCAAGAAATTATTTGATATAAATCTTGATGATGATTTTGATATTGATATAGATATCGCAGTAGATGGTGAAATGAAAAAATCAGAATTTTCTGCAGAGTCAGAAGCAAAGATAGAAAAAGAGAAAAAGGAAAATATAGATAAATTAGCAGATGAAAAACTTGCTAAATTATATGAAGATGAGCCACCAAAAACTGAAGAGAAAAAGGTTTCAATAATTAAAGATGCCTCTGATATAAATTTTTCTGATATGAAAATCTTTGTGTTAGAACTTAATAAGATTATTGAAAAAGGTACAGGTGAGGGAGAAATAAAAATACCTAATTCTTTGTATGACAATGTTAAAGATTTCTTTGGAAATGATTTTAAACATGTTACTGACGATAAGGGAAAAGAGAGATTAGCTATTTCTATTAAACTTGATATATTAGATGTTAAAGATGGAAAGAAATATGAAGATACAGCAATTTTATATGATGCTGGAAAATACTATGCCTTAAAATCATCAGTACTTAAGTCTTTGGCAACAGATGAGGGAGATATCGTAAGAATAATAAAAAAATCTGAGAGCGATTTCGAAGTAGAGCTAATCCGTAAGGGTATAAAAGAATATGAGATTTGGGATAATTTTTGCAAATATACTATGAAGAATTCTAAAAGAAGATTTGGTGTGATGTAAGAGCGAGAAAAAGAAACAGCGAGAAAAAGGGACAGAGGAAACCGAGAAAAGGGGGACAACGAGAAAAGGGAGACG